>Ga0080064_1004797_pt1 | contig 16771 bp, 21 predicted proteins | sample Subgrocontami54m_FD_69260 | JGI IMG/M metagenome (GOLD analysis project Ga0080064, IMG submission 69260) | Subsurface groundwater microbial communities from S. Glens Falls, New York, USA - GMW46 contaminated, 5.4 m (SPADES assembly) (version 2) ...
CAGAACCGCCATGACGATGAAGGTGATGGTCGCGGGTTCGGCCAGAAGGCCGGGAACGGCGAAGCCCGCCGAGACCAGAAGCCCCAGCGCGAGCCCGAGGCCCATGGGGGGGCGATCGGGGCCCGGGAAATGAAAGCGATAGTACTCATACTGGGCGAGCAGGATGCCGATCGCGACGAACGCGGAGAATGCCGCCGCCGGCAGGTGGCGGACCAGGACATAGAAAAGGGGAAGGAAGACGAGGGCCGAGTAGACCCGCCGCGGATCCACTACGCGGACCTTTTGCCGACTTTCTCGTCCGGATGGTCGCTGAGCTGATCGCGGGTCTGGCCGAACCGCCGCTCCCGCCGCTGATAGTCGTGCAGGGCCAGCAGGGCCTCGCGGCGGCGGAAGTCCGGCCAGAGCGTGGGCGTGAAGTACATCTCCGTGTAGGCGAGCTGCCAGAGCAGGAAGTTGCTGATGCGTGTCTCGCCGCTTGTCCGGATGAGGAGGTCCGGATCGGGGAGCCCGTGGGTGGACAGATAGCCCTCCAGCATGTCTTCGTCGATCTGATCGGGCGTGACCGTGCCGGTCTTGACGTCCTCGGCGAGCCGGCGCACGGCGTCCACGATCTCCGAACGCCCGCCGTAGCTCAGCGCGACCGTCAGGTTGAGCTTGTCAAAGTGCGCGGTCTCCCGTTCCACCTTCCGGACCCAGGCCAGGGCCGATTCCGGCAGGGTATTGACCCGCCCGATGGCGCGGAAGCGGGTTTCCTTTTCGATGAGGGCCTCCAGCTCCATCTGCAGGTAGCTCTCCAGCAGCATCATGAGCGCGTTGATTTCGGCTGCCGGCCGCTTCCAGTTCTCCTGGGAGAAGGCGTAGATCGTCAGCGCCTTGATGCCGAGTTCCCGGCAGAGGTTGATCATGTCCCGGATGGATTTGATGCCTTCGGTGTGGCCCGCCATCCGGGGCAGCCCCCGCTGGGCGGCCCACCGGCCGTTCCCATCCATAATAATGGCGATGTGCCGGGGGAGCAGATCGGGAATGAGGAGGGACTCGAGTTCGCTGTCCGGCAGGTGTTCGAGCTCGGTCGCGGTGCCTTTCGCCATGGGGGGAGTGTACCGAGGCGTCCCGACATTGTCAAACGCACGGAAACGCCGGGAGTGTGTCCGGCCGGCCCTTGCCCCTCTTCCGGATTGCGGCTATACTCCACCAGATTTTTCCATGATGCGTGACCAGGGGGACGATCGTTCAGCCATGGCGGCAGACGTGTTCAAAGACATGCAGCGGGGCGGGCATGAGGAGGTGGTGTTCTGCCAGGACGCCGACTCGGGCTTGCGCGCGATCATCGCCGTTCACAGCACGCTCCTCGGTCCCGCCCTGGGCGGCGTCCGCATGTGGCCCTACGCCTCGACGGACGAGGCCTTGCAGGACGTCCTGCGGCTGGCCACGGCCATGACGTACAAGGCTGCGGCGGCGGGGCTCCCGCTGGGCGGCGGCAAGGCGGTTATCATCGGAGATCCCCGGCGGGGGAAGACCGAGAGCCTGCTGCGGGCGTTCGGTCGCGCGGTCGAGAGCCTGGGCGGGCGCTATCTGACGGCCGAGGATGTGGGCATGACCGTTGCCGATATGGAAATCGTTCGCAAGGAGACCAAGCACGTCACGGGCACATCCGAGAAATCCGGCGGAAGCGGGGCCCCTTCCTGCCTGACGGCAAAGGGAATCTTCTATGCCATCGAGACCTGCATGAAGGAACTGTACGGCGATCCCTCGGTGCGGAACCGGACGGTGGCGATCCAGGGCGTGGGGAAGGTGGGCTATCAACTGGCCGAACTGCTGGCGATGGCCGACGCCCGCCTCATCATCGCCGATACGGACGCGCAGCGGGCCATGCTTGCCCGCCGCGAATTCGAGGCCTGGCGGGTGGAGCCTGACGAGATCCTGCAGGTCGAGTGCGATGTCCTCTCGCCCTGCGCCCTCGGCGGCGTATTCAACCGCAAGACGATTCCCAGGCTGCGGTGCCGGACGATCGCGGGCGCCGCCAACAACCAATTGGCCACTCCGGCCGACGCCGAAAGGCTCGCAGAGCGCCGCATCCTCTACGCCCCGGACTATGTGGTCAACTCCGGCGGGATCATCAACATCCTGGTGGGCCTGCAGGGCGGCCGCAAGGGCTATGACCGGGCAAAGGCCGAGCGGCTGGCCAGGAAAATTCCCGTCACGCTCCAGGAAGTCTTCCGCAAGGCGCGGGCGCAGGGCATCACCACGGCACGGGCCGCCGACGAGCTGGCCGAAGCCCGGCTGGAGGAGGCCGGGGCTCAGGTGGCGAAGGAGCGGGGGCGCGGCCGTCCGTCCTTGCGGAAACGAACCGTACGAACGAAAGCCCGCCGGTAAGGCCTCGTGATGGGGAAAGCGATTTTCGCCGCAGCTCTGAGTCTGGTCCTGGCCGGGCTGGGCCACGTGTTCCTGGGATTGTGGCGGGGGCTGTGGTTTGCGATGCCCAGCATCTTGCTTCTGTACCTCTATTGGACGGGGCAATGGGAATACGCCGATGCGGTCTTCCTCTCTCTCGGCATCTTCGCCGCCTTTGACGCCTTCTCCTTCGCTCAGCGAGGGTATGGCGTCGTCTGATGAAAAGAAGAGCGGTGTCCTCGTGGCATACGACGTCATGGCTGCGCCCGGGCGCGCCATCAATCTGGTCGCAGACCTCCTCGAAGAACGATTCTTCACGCATGCTCCGTTGGGGGGCGAGGTGCTGTTCTTTGAGCATGAGGGCCGTCTATTGGGGCGGACGCTGACCGGCGGCGACGGCCGCGCCATGGTTCCGTTCATACCGAGGGTCGCGGGACGAATGTCCCTGGCCGTGCGTCTGGGGGAGAGCCGGAGGGTCGCGGCGCAGGAGGCGACGGCCGGGGTTTTCGTCTGGGACCGGAAACGTCCGATCGTGATCATCTCAACGAGCGCGCTGGTCTCTGCGCCTCGCCGGCCCGATCTGGGGTTGCCTCTGCCACGCGCCGGTTCCAAGCTTCCGAATCCCGACGGCGGCGCGGTCCAGGCGCTGGCGACTCTGGCGCAACGGGCCCATCTGTTGTACGTGACTGCGAGCGACCGCTTGGAACTCCCCGAGGTGCGGCAGTGGGCGGACCGGAATCGCCTGCCTGCGGGCCCCATCTTTTCCCTCAAGTCCGGCCCGATGAGTCTGGCGCACGAACTCGAACGGTGGCGGCGCGAGGGGTGGACCAATATAAGAGGCGGGCTCGCCGGGACGGCGGACGAGGCGAAGGCGCTGGCGGGGAAGAAGCTCAAGGCCGTCGTTCCGCCAAATGCCTCGTCCAAGGAAAAGTGGCCGGACGAGGCTGTCATTCTGAACGACTGGACTGAGACAACAAGACAATTCAATTAATTGGATGTCGTTTTAAATGTATCGGTTGATGTTTTTATACTTGCTGATGCTGGCGCGGTCCTGTTTGTCGGGTCTGTCGGGTTCGCTCAGCACCACGACTCATCGCACGAGCCTTCATCTCACCATCACGGCGCTCCGGCCGCCGCCGGCCAGTGGGACGGGTCGCCGGAAGGCGTCGCCTATTCCGAGTTCAACCACCACTTGCCGGGGTGTTCGTGCTGCTGGTCGGGCTCAGCGAGCTGCGCGGGGGGCTGGGCGTCTCGATGCTGGCCTGGTCGCGCTTTCTGCTGCCGCTCGCGATGCTGGGCGCCGGCGGTTTTCTGATGATCTGGAGCGATCACGACGCCTGGCCGATCGGGTCGCTCAGCTTTGCCCAGACCTTCTTCAGCGACGACTACGAAATCGTGCAGCACAAGCTGTACGCGATCCTGTTTCTGAGCGTGGGCGCCGTCGAATTCCTGCGGCGGACGGGAAAGGTTACGCACATGGCCTAGGAGATGCCGCTGCCCGTACTCGCGTTGATCGGGGGCGTGATGCTGTTCCTGCACAGCCACGGCACGCATCCGTCCGTGCACAAGATCGCGATCCACCATGCCGTGATGGGCACGACGGCCCTCGTCGCCGGGCTGTGCAAGGTCACGGCAGGAGTGAAGCGGCAGGAGGGGCGCTCCCCCTGGGCGCTTGCCTGGACCGCTCTCGTCCTCCTGATCGGCGTCGAATTGCTCGTCTACACGGAGTGACCGGTCCCCTTTTCGCCCGTATCTCCGGTTGACCTTCCGGAGGTGTTCCTTTATCATTAATACACGATAGGAACCTCCCTGGTGACACGGCCCAAGACCTCCTTTCGCTGCCAGCAATGCGGGTATCAGTTCCCGCGTCAACTGGGGCGCTGCCCTGAGTGTAAAAGCTGGAACAGTATGCAGGAAGAACGGGCCCCCGAGGTCGGGAAGGGGCGCCCTCGTGGCGTGGCGGCCGCCACCGGCCCGCTCCCGCTGGCGGACATCGAGGCCGGCAATGAAGCGCGGTTTCTGACCGGCGTCGGCGAGTTCGACCGGATACTGGGCGGGGGCGTCGTGCATGGCTCGGTGATCCTGATCGGCGGCGACCCCGGCATCGGCAAGACGACCCTGCTGCTGCAGATACTGCCTCATCTCGCCAAGTCGTCCGAGCGGGTCCTGTACGTTTCCGGCGAGGAGTCCCCCCGCCAGATCAAGATGCGATGCGAGCGGCTGGGGATCGACTCCGACCGGCTGCTGATCTTTCCGGAGACGAACCTCGAGGAGATCCTGAAGACGACTCATGCGGTGGCGCCGGCCGCGCTGGTCGTGGACTCGATCCAGACGACGTTCACGGGCCTGCTCACGTCCGCGCCCGGCAGCATCAGCCAGGTGCAGGAGGTGGCCGCGCAGTTGATGTTCTACGCGAAGCGGAGCGGGACGCCGGTCTTTCTCATCGGGCACGTGACCAAGGACGGCGCGATCGCGGGGCCCAGGACGCTGGAGCACATTGTGGATACGGTGCTGTACTTCGAAGGGGAGAAGAGCCACGCGTATCGGATACTCCGGGCGGTCAAGAACCGGTTCGGGTCCACCAACGAGATTGGCGTCTTCGAGATGACGGATGCCGGCCTTAAGGAGGTCGCCAATCCGTCGGCGTGGTTTTTGTCGGAGCGCCCGCAGAAGGCGACCGGCTCGGTGGTGGTGGCGAGCCTGGAGGGCACGCGGCCCATCCTGATCGAATTGCAGGCGCTGGTGTCGCCCACGAGTTTCGCCATGCCCCGCCGGATGGCGAACGGCGTGGATGGCAACCGGATCGCGCTGCTGGTGGCGGTGATGGAGAAGCGGATGGGGCTCAATCTGTCGGGCCAGGACATCTATGTGAACGTGGTGGGCGGGCTGCGCATTGATGAGCCGGCGCTGGATCTCGGGATCGTGGCGGCCGTCACCTCCAGCCTGCGGAACCGGCCCATCGCACCCACCACCATCGTGTTCGGTGAGGTGGGCCTGGGTGGGGAAGTCAGGGCGGTGGGACAGGCGGAGACGCGCCTGCGGGAGGCGGCGAAGCTGGGCTTCCGGCGCTGCCTGCTGCCGGAGCGCAATCTGGTGAAGATGCCGCCGATCGACTCGCTGGAGCTGATCGGCGTGGCGGAAGTGGGACAGGCGCTTGATGCCGTGCTTACATAAGTTGCGTTTCTTCGGCCTGCTGGTCAGCCTCGCGCTGCTGGCGGGCTGCGCGAAGGCGCCGGTCGCGCCACAGGCTCCCGTCGGACCGTCGGCGGTGACGGCGGAGGAACTGGTGGCGAAGCTCCAGGAGCGGGAGGCCGCCGTGCGGACGCTGAAGGCGCTGTTCACGGTCGAGGCGAGCGGGAGCGCGCTCAAGTCTCCCCAGTGGATGGAGGCGGCGCTGGTCTACCAGCGTCCCGGGACCATCCGCCTGCAGACCTTCGCCCGCATGGGGTTTCCCCTGTTCGATCTCATGCTCGCCGACAGCCAGTACCAGTTGCTGTTTCCATTGCAGGGGAAAACGCAAAGGGGGTTGGTCTCCGAACTGGACCGCAAGGGCGGAGTCGGCGCCCCGATCGCGCTGGGTTTGCAGGCGACGCTGGGCAGCCTGGGCGGCGCGATCCTGTCCACCGATCACGTGTCTTTGCGCGATGAGAACAGCCAGTATGTGCTGGACGTGATGGCGGAGCCGGGTCTGAATCGTGTGGCGCGTCGCCTGTGGTTTGCGCAAAAGACCATGGAAATCGTCCGCCAGGACCTGTTCGATGCCTCCGGCAATTTGACGGCGACGATGGCCTATCAGAACTATCGTGCAGTCGGCGCGACCTCGGCGGGTCCCCTGGCGTGGCCGTCCCGCGTGCTGGCGGAAGACGGGCTCGGCCAGGCCAGGCTCGTGCTGACGTTTCATGAAATCATTCCGAACCCGGAGCTGACGCCACAGGATTGGGGACCGCTCAAAGCCGAGCCGGTGGTTGCGCCGTCCGGCCTCAAGAGGGAAAACTGATGCGGCTGCTGGCCATCGAGACCGCCACGCCCGCGCAAAGCGTGGCGCTGGTCGAGGACGGCCGGCTGCTGGCCGAGTTGTCCTATGAGGTTCAGGGCAATCGGGGAGGATTACTCCTGCCGACGGTGGACCAGGTGTTGCAGAAAGCCGGTGTGGCAGCCAGAGATCTGGATGCGGTGGCGGTGTCTGTCGGGCCGGGATCGTTTACCGGCTTGCGGGTCGGACTGGCGACGGCGAAGGGTCTGGCGCTCGGGGCGGGGGCAAGATTGGTGGGTGTGCCCACGATGGAGGCCTTGGCAGAGGGCTATGCGCCGGCGAACGGGACGATCTGCGCGTTGCTCGATGCGTACCGGGGCGAGGTGTACATGGCCTTGTTCAGACGCAAAGGGGACGCGCTCGAACGGTTGAGCCCTGACGCGGTGCTGGCTCCCGGCGCCGTGGTGTCTGCGCTGGCGGAATCTGAGAGCCCAATTCATCTGATCGGGAACGGCGCGGCGCGATACCGGGAACAGCTTGAAGCGACGCTCGGCGGACGGGCCTGCGTGAGCGACGAAGGCCTTCGCGCGGTGCCCTCGGCGGCGGTGGTGGCGTGGCTGGGCATCCGGCAGTTCGCCGGCGGGCGCACGCCCGGGGTGGAGGTGGCGTTGATCTATCTGCGTCGGGCTGAAGCGGAGGTGAAGTGGGAGAAGGGCCTGTTGAAGTCGCCGCTGGCCCGGGTTGCGCGATGATCGACTCCGGGCTGGTCACCCTCTTGCCGATGCAGGAGGGCGACCTCGATGAGGTGCTGGCCCTGGAGCAGGCGTCCTTCACCGAGCCCTGGACGCGGAAGATGTTCCTCGGCGAGCTGCGGGGCAATGCGTTTGCCGTGAACGTTGTTGCTCGGGCGGGCGAGGCGGGGTATGGGATGGGCCTTGCGGCGGGAACGCTCCTGGGCTACATCATGTTCTGGGTGGTCTTTGAGGAGCTGCACCTGATGAATCTGGCGGTCCGCCCGGAAGCCCGCCGCCGTGGACTCGGGGCGGAGCTGGCCCGGCACGCGCTGTCGGTCGGGGCGGAACGTGGCGTCCGCACCGCGCTGCTGGAAGTGCGGGCCTCGAACCTGGCCGCCATTGCGCTGTATGAGGGGCTCGGCTTTGCAAAAAAATGCCTCCGCAAGGGATACTATGACCGTCCTCGGGAGGACGCGGTGATCATGACTTTTTTGATGGAGAAAGGAGGGGCCACCATGCTCAACGAAGATCCGGCTATTCTGGAATTGGCTCGCAGGGAATCGTCCGAATTCAAGACGCTGGAGGACACCCATCATCGGCTGGAGGCGCAGCTCAGCGAACTCAACAAGCGGCACTTCCTGACGGCCGAGGAAGAGCAGCAGAAGAAACGCATCCAGTTCGACAAGCTGGCGATCAGGGACAAGATGGCGGCCCTCGTCCGCGCCTTTAAGCAGAACCGGACCCTGGCGGCCGGGCCGTCCGCGTAACGTGCCGGCTGCGGGCGACACCTTGGCAGGGGGACAGGCGGGTGAGCCCGTCCGTACGCCGCTCCATCGGCACATCGCCGATCTCAAGCGGCGGCTCTATTGGTGCGGGGCGTTCTTTCTTGTGGCCTGTGTGTTCACGTTCACCTATGCCGACGAAATGATCGCCTGGCTCAAAAAGCCCTATGCCGACGACCTTATCTTTTACGCACCCACCGAAGCCATCTTTGCCGCCATCAAGGTGGCGCTGCTCGGCGGCATTACCCTCACCACGCCGGTGATCCTCTACCACCTCTGGAAGTTTTTTGGGCCGGCGTTGCTGCCGGGCGAGCGGCGGTGGATCATCCCGTTTCTGGCCATCGCGTCGGGGTTCTTCGCGATGGGCGCGGCGTTCGCCAATTTCGTGATCGTGCCGCTCGCCCTGCATTTCATGCTCCAGTTCGGCGTTGATCGCTCCCTGATCCCCCAGATCGGGGTTGGCCTCTACGTGGACTTCAACGTGAAGTTCCTGCTCACCTTCGGATTGGCCTTCGAGATGCCGCTGATCATCACGCTGCTGTCACGGCTGCGGGTCATCACGCCGGACCTGCTGGCCCGGTATCGCAAGCACGCCATCATGGTCAATCTCATCCTGTCGGCGATTCTCACGCCGACCTCCGACCTCTTCAACCTGCTGCTGATGGCGGGCCCGTTGATCGTGCTGTATGAAATCGGGATCCTCAGCGCACGCCTGTTCGGGCGTCCACCGGCCCGTCCGCCCACAGAGGAAGAGGCCGTGGCCGCCGTTCCCACAGGAACGGCAGGCAGAAGGGTTGTCTAGTGAAATCACCGGGTAGTTGTGATATCCTAAGTGCCTGTTTCAGTCTGGGCCTAGGGCTCCTGGCCGTGGCGGACGCGCCGGCCCAGCAGGGGCCCGGAGAGCAGCTTGGGCCGGAGACGTTCGTCAGCATTCAGGCGCTGGCGCTTGGCGAGAAGCAGACGGTCTATGCCGGCAGTTTCGGCAAGGGCATCTTCAAGAGCGAAGACGGGGGCAAAACCTGGCTGGCCGTCAATGAGGGGATGACGGACCCTTTCGTGTACGTGGTCGTGGTGGGGCCCGACAAGACGGTGTACGCGGGGACACTTCGGGGCGGGGTGTTCCGGACGCAGAACGGCGGCAAGTCCTGGACAGCGGTGAACGCCGGCCTGGATCGTCTGGAAACACAGGTGCTGACCTTCCATCAGGGCGTGCTGTACGCGGGCACCGGATCAGGCGTCTACTGGTCGAAGAACGGGGGAGAGAAATGGACGGCGGACAACCAGGGACTCAGTAACTTCCTGGTGCGCGCTCTTGCCGTGGACGCACAGGGCACCCTGTATGCCGGGACCACGGGGATGGGGCTCTACCGCAAACCCGCCGGCGCATCCCAGTGGGCGCGGATCACGCCCTCCCGACTGTCGCATCCAAGGGACCAGATCCCGGCGAATTTTGTGCGCTCGTTGGCTGTGGGCAAGGCCGGTGACCTCTATGCCGGGACCGCCGACAACGGCGTGTACGTGAGCAGTGACCAGGGCGAGTCCTGGCGGACCATCGGCGGGCAACTGGCGAATGCCTCCGTCCGCGGCATCGCGATCGGCAGGTCCTCGTGGTTCGTGGGAACCGGGGTGGGGATGTATCGCAGCGGCGATCAGGGGAAGACCTGGGCCTCGGTCAACAGCGGGCTCACCGAACTGGCAATCCAGTCGTTCGCCGTGGGCAAAGACGGGACGGTGTTCGCCGGCACCAGCGGGGGCGTTTTCAAGACGGAGGACGACGGCGCCCACTGGTTTTCCACGAACCAGGGCATCGGCACTTCGCGGAACCCGATCGGGCCCCGGCATTAAGCGGCAGGCGGGGCACGGATGGGGATGGAGAGGAAGGTCACGCGCGCGGTCATCGCGACCAAGCTTGGAGAGATCGAGCTGAAGTTCTATTTCGACATCGCCCCGCGCCATTGCGAGAACTTTCTGAAACTGGCCGCGGTCGGCTTCTACAACGGCTGCACGTTTCACCGGGTGAATCCGGCGGGCCTGAAGGTCATCCAGGGGGGCGATCCGAACAGCAAGACCATGAACCGGGGCACCCACGGTCTGGGCGGGCCCGGCTATGCGATCCCGGCCGAGTTCAACAGCCGCCCCCATCGACGGGGGACGCTGTCCATGGCCCGGGGAAATGATCCGAACAGCGCGGGCTCTCAATTCTTCATCTGCGCCGACGACTGCGGGAGCCTTGACTGGCAGTACACGGCCTTCGGCGAGGTCGCCCGGGGGATGGAGACCGTGGACGCCATCCTGAACGTCAAGAAGGACGGCAACGATAACCCGTTGGAAAGGATCGAAATGACCGTTGCGGTAAAGGAGAACCTGTGAACACAAAGACTGGCCTGTCGTGTCTGCTGGGAGTGTTGATGCTCACGCTGACCGCCTGCGGTTCGGCGGAAACCATGCGCGAGAAGGATCGGGAAAGTGTGGATCTCCGTCGCCAGGTCGAACAACTGCGGTTGCAGGTAAAGGCCAAGGATGATGAGGTCAGGGCACTGGAGGGCAAACTGGCGGCGGCCAAGAAGCTGGAGGCTCAGGTGCAGTCGCTGGAGGATCGCCTGCGGGTGATGGATGACATCATGATGTCGAAGTCTGCAGACATCGCCAAGCTGGAAGCCCAACTGGCAAACGCCAAAGAGGCGGCGGCCGCGGCTGCAAAGCCCGCTCCTGTGAAGAGAAGGAAGGCGGCGCCGGCCATGAAATCCCCGATGCCTGCGGCGAAGGCTCCGGCGGCCGGCGCGAAACCGTAAGGATAGACCGTGATCCGATTTGCGAACAGGTTGGGCGGCGCTCGTCTCCTCATTGCCGCTTGCGTAGTCCTTCTGGCGGCGGCCTGTGATTTTCATTATCGCGCGGCCGCCGACCCGGCCGCGGATGAGGTGGTGGTCCGGACGATCCCGAATGCCATGTCTGCCTACGATCATCCGGCCCGCCTGTCCGCGCAGGAGCTCGCCAGCATCCTGCAGGAGGTTCGCGTCCAGTTCACATCGAACTGGCTCCAGCGGCTCATCACCGGTCCGCTCGAAGCGGTTCCGCTCTTTGATGAGGCGGCGTTGGCCCGCGTGGCGCCTCCCCTGGCCGAGGCGCTGGGCCATGCGGGGGCCCATGACCGCATCGTGTTCTATGTGGCTCAACGCCGGGCGAACGACCGGCGGGACGTCACGTCGGGGACGCTGTTTGTGAAGGGGCGCAGCCTGACCATCGCGCTGGCCAACCACCAGAACCGGGTGGACGTGGTGCCGGGCCTGATGGCATATGATCGGCAGGCTCCGGAGGTGGCGGTGGCGCCGCAGCGGTTTTCGCTCGTCTTCGACCGGAACGAGTTTGTGATCGAACCGGAGCCTGAGGCCATCGACAAGTTGCTGGATGCCGCGCTGCCTACGCTGATGGTGGATTACGCCCAGTTCCTTGAGTACAAGTCCAGGGCGGCGTCCCGTTGATGTCCCGTCAAGCCTGGATGTTCAACTTGATGGTGATGGGGGCGATGGCCGCTCTCGCGCTGGGCGCCGCCAATCTGCCCGCCGCCGGCGGGCCCGTGGACGGGCTCACGGTGTTGGATATCGGTCCGCTGCCGACTGCGACGCCGATTCCCGCGACGAATCTGAATTACAAGGCGAAAATCGAACTCGGCAAGCAACTGTATTTCGACGGCCGGCTCTCCAAGAACAATCAAGTCTCATGCGCGTTCTGCCATAACCCGTTCGCGGGCTTCGCCGACCCCCGCCAGGTGTCCATCGGCGTGGACGGCAAGCTCGGCGGCCGGCAGGCCCCCACGGTTTACAATACTGCGTTCAACCCGATCCAATTTTGGGACGGCCGCGCGGGTTCCCTCGAGGAACAGGCGATCGGGCCGATCCAGAACCCCGTCGAGATGGCCGAGACGCACGAGCACGTCGTGGCCAAGCTCAGGAAGATCAAAGGCTATCAGCGGCAGTTCCGGGAGGTCTTTGGAACCGAGGTGAATCTGCAGGGCATCGCCGAGGCGATCGCGGCCTTCGAGCGGACGGTCGTGTCAACCAACGCGCCGTTCGACAAGTACGTGATGGGCGACCCCAAGGCCATGGACGAGGCGGCGGTCCGCGGGATGGCCCTGTTCAAGGGTAAGGCGCGCTGCCTGCTCTGCCACAACGGGCCCAATTTCACGGACAACCAGTTCCATAACCTGGGCGTGCCGCAGGCGGGGCCTCTGAAGGAAGACCTGGGCCGGTACAATGTGACCCGCCAGGAGAAAGACAGGGGCGCCTTCAAGACCCCCACGCTTCGCAGCATCGCCGAGACCGCGCCGTACATGCATGACGGCGCGTTCAAGACCCTCGACGAGGTGATCGACTTCCTGGACGGTGGTGGCGGTCAGAACCCCAACTTGAGCCCGCTCGTCAAGCTTCTCGGCCTGACCAAGGACGAGAAGGTGGATCTGCTCGCGTTTCTCAAGGCGCTCAGCGGAGAGCCCTTGAAAATGGACATACCCAAGCTCCCGTAGACGTCCACTGCGCATTGCGCCACCGGGGCTATTCCTTCCACCTGAAATAGACGGTCCTGGAGCCTCCCGCTCCAATCTCCACCTTCTGCCTGACCTCGCTCTTGTCGCGCCGGATGGCGGTGATCTCGTAGGTCCCGGCAGGGAGGTCCACGAAGAGCCACGGTCCCGTGACCTGTTCGCCGGGCACGAGCAGGTTCACGTTCCCTTTCGTGCCCTTGATGGTGACCGCCACCTGTGTCACGTAGGCCTTGGGGCCAGCGATGAAGACCAGTTTCAGCGGGTACGGGGGATACTGGGCCGCGCGCTCCTCCACGCCGACGCCGGCGCTGAAATACTGGACGGCGCCCACATGGTAGATCGGAAGTATCGTCCTGGCGGTGATGCCGTCCGCCGCCTGGTACTCTAGTTCGATCCCGTCTCCGGACGGGATGCCCCTGGTATCAGGGGCGGCGCCGGCCTGCGCGAAGGGATCGGCTGCGATGAGGCACCAGAGAGCCGCAAACAGGATTAGTGCCGAGCGAAACAGTCGCATAGTCTCCTCCAATGTTGAAACGAAACTTACAAGGTGGGGCCGGCGGCGGAAGGGGCGTGGCCGACTGCCCGAAGCGCCAGTTCCATGCGGGGCGCGACGGCGTCGCGGTCTTTCCGCAGAGTCACCTCGACGATCCGGTTGTCATTGATCCCGAGGGCTTCGCAGACGGCGTCCTGGGTGATTTTGAGGCCGCCGTCGATGTCGCGCCGGAGTTCCGAGACGAAGTAGAAGCGCAGGTCGAGCGCCAGTGGGGCGTTGCTCTGGCCGGCCAGGAGGCCTCGCCCGCCGGCGTGTTTCGAGCGCGCGCAAAGCACTTCCTGTCCCACGAGAGTTTTGAACCGGCGGCCGGCCGCCGAGAGCACCCGCCGTCCGTTCACCGTCGCATAGTGATGATTGATGCTGGGAGGAATCGGGAGTATCAGGCGCAGGAGGTCGCCGGGGTGTGCCTGCTGTGGGGGTGTCTCGCGGTAGGCCCCTCCCCGAAAAAGGAAGCCGGCATTGCGGAGGCGGGTCTTCCGCGGGATGAGCGACCGGAGGTCCGGCCCTCCGCCGGGTTCGGTCTGGAGGCTGCGATAGGACGACAGGCGGAGGACGGCGGGGCGTGAGCGTGAAGAGCGCGGCTTCACCGTCTGTCGAGAATGTCCATGATCTTGCTCATGGAGGCTTCGTGGCGGTCTTCCGCCTGGGCGAGGCGTCGCCGCCAGTCCACGGGGTTCCAGATTTCCAGGAACTCAAACATGCCGACCAGCACGATCTCCTGGTCGTCGGCCAGATTGAGGTGCTTGCGGAACTTGCCGGGGATGAGGATGCGGCCGGCCTTGTCGATCTCCGATGTGGAGGTTTCCGACACCACGTGATGCATGAAGAGGCGGCTCTGATCCTCGTCCAGCCGGGCCCGGGTCTTTGTGAGGACGCTGGTCCACTCGGTCAGCGTGTAGGTCCGCAGACAGGTCGGCTCGCTGCGCTTGAGAAAGACGACCGCTTTTTCTCCCGCCTGCCCTTCCGGGCAGAGGAGGTCGCGGATGTAGGGGGGGAGAAGGAAGCGGCCCTTCTCGTCCAGCTTGCAGAAGTTTTCTCCGGCAAACATCAGCGGCTATTTCTCCGCGTTTGCTCGCGGCTCTTCTTCCGGAGCCACATATCCAACTCGGACTTGACGAACCGCCAGTCCTTGCCGAGCTTGAAGGCCGGGACGCGCTTCTCTTGAATGTAACGGTAGAGCGTCCGGGGTGCCACCTTCAAATAGCGGCACGTCTCGGCGGTCGTCATGACTTCGTCGCGTACCGCTTGGGCCATAGAGCATTCCGTATCAGATGAAAGGGTATCCTAGTCCGAAGGGGCGGATTTGTCAAGCTCTTCATCATGCCAAACCTTGCCATTCCTTGCCACTGATAGCCGTAGGCCGTCTGTTACACGCGGATGGCGGGTCCGACGTAGGGGCGGACCTGCGTGTCCGCCCTGATTTGCCGTGTACCCAACGTAGGGGCGCAATTCATTGCGCCCTTCTTCCGGATGTGATCGGGCGTGATGAATCACGCCCCTACAAAACCGATGATCCAATCCGACGTAGGGGCGCACGGCGGTGCGCCCTCTTTCGCTGACGGCACCAACGGATCTGATTCAGATCGTTGGCTGAGCTTGACGGCATGCGTGGATTATGGGAACGTTGCTCTACGCCCGGGGCGTGTCGAGCCCTGCGGATCGGGTTCTGGGCGGGTCCGGCGTACACTGATCCCTTGCGGGTCAGGGGCGTTTACCGAGCAGTTTACGCTCGAGTTGCAGAAATGATTGGGACGCCGAATTGTAGTTAGGCTTCACAAATGTGGAACAGGAGCCCGGGGGGGATGAAGACAGCTGACGACTGGTCAGGCGACCTTGCTGCCTTTCTCAATGACTACAAGTATCAGCCGGATCTCACTCGACTTCTCGATGCAATTGGTTCCGAAGACCGCTTCGACCAATCTCGCATCAATGAGATCGTTCTTTGGAAGGTGAACCGTTACGCATGGATTAACCCCGACGTGATCGAATCGCTGGACGCCCTCTCATCACTATCGCCAGGAAGCCATCGTCAGGGCGAACCGGTACTATCTAAGCTCCTGCATCAGCGTGGCGTAGATTTGCCGATGGCATCCACCATCCTTCGGTTCCGCAATCCCGAAGTCTTCCAAATCGTCGACCGGCACGCCTACCGGGCGGTATATGGAAAGGATTACCCGCTCTACTCTCAGTCCAGCGGCAAGAAGAAGATCGAACTTTACTTCGCGTACCTTGACGATCTGAGAGCCCTGGCAGGCGGAAGGTCCATTCCGTTTCGAAACATGGATCGGATCCTTTATGAGTTCGATAAGAAGATAAACGGTTCACTCTCTTGACGCCGAACCCCTCGTTTAACTCGGACGCGCAAAGAGCGCGCGCCGGTTAGCTTTACGTTAGAGATCATGGGCGACGACGCTACGGATGAGCACGTCAAGACCGTCTACGCGCATTTTGGTCTGGCGCTGTACCTAGCCCAGGTCTTAGAACACGGACTTGCCAACGCCCTAATGTGTGCCGAACTACTGCCACATCGAGCCGGAAAGCCGGTTCCAAGGAAACAGTGGGAGGCGGAGTTTGACGCGTTTATGGACCAGCAGTTTGAGCAAACGCTCGGACGACTCATTCGGGGTTTGAGGACTGCGACCTCAGTCCCTACAGACTTAGAAGGCCTCCTCACCGAAGCTTTGAAAACGCGCAATTTTCTCACGCATCATTTCTTTCGCGAACGAGCGGAGTCCTTTATGTCTCGCGATGGGCGGGAGAAAATGATTCAGGAACTTGAACGAGCTCAGAAGCTCTTCGACACAGCCGACGAAAGGCTAACTGAAGTTGCCAAACCTCTACGCGAGAAATACGGCCTTTCGGACGAGCGGCTGAAACCTTTCGAAGAAGAATATTTCAAGAGGTTTGAACATGATCTCTAACCATCGGTTCGTGACCGACGCGTTCCGCGCGGCGCAACCGGACCGTTGAGTCTGTAGGAAAACCCTCACCTACGCTTTTTTGAAGGAAGCCGGGCGAAATGAGATCGTTTAAACTGCGCCGTGTTGCACGATCGCATGGTCGGGAGGGGTCAAGCGACCCCGAAAACGGCACGATTCGACCAAGCAGGGATTTTTCCTACAGACTCGTTAGCTGGAATCAAGGACTACGCAGATGCCCCCGTAGAAGAAGGCAAAGTGCGCAATGAGAAAGATCGGAAAGCCCTCGGTAGGGCGAGGGAGTTACTCAGATGCCCTTCGACTCCGCTCAGGGCGAACGGGGCTAACAAGAGGGCGGGTGTCAACTTGCCCGCCCCTTCATCGGGGATGGCCGTTGTTCCGTTCGTAGGGGCGTGATTCATCACGCCCATCATGATTCGCACACACGGATCGGTGCGGAATGCGGGCGCAATAAATTGCGCCCCTACATAGGATTCGTCAATCGGTTCGGTAGGGGCAACCCCCTGTGGTTGCCCTGTTTATGCGGGCGGACACACAGGTCCGCCCCTACATCACACCTAGACCCGCCGGGCAAGCGTCAGGACGGTCACGGAAGCGGCGCCCGCGCGGCGCAGGGCGCGGGCGCAGTCGTTGACGGTCGCGCTGGTGGTCAGGACGTCGTCCACGAGCAGGACGCGGATGTCCTTCAGGCTGTCCGGGTTCCGAACGGCGAAGGCGCGCCGCACGTTCCGGGCACGGCCCTTACGGTCGAGCGCGGTCTGGGGCCTGGTTTTCCGGATCCGCTCCAGGTGCTCGAACGAGAGGGGCAGGCCGAGGCGCCGAGCGATCCGATCGGCCAGGAGCAGCGATTGGTTGAACT
>Ga0080064_1004799_pt1 | contig 16769 bp, 14 predicted proteins | sample Subgrocontami54m_FD_69260 | JGI IMG/M metagenome (GOLD analysis project Ga0080064, IMG submission 69260) | Subsurface groundwater microbial communities from S. Glens Falls, New York, USA - GMW46 contaminated, 5.4 m (SPADES assembly) (version 2) ...
GAGCCGTCGACACCCTGCTGGAGAATGGCCGTAGGACCCTCGCGCAACAGACCACGGCGGCGGCGCGCCTCACTGGACGCGACGTGGACGTCTTGCGTCTGCTGGGCAACGGTGACTCGGATAAAGTCATCGGTGAACGCCTGACCATGACCCAAGTCGTGGTCAAGCAGCACGTCCGCAGCGTCATCGCCAAGCTCCACGCGGGCACGCGCGCACGCGCGGCCATCATCGCCGCGCAAGCAGGCGTCGTGGGCAACCCCATCCTTCACCTGGTGCCCCCAGCACTAGGAGCCAAGCTCTAGCAGGTATGGCGGCGGCAGGCGTAGCCGCGAGCCGCGCCCCCCCCGCCGCGGTATTTGGGACCGGCGCGGCCGGTTCGACCAGCGCAGGATCGGGAACCAGCCGAGGGGCGAGCCCGCCACCTCCCCAGCACGACAATTTCGAATCGCCTGGTCGCTTCCTGGCCTGGCTTGTCATTTACGCCCTCTTCTGGATCGCCGTACTCTGGCGCGCGTGGCACGAGCCGCTCGCCGGCCCCGATATCGAATTCCGCTGGAGCTTTCTCGCGGAGCAGATGCTCCGGCAGGGCACGCTCGATTTTTACCCACCGCGCAACGCCGGCGATTTTCAGCAGTACTTCTGGGCCGAAAGCATTCCGCCGGGAGCCGCGGCGCTCCATGCGTGGGCTTATGCCTGCGCGGGCAGCGCGAACGCCAGCGTGACGGTACCGGGTGTCGCATTGCAGCTGATCGCGCTGCACGAGCTGGTCTGGCGCAGCGCGGCCGCGCTCGGCGGCCGCCGCGCGGCGATGTACGCGGTGCTCGCGGCCGCGGCGTGCCCATTGCTGACGTGGTCGATGCTGCTGGGACAGGAAACGGGACTCACCGCGCTTTCCGCGGTCGGCATCGCGTTCGCGCTCCTTGGCTGGCGCGAGCATCGCAGCGCCGGCTGGGCGGCGCTCGCCGGCGTGTTCGCCGCGCTCGGGGCGGCGGCACGCGAATACGGGCTGATCTTTCCCGTGGTTGCGCTGCTTTCGCTCGTGTGGGTGGGAGCGGACCGACGCAGCTGGGGGGCGTTCGCGATTTTTCTCGGGCTCGCACTGGCGTGGCCGCTCCGAACGCTCGCCCTCACCGGCAATCCGTTTTACAGCCTCGATTTCGCGGGCCTGTTTCCAGCAAACCCGCGTTTCATCGCCTGGATCGAGCATGACGCTGCCGTCCTCGGCGCCGCCCTCCACACGCGCGCCGGCTGGCAGGACTTCGGCCGGTACGTGTTTTTCTATGCGCCGGCCGCGCTGGTTGGTGCGGCGATTCTCCTCGTCGCGCTGATGCGCGGACGACGCGATGCCATCTGGCCCGCGGCCGTTTCGCTTGTCCTCGCCGGCATCTGGGCGGCATCGGTGCGTTTCACGAACGGCGGATTGTTCTACTCGCTGCGGGTGCTCAGCCCCGCGGTGGCGCTCGCGGCGCTCGTGGCCGGGGTCGGTGTGGCGATGCTCTCGACGCGCCGGACCCGCGGCGCGGCCTCTTTGGCACTGGCGCTGGCACTGCTCGCCCTCGCCACCTTCCCGGCCACACTCGCGCTGCCGCAAAACCCGTGGCGAACGGCCTGGGTGCATTGGCCGGCGTTCGCGCCCCAGGTCCCAGCCGGTGGCAGGGACGCCACGCTGGCTGCTCTCCTGGATCACACGACCAAGGACCGGCGTAACGCACTCGGCCTGGTCTTGGCTGACGCGCCGGGCTTTCAGCGGCGTTTTCAGGCGGCCGGCGTGACCGTCATACCGTTGTGGAGTCCGCAGGTCGACTGGCTCTTCGATCCAAAACTCGCCCCAGCCGACGCCGCGCGGCAGTGGCGCGAGTCGGGGGTTAGCCACATCATCGCCTCGAAATGGCAGACGAACATCGATTTTTTCAACGCATACTCGCGCTGGTCGCACCCTCCGTTCCGATTGCAGCTTGTCGGCGATACGGCTGAGGCGGCGGTATTTGCCGTCCGTCTGGTGGAGTGAATCGGTGCGGCGCGGCGAAAAATTCCGCTTGCGCGTATCGAGCTTGCTTATTTTTACCCCTCCCTTCCCGCTCAAACCCTTTCGGAACTTCCTGCGTCTTGCCGGTCTCATCGGCTCACTCCCGCTCCATGATTGAAGTCAAAGGTCTGGTCAAAATCTACGGCACCAAACGCGCTGTCGACGGGGTCAGCTTCTCCGTCAAGCGCGGCGACATCCTCGGCTTTCTGGGGCCCAACGGCGCCGGCAAGTCGACCACGATGAAGATGATCACCGGCTTCCTGCGGCCCAATGCCGGCACCGCCACGGTGGACGGCATCGACGTCACGGCCGACCCGGTTTCAGTCAAACGCAAGCTCGGCTACCTGCCGGAAAGCGCCCCGGCGTATCCGGAAATGACCGTCGAGGAGTTTCTCGGGTTCATCGCGAATGTCCGCGGTTTCCGCGACCGCGACGCCAACCGGGCGCAGGTCGACCGCGCCGTCGGGCTGACGCATCTGGCGCCCGTGCGGAAACAAACGATTGAAACGCTCTCGAAGGGCTTCAAGCAACGCGTCGGTTTCGCCCAGGCGCTGCTGCACGATCCGCCGGCCCTGATTCTCGACGAGCCGACCGACGGTCTCGATCCCAATCAGAAGATCGAGATGCGGGCGCTGATCAAGAACATGGCGGTCGAGAAAACCATCATCATGTCGACGCACATCCTCGAGGAGGTGGACGCAGTGTGTACCCGGGTGATCATCATTTCGCAGGGCAAGGTGGTGGCGGACGAAACGCCGGCCCAGCTGCGCTCCCGCAAGCCCGGCGCGCGGCTGGATGAAATCTTCCGCGATCTCACCCGAGGAGACATCTGAACATGCGCTGCGCGCAGGACCAAGGACCAGAGACCAAAGACCAGAGGCCTCCTCATTCGAAGTCTCGGTCGAGGATCATGGCCTTGCGTCTCTCGTCTCTGGTCCCTGGTCCCTAGTCTTTATCTTCCATGAGCCAAATCACTCCGATCTTCAAACGCGAGTTCCTCGGCTACTTCCGCTCTCCGGTCGCGTACGTCTTTCTGATCATCTTCCTGGTTGCGTCCGTGGGCCTGGCGTTCTTCGCCGGCGGCTTTTTCAAGGGCGGCGTGGCCACGCTGGAGAGCTACTTCACGTTTCACCCGTGGCTGTTCCTGTTCCTGGTGCCGGCGGCCGGCATGCGGCTGTGGTCCGAGGAAAAACGTTCCGGCACGGTCGAGCTGCTGTTCACGCTGCCCATCACCACGCTCGAAGCCGTCATCGGAAAATTTCTCGCCGCGTGGGCGTTCCTCGCGCTCGCCATCCTGCTCAGTTTCCCGCTGCCCATCACGCTCGGCTATCTGGGCGATCCCGACTGGGGCGTGGTGGTTAGCAGCTACGCCGGGAGCATTCTCATGGCGGGCGGATATCTCGGCGTCAGCTCCCTGATGTCGGCACTCACCAAGAACCAGGTGATCAGCTTCGTCCTGAGCGTGTTCCTCTGCTTCATGGTCGTGCTGCTCGGCACGAGCATGTTTTCCGGCTTTCTCACCGGTTTCCTCGGCCTGCCGGTGGCGATCACCGACCTGATCGCAAACTTCAGTTTCCTCACCCATTTCGACGCCTTCACGAAAGGCGTCATCGACCCGAAGGATCTGATCTTCTTCGTGTCGCTGACCGTGTTCACGTTGTTCCTCAACGTCGTCGCGCTGGAACGTTAATCTCTTCCGCCCGCCCATGAAATTCGGAAGCAAGACCCTCGCCATCGTTCTCCTCCTGATCGGGCTCGTGCTCGTCAACTACGTTGCCTCGTCGATCCCCGTGCGGGTCGACGCGACGGCGGACAACATCTATTCGTTGTCGGCCGGCACGAAGACCATGCTGGGCAAGATCGAGGAACCGGTCCGCCTCGACCTGTACTTCTCGAAGGACGCGAACGGGCTGCCCATCGCGTACAAGAATTACGCCGCCCGCGTGCAGGAAATGCTGCGGCAGTATGTCCGCGGCTCGCGCGGCAAACTCACGCTCAACGTGATCAACCCGCGGGCCGACACGCCCGAGGAGGAAAAGGCCACGGCTGCCGGGCTCACGCCGCAGGTCGCGCAGCAAGGCGGCGAGCCGTTTTATTTCGGCTTGATCGTCACGCAGGCCGACCAGCAGAAGACGATCCCGGCGTTTACGCCGCAGCGCGAACAGTTCCTCGAATACGATTTGTCGAAGCTCGTCTACAGCGTGCAGCAGCTCGACAAGCGGAAGCTCGGGCTGCTCACCAGCCTCCCGCTCCAGGGCACGAGCCCGCAGGAGATGCAGATGATGATGATGATGCGCCGGCAACCGCAGCCGTCGCAGATGATCATGAGCGAGCTCGAGCAGTCGTTCCAGATCATCACGGTCGAGCCGAGTGCCACCGAACTGCCGGCCGGACTCGACGCGCTGATGATCGCGCACCCCGAAAACGTGGCGCCGAAACTCCAGTTCGCGATCGATCAGTTCCTGCTCGGCGGCAAGCCGGTGTTCCTCGCCGTCGATCCGTCGTCCCAGCATTTCAAGCGCCAGAGCAACCCGCAGCAGATGATGATGGGCGGCGGCGCGCAAAACGTGTCGAGCGACCTGCCGACGCTGCTCAACGCCTACGGCATCCAGTACGATCCGCAAAAAGTCGTCGGCGATAACGAGAATGCGACGCAGGTCTCGACCGGCGCCGGCGGCGTCGCGCGGTATCCGATCTGGCTCAGCCTGCGCAAGGAGTCGTTCAACCAGAAATCGCTGCCGACGGCCCAGCTCGCCTCGACCATGTTCGTCGAAGCCGGCAGCATCGCGAAGAAGGAAGGTGCCAACCTCACGTTCACGCCGCTGGTCGAGACGTCGGCGCAGGCCGGCGAAATCGCCAGCATGATGCTGCAGTTCGCGCAGCCCGACGACGTCGCGAAGCAGATCACCCCGAGCGGCAAGAAGACGATTGCCGCGCTCGTCACGGGCAAGTTCAAGACCGCGTTTCCGGATGGCCCGCCAAAGGAGGAAAAGCCGGCGGATGAAAACGCCAAGAAGGACGACGCGGCGAAAAAGGACGAGCCGAAGAAGGACGAGAAGCCGGTCGACTCGCTGAAGGAATCGAAGGGCATGTCGACGCTCTTCGTCATCGCCGACACCGACTGGCTTTTCGACGACTACAGCGTCCGCAAATTCAACTTCTTCGGCCAAACGGCCGCGGAGCCGTTCAACGACAACCTGGCCTTCGCGGCGAACACGATCGAGTACCTTGGTGGCTCGCAGGACCTCATCTCGATTCGCGGCAAGGGCACGTCGATCCGGCCCTTCACCGTGGTCCGCAAGATGGAATCCGCGGCGCAGAAGCAGTATCAATCGAAGCTCAACGAACTGGATACGCGGCTGCAGCAGGTGCAGACGAAGCTGGGCGAGTTGCAGGGCAAGAAGGGCGAAGGCAATCGCCTCGTCGCCACGCCGGAACTCGCGAAGGCGATCGAGGATTTCCAGAAACAGCAGGCCACGATGCGCGGCGAACGCCGCGAGATTCGGCGGGCCTTGCGCGAAGACATCGACCGCCTCGAAAACAAGCTCCTCGTCACCAATCTGCTTGCGACGCCCTTGCTGGTGATCGCGTTTGGCTTCTGGTTCCACCGCAGCCGCAAAAAGTAACCGCCTCGCGATGAAACTCAAAACCCTCATCGTTACCATTGTCGTTCTCGCCGTCGCTTCCCTCGGCGTCTACTTCGTGCAACGTCCGGCCAAGCCGGTCTCGACCGATTCGCGGCTCAACCAGCCGCTGGTCGAGCGGGCCGCCATCGAGAAAGCCGCCCGGCTGCGGATCACCGACGCCGGCAAGGCGGTCGAACTCGTGCGCCAGGGCGACGGCACGTGGCGTGACGCCAGCTACTACGACATGCCGGCCGACTTCACCAAGTTGTCGGGCTTCGTCGGCAACCTGACCGACGCGAAGATCCAGGAGCTCGTCACGCAAAACCCGCAGCGAATCGCGCGACTCGAATTCAAGGACACGAAAATCGAGCTGCTCGATGCCGCTGGCAAGGCGGTCTTCTCCGTCACGCTCGGCAAGACCCCGGAGTCGCGCAGCGGCCGGTTTGTGCGTTTCGGCGACGAGAACAAGGCCTACCTGGCGAGCCTCAGCGCCTGGCTGGATACCGAGCCGAAGAACTGGGCGAACTCCGAGCTGCTCAACCTTAAGCCGGAGGACGTGGCCAAGGTGGAGATTCCGGTCGAGAACGGCCCCGTCACCGTCTCGCGCGCGAAGAAAGACGATCCGTGGACGGCCGACAAGACGCCCGACAACCAGAAGGTCAAGGCGGACAAGGTGTCATCGGTGCTGACCTCGGTCGGCAATGTGCGGTTCAGTGAAACGACCGCGCTGGATGATCCGAATGTGGCGCCGGCGAAGGCGAACCTGCGCACGTTCAAGCTCACGACGTTCGACAACAAGACCGTCACCGTCGCGCTCGGGCGGAAGCCGGAGGAGAAGAAACTGAAGCCGCCGGCGGCGACGGCCGACGGCAAGTCCGGCCCGGCCGCGCTCGGCAGCATGAGCGACCTCGCGAAGAAGGACGAAAAGAAGGCAGGCGAGCCGAAGGCCGGCGAGGAGAAGAAGGACGACAAGCCGCTCGCGCCGGAATTCGAGACCATTCCCGCGGGCCCGGTGTACGTGTTAATCACGCATAGCGACGCTTCGGCGCCGGTGAACGCGTTGATGCAGAAGCGCGCGTTCCAGATTTCCGATTACACCTTCACGAGCCTGCCGCAGAAATCCGACGAGCTGTTCGAGCCCGCGCCGCCGCCGCCCGCACCTGCTGCGGAAACGAAGGCGGCCGACCCGAAATCCGGCGAGACGAAGCCGGCGGAAAAGAAAACCGGCGAAAAGAAGATGGCCGAGGAGAAGAAGAAGGAGAGCAGGAAGTAGCCGGCGCGCCGGCGAAACAGCGTAGCGCGGGCAATCTGCCCGCGCTTCTTGTTGGCCGATTCGCCGATGTAGGGCGGGGTCGCCGCACGGTCGCCGCACCCCGCCGCGAACTGATTGTCAAAATGCGTTCCGGCGGGGTCAGGCGACCCCGGCCCTACATCGCCGTTTCAGCGCTACGGCGTGGCGAGTTTCAATCCGACCACTCCACCGACAATCGCGACCATGCAGCCGATCCGTGCCGCCGTCGCTGGCTCATGGAAAAACGCCATCCCAAAGGCGGCGGTACCGACCGCGCCGATGCCCGTCCACACCGCGTAGGCGGAGCCGATGGGCAGGACCTTGGCCGCCACCGCGAGCAGGTACATGCTGGTCGCCATCGCCGCGATCGTCGCCGCCGAAGGCCACAGTCGCGTGAATCCGCCGGTGTACTTCAGCCCCACGGCCCAGCCAATTTCGAAACCCGAGGCAATCAACAGGATGATCCAGTGCTTCATGCGCCCGCATCCTTCGCCGCCCATGCCGCCAGAAGTCAACGCGTTCGCCCGCCTCCGACCGTCCCCCCGCTCAACGCTTTGTTGCGCCGCTCCGCACACCGCCGCTCCACGCACCGCCGCTCCGCACAGTGTAACGTAATACGTTACACTGTGCGGCGCGGCGCGCTGGGAGAAACGTTCGCCCTTTACACGCATCAACGATTCCATATACGTTGATGCGAAGAATGACGCCCGACCGGTCCATCTCCGAACTTTTCGCGCAAAAACGGCCGTTGCGTTCGCTGGAGTTCTTCCCGCCGAAGGATGATACCGGAGTCGAGGCGTTGCGCGCGACGGCGACCGCGTTGAAACGGATGAACCCCGACTTCGTTTCGGTCACCTACGGCGCCGGCGGCAGCACACGCGAGCGCACGGCGCAGGTCAGCGCGATGCTGAAGGAGGATTTCGGCTACACCGTCATGCCCCACCTCACCTGCGTGGGGCATTCGCGGGACGAACTCGGCGAAATCGCCGACCGACTGCACACGCGCGGATTCCGCAACATCATGACGCTCCGCGGCGACCCGCCGAAGGGCACGACCGAGTTCAAGGTCACCGCCGACGGCCTGCGCAACGCGAACGAACTCGTCGATCTCCTGAAGACGCGCCAGCCGGAGTTCTGTCTCGGGGTCGCCGGCTATCCGGAAAAACATCCGGAAGCCCCGTCGCTCGACGTCGACCTCACGAATCTGAAGCGAAAAGTCGACGCAGGCGCCGCGTTCGTCACGACCCAGCTGTTTTTCGACAACTCGGTCTACTATCGCTTCGTCGAGCGGTGCCGGGCCGCGGGCATCAACGTGCCGATCGTGCCCGGCATCATGCCGGTGCTGTCGTTGAAACAAATTCAGCGGTTCACACAGATGTGCGGCGCAACGCTGCCGAAGCAATTGAGCACGCGGCTGGAAGTCGCGGCCGAGGACACCGACGTCGTCGAGACGATGGGCATCGACTGGGCGCTCACCCAGATCCGCGGCCTGCTCGCGAACGGCGCGCCCGGTTACCACCTGTACATTTTGAACCGGGCGAAGGGTGCGCTGGCCCTGGCGGCCGGACTTGCGGCGTGAGCACGCATCTCGGACGCATGGAAATAGTGGGGCCGGCTCTCCGAGCCGGCCTGCGTTCCAGGGCGATTCGCGCGCTATAACTCAGGCCGCTTCGGAGAAGCGGCCCCACCGCGGGGCTTTTTCGGCGCTGTTCACCCTCCGGCGAACACCGGCCGAAACCCTGCTTCGCTGAGAATGCGCGCAATGGTTTCCCGCTGGTCGCCCTGAATCTCGATCGCGCCGTCCTTCACCGTGCCGCCGCAGCCGCACGCGGCGCGCATCTTCTTCGCGAGTTGCTCCTTTTCCGGCAGGCCAATGCCCACAAAGCCGTCGACGACCGTGACCGTTTTCCCGCCGCGACCGCCGGTCTCGCGACGGATGTCGACTCGGCCGCGGTTGGGTGGATTGCGGATCGCGGATTGCGGATTGCGGATCGGCGCAGAAGCCGGGGGAGAATTCGACGGCAGGCCAGCATCGGACAAACCCGCAAATGGATTTTGCCCCAGCGACCGCCCGCCATCCGTCGGAATCTTCTTATCGCCGCTCATCTCAGCCATAACGGTTCAGTTGCCCGCGCGAATCATGCGAATCCTCGCGAATAATAACGGCAAAAGGCCCCAAACCGAACGCAGCGGGGACATCTTGTGGCTGGTGAAACATCAATTCTCCTCTGGCATTCGCGTCCATTGGCCGTGATTCGCGGGAGTTCCTTCTGCACGGTTCCGGCTCGGCTTCCCAGTCCGCAATCCAAAATCCTCAATCCGCAATTTTCTTCCTCCCCGCCCGGCCGCCGCAGACACCGACGGGGATGTCGGACTCGCCGCCGAGGAACATCAGCGCCTTGGCATAGCTGCGGTTTTCGAGAAAATGAACGAGCTGCGGGTGCAGGCCGGCCCGGCCGCGCGACACGTATTCGTCGAGCCGGGCCATCTGGTCCGCGATGGTCTGCCCATCAGCGGCTTTGATGGCAGCCAGGAGCGCGGTAAGAGAATCTTTGATTTGGGTCTCCATGCGAGTGGCGGGAAATTACTTATCCGGCTGTTACCCACGTTAAGGCCGATTGCAATCCCGGCGCCGCGCCGCCGCGCACTTGTCTCGGCGGCCTTCGTATGGTCCATTGATCCCTCACTTTCTCGCAAACAACGCGCCCGGCGGGCGTTCAGTGCCATCGCCCCGCCCGCGCGGCCGTCATCGTTCATGAACCGTTCTTCGCTGCCCACTCACGCCAACGCCGACCTCATCGAGGCGACGTATCAGGCGTGGCTGAAAGATCCCAATTCCGTCGACCCGACGTGGCGCGCCTTCTTCCAGGGTTTCACGCTCGGGGCCAACGGCACCGCTTCTCCGGTCGCGGCGCTGGCCGCCGCCGCCGGCAACGAGGCGCAGGCGCATGTGGCGGCGCCGATTATCGACAGCCTCACGCAGTCCCGCGTTCACCAACTGATCAACGCGTACCGATCGATCGGTCACGTCGAGGCGCATCTCGACCCACTGGCGGAGCGTCCCCCGGCGCATCCGAAACTGTCGCTGGAGCAGTTCTCGCTCAGGGATGATGACCTCGACACGAGTTTCGACATCGGCACCTATCTCGGCGGCGGGCAGATGAAGCTGCGCGACGTGCTCGAGAACCTCCGTCGCACGTATTGTGGGCACATCGGGGTCGAATACATGCACATCCAGGAGGTGGACGTGCGCAACTGGCTGCAGGAAAAAATGGAAGCCACGCGCAACCAGCCGGATTTCTCCGTGCCGGAAAAGATTCGAATCCTGCGGCGCGTCCACAAGGCCGAGCTCTTCGAGCGGTTTCTGCACACGAAGTACGTCGGGCAAAAAAGATTCTCGCTGGAAGGTGGCGAGACGATGGTCGCCGCCGTCGATTCGATCATCGAGGTGTGTCCGGAATGTCACGTCGTGGAAGTCGTCATGGGCATGGCCCACCGCGGGCGGCTCAACATCCTCACCAGCGTGATGCGGAAGAACTTCGACGTGCTGTTCGAGCAGTTCTCCGAGAATTACGTTCCCGACGCGGTCGGTGGCGACGGTGATGTGAAGTACCACCTCGGCTACGAGGCGGTGCTCGACACCGCCTCCGGCCACAAGGTCGAGGTGCGGCTGGCGGCAAATCCGTCGCACCTGGAGATCGTCGATCCCGTCGTCGAGGGCAAGGCCCGCGCGCGCCAGCGGATTCGCGGCGGCCGAGATTTCCGGCACACCGTGCTGCCGCTCCTGATTCACGGGGACGCCGCCTTCGCCGGCCAGGGCACCGTGGCGGAGACGCTGAACTTCTCGCAACTGCCCGGCTACCGCACGGGCGGCACGCTGCACTTCATCGTCAACAACCAGATCGGCTTCACCACCGTGCCAGCGGAAGCGCGATCCACGCGCTACTGCACCGACGTGGCCAAGATGATCGAGGCGCCGATCTTCCACGTGAACGGCGACGATCCCGAAACCGTGTGCATGGTCGCGCAGCTCGCGCTGGAGTTTCGGGCGAAGTTCGCCCGTGACGTGGTGATCGACATGTATTGTTACCGCAAGCACGGGCACAACGAAACCGACGAGCCGGCGTTCACGCAGCCCTTGCTCTACAAGCGCATCGCGACTCATCCGCAGGTCTCGGCGGTGCTGAGCCGGAAGCTGATCGCCGAGGGCACGATCACCGAGGCGGAATCCGAGGCGATCAAGGCCGAGTACACCACCGCGTTGGAAAAGAACCTCGAGCAGGCGAAGGCCGCGGAGACGGCCAAGAGCGCGAAACGCGCCGCGGCCATCGAGCAGCGGAAGTTCGTCGGGTCGACCGCGATCTTCCAGCCGGATTACCACTTCAAGCCCGTCAACACCAGGGCCACGCCGGAGGTGATCGACCAGGTCGTGCGCGGGCTCACGACGATCCCGGCCGAGTTCAAGGTCAATCCGAAGATCAAACGTTTCCTCGAGGCGCGGATTCAGGCGCACAAGGAAGGCGGACCGATCGACTGGGGCTTCGCCGAGGCGCTCGCGTTCGGCACGCTGCTGGTGGATGGCACGCCGGTCCGGCTCAGCGGCCAAGACTGCGAGCGCGGGACGTTCAGCCATCGTCATGCGGTGCTGCACGACATGGAGAGCGACGTGACGTACGAGCCGTTGAGGAACATCAGCCCGCACCAGGCGCAGTTCTGCGTGTACAACTCGCTGCTCTCCGAAGTGGCCGTGCTCGGTTTCGACTACGGTTACTCGCTGGATTACCCCAGCATGCTCTGCATGTGGGAAGCGCAGTTCGGCGACTTCGCCAATGGCGCGCAGGTGGTGATCGACCAGTTCATTTCGAGCGGCGAATCGAAATGGCAGCGGACCAGCGGCATCGTGCTGCTCCTGCCGCACGGCTACGAAGGCCAGGGCCCCGAGCACTCCTCGGCGCGGCTCGAGCGCTTCCTCCAGCTTTGCGCCGAGGACAACATCCAGGTCGCGAACATCACGACCCCGGCGAACTTCTTCCACGCGTTGCGGCGGCAGATGAAGCGGGATTTTCAAAAGCCACTCGTCGTGATGTCGCCGAAATCGCTCCTGCGGCATCCGGCGTGCACGTCGCGGATCGAAGAATTCACCGGCGGCGGTTTCCAGGAAATCATCGATGATCCCGGATTCGGTGGCACCACGCGGGCGCCCTTCCCCGCCGATGCGAAGACGCCGACCCGGCTGATTCTCTGCTCGGGCAAGGTGTACTACGATCTGATCGATTACCGCGGGAAACATAAGCACGCCGATGCCGCCATCGTGCGGATCGAGCAGCTTTACCCGCTGCACCGCAAACGGCTCGCCGAAATCGCGAAGAAATACGGCGACGCAAAGCTCGTGTGGGCGCAGGAGGAATCAGAAAACATGGGCGCATGGGCCTGGATCGCGCCGCAACTCGAGGAAGTGTTTGGCCGAAAACCGCACTACGCCGGCCGCGATGCGTCGGCCTCCCCCGCCGTCGGTTCGCTCGCGCTGCACAAGCTCGAACTCGCCGCGTTCCTCAAACAAGCGTTCACCATCTGAACTCCAAGCGCAAAGCCGCAAAGAGCTCGCGAAGATTCGCCAAGCTGAATTCGTTTACACTCTTTGCGAACCCTCGCGTGCCTTTGCTTCTTCGCGCTTAATTTTCCACCATGGCTCTCCTCGAAGTGAAAATCCCGCCCATGGGCGAATCGATCAGCTCGGGCATTCTCGCCAAGTGGCACATCAACGACGGCGACACGGTCCAGAAGGACCAGCCGCTCTTCGAACTCGAGACCGACAAGATCACCTCGGAAGGCACGGCAGAGGCCGCCGGCAAGATTTCGTTGAAGGTCGCCGCAGGCGACGAAGTGAAGATTGGCCAGGTGGTCGCGACGATCGACACCGCAAAAGCCACCGGCAGCGCCGAGCCGAAAAAGACCGCGACCGGCGAGATCGCCCATCCCAATGCTCCGGCGCCCGGCGCCGCGCCCTCGACCGCTTCCGCGGCGAAAGACGCGCCGCAGTCACCGGCCGTCCGCCGGCTCGCCGGCGAAACCGGTGTGGATCCGGCGAACATCGCCGGCACCGGCAAGGGCGGCCGCGTCACCAAGGGCGACATGCTGGCGGCGGGCGAAGCGAAACCACCCGGACCCGTCACCCCCGTAGCCGCGCCCGCCACTCCCGTAGCCGCGCCCATTAAGGCGCGGACCGAATCCGCGTTGGCCTCCGCCCCGGCCGGTCAACGTCAAACGCGCAGGAAGGTGTCCCCGCTGCGCGCGAAAATCGCGCAGCGGCTTGTCGCCGCGCAGCACGAGGCGGCGATGCTCACCACCTTCAATGAAGTGGACATGTCGGCGGTGATGGCGCTCCGCGCCAGGTACCAGGACGACTTCGTGAAGAAGAACGGGCTGAAGCTCGGGTTCATGTCGTTCTTCGCGAAGGCCGTCGTCCACGCATTGCAGGAAGTGCCGGCGGTAAACGCCCAGCTGGAAGGCGACAGCATCGTCGAGAATCATTACTACGACCTCGGCGTCGCCGTTTCGACCGAGAAGGGGCTGATGGTCCCGGTCGTGCGCAACTGCGACACGCTCGGCATGGCGGAAATCGAGCGCGCCATCGCCGACGCGGCGAAACGCGCGCGCGACGGCAAGATCACGTTGGCCGATCTCGAAGGCGGCGTGTTCACCATCACGAACGGCGGCATCTTCGGCTCGATGCTCTCGACGCCGATCATCAACCCGCCGCAGAGCGCTATTCTCGGCCTGCACGCCATCACCGAGCGGCCGATCGCGCTGAACGGCCAGGTCGTGATTCGCCCGATGATGTATCTGGCGCTCAGTTACGACCACCGGTTGGTCGACGGCAAGGAGGCGGTCACCTTCCTCGTGAAGGTGAAACAGGCGATCGAGGATCCGACACGACTCCTGCTCTCAATTTGATTTTGGGACACAGAGTGCACGGAGGCGGCACAGAGGTCACAGAGTTTTCCCTCCGTGCCCTCTGTGCCGCCTCTGTGACCTCTGTGACAAAAAAACATGTCCTCTGAATATGATCTGATCGTCATCGGCGCCGGGCCCGGCGGGTACGTCTGCGCGTTTCGCGCCGCGCAGCTGGGGCTGAAGGTCGCGCTCGTCGAAAAGCGGCCGACGCTCGGCGGCACCTGTCTCAACGTGGGCTGCATTCCCTCGAAGGCGTTGCTGCATTCGAGCGAGCACGTGATGTGGGCGCGGCAGCACGCGCCGGAGCACGGGATCAAACTGGGCAGCGTCGAGGTCGATTTCGCCGCGTTCATGAAGCGGAAGGACGACGTCGTGACCAAGCTCGTCGGCGGGGTCAGCCAGCTCGCCAAGGCGCGCAAGATCACGGTCGTCGCCGGCGCCGCCTCGTTTGTCTCGGCCAACACGATTCAAGTCACTGGAGACGGGGCGCCCTCGCCCCGTCAGCTCACCGCGAAAAACATCGTCATCGCCACCGGCTCCGCGCCGGTCGAGCTGCCGTTCATGAAGTTCGACGGCCAGACCATCGTCTCGAGCGATCACGCGATCGCCTTCGCCGCCGTGCCGAAGAAACTCGTGGTCGTCGGCGGCGGCGCCATCGGACTCGAGCTCGGCTCCGTCTGGTCGCGGCTCGGCAGCGACGTCACGGTCGTGGAGTTTCTGCCGAAGATTGTCGCGAACTACGACGACGACATCGTGCGCAACTTCACGCGGCTGCTGCAGAAGCAGGGACTGAAGATCGAAGTCGGCGCGAAAGTGACCGGGTTCGCCCACGGCGTGCTCACGGCCGAGCGCGAGGGCAAGAAGCTGGAATTCGCCGCGGACAAGGTGCTCGTGGCCGTCGGCCGCCGACCCTTTGCGGACGGACTGGCGCTCGACCAGGCCGGTGTGAAGCTCGACGAGAAGAAGCGTGTCAAGGTCGACGCGCAGCTGCGCACGAATGTCGCGGGCATCTGGGCGATCGGTGACGTCGTCGCGGGCCCGATGCTCGCGCACAAGGCGGAGGAGGACGGTGTTGCCGTCGCCGAATGGATCGCCGGCAAGCACGGTCACATCAATTGGGACCTCGTGCCGGGCATCGTGTACACGAGTCCCGAGGTCGCGGGAGTGGGACTGGGCGAGGATGCCGCGAAGGCGAAGGGCCTCGCGGTGAACGTCGGCCGCTTCAACTTCGCGGCAAACGGTCGCGCGATTTCCGCCGCCGCGGTGGACGGTTACGTGAAGATTATCGCCGACGCGAAAACCGATCGGATTCTCGGCGCGCAGATTCTCGGTGCCAACGCCGGTGAGCTCATCAGCGAAGTCGTCACCCACATGGAGTATGGCGGCAGCGCGGAGGATCTCGGCCGCACGATTCACGCGCATCCGACGATGAGCGAGGCGGTGAAGGAGGCCGGCCTCGCTGTGAGCAAGCGCGCGATTCACGCGCTGTGAAACACCTCCTGCTCTGGGACATCGACGGCACCCTGATCGCCTCCGGCGGTGCGGGTATGCGCGCGCTCCAGCGTGCGCTGCGCGACGTGTTCGGCATCGACGGCTTGCTGGCCGACATCGATTTCGCGGGCCGGACCGACATGTGGATCATGCGCGAGGTCTTCCGGAAGTTCGCGCTGTCCGCGACGCGCGAGAACTTCGAGCGCTATTTCGAAGGCTACGTCGCCGCGCTACCGGCCGAAATGAACAATCCGCAAGCCCGCGTGCTGCCGGGCGTCCGCGAGATTCTCCGCGCCGCGACCGAGCACGGCGGGTTCGCACAGGGCTTGCTCACCGGCAACATGCGGCGCGGCGCGCAGCTGAAGCTCGCCCATCACGGGCTGTGGGATCACTTCGCGTTCGGCGCGTTTGCCGACGACAGCGAGCACCGCAACGAACTCGGTCCCCACGCGGTGCGCCGCGCGCTCGAACGGCATGGGGTGAATTTTGCCGCCGACGACGTGTGGATTATCGGCGACACGCCGCACGACATCGCCTGCGGCAAAATCATCGGCGCGCGGACGCTCGCCGTCGCGACTGGCGGCGCGACGCTGGAGCAACTCCGCGAGCATTCACCGACCGCCGCGGTTCAAAATCTCGCCGACACCGCTGCGGTCCTGGCCCTCCTGGAGCGGCGGCCCTGAAGTCCTCCGGGCAAAAGAATCTTGCCCGCAACGAAAACCAAGGGGGCGGCCCACCCAATCAGGAGACCGGCCGCGGAGCGTGGCTGCAGCCCGCCCTCCCTTCTCACCGCGTACGCTGGCGCGTTTCGATCGACGACACGCGGCCGGTCGAGTCGAAGACCACGCCCATCTTCTCGTCGTCACGGTAACCCGTGCCAGTGCCGATGCCAACGCTGCCGAAGGAGCCGCCGTGCCGGCCGAACGAGCCCGTGCCGACACCGATCCCAAAACCGAAGTGTGGCCCGCGATCGCGGAAACTCCACACCTGCGAGGTGCCGTCGGTCGTCGTGCGCGACCACACGCGATCGGGTTCGCCGACGGCGACACGGACTTGATCCGGTGTGAAGCCGATGTCGATCTGGCCCTGCACGACCTTGTCCTGCACGGCGGGGGGCCAGGTATTGAAGGCCGCACGGTTCTTCGCGATGCGCGAATCAACGGTGGAGCAGCCGGCAGCGACGAGGAACGCGGCGCTACAAAGGATGACGGGGAGCTTCGTTTTCATGGCGGGAAATTTGTTTGCGAGTCGAAACGCGGACCTGAATAACGACACCCTTGACCCGCCGGAGTTTCCCCGGGTTTACCTGCCCACGTTCCTCCCATGTCTCGTCTTTTCACCATCGCCATCGGCTCCGACCACGCCGGCTTCGCCTACAGTG
>Ga0080064_1004802_pt1 | contig 16767 bp, 17 predicted proteins | sample Subgrocontami54m_FD_69260 | JGI IMG/M metagenome (GOLD analysis project Ga0080064, IMG submission 69260) | Subsurface groundwater microbial communities from S. Glens Falls, New York, USA - GMW46 contaminated, 5.4 m (SPADES assembly) (version 2) ...
TGTGCAAGTTCGTGCGCCTGTTCGGCACCAACAACACCGACCACCAGGCGCGCATCTGCCACTCGACCACGGTCGCGGGCGTCGCCAACACCTGGGGTTACGGCGCGATGACCAACTCCTATAACGACATGCAGAACGCGAAAGCGATCTGGTTCATGGGATCGAACGCGGCCGAGGCGCATCCGGTGTCGATGCTGCACGTGCTGCATGCGAAGGAGAGCGGTTGCAAGATCATCGTCGCCGACCCGCGCTTTACCCGCACCGCGGCCCATGCCGACCATTTCGTGCGCATCCGTTCCGGCACCGACATTCCGGTCATCTACGGCGTGCTCTACCATGTGTTCAAGAACGGCTGGGAGGACAAGCAGTACATCCACGACCGCGTCTACGGCATGGAGAAAGTGAAGGAAGAAGTGATGAAGTGGACGCCGGACAAGGTCAAGGAAGTCTGCGGCGTGTCCGAGGAGGACTGCTACAAGATCGCCGAGACCATGGCCAAGAACCGGCCTTCCAGCATCGTCTGGTGCATGGGGCAGACCCAGCACACCATCGGCAACGCCATGGTGCGCGCGTTCTGCATTTTCCAACTTGCCCTGGGCAATATCGGCAAGATGGGCGGTGGCGCCAACATTTTCCGCGGCCACGACAACGTGCAGGGCGCGACCGACATCGGCCCCAACCCGGATTCGCTGCCGGGTTACTACGGCATCATCCCAGGGGCGTTCGCGCATTGGGCCAAGGTCTGGAATGTCGATCTGGAATGGCTGAAGAAACAGTACGCCGCCGGCATGATGAACAAGCCCGGCATCACGGTATCGCGCTGGATCGACGGCGTGACCGAGAAGAACGAGCTGATCGACCAAGACAGCAACCTGCGCGCGATGATCTTCTGGGGCCACGCGCCCAACAGCCAGTCGCGCGGCAAGGAAATGGTCGAGGCGATGAAAAAGCTCGACTTGCTGGTGGTGATCGATCCGTATCCGTCGGCCACGGCGGCGATGGCGGCGATGGTCAGGAAAGACGGCGTGTACCTGTTGCCGGCGGCGACCCAGTTCGAGACCTCGGGCAGCGTCACCGCCTCCAACCGCTCGCTCCAATGGCGGGAGAAGGTGATCGAGCCGGTGTTCGAGTCCAAGCCCGACCAGACCATCATGTACCTGTTCGCCAAGAAGTTCGGTTTCGCCGACCAGCTGGTAGGCAAGAAGGACGGCAGGCAGAATATTCAGGTGGTGAAAGACGAGCCGGTGATCGAGGACATCACGCGCGAATTCAACCGCGGCACCTGGACCATAGGCTACACCGGCCAGAGCCCGGAGCGGCTGAAACTGCACATGAAGCACATGCAGACCTTCGACGTGAAGACCCTGCGCGCCAAGGGCGGACCGTGCGATGGCGATTATTTCGGCCTGCCCTGGCCCTGCTATGGCACGCCGGAGATGAAGCATCCGGGCTCGCCCAACCTGTACATGACCGAGCGCCACGTGATGGACGGCGGCGGCAACTTCCGCGCCAACTTCGGCGTGGAGAAGGACGGCATCAACCTGCTGGCCGAGGACGGCTCCCACTCCAAAGGCGCGGAGCTGACTACCGGCTATCCTGAATTCGACCATGTGCTGCTGAAGAAGCTGGGCTGGTGGGATGACCTGACCGAGGCGGAGAAGGTGGCGGCAGAGGGCAAGAACTGGAAGACCGACCTCTCCGGCGGCATCCAGCGCGTGGTGCTGAAGGTGCATGGCTGCCACCCGTTCGGCAACGCCAAGGCGCGCGCGGTGGTGTGGAATTTTCCCGACGGCGTGCCGCTGCACCGCGAGCCGCTGTATTCGCCGCGGCCGGACATGGTGGAGAAATATCCCACCCATGACGACAAGAAGGCGTTCTGGCGGCTGCCGACGCTGTTCAAATCAGTGCAGGAAAAGAACAAGAACATCTCCAAGGAGTTCCCGCTGATCATGACCAGCGGCCGCCTGACCGAGTTCGAGGGTGGTGGCGAGGAAACTCGCTCCAACCCTTGGCTGGCGGAGCTGCAGCAGGACATGTTCGTGGAGATCAATCCCAAGTCGGCCAACGACCGCGGCATTCGCGCGGGCGAGTACGTGTGGGTGAAAACCCCGACCGGGGCGCAACTCAAGGTCAAGGCCATGGTGACGGAGCGCGTCGGCGCGGACACGGTGTTCCTGCCGTTCCACTTCTCCGGCTGGTGGATGGGCAAGGACATGCTTGCCTACTACCCCGACGGCGCGGCGCCGATCGTGCGCGGTGAGGCGGTCAACACCGCCACCACCTACGGCTACGACGCGGTGACCATGATGCAGGAAACCAAGACCACCCTGTGCCAGATCGAAAAATTTCAAGGATAAGGGGACACCATCATGGCCCGCATGAAATTTATTTGTGACGCCGAACGCTGCATCGAATGCAACGGTTGCGTGACTGCGTGCAAGCAGGAAAACGAGGTGCCCTGGGGCGTGAACCGGCGCCGAGTGGTGACCATCAACGACGGCGTGCCGGGGGAGAAGTCGATCTCGGTCGCCTGCATGCACTGCTCGGACGCGCCGTGCATGGCGGTGTGCCCGGTGGACTGCTTCTACAAGACCGAGGAAGGCGTGGTGCTGCACGACAAGGACATGTGCATCGGCTGCGGCTACTGTTTCTATGCCTGTCCGTTCGGCGCGCCGCAGTTCCCGCAGGCGGGCGCCTTCGGCATGCGCGGCAAGATGGACAAGTGCACGTTCTGCGCCGGCGGCCCGGAGCAGGACAACTCCAAGGAAGAGTTCGCCAAGTACGGCTCGAACCGCCTGGCGCAGGGCAAGCTTCCCGCCTGCGCCGAGATGTGTTCGACCAAGGCGCTCCTGGGCGGCGACGGCGACGTCATCGCCGACATTTTCCGCAATCGCGCGCTGAAGCGCGGCAAGGGCGCGGAAGTGTGGGGCTGGGGCACGGCCTACGGCAAGCCCGACAAACCGCAGCAGCAGCCACCCAAAGGAGCCAAATCATGATCAGCGCAGCGAAGCTCGTATTTGCCGGTGCCGCTCTCATTGCCGTGGCCGCGCTCTTCGGCTGCGGCGAAACAGATCAGGTGATCGTTTACGAACAAGGCAAGTACCAGGGCAAGCACGATACCCGGCCGTGGGAGAACGACGCCGGCGCCAGCCTTTACACCACCTCGAAGTGGACCAAGGGCGACAAGAGCAGTTGGGAAGCCGCCTTGAGGTCGCGCAACCAGAGCCAGAACGAATACGCGCGCGTCGAATAGGGAGGAGTCATGAGAATCGCTATTGCGGGGCTGCGGCATTTTCTCCTCGGACTGATGCTGCTGCTGCCCGCGTTCGGCGGGACGGCTTATGCACAGGCGCAGGAAAGCCGGGCGCAAGACACCCAGGCGCAACGCCAGCAGGTGCAGCCGGGCAACAATGCGCCCACCTGGCGCGAAGTGCGCTCGGGCAAGGAGGCGTACACGGCGGTCAAGGGACGCGAGACCGGCGTTCTGATCCAGACCCAGGGCGAGACCTGGCGCAAGCTCAGGAATGGCCCGATCACCCTGTACGGCGGCTGGTGGGTGGTCCTGACGCTGATAGCGCTTGGCCTGTTCTATAAGCTGCGCGGGCCGATCGGGCTGCACAGTTCGCCCAGCGGAAAAATGATCGAGCGCTTTTCCAGTTTCGAGCGCATTGCGCACTGGACCATGGCGATCAGCTTTTGCATTCTCGCCGTCACCGGCCTGGTCATGCTGTTCGGCAAGTACGTGCTGTTGCCGCTGATCGGCCACACGCTGTTCAGTTGGCTGGCGGAGCTGGGAAAATTCCTGCACAACTTCACCGGGCCGGTTTTCATGTTCAGCATCGTGGTGTTTGTGCTGACGTTCATTCGCGACAATTTTCCGCGCGCCTACGATTTCACCTGGCTCGCCCAGGGCGGCGGCGTGTTCTCCGGGGAAGTAGTGCCTGCGGGCCGCTTCAATGCCGGGGAGAAAATCTGGTTCTGGGGTGGAGTGATCGGCTTCGGCATCGTGGCGAGCGCAAGCGGCCTGGTGCTGGATTTTCCCAACTTCGACCAGCCGCGCTGGCTGATGATGCTCGCCAATATCGTGCATGTCATTGCCGGGATTCTGTTCATCACCTGGGGGCTTTCCCATATTTATCTGGGCACCGTGGGAACGACCGGCGCTTACGAGGGGATGCGTAACGGCTATGTGGACGAAACCTACGCGCGCGAACACGCGCAATACTGGTACGAAGACGTCAAGTCAGGCAAGAGAGAGCCGCCGTCAGGCACACCTGGCGTCGCCGCTGCCGCAACCGCTCCGCCGCAGGTCCAACATTGAGGAGACTGAAATGAAAACCGGAAAATTGCTTGCGGCCGGGGCGCTGGCTTTCGCGTTGAGCGCAGGGCTGGCTCAGGCCAAAATACCCGTTCTACCGATGGATGAGGCGGCCAAAGCCAAGGCCGAAGAAGCGAAGTCCAAGGCCGCTGATGCCGCAAAAAAAGAAACGGAGCAGTTGGCGAAGGCTCAGGACCGGGTGGTCGAGCGCTACAAGAAGGGCCAGGTCAAGGGCGGCAAGCCTGCGCCTGCGGCCAAGGGCGCCAAGCCGGCGGTGGCATCGACCAAGAAATAGTCCGACCACGCAATCGACCGAGGGGCGCTGCGGCGCCCCCCTTCGTCATTGGTGCCACGCGCGGCGCGTTGTATCGTGTCCACCGTTGTTGCAGAGTTGCGATGTTGCGCGGACGAAGAACCGTCCGCGCGGATCACCGATTGCGCACGGACGAAAAGCCGTCCGCACGCAATCGGCGATCTTGTATAAAACCAACCCCAAGTCGTACTTGCTTTTAACGATAATCGTGTTTTTGGTACGGATGTCTTTTATCCGTACCAAAAACACGGTTGGCGCGCGCAGCGCGCAACGGCCTGTGGCGATACCTAAGACGCCGTATATAGCGCTTAGATCCCCTGCACCAGCAGCATCTTCATATTCGCTGCCCCTTTGCGCGCCTTGATCGCCACCTGGTATTCCGGCGAGTGATAGAAGGCTTTCGCTTTCTCCATGGAATCGAATTCCACCACCGTCAGCCGCTGCGGCTTCCAATCGCCTTCGATGGCCTCGTAAGCGCCGCCGCGGATGAGGTAGCGCCCGCCGTACTTGCCGATTGCCGCCGGTGCCAGTTTCTTGTATTCCTCGAACTGCGCCGGATTGGTCACGTCGATGTCGACCACGAGATAGGCTGCCATTTTTCCTCCTCTCAAATTAACAGGGTATAGACGAATCCTGCGGTGCCACAGGCCAGGATCACCGGGATGATGCCGGCTTGGTACTTGAACAAGGCGATGAACGCGGCCAAGCCGACGACGGCGGAGAACCACTCGAAGCTGCCGCCGAAGCCGGCCGGCCACAGCACATGCCAGGCGAAGAACACGGCGAGGTTGAGGATCACGCCGACCACCGCGGCGGTGATGCCGATAAGCGGGGCGGTGAACTTGAGGTCTCCGTGCGTGGCCTCGACCAGCGGCCCGCCGATCAGGATGAAAAGATAGGAAGGCAGAAAAGTGAAATAGGTGGCCACGGCGCCGCCGGCTACCCCAGCCCAGAGCGGGGACAGCGCATCCGGCCCGAAGATCTGCCTGGTCCAGCCGCCGACGAAGCCGACATAGGTCACGATCATGATCAGCGGCCCGGGCGTGGTCTCGCCCAGCGCGAGGCCGTCGATCATCTGCGTCGCGGTGAGCCAGCCGTAGGTCTCCACGCCGCCCTGATACACGTAGGGCAGCACGGCGTAGGCGCCGCCAAAGGTCAGCAGCGCCGCCTTGGTGAAGAACCATCCGATCTGCGTCAGCGTCCCTTCCCAGCCGTATAGAGCGTAGAGCCAGGCCATCATACCGGCCCAAAGCGCGAGGCCCGCGACAGTGAAACCGATGAAGCGTTGCCAGGCGAAGCGCGCGTGTTCGGGCGTGGGCGTGTCGTCGTCGATGACGGCCGCGCCGTAGCTCTTGCCGGCTGCGCCGTGTCCGCCGCCGGTGGCGAATTGGCCCGGGGCCAGGCGCCCGCCGATGGTGCCGATGATGCCGGCTGCCAGCACGATGTAAGGGAAGGGGACCTTGAAAGAGAAGATGGCGATGAAGGCCGCGGCGCTGATTGCCCACAGCACGCCGTGCTTGAGCGCGCGCGAGCCGATGCGGTAGGCGGCGAATACCACGATGGCGGTGACCGCAGGCTTGATGCCGTAGAGGATGCCCGCCACCAGCGGCACCTTGCCGAACACCAGATAGATCCAGGTCAGCGCCATCAGGATGAACATGGAAGGCAGCACGAACAGCACGCCGGCGATGAGGCCGCCCCAGGTGCGGTGCATCATCCAGCCGATATAGGTGGCGAGCTGGGTGGCCTCGGGGCCGGGCAGCAGCATGCAGTAATTGAGCGCATGCAGAAAGCGCCTCTCCGAGATCCAGCGCCGTTTCTCCACCAGGTCCTGGTGCATGATGGCGATCTGCCCGGTGGGGCCGCCGAAGCTGATGAAGCCGAGCTTGAGCCAGTAGCGGAAGGCCTCTCCGAGGCTCACCCGCGCGGGGACCTGCTGCGTGTTCTGGGTCATGGTTGCTTCTTGAACAGGTCGGCGTTGTGGATCTCCATGCGCGCGGCTCAGGCCTTTTTCCGCGCGCTGCCGCGGCTGGTCGAAAAGGCGCGGGCAAAGCTGAGCAGGCTGCCGGCGTTGGCGCCGGCATAGCCCGGCAGGCTTTTCAATACCTGCAGCATTTGCGGGCTGGCGATTGCCTGGCGCAAGCGCCGGATGGCGGGCTTGTCCGCCGCTTCGCTGCGGCAGGCAAGCAGATAGCGCTCGCGCTCCAGCGCCTTGAATTCAAGTCCGTATTGCAAGGCAGCGGCTTTCACGCCGACACCCGCATCGGCCTTGCCCGCGGCGATGGTCGCCGCCACGGCGAGATGGGTGAATTCCTCGTTGGAATAGCCGCGCAGGGCGTGGCCATCGATGCCCGATTCGTGCAGCAACTGGTCGAACAGGAGCCGCGTGCCGGAGCCGCGCTGCCGGTTGACCACCCGCAGTTGCTTGTCGGCCAGGTCGCGCAGACCGCGCACATGCGCGGGATTGCCGGGCGGCAGCATCAGGCCCTGCTCGCGTTCGATGAAGGCGATCAAGCGGTGTTGCCGGGGATTGAGCCAACGTCGAAAGGGCGCAAGCGCGCCCGGATGCGATCCGAGAGGGACGTGGAATCCGGCCAGATCGGCGTGGCCGGCGGCAAGCGAGGCAAGCGCTTCGATGCTGCCCTTGAACTCGAGATTCAGTTCCAGGCCGAAAGCGGGAGCGATGCGCTCGCGCAACTCGACCAGCGCCAGGTCGTGGCTGGCATGCATGGTCAGCCGCGGCGGTTCCGCGGCCGCGCTCGGCGGGGGTGCAATCTCGATTGCAGCGGCTTTGCGCAGCAGCCGCCGCTCGGCGGCGGCGCTCAACTGCAGCAGTTGTCGTCCTGTCGCGGTCAGGGAAACCCCTTTGCCCCGCTGCATATCGACCAGGGACGCGCCCAAGAGCGCCGCCTGCGCGTGCAGCAGCCCCCAGCCGTGGCGGTAGGACAGGCCGACCTGGGCGACGGCGGCGCCCAGGTTTGCACCGCCGTCGATGGCGGCCAGAAGCGGCAGCAGCCGCGCGTCGAGCGCGGCGCCGCCAGCGCCGGGCATTTGCCAGCGGATTATCGGGATGAGCTTGGTCATTTATGTAATAAATAGCTTATTCTCACGCATATGGCAATAGGCCATAATACAAAATACGCGAATAGGCAATGGATCGCATAAACGATGTATTTCGGATCAAACATGAGGATAGGGGAGCGCGCGATGAAATCGCAGTTGTTCAGAACCCTGCTGGGACTCGCACTCGGCATGGCTGGTGGCGCCTGGGCGGATGCAGGCGACATCCGCCTGTCCACCACCACCAGCACCGACAATTCCGGGCTGCTCAAGGTGCTGCTGCCGCAGTACGAAGCGAAATGCGGCTGCAAGGTGCAGGTGATTTCGGTAGGCACGGGCAAGGCGCTGAAGCTCGCCGAGAACGGCGACGTGGACGTGACGCTGGTGCACGCACGGCCGGCCGAGGACGCTTTCGTGGCCGCTGGCCATGGCGTGAACCGGCGCGACGTCATGTACAACGATTTCGTCATTGTCGGTCCCGGGGACGACCCCGCCGGCATCCGCGGCATGAAAGACGTAGTCGATGCGATGCGCAAGTTGAAACAGGCGGGTGTGCGCTTTGTTTCGCGCGGCGACGATTCGGGCACGCACAAAATGGAGTTGTCCTACTGGAAGCTGGCTGGTATCGAACCCGGCGGGCCGGCCTACCTGTCCGCCGGGCAGGGCATGGGCGAGGTGCTGACCATGAGCGCGAGCCTGCGCGGCTACACGCTCACCGATCGCGCCACCTACGCCGCCTATCGCAGTCGCACCGGGCTGGAAATCCTGATCGAAGGAGACCCGCGGCTGTATAACCCTTACGGTATCATCGCCGTCAACCCGAAGAAATATCCGGGGGTTAACTACCGCGGCGCGATGACGCTGATCGATTGGATTACCTCCGCCGAAGGCCAGAAGCGCATTGCAAATTTCAAGGTGGACGGCGCGCAACTGTTTTTCCCCAGCGCAGGCAAATAGGACGAGCGTACGGTCCAAAATGCGCCCTTACACCTCCTGCTTGCGCGGCATTTGCCGCATTGGCGCCGCGCTCTGCTTGGCGTTGCTGGCGCAGCCGCTGGCGGCGGCCGAGCTCAAACTGGCGGCGACGCATACGCTGCACGATTCGGGCCTGCTCAACACGCTCATTCCCGCATTTGAAGCGGCGTCGGGCATCAAGGTCCGGCTGGCGATCGGCGGCACCGGGCAGGTGATCAGGCTGGCGGCGAACGGCGACGTGGACGCGGTCCTGTCGCATGTCAAGGCGCAAGAAGAAAAGCTGGTGACCTCCGGTGCGGGGCTGAAGCGCTACCTGGTCGCCTTTAACGATTTCTTCATCGCCGGCCCGCCGCAGGATCCGGCCCGCATCCGCGGTATCAAGGATGCAGTCGAGGCTATGCGCAGGATCCATGATGCCAAGGCGCGCTTCGTCTCCCGCGGCGACGAGTCCGGGACACATGTCAAAGAGCGGGAGCTATGGCGCGCCGCCGGGCTGGAACCCAAGTGGCCAGGCTATCTGTCGGCGGGCGCAGGCATGGGCAGCGTATTGATGATGGCAGGCGAGATGCAGGCGTACACGCTTTGCGACCGCGCGACTTTTGCCGCCTTTCACGCGAGGACCGGCCTCGAAATTCTGGCGGCAGGCGACCCGCGGTTGTACAACGAATATGGCGTTGTCGCAGCGAATCCGGCGCGGTTTCCCGGAATCAATGCCGCCGCCGCCGCCAAGTTCGTCGCCTGGCTGACTTCGGCCGAAGCGCAACGGCTGATTGCGGGCTTCCGCATCGGCGGGCAGCAGGTTTTTTTTCTTCCGCCAACGGCGCGCTAGCTCGTCGATGGATATCCTCGCGTCGACGCGTCAGGCATTTGCTCTGCTGTTCTCCGGCGATGCCGAGCTCTGGACCATCATCTGGATCTCCATGCGGGTATCGCTCATCGCGCTTGCCGCAGCGACGCCCCCCGCGGTAGTTCTCGGCTATGCCTTGGCGCACAAGCGCTTTCCCGGCCGGCGCATCCTCGTCGTTCTGATCCAGGGGCTGCTGTCTTTCCCCACGGTGGTGGTCGGGCTGGTCCTATACATCCTGCTCACGCGCCAGGGACCGCTGGGTTCCTGGCAACTGCTGTTCACCCAGGAGGCGATGATCATGGGCCAGGCCGTCATCGCGTTCCCGGTATTGGCTGCGTTTGCGCTGGCGGCGGTGCAGGGCGCCGATCCGCGCGTGCACGAGACCGCGGTGAGCCTGGGCGCCTCGCCCCTGCGCGCGGCAATCACCACGCTGCTGGAAGTGCGCTTCGCCGTGGTGGCGGGCGTATTCAACGGTTTCGGCCGGGTGATTTCCGAAGTCGGCTGCGCCATGATGGTGGGCGGCAATATCGCCGGGGTCACGCGCAATATGCCAACTGCCATTGCGCTCGAGACGAGCAAGGGCGATTTCGCGCAGGGCATCGCGCTGGGTGTGGTGCTGATGCTGTTCGCTTTGGGGATCAGCATCGCCCTGGGCCTGCTGCAAGGCAGGGGCGGGCTCAAGTGAGCGCCCTGCTCGCGTTCCGGCACCTGCGCAAATCCTTCGGCGAACGAAACCTGCTCGACCTTGGTCCGTTCGCCATCGGCGAAGGCGAGGCGTATGTCATCACCGGCGACAACGGCTCGGGCAAGACCACGCTGCTGCGCATTCTGGCGGGGCTCGAGCCGGGCGAGATCGCGGGTTTCAAATTCCGTGGTGTGCCGCTGACCCACGGCAGGCTGCCCGACCATGTGCGCCACGACATCGTGTACGTGCACCAGCACCCCTATCTGTTTCATACCACGGTGATGCACAACATCGGCTACGGGCTGGCGGCGCGCCGGGTCGACGGCGCCGAGCGCAGGCGCCTGGCGGAGGAGGCCATCGCCTGGGCCGGCGTGGGACACTTGGGCGGCGTGCCGCTGCACCAACTCTCCGGGGGCGAGAAGCAGCGCGTGGCCCTGGCACGCGCCAAGGTACTCAAGCCGCACCTGTTCCTGCTCGACGAACCGACCGCCAATCTCGACGGCGAGGCGCGCGGCCAGGCGATCGCGCTGATCCGGCAACTGGTGCAGGACAACGGCAGTTTGCTCATCGCCTGCCACGACCGCGAACTGATCGAATTACCGGGCATGCGGCGCTTCCACCTGGAAAACGGCAAGCTGGTTGCGGCGTAGGGCTTGTTCGTTCTAGTTCAGAACGGGCCGAAGAAGCTGCTAAAATATCCGATTAAATCAACAGCGCTGACCACGGTTTCGGGGCGGCTCGGGCGCATTGCCTGCGATGAAAATATTCGGCTTTGCCGGCTGGTCCGGTAGCGGCAAGACCACCCTGATCGAACAGGTGATTCCGCGCTTCGTGCGCGCCGGCCTCAAGGTGTCGCTGATCAAGCACGCGCAGCATCGCTTCGACGTGGACCGGCCGGGCAAGGATTCCTTCCGCCATCGGGCGGCCGGTTGCAGCGAAGTGCTGGTCACCTCGGGTGAGCGCTGGGCGCTGATGCACGAGATGCGGGGCGAGCCCGAGGCGACGCTGGAGGAACAGATCGCGCGCATGTCGCCCTGCGATCTGCTTCTGATCGAGGGTTACAAGCGCTATCCTTTGCCGAAACTGGAGATCTACCGCGAGGCCAATGGGAAATCGCTGCTGCATCCCGAGGACGAGCATATCGTGGCGCTGGCGACGGACACGCCCGTTCAATCCCGTTTGCCGCAGTTTGGCCTCGACGACTACGATGCGATAGCCGCGTTCGTGCTCGAGACCCTGGAGCTGAATCGATGAACCAAGGCATGCTTTCCGTGGACGAGGCGCTCGCCTTCCTGCTCGAGGGCGCGAGACCGGTCGCCGGGACGGAGCAGGTGCCGACGCTCGCCGCCACCGGCCGCGTGCTGGCGCAGGCGCAACATTCCACCTTCAGCGTGCCGTCGGTGGACAACACTTCCATGGACGGTTATGCGGTCCATGCCGCGGATTGCGCCTCCGGCGAGGCGCGCCTGCCGGTGTCGCAGCGCATAGCGGCAGGCAGCATGCCGCAGCCGCTCGCGCGCGGCACCGCGGCGCGCATTTTCACCGGCGCGCCCATTCCGCCCGGCGCCGACGCGGTGGTGATGCAGGAGCGTTGCGCGCAGGACGGCGACGCGGTGATCGTGAAGCACCGGCCCGAGCCGGGCGAATGGGTGCGCCGCGTGGGCGAGGACATCCGCGCCGGCAGCGAAATCCTCGCGGCGGGCATGAAGCTGCGGCCGCAGGATACCGGCCTTGCCGCCTCGGTCGGGATTACGGCGCTGCCGCTGCATCGCCGGCTGAAAGTCGCGGTGTTCTTCACCGGTGACGAACTGGTGATGCCGGGCGAGCCGCTGCCGCCGGGCCGCATCTACAACTCCAACCGCTTCACCCTGAACGGCTTGCTGCAATTGTTCGGCTGCGAGGTCACCGACTACGGCATTGTGCCTGACCGGCTGGAGGCGACGCGCGCGGTACTGCGCCAGGCCGCGGCCGGCAACGACCTCATCGTCACCTCGGGCGGCGTGTCGGTGGGCGAGGAGGACCACATCAAGCCCGCGGTCGAGGCGGAGGGCCGGCTCAGCATGTGGAAAATCGCGGTCAAGCCGGGCAAGCCGCTCGCATTCGGCGAAGTCAATGCGGGCGCAGCGCGCAAAGCGCATTTCATCGGCTTGCCCGGCAACCCGGTGTCGAGCTTTGTGACTTTCCTGATTTTCGTGCGGCCGTTCCTCCTGCGCTGCCAGGGCGTCGCCCGGGTGGAGCCGCTGGCCTACCCGCTGCGCGCCGATTTCGATTGGGTGAAGCCCGATGTCCGGCGCGAGTTCCTGCGGGTAAAATTGAATGCCGCCGGCGGGCTCGACCTGTTCGCCAACCAGAGTTCGGCGGTGCTGACCTCGGCGGTGTGGGGCGACGGCTTCATCGACAATCCGGCCAAGCGCGCGATCCGGCGCGGCGACATGGTCAAATTTCTTCCCTACTCGGAGCTTTTCCAATGAACATCAGGATTCTTTACTTTGCCAGGCTGCGCGAGGATATGGGCATAGCCGGGGAGATGTTCGAGTTGCCTGCCGAGGCCGGTGACGTGAAAGGCCTGCGCGCGCAGTTGATCGCGCGCGGCGGCGCCTGGGCCATGGCGCTCGGCTCGGGCAAGGCGGTGCGCGTTTCGGTCAACCAGGATCTTGCGCGCGACGATACGCCGGTCAAGGCGGGCGACGAGGTCGCGTTCTTCCCGCCGGTGACCGGGGGTTGATATGGCGGTGCGGGTGCAACGGGAAGATTTCGATATCGGCGCGGAAATTGCCGCGTTCCGCCGCGCCGATCCCGGGATCGGCGCCATCGCCAGTTTCATCGGCCTGGTGCGCGACGTGAACGACGGCGAAGCGATCGCCGGCATGACGCTGGAACACTATCCCGGCATGACCGAAAAGGCGCTGGCGGGCATCATCGCCGAAGCGAAACACCGTTGGGACATCATCGATGCGCTGGTGATCCACCGCGTCGGCGAGTTGAAGCCGCTGGACCAGATCGTGCTGGTGGTGGTGACGGGCGCACACCGCGGCGCAGCCTTCGCTGCCTGCGAGTTCATCATGGACTACCTGAAGACCCAGGCGCCGTTCTGGAAAAAAGAGCGGACTGCGCAGGGCGCGCGCTGGGTCGAGGCGCGCGCAGTGGACGATCAGGCGGCAGAGCGCTGGGGCGAGCCGCAGGCAAAATAGGCGCGGCTACCCGCCGCCATGATTTTTCAGTATCATGGCTCCAGTCACAAGGAGATGGCATTCCTCCTCTAACCGCCGCAAGGCTAATGATGCCTACCTGACCGCCGGAGCGATAGCGGCTGCGTAGGCGCGCATCTTTTCCTGCCTCGCCGCTTGTCCTCCTGCAGTATTTAACAATAACAACAGTACGCTGAAAGGAGATCGCAGTGACCGAAATCTGGGCATTGGCAGCGCTGTGGCTGGGGTTGGCGCTGGTGGCCACCTTGGTCTCCATCTGGTTGCGGGTGGCGACAGCCCTGTCCGAAATCGTGGTGGGCACCATCGCGCAGCTCTTTATTGGCGCGCTTGTCGGCACGTCGGTCCTCGGCGCGGACCAGACCTGGATCAAGTTTCTTTCCGGTACCGGTGCTATCGTCCTCACTTTTCTCGCTGGCGCCGAGCTCGATCCCGTGGTGTTCCGGCGAAATTGGAAGGAGGCGGTCGCGGTCGGATCGGTGAGCTTCCTGCTCCCGTTCCTGGGCTGCACCGCCGCCGCGCGCTACCTGCTCGGCTGGGAGCCGCTGCCGAGCTGGCTTGCCGGCATCGCCATGTCGACGACTTCGGTCGCTGTCGTCTATGCGGTAATGCTCGAGTTTGGTTTCAACGCGACCGATTACGGCAAAACGGTGCTGGCCGCGTGTTTCATCACGGACTTGGGCACCGTGGTCGGTCTCGGCCTCATCTTCGCGCCGTTTACCCTGAAAACGTTGCTGTTCGTGGGCGCGATGCTGGTGCTCGCGTTCGTCCTGCCCTGGCTCACGCCGCGCTTCTTCAAGCGCTACGGCGGCAGGCCTTCGGAACTGGAGGCGAAATACTTGCTGCTATGCCTGTTCGGCATGGGCGCGCTTGCGGCCTGGGCGGACAGCGAAGCGGTGCTGCCGGCGTATCTCATGGGCATGGTCCTCGCGGGGACGGTGGGAAAGGACCACGTCCTCGTCCGGCGCTTGCGCACGCTGACCTTCGGGCTGCTGACGCCGTTCTATTTCATCCGCGCCGGAGCGTTCGTCTCGGTGCCTGCGCTGCTGGCGGCTCCAGGTGCATTTCTGGTGATGCTGCTCGTGAAAGTGGCGGCCAAGATCACGGGCGTCTTTCCCGTGACCAAGATTTTTGGTGCGCCTTTCAAGGAAGGGATGTATACGACGCTGCTCATGTCCACCGGCCTGACCTTTGGCACCATTTCGGCGCTGTTCGGGCTGTCGCACGAGATCATCGACCAGGCGCAGTATTCAGCGCTGGTTGCCGCGGTCATTGCGAGCGCGGTGGTACCGACCGTGATCGCCAACGCATTCTTCATGCCGCGGCACTTGCTGAAGGATACGTCGGGGACGGTCGCACAAGCGGCAGAGCGTGAAGGTGCGACCGCCCCAATCGCCGGCGCGAAAAGAGGAGCCCAGCCATGATCAAGAAAATTTTGCTTGCCTACGACGGTTCGGATCCGTCGAAAAAGGCGCTCGATGCGGCGCTGGATCTTGCTGGAAAATATCAGGCCGAGTTGTACGTTCTCACTGTCGCCCAGCCGCCCGATTTTGGCGAGGATGTTGAAACCGAGGCGATCATCGAGAATTCCCGCAACTATCACGAGCGCACACTTACGCCCGTCAAGGATCTCGTCGCAACGAGCGGCGTCAAGGCCGTGTTTGAAGTGGCTGTCGGGCACCCGGCAGAGCAGATCATTTACCACGCCGACCGTTACCAGGTCGACCTGATCGTCCTCGGGCATCGCGGGAAATCGCTGTTCCGGCGCCTGTTGCTGGGATCGGTGTCGAAGCAGGTGGTGCAGTACGCGGATCGCACGGTGCTGGTGGTGCGCTGAGCGTGTAGCACAAAGTCCGGCTCTACCGCTTTTCACTGAATCAAGTCGCGAAACTAAAGCTTTTGATTGCAGAACGGGCAGGACACCAAACCGCTCCTCCTGGCCGGGAGACGCAAACCTGCTTTGCAGTTCGGACAGGTCACGGTTACTCGGTCAACTGTTGACGCAGTGGGCGTCGATTGCGATTTGTCAGTCCACCTCATCGGCGGCTTCTGCGGCGGCGCTGTATCGGTTACCGACCGAACTTCAAGCATGTCCCCGTCCTTAACACCCTGCGAGTCCAGGCTCTCATCCGGCTGGATCGGCTTTGCGGTTCTGGTGTTGACCAGCGAATAATCTGTGTCCTTGGGGAGCGACCAATTGTCTACCGCCGCGTGAATGACATCTGCGCCAGTTTGGGAACTGGACAACGCCACTTCGGCCTTTCGCGCCTGATCGCGTGTCCGGATGATTATATTTACGTCGGTCATTTGCTCGCCCCATTCAATAACTCTACGACAACCTGCATCGCTGCAGTGTCGAATGATACAAACTTTGCAGGAATTTCCCTTCCGCCGAAGTTCTTAACTAACTCACTGATCAGGGGAACCCGAAGATCCACTTCGCGAAACCTGCAGCGTCCGGACTATTGAATTTCTCAGAAGATCCCGATGCACAATAACCGTTTGATTCATTGTGGATGCACTGAGTTTGCGTGCCCGCGCATGTTACACCTATTGGTTGTATGACGCCTGTGTATGGTCGGTGCTTTACCTCATCGCGAGACCCGAAAAATGACGCCTATTGAGCCTTATCAAACATCCGACCGGAATCGGTCCGGTATGCAATCCGATGGAAGCTATCCGGCCGCTTGAAAATCCGCAACTTGGCCTCATTTGGGAAGCAATGACCTCAGGGAGCCAGGCATGCGATTAGACAAACTCACCACCAAGTTCCAGCAGGCGCTCGCCGACGCGCAAAGCCTGGCTGTGGGCAACGACAACTCCTACATCGAGCCGGTGCACGTCTTGAGCGCGTTGATTGCGCAGGAGGACGGCGGCACGGCCTCGCTGTTCGCCCGCGCCGGGGTCAACGTGGCGCGGCTGCGCGACTCCCTTAAGAGCGCGATCGCCCGCCTGCCCAAGGTCGAGGGCCAGGGCGGGGAAGTGCAGATCTCGCGCGAACTCAACAACCTGCTCAACCTGACCGACCGCGAAGCGCAAAAGCGCGGCGACCAGTTCATCGCCTCGGAGATGTTCGTGCTCGCCCTGGCCGAGGACAAGGGCGAGGCCGGCCGCTTGCTGAAGGAAGCAGGAGGCAGCAAGAAGGCGCTGGAGCAGGCGGTCACCGCCCTGCGCGGCGCGGAGAACGTGTCCAGCCAGGATGCCGAGGGCAGCCGCGAGGCGCTGAAGAAATACACCATGGACCTGACCGAGCGCGCCCGCGCGGGCAAGCTCGACCCGGTGATCGGGCGCGACGACGAAATCCGCCGCGTGATCCAGATCCTGCAGCGGCGCACCAAGAACAACCCGGTGCTGATCGGCGAG
>Ga0080064_1004805_pt1 | contig 16756 bp, 12 predicted proteins | sample Subgrocontami54m_FD_69260 | JGI IMG/M metagenome (GOLD analysis project Ga0080064, IMG submission 69260) | Subsurface groundwater microbial communities from S. Glens Falls, New York, USA - GMW46 contaminated, 5.4 m (SPADES assembly) (version 2) ...
GGGGGGTTGGCGGTGCGGAGGGTCCGCTAAGGAACGGGCCGCAAATAACTTCCCGATTTGTGCGGGGAGGGCGGGTTTTCCAACCCGCCATCGTCGTAGTTTGCGGCGGACAGGAATGTCCGCCCTCCGGGAAGTTATTTGCGGCCCGTTCCTTAGCGAAGCCAAGTCGATTGGATTCGCTAAGAAGCTGTTTCAAAACGGGGACTGGCCCATTTGCCTTGTGGGGCCTGTCCCCGTTTTGAAACAGCTTCTAAGCCGCAAGCGGCGGACCTGGATGGGTTACATTATGTCGAACGTAATGCTGGACTACCTCGACGCCGCCAAGGAAGCCGCCCGTCGCGCCGCCGTAGTGCTCGAGCAGTGGCGCGCAAAGTTCCAGGTACGCGAAAAGGGTCGGGCCGATCTGGTCACCGACGCCGATCTCGCCGCGCAGCGCACCATTCAGGAATATCTCGCTCAGCGATTCCCCGCGCACGGCTTCCTCGGCGAAGAAGATCTCACGGCGAGTAAACGTCCCGGCATCGACGCTCCGCCTACGTGGATTGTCGATCCCATCGACGGCACCACCAATTACGTTCACGACTGTCCGCTCTATTGCATCTCCATCGGCTTGCAAGTTGCCGGCGAGCTGGTCGTCGGCGCCGTCCATGATCCGTGCCGCCAGGAGATGTTCGCCGCCGCGCAAGGCCACGGCGCCTGGCTGAATCAGCGCCGCTTGCAAACCAGCAAAGCCGCGCGGCTGGACGAGGCGCTGCTCGCCACCGGCTTTCCGCCGGACATGCGCGGCCACGAACGCACGCTCGACTGGTGGCGTTACTTCTCGTTCAAGACGCGTTCGCTGCGCCGCACCGGCTCGACCGCGCTCAACATGGCCTACGTCGCCGCCGGCCGCTTCGACGGCTATTTCGCCTTCGACAACCACGTCTGGGACGTCGCCGGCGCCACCGTGCTGGTGCGCGAAGCCGGCGGCACGGTGACCAACATCGACGGTTCGCCGTATGACGCCTACACTCCCGACGCCCTCGCCACCAACGGGCTTCTTCACCCCCTGCTCGCCGACATTTTCCGCAAGGGTGACACCAAGGTCTGATGGCTTGCCGTTTCGCGCTTGCCCCAGCCTGTCCACCGCCCTATCCAACCGCCACAATAGTGCTTGACAAGCGCCGTCCCCGCGGCGAACTTGGGATGCACTTGCTTGTTCGATGAACACCTGGGAAACATCATCATGCAGCGCTGGTTCTTCATCTTGTGTTGTGTTGCTACGACCGACCTCCCGGGCAGCGTTCAGGGCCAGGAAGGCAAACTGCCCGTGCCCTCCGCCGCCGAGATCGCCAAGGCCGAAGCGCTCATCAAAGAGCTGTACAAGGACGACCTGATCAAGGCCGTCGGCAACAACGCCGCCAAGGCGCGGCTGGCGCAGACTTTTCTTCAAGAAGGCAAGGACACCACCGACCTGATTGCGGGCCGCTATCAATTGCTCGTGCACGCGCGCGAATTGGCGTCCGATGCCGGTGATGGGCCGACCGCACTGCAGGCGATCGAGGAGTTGGCACACAGCTTCAAGGTGCCGGCAAAGGATGTCTTCGCTCTGAAGATCGGCGCACTCGCGCTCGCCAGTAAGGCGAGCGCCACGCCGGACAGTTATCAAACCGTCATCGACAGCGCGCTGGTGCTGCTGGAAGATGCTCTCGCACTCGACGATTTCCCGGCCAGCAGGCAACTTTTGGACACCGCCGAAGCCGCGGGCAAGAAGTTGCGCAACGTGCCGCTGGTTTCGAGCATTCGCAAGCGTCACGATGAAGTGGCTACGCTGCAAAAGGAATATGAGCGCTGGCAGCCGTTCGCGGAGAAGATCGTCCAACAGCCCGACGACGCCAAGGCGAACAACGAGATGGGCAAATATCACGCGCTCATCAAAGGGAACTGGGAACGCGGCCTGCCGCTCTTGGCCAAGGGATCCGGCCGGCTCAAGGAATTGGCGCTCACCGATCAGCAAGATCAACCGGGCGCCAGCGCGGCGCTGAATGTCGGCGATAGCTGGCATCTGGTCGCGACATCACTGCCGGACAACATGCGCTCCCAGGCGCTGTTGCGTGCCTACACCTGGTACTTGAAGGCCCTCGCCAATCCCGACAGTGATGTGACTCCCGCCGATGTCGAAAAGCGCTTGCAAGCGACGAATGACTTGCTGCCGCCCGAGCTGCGCATCGGCGAGATCGCCGGCGAACTCAAGAAATGTGAGGGTCATTTCGGCCCGGTCTATGGCGGCGCATTTGCACCGGACGGCAAGAAGGCCGTCTCCGCCGGCGCCGACGGCAGCCTGCGTCTGTGGGACACCAAGACGGGCAAGGAACTGCGCCGCCTCGACGGTCACAGTGGCCGCGTCTGGTGCGTCGCCTTCGCTCCGGACGGCCGCCGCGTTGTTTCCGGCGGTTTCGACGGCAGCGTTCGCGTCTGGGACTTGGTGAGTGGCCGCGAGACGCGCCGATTCACTCACAACGATTACGTTCGCAGCGTCGTGTTTTCGCAGGACGGTCATTTCATACTCTCCGGCGGCGACGACAAGCTCGTGCGGCTCTGGAACCTCGAAACCGGCAAGGAAGTTCGCAGCTTCAAAGGCCACGATCATTTCGTCTGGTGCGTCGCCCTTTCACACGACGGCAAACGCGCCCTGTCGGCGAGTCTCGACAAGACCGTCCGGCTGTGGGACGTGGAAAGCGGCAAGGAACTGCGAACTCTGACTGGGCATACGGACACTGTGTTGAGCATAGCGTTCTCGCCGGAAGGCCGGCGGGCGCTGTCGGGCAGCACTGATAAGTCGCTCAAACTTTGGAACCTGGAAACCGGCGAAGTTCTGCGCACCTTCACGGGCCACAAAGGCTACGTCCACAGCGTCGCTTTTTCTCCGGACGGCCGCCGGGCTCTTTCGGCAGGCCAGGACAATACGGTGCGGCTCTGGGATGCCCTCAGCGGTGACCAAGTGCGCGTTCTGGAAGGCCACCGCGACCAAGTCTGGTTTGTCAGTTTTTCGCGCGACGGCCGGCTGGCGCTGTCGAGCGGCCAGGACAATGTCGTCCGTATCTGGGGCGGGGCGCGCTGAGTTTCAATTGTCCAAAACCATGCCCTGTTCGCGTGTACAATAAGAGGGCATGGGCTCTTCGAAATCCCCACAGATCCGTCGCGAATTCCTAGGCTGGGACCGCCCCGCACTGCCTGAGGCTGCGCGCCAGCTAGCGACCTGCTATCGCCAGGCCGCCACATTGGATCTGGGCCGCGTCATCGTCGTTGTGCCAGGCCATCGTGCCGGTCGACGCTTGCAAGAGTTGTTCGCCTTCCTCGCCGAAGACGAAGAGCTTCTGCTCACGCCGCCGTTGGTGGTCACCGAAGGCGAACTGCCGGAGAAGCTGTACACGCCGAAACAGCCATTCGCAAGCGATGTGGTCCAGGATCTGGCCTGGGCGAAGGCGCTGCGCGATTTGCCCGCGAAAACACGACAACACGTCGTACCACATCCTCCGGGCGACGCAGATGCGCTGCGCTGGCTGCAACTCGGAAAGGTCCTGCGCGGCTTGCACCGCGAACTGGCGGCCGACGGCCTCGACTACGCCGCGGTGCTCCAGCGCGGGCCGAAGCTGGCCGACTTCAACGAATCGGCGCGTTGGCAGGCGCTGACGGAGCTACAGCAGCGCTATCACGATTTGCTCGATGCTCAGAAACTGTGGGACCGCCAAACGGCCCGGCTCAAGGCCGTCGAGTTTCGCGAAATCGAGACGGACAAAGACATCATCCTGCTGGGCACGGTCGATTTGAACGACAGCCTGCGGCAAATGCTCGATCAGATTGCTGACCGCGTCACGGCCTACATCGTGGCGCCGGCCGAACTTGCCGACCGTTTCGATTCCCATGGTTGCTTGAAAGCGAGCGCTTGGTCGGATGCGCCGATTCCGCTGCGCGACGAGCAACTTCTCCAGGTTGAAGGCCCGGCGGAACAGGCCGAGACTGTCTCCCGGTGGCTCGCGGAAATCGGCACGCGGTATCGGTCGGACGCAGTGGTGATCGGTGTGCCGGACGAGTCGCTCGTGCCGCAGTTGCAACGGGAGTTGGAGCAATGCGGCGTAACCGCGCGCTGGGTGGAGGGCGTGAGGCTTGGAGAAACGGCGTCGTATCGATTGCTGGCCGCAGCCGTCGAGTTTGCCAGCCGCCGCCGCTATGAGGACTTGGCGGCGCTGGTGCGGCATCCCGATCTCGAAGATTGGCTGCAATCGTGGGCTAGAACTCCGAATCTGTTCGATCAAATCGGCGAGAACCGGAGTGCTATCCCACAAGCGCGCTCACTGCCGGCGCAGCTCGACCGCTTTTACAATGAGCATCTGCCCAGTCATATTCGCCTCGGTCCGACATTGCAAAAACCAGATTGGCCCGATCTAGCGGCGGCAGTTGAGCGCATCGAGCATTGGCTGGCGCCCGCTGCGACCGATCACCCGTTGCGCGACTGGGGCGAAGTCTTTCGAAAGATCCTCGGCGACGTGTACGGCGGCCGCACACTCGAGCTGGACAAATCGGCTGACGACGCCTTGCACCGGATCATCAAGAAAATCCTCGCGGTGTGTGACCGCCTGGTTGAGGTTCCCGCGGCGCTCGATACGGCGTCGTTGCCTGCCGTGGATGCCTTCCAGGTCGCCCTCAAACCACTGGCGGACGAATTCCTGCCGCCGCCGCCCGCCGCTGACGCGGTTGAAATCCTCGGTTGGCTGGAATTGCCGCTCGACGACGCACCGGCGCTCTTGGTCACGTCGTTCAACGAGGGTTTTGTTCCGAAATCCGCCGGCGCCGACGCTTTCCTGCCGGACCGTTTGCGCCGCGAGCTTAATCTGCTGCACAACGACCGCCGCTACGCTCGCGATGCATACGCTGCCAGCGTGTTGTGCCAGTCGCGCCCGGAGCTGCGTGTCGTGTTCGCGCGGCGGGACACGAACAAGGATCCGCTGCACCCTAGCCGACTTCTTTTCGCGTGTTCGGATGAAACGCTGGTCGCCCGCGCGCAGCGATTCTTCGGCAAGCAAAGAGCGCCAGCCGCGCCGCGTCGCTTGCTGCTCGCACCAGCCGGGGAAATTCCGAACAAGTCGAGTTTCATCGTGCCGTTGCCGATCAGACCCCTGGAGGCAACAGCCAAGATCCCTGTCACGCACTTCAAGGCGTATCTGGCCTGTCCGTACCGGTATTACCTGCGCCATGTTCGCAAATTGAAGGCGATCGATGACTCGGCCCGCGAATTGGACGGCGGCGTATTCGGTACGCTGCTGCATCGCGTGCTGGGTGCGTTCGGTCGCGCTTCGACGGACCTGCGCGACTGCGAGCGAGCCCAAAGGATTTTCGAATTTCTGGCCGAACAGCTCGATCTGCAAGCCGCGCAGTTGTACGGTCAGGACCAGCATCGGCCGGCGCTTCGGTTGCAACTCGAACAGGCGCGCCATCGGCTCAAGGCATTCGCGGCGTGCCAGTCCGAATTGGTGCAGGCCGGCTGGCGCATCGTCTATGTGGAAAAGGACGAACGCGGCGATCTGGAGGTTCCCTTTCGCGTCAATGGAACATCGATCACGCTCGTCGGCCGCATCGACCGCATCGACTTCCACGAACAGCAAAGAACCATCCGCATCGTGGACTACAAGACGACCGACCGGGGCCAGTCGCCAGAGCAGACGCATCGCAAGGGCGAGGAATGGATCGACCTGCAATTGCCGCTCTACCGGCACTTGTGGCGGAAAGCAGAGCTGGACGTGCCCGCCGAGGTCAAGGAAGAACTCGGTTACTTCAATTTGCCCAAGCAACTCGAAAAGACGGCTTTCGTTGCCGCGGCGTGGGATGATGCAGTTCTCCGGAACGCTGACGAAAAAGCACGACTCGTGATTCGCAAGCTGCGCGGCGACGATCCCTACTGGCCGCCGGTCTACGATCCCGTCCCCGACTACAGCGAGTATCTGGCTGCCATTTGCCTGGACAACACGTTCGGACGGCCGGCCCTCGGCGCTGACGACGAAGGAGGAGCGGAATGAGCCGACCCACCTTCGCGCATCAGCGAATTCGCGCCTCGGCCGGCAGCGGCAAGACGCACCAGTTGACCAATCGTTATTTGGTGCTCGTGGCTGCCGGCGTCGAGCCGGAAGCGATCCTGGCGACCACCTTCACGCGCAAGGCCGCCGGCGAAATCCTCGATCGCGTCTTGTGGCGGCTGGCCGAGGCCGCCGGCGATGCCCGCAAGGCCAAGCAACTCGCCGCCGACATCAACGCCGAGAAACACACGCAGCAGGAAGCTGTCGCGCTCCTGCGCCGCATGTTGCAGAATCTGCATCGACTGCGCATCAGTACGCTCGACAGCTTCTATATCGCCATGGCCGGAAGCTTCAGCCTCGAACTCGGCCTGCCCGCCGGCTGGTCGATCGGTGAAGTGGACGAAGACGCGGCGCTGCGGCGCGAAGCGCTTGAGCGCATGCTGGCGCGCGCCGATGCCGACATCCTGGCCGCACTCTATCAGCGCCTAACACGCGGCGAAACGAAACGCAGCGTGGACGGCGAATTGCTCGACATCGTCGAGGCGCTTTACTCGATTCATCAAGAGACGGCGCCCGACGTTTGGCAGAAGATCGCCGTCCCGCCGCGACTGCTGCCCGCGGAACTTGAGGATCTGCTGGCACGCATCGACGCATTCGATTTGGCGAATCACACCGGCCTGCAAAAGCCGCGTGCTGACGATCTTGAGCGCGTTCGCCAGGAAGCATGGAAGGACCTGCTGGGCAAAGGCCTGTGCGGCAAGGTTTTCTCGGGAGAAAACGCCTTCCGCTCGAAGCCATTGCCCGAGGAGTTGGTTGGCCTCTATCGCAAGCTCCTTGAACATGTGCGCAGCTCTTTGATCCAGCCGATCGCCGAGCAAACCTGGGCAACGCGCGAGTTTCTTGACGGCTTCCACGACGAATTGTGGGCGCTCAAGCAAATCTCCGGCGCGCTGCGCTTTGACGAAGTGACGCAAGCGCTGGTCAATGCCCTGGGCCGACAGGCGCTGCCGGCCGCGGGGCTGGCCTTTCGCTTGGACGGCGCCGTCGAGCACTTGCTGCTCGATGAATTCCAGGATACCTCGCTGGCGCAGTGGCGCGTGCTGGAGCCCCTGGCGCGAAGCATTACGCAAGGGCCGCTCACCCCTCTCCCCTCGGGGGAGAGGGGCAGGGGTGAGGGGCGATCATTCTTCTGCGTCGGTGACGTCAAGCAGGCGATCTACGCTTGGCGCGGCGGCATCACCGAGATTTTCAATAACCTCCCCAAGTTCCTGGGAAAGCTCGTGGAAAGCCCGCTCGAAGAAAGCCGACGCTCGGCGCCGCCGATCATCGAAGCCGTCAACACGATCTTCACAGGCGCACCCAAATTCGCGGCAAGCGACAAATGCCAGGGCGGCCTGCAGGTCTGGTGCGAGCTGTTCCGGCGCCACTCGACCGTTCGCAAGGAGGAGCCCGGCTACGTTTGCCTGCACACCGGCCCGGCCCAGAATAAGGATCAAAGCCTGGCTCAGCACCGTGTGCAGCACATCAAGTACGTGGCGCAACAAATCCGTGATTTGTGCCAGGCAGCGCCGGGCCGCTCCATCGGCGTCTTGTGCCGGAAAAATGACACGATTGCTCGCACGATTTACGAACTGCGCCTGCTCGAAGTCCAGGCCAGCGAGGAAGGCGGCAACCCGCTCACCGATTCGCCGGCCGTGGAACTCATCCTGTCGTTGTTCACACTGGCAGATCACCCGGGACATTCGGTTGCGTGGTTTCATTTGAAGACCTCGCCCCTCGAAGAGGCGCTCAGGCCGTTTCACGATACCGACCAATTAGCTGGCCATCTGCGTCGCGAAATCCTCGCGGCCGGCTACGGCAGGTTCACGCGCGACTGGGCGAAGCGTCTCGCATTCAATTGCGATCAGCGCGACCTGAGTCGTCTGCAGCAGCTCGTCGAAATGGCCTACGACTTCCAGCCGCGCAGCTCGCTGCGCGCGGACGACTTTGTGCGCTGGGTCCGCCAGCAACGCGTCCCCGCTCCGTCGAGCGCCAGCGTGCGCGTGATGACCATGCACACCGCCAAAGGGCTCGAGTTCGACGCCGTGGTGCTGCCCGAACTCGATTCCGAACTGATCGGCCGCACGCCGCCGAGCTTCGTCGTTGATCGCGATCCGGAATCGCTGACGGTGAACTTCGTATGTCGATATGCCGATGCGACCGTGCAACAGTTGTTGACACCGAATGAACGCCGCGCCTTCGACCAATATCGGCAACTGCGCGTCGCGGAATCGCTATCGCTCCTGTACGTGGCTTTGACACGGGCCAGGCACGGGCTTTATCTGTACATTCCTGGACCGCGTGAGGGCAGATCGAACCCCAAGGACGCCTGGTACAACTTGCTCCGGCAAACGCTGGCGCCCGACAAGTCCTGGACCGAAGACACTGTTCTCTATGAGCAGGGCGATGCGAAATGGCACGCTAAGACCGCATCGCCGGCGGCTGCCGACGCGTTGCCGCCCGATCTGCCGAATTCCATCGCGTTTCAATCACCTGAGAAAAAGCGTCGCCGCGGCCTGGAGCACGTCGCCCCTTCGAGCCGTGAGGGCCAGGCGCGCGTGCCGCTGGATCGGCTGTTCCATCCCTCGGAAGGGACCGGCATGGCGGCGGGCACGCTCTACCACGCCTGGTTTGAAACAATCGCTTGGCTAGACGACGGTGACCCCACGGACGCCGTGCTGCGTGCCGTTGCGAACAAGCTGCGCCAAGATTTGCCGGCCGAAACTTGGCGCAATCTGGACAAGCTTCTCGCCCAATTCCGGACCTGGCTGCGCAATCCAGCCATCAGCGACATCTTGCGGCGGTCCGCTTACGCCGACCCGAAGCAACCCGGCTTTCCAGCCAAGCTGGCGCCGTTCTGGACGAAGACACTCGCGTCTCAAAAGGTCGAGCGCGAACGCCGCTTCCTCGTTTGCGACGACCAGAAGTTCTGGAACGGCAGCCTCGACCGGATCGTTTGGCTGAGTGATGGGGATCGATTGGTCGCGGCGGATGTGATCGACTTCAAAACCGACAACATCGAGTCAGGCAATGAAAAGGCGCTGGCCGAGCGATCCGAACACTACCAGCCGCAGCTCAACGCCTACCGGCAGGCCGTTTCGCGGTTTGCCCATTTGCCGGTGGAGCGAATCGCTGCGCGCCTGGTATTCGCGTTCGCGGAGCGCGTAATCGACGTCTGAAAAACGTCACGCTTCGTCCGGCTCATCCTTGTCGCGTTGCTTTTCTCGTTCAACTTCATTCCGCTGTGCAGCCGCCTGGCACGGCTGCGCGTGAATGGCTGCCAGGATGGCGAGGCATTCGAGAACCTCTTCCCACGGTTTTTCATCCTGAATCGCGGGCAGCAATTCCGTATCGAGCTTTTCAGCTTTGTCGAGCATCATCTGGTCTTGTTCGATGTGGCGGACTTGCATGGCAATGCTCCCTTCGGTCACATTTTAACGCATGGCGGCCTGGCGAAGCAAGGCGTCGGCCCATTTGGCGTCGTCGGCATCAAGAGGCGGCTCGGGCTCGCTCTTGTAATCAAGATCATCGTAGCGTCCGTTTTCGTAGCACTGGTCGATCAGCGTTTGCAAGTTCAAGGGTGCCAGTGCGTCAATCTCACGCAGCGGCACACCGATGTTTGGCAACGGCTCGCGCAGCGGGACACGGATTATACCGGGATGAGCGGGGTCCCAGCCACGGCGAATGCAGACTTGATAGTGGGTACGATGCGATGGCGGAATGGCCCCGGCCGGTATCGTCAAGACTCGTTCGCCGCCGCGCAACAAGTCTATTTCGACAAGGCTGACCCTTCCTTCCTTCAGTTCGTGCTGCTTGCGCCGATAAAGCTCTTGGCCCTCTCCGGGAGTTTTGTTGGCCATGCTGAAAATCTCGATTACCGTGACGACTTTGTTGCCGGAGCCGACATCGATGATTTCGATGAATCCCTGGTTGACTTTCTCCTCCGGCATTTCGATGACGAGCGGTTCGGCAACGGCCACGGCCGTCGATGTTGAGCCGTTGGTTGGTCCCTGGGGCCACCCCTTTTCGACCACACGAATGTCGGGATACATGCTTCGTCCTGGCCCGTCAATCGTTTCCACGAATACGCGCTCTTCCACGCGTGCGCGCAGATCGGCCGGCAACTCGTAATTGATGAGGCCTTGAGCGAACGTGATCAGGTTGTGATGCACGTCGCGCCAGTGTTGTTCGAGATAAGGGTCCATCCCGGGAAAAGGACTTTTCATGATTACGCGATCACCTCCCGCACCACGTCGCCATGCACATCCGTCAGCCGGAAATCGCGGCCCTGGTAGCGATACGTCAGCCGCAAATGATCCATGCCTAGCAAATGCATAATCGTCGCGTGAAGGTCGTGGACCGAGACGCGGTTCTCGACCGAGCGGTGGCCGATTTCATCGGTGGCGCCGTGGGAGTAGCCGGCTTTGACGCCGCCGCCGGCCATCCAAAACGTAAAGGCGTGCGGGTTGTGATCGCGGCCGGTGCCGCCGCGCTGCACGAGCGGGAGCCGGCCGAATTCGCCGCCCCAGATCACCAGCGTGTCTTCGAGCATGCCGCGGCTTTCCAGGTCGGTCAGCAGCGCCGCGATCGGCTGATCGGTTTCGCCGGCGAAGCCGGTGTGGTTCGCCTGGATGTTCATGTGGCCGTCCCAGCTTCGTTCGTTTTCTTCGCCGCCGGAGTAGATTTGCACGAAGCGAACGCCGCGCTCGACCATGCGGCGCGCGATCAAACATTGCTTGGCGAAATGGGTACAGCGCTGGTTGTCGACGCCGTACAGCCGCTGCGTCGCCTGGGTTTCGCGCTCCAAGTCGAGCGCTTCCGGTGCGGCGACCTGCATACGATAGGCCAACTCAAACGTTTCGATGCGTGCCGCCAGTTCGGTGTCCCCGGCGCGGGCTTGCAATTGCCGCCGATTGAGGCGACTAAGCAAGTCCAGTTGGTGCCGCTGCTGACTGTCGGTCAGGTCGGTCGGCCGATAGAGATTGTCGATCGGCGCTCCTTGCGGCTTGAGAGCCGTGCCCTGGTAAATGCTCGGCAGAAACCCGGCGCCCCAGTTTTGCGAATAGCCCTTCGGCAAGCCGCGGCCGAGCGTATCGTACATTACGACGAAAGACGGCAGGTTCTGGCTTTCGCTGCCCAGGCCGTAGGTGACCCACGAGCCGGTGCAGGGGAAACCCATGCGTGTGAAGCCGGTGTTGATCTTCAAGAGGGCAGGGGAGTGGTTGTTCGAATCGGTCCACAGCGAGTGGATGAAGGCCATCTTGTCGACGTGGCGAGCGAGGTTCGGGAAGATCTCCGAGACGTATTTGCCGCATTGGCCGTGGCGCGCAAAGCGAAACGGCGACTTCATGATCGGCCCGACCTGATCGCGGAAGAAGCCGGTGTTGCGGTCAAAATTCGGAATCTCCTGGCCATCGCGGCGCTGCAGTTCGGGCTTGTAGTCCCAGGTATCGACGTGGCTCGGCCCGCCGTTGATGAACAGCCAGATGACGTTCTTTGCCGACGCTGGATGATGTCCCGGCCGCGGCGCCAGCGGGCGAGTCTGGTTGGGCGGCGACCAATCGGCGCGAGCCTGTTCTTGCTGGAGCATGTTCGCGAGTGCGATCATGCCGAAGCCGCCGCCGACGCGGGTGAGGAAATCTCGGCGCGACGAATACACTGGGGGCGGCGGCGCGAACAATTTCGGAACATGATTCATGACAATCCTCGACGGAACATTCGCGGTCCGTTTTGCAACGCTTCGCAAAAGCGTCGTTGGGAGAATCCAATTGGAATACTCCTATCGTCATCCAGAACATCCGCAAGGTCAAGGGTAGATCGGTGTTTCCCGTCTATTCGGGTCGCTGGTCGGCAGTGGCCCATCACTTTCGCTCGGTTTTCATTGAGGACCGCCTTCCGTTGGCGTATCTTGGAGCGTCATGAGCGACGTCACCCAGATTCTGCAGGCCATCGACAAGGGCGATCCGGGGGCGGCCAGCCAGTTGCTGCCGCTGGTCTACGACGAATTGCGCCGCCTCGCAGCCCAGAAACTGGCTCAGGAAAAACCCGGCCAAACGCTTCAGGCGACCGCACTCGTTCACGAGGCTTACCTTCGCCTTGTGGCGAGCCCCGAGCGTAAGCAAGGGGAGCAGCAACACTGGGACAGCCGCGGCCATTTTTTTGCCGCTGCGGCCGAAGCGATGCGGCGCATCCTGGTTGAGAATGCCCGGCGCAAGCACCGGCTGAAACGCGGCGGCGACCGCCAGCGCGTGGACCTGGAACAAATCGAAGCGGCGGCGACGACCGATGCTTACGATCTGTTGGCGCTCGACGAAGCCCTGGACCGATTGGCTGCGGAAGATGCGCCGAAAGCCGAGCTGATCAAGCTGCGGTTCTTCGCCAGCCTGTCGATCGAGGAGGCGGCGCGCTGCGGCCTGGTTCAAATAAGGTCAGTTCCAGGTAACACTTTGTGGAGCACGGTTCAGGCCACTTCGGATCGTAAGACGCTGCACTGGCGATAGTTGTGTCCTACATCTGTTCCTATGTCCACGCAAGAAAGTGTTACCCTGGTTTGAACCATGCCTCAACGAGGGGGCTTTCCGCTGTAACCTGTGCGCCAACTCGCCAAGCGATTCCGTTTCGGGAATTCCTGGCTGCATGGGCCGATGCGATGAAGACCCACGCGTGGGGCATCGACCCCACCCTATCATCGCTCTCTTGGCACTCCTCCTCCTGGTCGCCAGCATTTCGGTAGGGGTCATCGTCGTCGCCGGAGCGGTGAAGATGCGGAAGCTCAAGAACTATCGCTTCTGCCGCATGAGCAGCATCCTGGCCATGTTGCCTTTGGGCTGCGGCTTTCTGTTGGGCTTGCCATTCGGCGTCTGGGCGCTGCTGGTATTGAGGAGACCGGATGTTCAAGCAGCCTTCGCCGTCAACGACAGCCGCCAATAGTTCGGCTCAGGCGTTGCGGGATCTTGTCTGCCGTGATTGCCTTTGCGCGGGCGCCGCCGTGGATCAAGTCTTCAATTTCGTCGTCGTCGCAATTGTGGCGACCGGTGTCTGGCTGGCGCTGCGGCCGACATGCGTTTTTTGGCGATGCATCGATCACTTGAACGGGCGCCTTGGGTGGTAAACAACGCAGACGCTGGGGGTTGTTCGGGATTTCAGGATTGGGCGAACACCTCCCAATTTATCAATCGTGAATTAGCATTTGCGAGCAACCGAGAGTCCGGCTAAGATTGGGTCAGATACGCCGCCCATTCAGGATCAATACGATGAAAACTGCATCTCTGCTGGTTGCCGTGGTTGCCTTGAGCTTGTTGCCGTCGCGGTCCGCAGCCCAAGTGCTTTGGATGGGCAGCGGCCCGGTCGCCGTCGGCGGGTATCATTCGCCCTATGCGTATGCGCCCTATTCGCCGTATGCGTATGGCGCCAGCTATTATCCCGCAGGTTACGGCGTGCGCTCGGCGGCGCCTTTGGGTTACGGCGCTGTCTACAGTCCCTGGCGGTCGGCCCGCGCCTTCCGAGCGGAATCGGCGCCGCTGACCTATCGCATGCCGCTGTCGACACCGGTGCAGTATGTCTATCGGGACGGCGCCGGCGGCGGGTCAGCCAATGCGGCGCGGGCGTCGGAGGCGCTGGCGAAGACGTCGCCTGCATCCATCCTGGTGGCGGATTTTGGCACCGGGGCGCGCGACAAGGACATTCAACAGGCGCTGGACGAAGCCAGAAAATGGAAGAGCGATCCGACGATTATCCGCGTGGGCCAAGACAAACTGCTGGTGGACATTGCGGCGGCGCAATTGGAAGAGGCTGCAACGCCTGCGTTGAAAAAGGCCAAGACGGAGTTGCATACGAAGATCAGTGCCTTGGCGCAGAACCTTCGCAAGAACAACGATTACAAAGTCTTCAACAGAGTGTACGACGACTGGAACAGCCTCGATAAATTCGCGGAGGCCAATGGCATCAAGAAGACGATGAAGTTGATCAGGGCCTACATGGCGCAGAATCAGTTGCTGAACCCCACAGTGGAGGAATTGAACGAGCAGCAGCGCAACACTTTGGCCGACGCGTTCGACAAGATCGTGCAGGCGCTAAGAAAGGAGAACTAAAGTGTGCGTGGCTATCCGAGGATGAACGACACACCCTCGGGGCGCTCGGCAAAATTCAGCCGGATCCGAATGCGATAGTGTTGCCCGGCCAACAGTTGCTGGCGCAGCATGGCGTTCTTGTCCAGGCCGCTGTCGTTGTCTTTGGCCAGCTCTTCCCATTGCCCGTTGGATTCCTGGCTCAAATCCATCTCCGTATCGGCTTCGCCAAACGTCTGCATGCGGTATTCGCGGGTTTCCGTGGGCGTGAAGAAAAAATACTTTTCCTCTTCCGGCTTGATGTTCAACTGGTTCGATTTGAGCAGTTCCACTTCCTCTTCTTCCGGCTTGACGGCGTACCAGGCTTTGGCCAGTTTCTTGTCGCGCTCCGACAGGCCGCCGCGGGGAATCAGCGGTTTCGTTTGATACACTTGCGGGACGTCGATCAGGCCCGCTTCGAACCGGTAGTGCATGATCGAATCCTTGTCCCAATCGGAGCCGTCCACTTCCTTGGGGTTGATTTGCCGGAGGATGTTGAATTCCGTTTGCTCCGGCGGCCAGTTATTGGGGTCCTGTCGGAAGAAGTCGATGACCGCGTTTCGATTCCATTCGATGCCGGCCTTGGGGTTTTGGTGTTCGTGAGGGAAGCCGAGCGTGTGGCCGATTTCGTGCAGCGCCGTGTCGATGCCGGTCGGACCGAGCAAATTCGGGTCCATGGAATCCAGATTCATGGTGCGCTCGTTCTTCAGTTTGTTGTCGATTTCGCGGCCGATGAAAGACCAATGGCCGTCGTCGGCCATGAAGCCGATGCGAATCTTTGCTTGCGCAGCCGCAGCGACTTCTTGAAACGTCAGCAGCAGGCCGAGACCCTTCCAAAGGTCAAAGGCATCGCGGACCAGTTGCTTGTGCTCCTCGGTGCCGCCCCAAGTTGGGTCGTTGTCGAAAAAACCGAAGGTCAAGCGGTCGGTCCGCAGCCAGCGGCTTTCGCGGACGATGAGCAGCGACGCTCGGGTCGGATGCACGTCGGGGCCAAAGGTTCGCGGCACGGTCTTGGGAACCGCACAATAAACCCTTGGCGCGGGCGCTGCCGACGCTGCTTCGGCAGGTTTCTTTTTCTTGGCCATGGCGTGCGCTCACCTCAAATGCTGAAGAATCTAGGCAAAACCCTCACGTGTCGCTGTCACAACAGCAATCGCTGATTCTCCGTCGCCCATCTTCGCTGTCAAGCGCTTTCCGCGGCGGGTTGTCCATTTTTCGGCGGTGTCTCAGTTTGACGTTGTTGTGGTGCGGGCGTCCCGCCTGCACCGTGCAGCCGAGACGGCCGCACCACAAACTGAGACACGCCCCATTTTTCCCTGGTTCCCAAAAGACGCGGGTTTGCCGCGGATAGCGTTTTTTCAGCATTTTCTGGACCTGACGAGGGCGGCGTTCCGATAACGAGAAGAAGGCGACGTTCTCGCTCTGGGCCGCGTCGTCACGTTGCAACTTCGTGCCGAGGACCCGCGCATGTGCCGCATAGCGATCATCTGGGGCCTGCTGTTGGTCGGAATCGGTTGCCTGCCGGCGTTGTGCGCCCAGGACATCGTGCCCGCATCGCATGGGTTGCGTGGTGAGCCGGTGTGCCCGGAGCCGCAGCGGATTGTGGTGAAGCTGCCGCCGCCGCGTGTGGAACTCAAGGACAACTGCCGAGAATGCGAGCCGGCGAAGAAGTGCTGCCTGTTCTTGCATCGCCACAAATCGGATTCCTCGCGCTCCGATTCGCCGCGCAACTTCGCGCCGGCCGGCGAAATGTTGTGGGCGCCGGCCAGCCTGCCGACCATGGTCATGCAAGCGCCGCAGGCCGCGCCGGTCATGACGCATACCCAACAGATCACCCACGATTTCTCGTCCCTGCGGCATGCCCAGGAATTGGAAATCCATGCCGCGGGCATGGCGGCGCATCTGGCGGCGCGCAACGCCATGATCAACGCGGAAAACGACGCCCTGCAGCGCATCATGGAGCGCACCCAAAAGCGAATCGAATCCGTGTGCACCACGGTCGCGCCCAGTCCGCCGCAACCCAATGTCACCACCGACAAGACCGACGGCAAGCAAGTCAATCTCGACATTGCGCTCAAGAACTTGAACACCCGTCTCGATCGCCTCGAAGAACTCGTGCTGCTGCATCAACAGGCGATCAACGCGCTCAAGCAGAATCCGAATCCAAAAACTCCTTGAGCCACTTCGGACGTAAGTCTCAGTAAAGCAACACGTTAGTGGTTTGCATTGCGCTTACATCGGACATGGTTCAAGAATAGTCACTGGCATGAATGGCACTGCCGCTTGATATGAAAGGACTTACGTCAAACCCTATCGATCAAAACACCACGTCCAATTACGAAAACCAGGGATTCACAACATTCGGAAAACACGGCGTAGCAGCGTTTGACGTAACTCGTTGGTACATAAGCGGCAGTGCCATTCGTCACTGGCATAGGTGATATTCGAGACGACAGGATTCCGACACAGTTGGCACGCACTCAACTTCCTATCCCCTTGAGTCATCAAATGTTACATCAAAAAAAATGCCGGCATCACCTGACAGAATGGTGTAGTCCCTGC
>Ga0080064_1004806_pt1 | contig 16755 bp, 15 predicted proteins | sample Subgrocontami54m_FD_69260 | JGI IMG/M metagenome (GOLD analysis project Ga0080064, IMG submission 69260) | Subsurface groundwater microbial communities from S. Glens Falls, New York, USA - GMW46 contaminated, 5.4 m (SPADES assembly) (version 2) ...
TATATTTGAGAGATCCAGACTAATTTTCATAGCCGGGGGAGGAATTTTACTCTCTCTATTTTTTATCTTTATATTTAAGGCAGTATTGGGAATTAATCAGTCCGAACAATTTGCAAGAACTGTGGTTTTTAACATTTTGGTTTTCTCACACATGATTCTGGCTTTTATTGTAAGAGGAAGATCGATATTGAAAATCAATAAATTTCTTATAATAAGCGTTTTAATCACTCTTTGCATGCAGGCCGTAATAACCCTCACTCCCTTTTTCCAAAAAATCTTCCACCTTGGATTCTAGCAAAGGGTTTGCTGAAGTTATAAAAGTTTTTGCTGGTTTTTTTCCTCGGTGAATTTTATTCCCAAATGTTCGTAGGCTGATTTTGTTACCATTCTTCCCCTGTTTGTTCTCTTCAAAAATCCAACCTGAAGAAGAAACGGCTCAACTACTTCCTCTATTGTTCCTATATCCTCCGATATGCTTGCGGCAATTGTTTCTATTCCGACCGGTCCGCCGCCGTGTTTCTGTATTATGGATTTTAAGAAACGCCTATCCGCGCTATCCAAACCCCTACTGTCAATTTCCAGCATATCCAATGCCTCCTGAACTAATGGTTTTGTTATTGACCCTTCACTTTTAACCTGAACAAAATCTCTGGCTCTTTTTAAAAGTTTTAACGCTATACGAGGAGTTCCCCTTGCTCTTTTGGCGATTTCCTTAATGCTTTCTTTATCAATTGGTACTCCTAATTTTTTACCTGCCCCGATAATAATTCCTTCCAATTCTTCAGGCTCATAAAAATTAAGTCTATGAATAACTCCAAATCTGTCTCTTAAAGGAGCTGATAAAAGACCAATTCTTGTTGTCGCCCCAATAATAGTAAACTGCGGAAGATCCAATCTTAAAGTCCTGGCTGATGGGCCTTTACCGATAATAATATCTAGTGCATAGTCTTCCATTGCCGGATACAAAGTCTCCTCAACTATTTTGTTAAGCCTGTGAACTTCATCAATAAAAAGTATATCTCCTTTTTCAAGATTAGTTAAAATAGAGGCAAGATCTCCGGCTCTTTCAATTGCCGGACCGGATGTTACTCTAATATTTGCATTCATTTCTTTGGCAATTATATGGGAAAGGGTAGTTTTGCCCAATCCCGGAGGACCATACAAAAGAATATGTTCAATCGCTTCTTTCCTTTTTTTTGCAGCAGTAATTGTAATTTTTAAAGATTCTTTAATCGCCTTTTGACCATAGAATTCTCCCCAATCCGCTGCGCGAAGAGAAGTAAATAAAATTTCTTCTTCCGGATTTGCTTCTTTATTCGGAATTACTCTTTTTATTTTTTGATCTGCCATATTTTACTTTCCTAAATATTTAAGCGCTAATTTAATTTTTTCTTCAACCTCTTCCCCATCTGCATTTATATTTTTAATTGCTTCCAGGGTTTCTTTAGTTGTAAATCCAAATTTCTTAAGGGCCGCAATGACCTCATTGTTTTTCTCAGAACCAACTGAGGATAAATCTAATTCTTGTATGCTTCCAAATTTATTTCTTAGATCAATTATAATTTTTTGAGCATTCTTCCTACCCAAACGAGGAGCGCAAGTAAAAAAATCAACATCGCTTGTCACAATTGCTCGAATTATTTCATCTCTTGAAGCAATTCCAAAAATTCCCATTGCGGTTTTTGGCCCAATTCCTGAAACGCTGATAAGATTTTCAAATAATTTTAAATCAGAGAGATCTAAAAATCCATACAAAGTTATAGCGTCTTCCCTGACATGGGTGTAAATAAAAAGTTTTAATTTCTTGTCTTTTCCTATTTTTGGCAAAACACTGCTTGGCACAAACACTCTGTATCCTACTCCTGCAACATCAATAATCACATTCTGGCCATCGCTAACTGCAACTTCCCCATTTAGAAACCCAATCATACAGCGTCAATTATAGCACAAGGATTCTCTAACCAACCATTTTATAGAAATAAACTAAGAAGAATTTTATGCGTTCTGATTTGCCACGTAATAATCAAGAAGTCTTCGGATCATTGCCTGATAAGAAGCGCTATGTTTTTTGGCAGCGGTCTTAAAGAAATCCAAGCTTTTTTGAGTAAGCGTCAAGGTTACTCTTGTTTTTTTCTCTTTTAGAGAGAGACTTTCAGGGCTTGGCAAAAAATCGCTTATTACGCGCGCTTCTATTGGCTCATTGCTATATCTTATTATGTTTTTCATATATATTTTTACCCTTTCTCCAATATCCAGCACCGATTATGCGAATGCTGTTATTCCGATATGTAAAGCGGACTGTCAAAACACCTCCTTTCACTTTTCCGAAACAATAATATCGTTTTTCCTCTTTACTATGAACCGTATCCTCAGCAATAACGCGTTTCGGATCAATAAAAGCGTATTGAGCAACTTGAAAATCTATTTGGTGTTTACGCAAATTTTCAAGATTTTTCTCATCATCCCATTCAAAGGATATGTTCATAAGTATATTACCATATTAGCATATATTTTGTCATCACCCAAAAATAAAATTTCATTCATGAGTTTTTGCTCTCCTCCTTCTTCCATATCTGTGAAAATAGTAACACAATACTGCAAAAGGCAAGCATTAAACTTGACCTTCTAAAAATACTTCTCAGAATCTCTTCCGAAACCAGATGTATCGACAGTAAAAAATACCAACACCTAGCAGAATACCTTATTGAAATAGGCAAGATGCTTGGCGGATGGATAAGAGCCACCAAGCAGAGCTTAACCTAAAATAAATCTTCTTACTAGAAACTATCAGAGGAGCTGCATGCACATTGTCATTGCCATTGTCAGCATTCCAGTTGTTGACATTCAAGCCATTATCCGCATTGAAGTTACCAACATTAGCGACATTAGAGCTGCTCTTTAGATATACCTTTCCGTAAACTGTTATCCCACTATGGCTTGATTGCTCAAGACATTGTATTTTATCCGTTCCGATTAAATCGGAACAAAAGAAAGGTACTCGTAGTGTCTAGTGTTTTTCCTTTTTAGTACTCCCCTACAAAAAGATTTATAGGGCTCTGACTTTAGGAAGATTCTAGAATAAGGCGAGGATTAAAACTTGTTTAATCCTTCACTGCCTATTGAGGAAAGTATATCAAAATTTGGAAACCAAAAAACAAAATACAAAAGAACCAAGAAACCAATTGCCAAGTCTTAAACTGGCACTACCAGAGGAGCCGCATGCACAATGCCATCGCCATGGCCAGCATCCCAGTCGTTGACACCCAAGCCAACATCCGCACGGAAGTCACCAACATCAGCGACACCAGAGCTGCTAGTTGGGGTCTTTGTTCTTGCATAATCGTAATTATCTTTTGCTCCGAATAAGTATTCTTTGGTGCTATCCAAATGAGCAAAGGCAAGTTCTACATAATCTGGGGCTTGTCCAATGATTGCCTTAACGCCTGGGACTTTCTTAGCAACTTCTGCTGAATATTTACCTACCATATCTTCCTGTTGAGCTAATGTTTTGTTGTTGCTTTTTGGTAAAAAGGGTTTGTTCGGATTTATTGCTACTTCGCTGTGCATTGAGCCGAGGGCTTCAAAATCAGGAAGTTCTTTATGCCATGTTGACCAAAACTTTCTTCCTGCATCCCTTAGAGTTTTAATTGATTGTCCTGTTAAACCATAGATTACAAAGCCTTGTTTTTCTAAGGCTTCTTTCTGTTCTTTGGAAAATCTTTTTATTTCAACACGAGTTTCTGGGATTTTTGCGACTGGGTTTTCAACTGGAGCTGCAACAGATGAAGTTTCAACTGTTGGACTTGGATCTATTACGCCAGCATTTTCCAAAAGCGATCTTGCTGCGCCTATAGCAAATTGTTTTGTTGGATCTTGATTATCTGGATGTCTTCCTGCAACATCAAATCCTTCCTTCATTACCATATGAATTCCGATGCTATCACACTATAAGTTTCTTGTCAAGTTTTAGAATATAGGATAAAATAAGGAAGTATGAACTTTGATCCAAAAGACTTTTCAAATTCCCCTTACGTTAAAAGAGTAGAAAAACCTTGGGGCTATGAACTCCACTGGGTACAAGAAGGCATGCCTTACATGGGCAAGATTGAACATGTCAATGCAGGCGCTCGTTTATCTCTTCAAGTTCATGACCAAAAAAGAGAAAGTTGGTTTCTTATGAGCGGCCGAGGAAAAATTATCTGGGATAATAATAAAGGAGAACTTATCGAAACAGAAATGGAAAAAGGCAAAGGATATACTTGCGCTACAGGGCAAAGACATAGACTTGTTGGGATTACAGATTGCGATATTATAGAAGTATCAACGCCAGAAATGGGCACAACTTACAGACTTGAAGATGATTACAAACGCCCCGACGAAACTGAAGAAATGAGAAAATCTACAAACCGCGGCTGGCAGAAATCTTAATTCTTAAACTTCTTTGTGAATGCGTGGGTTAGGGCAACTGCTAAAGCATCTGTGACATCATCAGGTTTTGGAATTTCTTTAAGTTTTAAAAGTGTTTTTACCATTTGGCCTATTTGATTTTTCTCCGCTCTCCCATAGCCTGTTATCGCCATTTTTACCTCAAGCGGGGTATAAACTCCAATAGGAATATTTTTCTCTGCGCCAGCCAAAAGTATTACTCCTCTAGCCTCTCCCACAATAAAAGCAGTTTTTGCATTCGTATTGAAAAATAATTCTTCAACCGCAATCGCATCCGGCTTATATTTAATTATCAATTTAATTATTTCTTTATAAATTATCAAAAGTCTTTTCTCTACCGCCTCCCCCGCTTTTGTTTCCACGCATCCAAAATTGTTAACTGTTAATTGTGAATTGTTAATTGTTATTATTCCCCATCCGCATCTTGCGATTCCCGGATCAATCCCAAGTATCCTCATAAACCAGGTTTATTATAACATGCGGGTTGTAATAATCCCGCAAATACGTTACAATAACCTTTATGAAAAGAATAAAATTGGCAGTTGAGAAAAGGAAAATTTTAGGCAAAAAACTCAAGAAGTTAAGAAAAGAAAATATTTTGCCTGCAAACATTTACGGAAAAGGCATAAAATCATTGTCTGTTCAGCTTCCATATAAGGAATTTGTAAAGGCGTTCAAAGAAGTTGGAGAAACCGGACTTATTGATGTTGAAGTAGATGGACAAACAAGACCTTCTCTTATACACAATATTCAGTATGATCATTTAAATCATCTTGCTTTGCACGCTGATTTTTATCAGGTAGATCTTAAGACAAAAGTTAAGACAATGGTTCCTGTAAAAATTACCGGTGAGGCAAAAGCAGTTCTCGACAAGCTTGGTCTTTTGCTTACTCCCGTATCTTCAATCGAAGTTGAGGCGCTTCCGGAAGCGTTACCGGAAAATATTGAGGTAAACGTTGAACATCTAACAGCAGTTGGAGATCAAATAATAATTAGCGATATTAAAACTGCAGATGGAATTATTATATTAAATGACAAGGCTCAGGTTGTTGCAAAGATTGGTGAACTTATAAGCCGGGAAGCTCAAGCTCAAGCAGCAGCTGAGGCGACAGCAGCGGAAGCGGCCAAAGCTCAAACTGCAGCAACAACAGCTGAAACCCCAACTGCGGAAGGACAAGCGACAACCAAAGAAGAACCCAAGGCAACCGGCGAGGAACCAAAAGCTCAAACTGCAGCCAAACCCCAAGAAAAAGCCCAAAAGTAATTTGGGGAAGCTATTTAATTTCCCCTACTCAATATTTTTTCAAGTTCCCTTCCCTTTTCAAAATTCGGGTCAATAGATAAACTTTTCTGCAGATAAAACTTTGCCTTTTCAGGATTTTTCAGTTGATATTCCAAAACCGCAAGCTGAAAATAGCCATCTCTATACCCTTTATAAGAGGCTATTATTTCTTGCCAATACTTTACTTTTTCTACCAACTCCCGTCTTTGGAAAGAAAATTTTTGGTTAATTTTTATATTTTTATATAAATCTAAAGACGCAAGGGTTATTGCAATAATAATCATAAACGTCAATAGGCAGAAAAAAATCAAACCCAATGAATTATTTATTTTTTTAAACTTACCTTTCATTTTATTTGAGGCCACTTCTCTATCATTATTGATTCTTTATGGTTAGGCATTTTCAGGTATATTGCTTCTGTTATAAACGGCATAAAAGGATGCAGAAGCTCTAAGAGAATTAAGAATAAAGAATTAAGAATTATGAATGAGTTCTGGTCTAAACTTTTGACATTTGAGTTTTGAGTTTTGACATTTTCAATATACTTGTCGGCAAATTCATGCCACGCAAATTCATACAAAGCCTCTGCTGCATAATTGAATTTATAATTATTTAAGTGTTTTGTTACTTCTTTAACCAAACTTTGTGTTTTTCCAATCATCATCTTATCATTTTCATTTTTTGCCAACTTAGACAAATCTTCATAATTCATGCTTCTTGATTCGTAATTCTCTATTCGTTTCATATCTATGAAGCGTGCCATGTTCCAAAGTTTGTTTGCAAATTTTTTAGCTGCTTCAAGTTTTGGATACGATAAAGATTGATCGTTTCCAAGCGCCGTACCATATACAAGCGCAAATCTTACCGCATCTCCCCCGTATTGATCAACCAGCTCCAAAGGGTTAACAACATTTCCTTTTGACTTACTCATTTTTTTACCCAGAGGATCATTGACCAAGCCATGCAAAACAACATCTTCAAAAGGAATCTTACCTGTTGCATAAATTCCCATTATGACCATTCTTGCCACCCACCAGCGCAAAATATCATAACCGGTTTCCATAACAGAAGTTGGATAAAAGGTTTCAAAATCCCCAGGCTGGCTTGCCCTGAGCGCAGCGAAGGGCCATTGGCTTGATGAAAACCAAGTATCAAAAGTGTCTTCATCTTGCATTAATTGTTTAGATTTACACTTTGAGCATTCTTTTGGAGCTTCCCCTTCCGTAACTATCCATTCTTTGCAATCCCTACATTGCCAAGCCGGTATTCTTATCCCCCAAACAATTTGCCTGCTAATATTCCAATCTTTTATGTTTTCTAAAAACTGGAAATAAAGCTTTTCGAATTTCTTTGGGAATATTTTTATCTTCCCTTTTTTAACCGCTTCTATTGCGGGCTTTGCCAAATCATCCATTTTTATAAACCACTGAGGTAAAAGCATAGGCTCTATTGTGGTTTGACACTTATAGCATACCTCTATCGTATGGATGTAGTTTTCATCCACCCTTTCCATAAGACCCATACTTTGCAAATCTTCCGCAACCAATTTTCTTGCCTCCCTAGGATACAATCCCTTATACTTTCCCGCCCTTTCATTGAGCTTTCCATCAAGATCTATAGTCCTAATTCTTTCAATATTATGATGTTCTCCAATTTCAAAGTCCCTCATGTCATGAGCCGGAGTGACTTTCATGACTCCTGTGCCAAATTTAGGATCAATTACCTCATCCGCTATTACTTTTAGTTTCTTTTTTCCAAGCAAGGTTTCAAGCTCGATCTCCTTACCTATATATTTTTTGTATCTTTTATCATTTGGGTTAACCGCAATCGCCGTGTCCCCAAACATTGTTTCTGGCCTGACTGTTGCAACGACTAAAGGACCGTACTTAATGTAGTAAAGAGGGTCTTTTTGCTCTTTGTGATTGACCTCAAGATCTGAAAAAGAGGTGCCGCATCTTGTACAATAATTAACAAGCCTGTCTCCTCTATAGATAAGCGAATCATCGTACATTCGCTTAAAGGTTTTATAAACAATTTTAACTATATCTTTATCGAGCGTAAATTTAGAGCGTGTCCAGTCCAAGGAAAAGCCCAAACGACGAAGTTGATTTTCCGTTCTGATCTTTTGTTCTTGTACATAGTCCCAAATCATTTTGTAAAGAGTTTCTCTGTTAAAATCAAATCTTGACTTGTTCCTTTCCTGAAGTTTTTTTTCAAAAACAAACTGCGTTTCAAATCCCGCATGATCTGCGCCGGGAATCCAGAAGGCTGCCTCCCCTTTCATTCTGTGGAAACGCACAAGAATATCTTCAATTACATACATTGCGTGGCCAAAATGGAGTGGCGCGTTGGCATTCGGAGGCGGTAATATTATACAGTAGGGTTTTCCTTTTGGATTAATTTCAGGCTTAAAATAACCTTTTTTCTCCCAATTTTCATAAATTGTAATCTCAACTTCTTTAGGATTATAAGCCTTATCCATGGAGTTAATTTTATCATACCTAAATCTTATTCACAACGAAACCAATCTTAACTTTTCCCGAGGAATTAACGATTTATTCCCGCAGCTACTTTGCTGATCTTTCTGAAGAAAGCAATTTATATCCTCTTGTTTTAATTGTCTGTATTTCATACATACTATCCTGAAGCTTTAACTTGCTTCTTACCCTTGCCACGAGCCTATCTATCGCCCAATCGGAAACCCCTAACGATTCTACTTCCGGCCATACTGCCCCTACAATCTGTTCTCTTTCGCATATCTCGTTACTGTTTTCTTTAAGAAAATTAAAGAGAATATTTTCCTTTTTTGTTAATTCAATAGTGTGATTTGACGGTTTATTCTCTTGCCCTCCTATATATGAATCAAGAAGGGGGCTAAAAATCTTTAAGCTTCCATTTTCCTCGGACAAAAATCCAGTATCCCAAAGATACTTAGCTTTTTCCCTATCCTCCGAACTTACCGTCTCTTTTCTTACAACTTTTGTTAAAACGGTTTTTTCTTGTTCTCCTAGACTATCCCAGAGTTCTTCGGACTGAAGGCCAATTCGCTCATCTTTTGCTAAAGAGTCAAAAAAAACCTCTTTTTTATTTACCGGGGTCCTGCTTTCATGAAGATAAATAAGCGCAAGCTGCAAATATTGAACATACCCATCAACAACATCAAAAAAGGCGCGTTCTATCTCGGGAGATAACTTAAGCTTATAGCGATCTTCGTAGGTCTTAAATACAATCTTTGTATCCTCCCGCTTTGCCGGCTTAATATATATATCTTTAGAAAAAACGGAGAGCGAGGCTTTTGTAAATACGTCTTTGTCAAGAGCATCTAAACTTCTAGAGCTAGTGAAAACATAAGAAAGCTTTTGACTTGTAGCGTCTTTTAGACCTTGAAGATTAGCGAAAAACTCAGGAGTTGTTGCGCTTTTCATCCTATCAAAGCGGATAAAAAAAAGTGTTGGCAAAATCCCATTGTCAACAAGCTCAACCAGACTTTTTCTAACGCTATCTATTGTTAGAAAAAGGTCTTGGGATTGAATGCTGTCCAAGAACAGTGTTTCTATTTTCTTTTTTACTTCTTTGCCCAAATCTGATTTCTCAACCGTGTCAACTACTCTTTTAAGCGTTAGTGTCCAAAAAGGGAAAACTTCAAGCTCCACTAAATCATTCAAGTCAACGGGGATAAAGAGATGTTTCTTAGAATCTGCAATGTATGTTTTGGCTATATCTTTGTGGTAAATAAAAAATCTCAAGAAGTTGCTGATCCCCACTCTTTTCATGCCAATCAAAACAACCGATTGTCGGGTTTTAAGATGTTGGCCCAATTCCCTAGCTTCCGCCTGTCTAAAGATAATAGGATACTTTGCTTCTATAACCCCATTTTCCATAATTGCTATTATAATGACTTCTTTTAATTTTAACAATAAGATTCTTGGATTAACATTTTTACGGAAAGTCTTATTTTGAATGAGGCTAACTTTTCCAGTCTTGAGGCTACTTTGTCAGGTTCCCGTCAGAAACCTGTTCTTTATAAGTCAAGCGTAATCTTTAGAAGGGGTATAAAATTCTTTCATATGTCAAAATCTGAAATAGGTCAAGGTTTCGAAGGATTGCCCGTGGAAAATAGAGCCAATGGTAAATCATCTATTGTCGCAGAAAACCTTATTAAAAACACGCAGCGTGAGTTACGTGCGTTAGATAACCCTGTTACTTTATGGAATGCACTCAATTCTTTCGATCCTCATGAGTCCCACTTGCCTTTATCGTCTGAGGATAAAAATATGATAAGCAAAGCTCAAGATGTGGCTTTTCAAACTAAAAAAGGAGCTACATCTTTACAGGAAGCTACTCAAGCATTCTCTGGTCATTTCAACAATGGCCTGTTGACAGATCAAGAAAGAGCACGATTAAAAACAACTCTTGCAGAAGAACGTGCCACAAAATTATCCCAACATGAATTAAAACCAATTATAGAAGCTGTCGACAAGCAAGGTGACCCCTTTTCTGTTTCACCCAATGACGGCAGATTTTTACTTGTGCATGAGAGCAAAAGTAAACCAATAAACTATGATTTAAAACATTTATTTAGCATAAAAAATCTTTTAGTGGATACCCCCATTAACGTAGAAGATTTATCCTTAGAGCAAAGGGCAGAATTTATTACCAATTACCTAATTAGTCTTACTAGAAACCATACTCCTAATGCTAATATGAATGATCAATTCATTAAAGAGGTTAATACCACAATTGCCAAGCAATTACAGAATGGCAGACCCCTTAAATTTTCTGTTTTTCTTTCTATGGAAAAGTTTGCAAATCCATTCGACACAAAGGATTCTAATATAGATTTTGGTGAGCTGCAAATTGCTTTAGAAATGTCAGCTTTTATTAAAAACATAGAGCATGTTACCGGCCATAGACCTATCTTAACAATAATGAATGAGTCCCCCATAAACCAACGGTTTACCTATGCGTCAGAAACCGTATATCGTATGGGATTTGTTAAGTTACTACGAGCACTTGGTGTAGAGGAACAAGTAAAATTTCTTAATTTTGATCTAGACTTCTTTAGCCAATACCTACAACATAAAGGTTATTCTCCTGCAGACGCTAGTGCGCTTACGAAAGGGATTTTTGATGTGATGCTAAAAACCTATCATGCTATATCTGAACAAAAAGATAAAAAAGACACTGGTACAAATGCCGTAGATAATCAGATTAAAGAAAGTGGATTACCTGAAGGTGTAGCTCAAAAACTCGGTGCCTTTCTAAAAGAAAATTTTGCTGTGATAGTCAGAGAATCAGAACAAGCCATTCAAACTGAATCAAACAAATCTATTGATCCAAGATTGTTATTTCCTAAAATGTCTGAATCATTATGGCAGTATGCGTTTGATAAAACTAAGACTCCTGAAGGAATGAAACAGGTTAGGGGTGAATTGAGACGCCTCCTTCTTGAGCAAGCAAAACTGCAAGGTTTCTTTTTCAAAGCTCTTATGAGGATGAGATACGCTTATAAGGCAATATTTAATGATCCAGTTATATCTTCAGAAGTCATTCCTCTTAGCATAACAAATGCTCCAAATAAATTGTCTATTTCTTTTGGTAGATATCCTAAAACAGGCATAATAATTGATAATAAAGAAGTAAAAGGGGTCGGCCCACAACATGGGGTTGGTGTCATAAATAATGGCACGATTGTTTCTATTCCATGGAATATTGTTACTAAGAATCCAGATTCCTTTCATCCTGCGGTAATTAACATGGGAGAAACACAAATTTATGGTTATATTAATACTAAACAAGGGGCTGTCGTGGATTTTGATGGCACAGTAAAAGGGGCAGAAAATCTTTTTCCAACAATACATAGCTTTATAAGTACGGGGAAACCCTTTGGAATTGCAACCGGAAGAAGTCAGGAATCTATACGAAGATTAATACTTGATCCGTTTAAAGAATTTTTGAGAAGTAATACTCTACCCGTAGTCGATGACCGTCTGTTATTTGTATCTGGTAACAATGGTGCAGTATCTACTATAGGTGTAGAAAACCCTCAAATACTTCATCAAGTTCCTTTAGATATGAAACAGGTTGTTGATTTACCAGAGCAAACTTTGCTTAAGCAGCTTGTAAAAGCATACATTGGTGAACCATTAAGTTTAGAGCGTTTACGGGAGATGGATTTATATGACAAATATTGTCTCTACTTAGAAGGAGAAAGGTTGCCAAAAGCAACAGCAGAACTACAAATAGAAGGTATTCCATTGACCGAACTCGCAAACATGATCAACAAGGAACTAGCAGGCAATAGGATACCAATACAAGCAATAGTTAATACAGAGGGCATTGATGTTGTATCAACAAAAGCAAGCAAAGCGCGAGCAATGGTATTATACAGGACGTATTTTAGAGAAGTAACAGGCAAAAAGCCGCACGCTAATGAAATCCTTTCTGTAGGAGATAACCCTGAAGGTAATGATCGTAAGCTAGTTAATCGGCCAAGCGGCAATTCTGTTATTACCAAACAAGGACCCGATGAAGTTGTGCTTTTTGTTAATACTAATTTAAATAATAATGTCTAGTGATGACAAGATATGCTAAAATTTTATGTATTGATGTTGGGGGCACCTATACAAAATACTCTCTGCTAAGACTTGATAAAAAGTCCAATCCGTCTCCCCATAAAGAAAAAACTGTGACAGGAAAAGGTTTTTTGCCTTTTATTAAAGGTATCATTAACAAATATAAAAAGGGTGATTTTGACTGTACATCAATTGGATTTCCAGGCATTACTACAGAGAAAATGAAAATTAGCGCAGAGAATATAAATGTAAAAAATTTAGATCTTTCTGATGTCTCCTTGAACAAACCTATCTACATAGCAAATGATGTTTTCTGTAATGCACTAGCCCAATTAAATAAAAATGAAGATAAAAAAGTTAGAGTACTCGTTATAATAGGAACTTCTATAGCTATGGCTTTAATACATGAAGGAAAGATAATAACTGGAAAAAATAACATTTTTGGAGAGGTGTCGGATATTGGTTTTGAACTTGGTATGTTATATTTAAAAAATAATAACTTAACAGACTTTTCTTTTATAAAAAATCTCTCTAATCTAGAGAGCGTTAAGTATTTTAATAAAGTTTCTGAACTCATTAAGCTCATATCCGCAATATTTGCTCCTGACCAAATAGTCTTTGGAGGTGGAGTTGTATTTCATCATTGGAGCAAGGAATTCAGACTAAAATTAAAAGAAAGCACTAAACAGCTTTTTTCAATGTATAGACCAGAGATAAACTTTCAACAAGAAAAGGATTTCGATAATATAAAAGGTATTAGTCTATTACCAACATATATGCAGAAGATATGAACGGAACAATATTATCTAAATTAGATGTCAGCGTTAATAAGGTCAATAGATTTATTTCTACCAATATGTCTCCTAGAAAACAATATGGGGAATACGAAAAGACATTTCATCCAATCGAAATAGTAAATGAGGCTAAGATATTAGAAGTTGCAGAAATATTAAGTAAAGATATTCTGCCAAATAGAGAATATAAGCAGTCAACAACAAGCAAGAACTTTATCATTATGCTAGGAAAAATATTCTCTGACAAAAAAATTATACTGGGAGATAAAAAAATATCGCAAAGCACCCTTAAACAAGTCTATAATCAATTAGATACTGTATATAAAAATAAAAAAATATTAACCTTTACCCTGCTTGGATACCCACATAAGATGCCTAATCCCCTGTACACAAATTCAACTTCTGTTGATCTTTCAGAGGTAATCTCACTTGTTAAGCTATATAACTTAATGAAAATTATATCTAAAATTTATCCATATGGAGTGAAACTTATCATTCTTACTGAAAATTCTATATTTCACAAAATGTCTGACATATCAAATGAAGAACAAATGAAATACTTTAACGATCTGTGCTACTGGGAAAAACTAATAGACAAAAATCAATTATTAGATGTCGTGGATATAAAAAATTACCATACCAAAGAATTAGAAGAAAAGTGGAGCACTGTAGAGACAGAACTTAAGCATAAATATGAAAAAAGCGATCCCGTAATTAAAGATAAAGTTAATTCAGTTATGCCAACAAACTTCATGACACTTAACTATAGAGAATATAAGCTTGATCTACTTATAAAATATTTCGACATTAATTATCAAAATAAAGAAGTTGAAAAACTAAGAGTTATTAATTATGAACGAGCTCTAAAAGAATCTTTCTATTATTTGTCTTACCACCAGGCAAGATATGAATTAGGATTTATGGATGCCGTATTCCCTAATACTTTTAGATTAACTGTTGCGCCAAAAGTAGGATCGTTTGCTATTAATATGCTTAATAACAAATCTAAAATATTGCCATACTACGGTTATATCGTAAAAAAAGGAAGAGATTTTAAAATGGAGTATATCGTTGATGTTCCAAAAAAAGCAAAGAGTATATATTGGGAAGAGAATTTAGAGCATCCTTTCTACTACGAAATCTAATATCGCCACGTCGAAAAACACTGGCTGAAAACACAAAAATAAACCAATAAAGAATCTGTTGCATAGAGCTTCGTATTATTTCGCCACATATACAATTCAGGATGTCAGACTAATATTTCGGAAACTTGACAACAAACCTATAACGACATATCATCACACTATGAAAAATGAAAGAGGTGATCAGGTTGTTTCTTTCGGAGAACTTCTAATAGACATGATACCGCCTAAACCGGGCACGCTTGTTGATTCAGAAAGTTTTGAGAAAAAATTTGGGGGAGCTCCGGCAAATACCGCGGCGGGTCTTGCAATATTGGGCGTTCCGGTTTCCTTTATCGGAAAAGTTGGAAATGATCCTTTTGGGCATTTTCTCAAAAATACTCTTGATGAAAATGGAGTAGAAACAGACCGTCTTATTTTAACCAACGAGCATCCAACAACCTTGGCGTTTGTTTCTTTAACAAAAGATGGACAGCGTGATTTCTTTTTTATTAGAGGCGCTCACGAGGCTATAACTGCCTCCGAGGTTGATCTTCCGAAAAAAACTTTCTTATTGCATTTCGGCAGCCTTACTCAAACAAATGAAACTGCTTCTAGAGCAACAAATAAACTTATTGATCAGGCGCAAAGAATGGGAGCAATTATTTCTTATGATCCAAATATTCGTGAGTCTTTATGGGGAGACCTAGGGAAAGCAAAAAAAATAATTCTTGAAACTGCAAAAAAAGTTCACGTCTTAAAGATAAATGAAGATGAAGCAAGACTGCTATCGGGAACAGATGATATTTCTCAAGCAGGCCGAAGGCTCTTCACAGACAATTTAGATGCGCTTTTTATTACTCTTGGAGCTCAAGGTTGTTATTACAAGACAAAAAATAGCGAAGGTCGCATTCCTGTTCCAATTAAAGTAAAAGTTATTGATACAACAGGCGCCGGAGATGCTTTTAATGCTGGCTATATTTCCGCAATCTACGAGACCGGTAAAAGAATTTCAGAAATGACAGATAGCGAAATAAGGACAGCTTTAAAAAGAGCAAGCATTATTGCAGCTTTAACTACGACTAAGAGGGGCGCAATTGCGGCCTTTCCTCGAAAAAAAGATTTAGAGAGATTTTTATAATATGTCTTATTTTTTCGAAAGTACTCCAAATATACCAACTAAAAATGCCAAAAAATATTTTCAAAGAAATAATAGTTTTGAAAAATCACTCTTAAGCTATATCAGAAGCATCAAATCTATAAAAACTACCCAAAACTATAGAAACGTAATTAAAAAACTTCTTTTTATAATGAAGGGTGCAAAATATCCACCCTTAAAATTAAAAACTTACGAAAAAGAACTTGATTTAATCAAAGAAAATATTCCTCTTAGCGAAAAAACAATTTGGGGAGGGGTCACGCTTAAAAAAGTTGATGTAGGAAAAGATTATATTCAAAAGTTACTTGTAATTAACGCGTATGGCTTACTGGGATTTGAAATCCATAAATTGAAGCATGAGAAATTAAAAATCTTAGAAGGTGTTTGTTTTGTTCTATATTCCAATCACGCAAAACCGAAATGGAAAAAAGGTTCAATTACAATAAGATTAGCTACTGCTAACGACAGGTTTGATTTCTTGCCAAATGACGAACACGGAATCATTGCGCTTACAAATTCCGTAATAGAGGAAATATCCACTAATCATCTTGCTGATTTAACCTATATCTTCCCCGCCTCATAATTTCAGCTATAATACAAATAGTAAAGTGAGAATTAAAAAGGGGTAGATTGACTTTGTGAATAATTTGCAATTAAAAAACACTCAACGCAATTTCCATAAAGAACTTCGTGATGCATTTTTTGGCAAGAAAACGAGCTTGCCTTTTATTGTTCAGCAAATTCCCTCTTCTTCTTTGGTTAGAAAAGGAGAAATTTTTGAGGCGCTAACAATTGGCGGAAGCATTATCAAAAAAGCACTGGTTAAAAAGACAACAATAGGCGTTGAAATTGTAGAAGAGCATGATGAAAAGCCGGTATCTTTTTCCAGTGAAAAAGACTTTCTTTCTTACATAAATAATGAACTTGCTAGTAATGTAAGCACTCTGGCTCTTAATTTTGCGTATCCTATAAAACCGGTTTTTGAAAATGCCCGCCCGCCAGCGACTTCGTCCAAACAATCAGATTCAAAACAAGTGGATGTCGCAGGCGAAGTCGGGCGGGGAAAATTAGATGGAATTTTACTTGCGGTCACAAAAGAAGGAGCCTTTCATGGCTTGATTGGTAAGCGAATTGGAAAAGAAATAGAAAATTATGTTTTGGCAAAAAGAAACAAAAGAATAAAGGTCGCAGTTGCAAACGATACCGTTTGTTTACTAACTTCGGGATTAGATCGATTTCAAAAAAAGGAACTTGCTGCCGGAATAGTTGGAACTGGTCTTAATTTTGCTTTTTTTCTTGATGAGAATAGACTAGTAAATTTAGAATCTGCTAATTTTGACAAGTTTATTCAGAGCGAAGAAGGAAAGATTATAGAAAG
>Ga0080064_1004810_pt1 | contig 16745 bp, 14 predicted proteins | sample Subgrocontami54m_FD_69260 | JGI IMG/M metagenome (GOLD analysis project Ga0080064, IMG submission 69260) | Subsurface groundwater microbial communities from S. Glens Falls, New York, USA - GMW46 contaminated, 5.4 m (SPADES assembly) (version 2) ...
TCATCGCAGTTGCCGGCAGGGAAAGCTCGGTTACAAATGAAATTATCGATCGATCAATTAGCACGCCAGAGGGTGCCGGTCCTGTCCGACCGCCATTTCGCCGAAGTCCCGCTTGATACCGGGCCGCGCAAGCGGCTGGCGACATTCATCGCCGGCGTCCGTTCGCGTTACAATGAGAAAAAGCAAACCCCTTCGCCCAACGAGAAAAAATTTCGGCCCGCACCGATCTGGTATTTTTTGGCGACGATTTCTCTCGTCGTGTTGATCCAAAACCTGGTGGCGAGTTCCCACGTCGAAATTATCAGCTACAGCCAATTCAAGTCCCTAGTTAAAAAGGATTTGATCAACAATCTGATTATTCGCGAGACGATCATCGCCGGCAATCTCAAAGGACCGGCGGTCAAGGAAATTTTGCCGCCAGAAAAACTAAAGGAGATGTCGCCGGAGGCCCTTGCCAATCACAATCCTTTGCCCTTCGAAACCGTCAGAGTGGAAGATCCCGGTCTCACTGCCGAGCTTGAGCTCGCAAAGATACCGTTCAAGGGAGATGTGACCAGCAATTGGCTGCCGACTATTTTGTCCTGGGTGGTTCCCGTGGCGCTGTTTTTTCTGATGTGGAGCTACCTCGGCAAGAAGATGGGATCGGGTAGCGGCGGCTTGATGCAGATCGGCAAAAGCAAAGCGAAAGTTTACATCGAGAAAAAAACCGGTGTAACCTTTGCCGACGTGGCGGGCATCGACGAAGCCGAACAAGAAGTCGCTGAGGTTGTCGGCTTCTTAAAAGATCCCGACAAGTATCAAAGATTGGGCGGCCATATTCCCAAGGGTGTCTTGATCGTCGGACCGCCGGGCACGGGAAAAACTCTGCTCGCGCGCGCCGTGGCCGGCGAGGCCGGCGTGCCGTTTTTCAGCTTGACCGGTTCCGATTTCGTCGAAATGTTTGTCGGCGTCGGTGCGGCACGAGTCAGAGATCTGTTCATGCAAGCGGTGAAAAATGCCCCGAGCATCATCTTTATCGACGAACTCGATGCCATCGGTAAAGCTCGCGGCGTGAGCATGCTCACCGGCAACGACGAGCGCGAGCAGACTCTCAATCAACTGTTAGCCGAGATGGACGGCTTCGATCCCAATCAAGGCGTCATCATCATGGCCGCCACCAACCGGCCGGAGATCCTCGACGCCGCCCTGCTCCGTCCCGGCCGCTTCGACCGGCAGATCCTGGTGGATCGTCCCGATATCAAGGGCCGGACAAAGATCCTCGAATTGCATGCCAAAAAGGTCAAGCTCTCCGCCGACCTCGACCTCTCTGTGGTAGCGGCGAAAACGCCCGGCTTCGTCGGCGCCGATCTCGCCAACATCGTCAATGAAGCAGCATTGCTGGCGGCGCGCCAGGACAAAGCGTCGATAGAGATGGCGGAATTTGACGAGGCCATCGAACGGGTGGTCGCCGGGCTCCAGAAAAAGAGCCACGTCATCAACCCAAAGGAAAAGAAAATCGTCGCTTACCACGAGTCTGGTCACGCGCTGGTGGCGGAACTCATGCCTGGCGCCGATCCGGTTTCCAAGATATCGATTATTCCGAGGGGCATCGCCGCGTTGGGTTACACCACCCAACTGCCGACCGAAGAGCGCTATCTCATGACCCGTTCCGAACTGTTGGCGCGCATTAATGTTTTATTGGGCGGCAGAGTCGCCGAGGAGATCGTCTTCGGCGACGTATCGACCGGGGCGCAGAACGATCTGCAGCGCGCCACCGAAATTGCCCGCACCATGATCACCCAATTCGGCATGAGTGAAAAACTCGGTCTGGCGTCGCTCGAAGGACCGCGCCACGCGACATTCCTGATGGTACCCACGCAGAGTCCCAAAGAATACAGCGAGGAAACCGCTCGGCTGATCGACAACGAGGTAAAACAAATTTTATCGGAAGCGCATGGCAAAGCGCAGGACATTCTGGTTGCGCACCGCTCCGCTCTGGAGGAATTGGCCAAGCTGCTGTTGGAAAAAGAAGTTATCGACCGGCCGGCGCTGCAAGCCATTTTAAAAGTCAGAAACATCGACAGCATGAAAGAACGAAAGCGCGCCGCGGACCCGATTGGCAACGAAGGCAATCAGCCCAGCGCCGAGCGAGAATAGCCTTCGATTGGGCAATAAAATGATCCGTTGAGCTGGGCGATTTCGATCCAAGTAGGAGAATAAAATATGACCAGCGAAACCAATCGCCCGGAAGAAAAGTTTGACGAGCGAGCCAATGAAGATAGCTATTTTGCCGCGAAAGAACATGAATTGATCGAGGCGATGCGGGCCGAGTTCCAGAAGGCTGAAATAACTAAGCGCGCTGAACGGCTAGTGAGCTGTCCAAAGTGCCGTGGCAAAATGGCGAGCTATAAGTGCATGGAGTTTGTCGTGGATCGCTGCGCTAGCTGCGCGGGAATTTGGCTGGATAAAGGCGAGCTGGAGGGGATTATGAGAAGCGCCGCACGCGGGCCGCTGGGAGCCTTCCTCGACCGCTGCTTCTCCAAGGTTGAAACCTCGACAAGTCGATAAATGGCATTGCATCGGGAGCACTTGATGTGAACTCCTGGACCGCGGCCGTATCCTTGCAATGAGTCACAAGCAGCTTGCAGCTGAACCAACCCTGAGGAAAACCCCGATGAGCAAGCCAGCCCCCAGTCCAGAGTCAGACCCACCCGTTGCCAAGACTTCGAAGCAGGTTTACAAGCAGACGCTGCGCCGCTTGCAAGTCGAACTCGTCAAGCTGCAGCGCCACTTCATCTCAACCGACGACAAGATTCTCATCATTATCGAAGGGCGCGATGCGGCCGGCAAAGACGGTACGATCAAGCGCATCGTTCAGCACCTGAGTCCGCGTGAAACCCGCGTAGTTGCTTTGGGCAAACCGTCCCAGCGCGAGCGCAAAACCTGGTACTTCCAGCGCTTTGTGCCGCATTTGCCGGCGGCCCAGGAACTCGTGCTGTTCAATCGTAGCTGGTACAATCGCGCCGGGGTCGAGCGAGTCATGGGGTTCTGCACTGCAGACGAGTATCAGGAATTCATGGGCTCGGTATCCGACTTTGAGCATTTGCTGGTGCGCTCCGGCATTAAACTCATCAAGTACTACCTTGACGTCAGCAAGCGCGAGCAGAAAAAACGCCTCAAGGATCGTCTGAGCAATCCTCTCAAGCAGTGGAAAGTGAGTCCCATCGACAGCCAGGCGATCAAGTATTGGAAGCAATACAGCGCGGCGCGCGATGAGATGTTTGCCCGTTCGCACAATCCTCTTACGCCGTGGACGATCGTGCGCGCGGACGATAAGCGCAAGACCCGGCTCAATGTCATCCGCGATCTGCTCGTTCGGTTATCTTACCACGGAAAAGACCAGGACCTGGGGCAGCCGGATCCGAAAATCATTTCTATCTACGATCCGTCTTGTCTCAAAAACGGCATGCTGGCGAAGTAGCGGGTGCTGCACGAATCTTTAGAAGCCCGCAATGCGGCTATAGCAAGTGTGATTTCGCGCACGCGGATCGATGGCTTTGAAGCTCGAGCATCCGCAGCCCAGGCATCGCGAAGCATGGCCAGAAGCTGCCGGAGATTCGCAGTTGGAAATGGAGATTGATCAAAGCAGTTGGTACTGCGATAACAATTTGTGCTCAACGGCCTCGGTGCGCGCCGCCTTGGTAAAGTATGAACAAACCGCAACCGGCATTCTGGAGCACCGCTGCGCATGAGCTGCTGCAGCAATTGCAAACGACTGCACAGGGACTGACGACTGATGAAGCGCGGGCGCGTTTAACGCGTTACGGCGCTAATCTTCTAAAACCTAAAAAGAAATCCGATGCACTTACTCTTCTCCTAGCTCAATTTAAGAGTCCGATTATCCTGATACTCTTTTTTGCTACAGGATTGTCATTTTTTTTACGCGACCCGGTTGACGCTTTTATCATTCTTACGATCGTTCTCGTTAGCGGTTTGCTCGGCTATTGGCAGGAGCGCGGTGCAGCCGACGCCGTGGAGAAATTGCTGGCCATCGTGCAAATCAAGACTTCGGTGCTTCGCGATAAAGGCGCCAGAGAAATTTCCGTCGAAGAAATCGTTCCCGGGGACATCGTCACTCTGAACGCTGGAGATATCATCCCGGGAGACTGTCTGGTTTATGAATCGAAAGATCTTTTCATCGACGAAGCAACCCTGACGGGTGAAACCTACCCCGTGGAGAAATCGATCGGCGTGCTCGCGGCAGAAGCGCCGCTGGGCCAGCGGACAAATGCGCTATGGATGGGCACCCATGTTGTGAGCGGCAGCGCCGCAGCACTGGTCATAAGCACAGGCAAGCAAACCGAGTTCGGCAAGGTCTCCGAGCGGTTAAAACTCCGGCCGCCGGAAACGGACTTTGAACACGGCATACGGCAATTCGGCTATTTCCTCATGGAAGTCACGCTGGTATTGGTGCTAGCGATCTTCGCCATCAACGTCTACTTGGCGCGTCCGGTTCTGGACTCCTTTCTGTTTTCGTTGGCCCTCGCGGTTGGACTCACGCCGCAATTGTTGCCGGCGATCATCAGCATCAACCTCGCCCATGGCGCCAAACGGATGGCGCAAGCCAAGGTGATCGTCAAACGGCTCGCATCGATTGAAAACTTCGGCAGTATGAATGTAATCTGCTCCGATAAAACCGGCACACTAACCGAAGGCATCGTCGACTTACAATCCGCCGTTGATGTGGAAGGCGCGCCAAGCGACAAAGTCCTTCTATACGCTTATCTCAATGCGTTTTACGAGACCGGTTTCACCAATCCGATTGACGACGCCATTCGCAGCCATCGCAAGCTTGACTTGGCCGGCTACCAGAAGGTTGATGAGATCCCCTATGATTTTCTGCGCAAGCGTTTGAGTATCCTCGTGGCCCATGACGATGGCCATTTGATGGTGACCAAAGGCGCGCTGGCAAATGTGCTGGCGGTTTGTTGCACGGCAGAAATTGCCGAGGGCAAAATCGTCGATATCGCAACGGTGCAGGCGCCCATCGAGCAACAATTGTCGGAATACAGCAATAAAGGGTGCCGTACGCTGGGGGTCGCTTACAAAAATTTGCGCGCCGAATCACGGATGAACAAAGTCGACGAAACTGGCATGACGTTTTTGGGATTCCTCGTGCTCTTCGATCCGCCCAAAGCTAATATCGTCGAGACCATTGCAAGTTTGAAACATCTCGGCGTGGCACTGAAGATCATCACCGGAGACAATCACCAAGTCGCGGCCAACGTCAGCCGACAAATGGGCTTGTCCAATACAACCATCCTCACGGGAGCCGAGCTGCGCCAATTGAGCGATAGCGCCCTGCTCAAACGCGCAGTTGACGTGGACGTCTTCGCGGAAATCGAACCCAATCAGAAGGAACGCATCATCCTCGCCCTCAAGAAAGCTGGCAATGTCGTCGGGTATATGGGAGACGGCATCAACGATGCCTCGGCGCTTCATGCTGCCGATGTCGGCATTTCGGTTGAAAGCGCCGTCGACGTTGCCAAAGAGGCGGCGGATATCGTCTTACTCGAAAAGGATCTGGGTGTTCTCGTCCAGGGTGTGCGCGAAGGGCGAACGACCTTCGCCAATACGCTGAAGTATGTCTTCATGGCCACCAGCGCCAATTTCGGAAATATGTTCAGCATGGCCGGAGTATCGCTCTTCCTGCCGTTTCTGCCCTTGTTGCCCAAGCAGATCTTGCTCACCAACCTAATGACCGATTTTCCCGAGATGACGATTGCGACCGACAGAGTGGACGGCGAAATGGTCGATCATCCTCGGCGCTGGGACGTTAAGGCCATTCGCAAGTTTATGATTACGTTCGGTCTGGTGAGTTCGGTGTTTGATTACCTCACTTTCGGCGCACTTCTGACTATCCTGCATGCTACCCAGGATCAATTCAGAACTGGTTGGTTTCTAGAATCGGTTATTTCAGCATCCCTGATCGTGCTGGTTATTCGCAGTCGGAAACCTTTCTTCAGGAGTAGACCGGGGAAATATCTACTAGCGGCAACTCTGTTAATCGTAGTCATGACGCTGACTCTACCCTTCACCCCGCTTGGTGAAGCTTTCGGCTTTCGACCATTGCCGATTTCGTTCCTCGTAGTCATAGGAATAATTATCATGGCGTACATTGTCACGGCGGAAGTAGCGAAGACGATTTTTTACAATAAGGTAAAACTATGACGGAAAACAATGATCGCCAACAGCGCTCACTCTTACAGAGCATCGCCGACCGGGCGATGGTGGCAAGAGGGCTGCTTGCCGATTTCTCAGCGAACGCACTAGCCGAGCTCGACGCCATCCACGGCCCTGCAACACGCGCTCAAGAATCGACGCGGGATCTGCGCAAGTTTATCTGGTGCTCCATCGACAACGATGATTCGCGCGATTTGGATCAGCTGACATTTGCCGAAGCGATGCCAGGAGGGGCGGCAAAGATCCTTGTCGCCATCGCCGATGTCGACGCCGTCGTCAAGAAACGCTCGGCGCTTGACGATCACGCGCGGCACAACACGACTTCGGTCTACACCGCCGCTAAGATATTTCCGATGCTGCCCGAGAAACTCTCCACCGATTTCACTTCTCTCAATTTTGCATCGGACCGCCTTGCCATCGTCATTGAAATGATCGTTGCGGCCGACGGATCGCTGCAGAGTTCGGACATCTATCGAGCGATGGTGCGCAATCATGCCAAGCTTGCCTACAACAGCGTGGCTAACTGGCTGGAGGATAGTGGGCCGATGCCGCAAGTTATTGGCGAAGTCGACGGTCTCGACGAAAACCTCCGGCTTCAGGACCGTGTGGCGCAAAAGCTCAAGGCTCTGCGGCACGTGCACGGAGCGCTCAATCTGGAAACCATAGAAGCGCGCCCGGTGTTTGACGGCGATGAGCTCAAGGACTTGGAAGCCGAAAGAAAAAATCGAGCCAAGGCGATTATTGAAGACTTCATGATCGCGGCCAACGGTGTAAGCGCGCGATATCTCGCGGGCAAAATGTTTCCATCGCTGCGACGCGTGGTGCGCACACCGAAACGCTGGGATCGGATCGTCGATCTCGCCTCGGACCACAGCTTCAAATTACCCAGGGAGCCCGACTCAAGATCCCTGGAACAATTTTTGGTTTCGGCAAAAGCCGCCGACCCCCTGCGCTTTGCCGATCTTTCCCTCAGCATCATCAAGCTCTTGGGCGCCGGTGAATATGTCGTCGAACTGCCGGGCGGTACTGGCGCCGGACACTTCGGTCTGGCGGTCAGGGATTATACTCACTCCACCGCGCCGAATCGCCGATTCCCCGATCTGATCACCCAGCGGTTGCTGAAAGCTGCGCTGGCGGGCCATTCCCTGCCCTATGAGAACGATGAATTGGCGGCGCTCGCAAAGTATTGCACCGAAGAAGAGGACGCCGCCAAGAAGGTCGAACGCCAGGTGGTAAAATCCGCTGCGGCCATGCTGTTGGAGTCGCGCATCGGCGAGCGCTTCGCTGCCATTGTCACCGGCGCCTCTGACAAGGGCACTTGGGTCCGTCTTCTCGATCCGCCGGTCGAAGGAAAACTAGTGAGCGGTTCTGAAGGCATGGACGTTGGCCACAGACTCCTTGTGCAATTGGCGCGCACGGATGTCGAGCGCGGTTACATTGACGTTAAGCGGGTGATGTGAAAAAGGTCGAGCGTCGGATGCACACGCCAAATACTTTCAGGAAAGCGCACGAGCCGCCAGTCTTTCACCGGGAGAAAAACCACTCGGCGCTTCGGGCTCTAGAGCCAGCCGCAAACCCTCGTCCGCCGTTTTCAAAAACTCAAAGCGGATGCCGTCACGGCCTGCGGCAGGAATCTCTTCCAAGTCTCTGCGGTTCAACTCAGGCAGCAAAACGCAGGTTATCCCCGCTCTTTTGGCCGCCAGCATCTTCTCTTTGATTCCGCCCACCGGGAGTACCAGACCGCGCAGACTGATCTCACCCGTCATGGCGACATCTTTGCTGATGCGCCGTCCCGTTAAAAGTGAAACGAGCGCGACGAACAGTGTGATCCCGGCGCTGGGCCCATCCTTTGGAATCGCGCCCGCGGGAATATGAATGTGCAAGTCGTTCTTTTTGAAGATCTCAGGATCGATGCCCAGTGTCTCGGCGCGAGATTTCACCAAACTGAAGGCTGCCTGGGCACTTTCTTTCATGACATCACCCAACTGGCCGGTTAAAATTAACTTGCCGTCTCCCGCCATCTTGGTCGCTTCGACAAACAAGATGTCTCCGCCAAACGGTGTCCAGGCTAGGCCGGTTGCGACTCCAGGCAAGCTGGTGCGTAGCGCAATCTCATTGAAAAACTTCTGCGCTCCCAAGTATCCATGGAGAGATTCTTGAGTGACGGTTATCGTCTGATTAAATCCTTCGGCGACCCGCGTAGCGACACTGCGGCAAACCGCTCCCAACTCGCGCTCAAGTTGACGAACGCCGGCTTCGCGGGTGTAGGAGCGAATAATTTCTCGAACGGCATCGTCCGTAAAGTTAATCTCGCCGGGTTTAAGACCGTTTTCGGAAATCTGTCGAGGAACTAAGTATCCTTTTGCAATCGCCACCTTATCGTCTTCGATGTATCCCGGCAATTCTAAAATCTCCATACGATCGCGCAGCGGACCTGGGACGGTATCAAGCACATTCGCGGTGGCGATGAACAATACCTGAGTTAAGTCGAAGGGCACGGCCAGGTAATGGTCTTGAAAAGTTGAGTTTTGCGAAGGATCGAGAACTTCCAGCAACGCCGCCGAAGGGTTGCCATGAAAACTCGCGCTCAACTTGTCGACTTCATCGAGCATGAAGACGGGATTGCGGCTGCCGGCTTTTTTCATCCCTTGAATGATATTTCCCGGTAGCGCGCCGATATAGGTGCGCCGATGGCCGCGGATATCCGCCTCGTCATGGACCCCGCCCAGACTCTGGCGCACGAACTTACGATTCATCGCCCGAGCGATACTTTGCCCGAGCGAGGTCTTCCCCACCCCCGGCGGACCGACTAAACACAGGATAGGACTCTTGCCTTCCGGCATGAGTTTACGAACGGCGAGAAATTCGATGATGCGCTTTTTCACTTTTTCGAGACCGTAATGATCGGCGTCGAGAATCTCGCGCGCCTTGGGCAGATCGATCTCCTCCTTGGTGACAACGCTCCACGGCAGCTCCACCAACCAATCGAAATATGTCCTAATTGACGAGTATTCAGGGGCCATCTCGGGGATGCGTTCTAAACGGGCAAGTTCTCTTGACGCTTCCTTCTCGACGTCGGGGGGCATTTTCGCCTCGTTGAGTTTTCTGTGCAGCTCTTCAATTTCGCCGTCCTTGCTATCTTCCTCGCCTAGTTCTTTTTGAATCGCCTTTAACTGTTCGCGCAGAAAGTACTGGCGCTGCGACTTATCCAAGGATCCCCTGGTTTCTTCGCGCATTTTTTGGCTCAGTTCCAACAATTCGATCTGGCGCGCCAACTTTTCCGAAACCTTTTGGGCGCGCGCCTCCGGTTCAAGGATAGCGAGAATTTCTTGCTTTTCGGCGGTCGGCAGGTCCAGGGTGGAAGCGATCATATCGATGACGGTCAAGGGATCCTCAATCCTGTCGATCGTCGATTTCAATTCATTGGTCGGATCTGGGAATAAAGATAAGGCCCTGGCCGCTTCTTGGCGCAGGTGGAGGATGCGCGCCGCGAACTCCTTGGTATTGGGTATGATTTCTTCCACCATGGTGACACGCGCAATGAGCACAGGATCGGTCTCAAGGAATTCGCCGATTTCGAACCGGCGCCGTCCTTGCACGATCACCTGACGCCGACCGTCCGGTAGGCTAAACATCCGCAAGACGTCGGCCGCGGTACCGACTCCGTACAGGTCTTTGGGCTGGGGCGCTTCCAGGTTCGCATCGCGTTGAACGACGAATCCAATCGGCAGCTGTTGGCGCACGGCTTCTTCGATAGCTTGGAGCCGCGCCGGACGGCCGACCATCAGCGGCATGACCATGGACGGATAGAGCACCCGGTTGCGCATCGGTATGATGATCAAGGCGCCGGCGGGGATATTGAGACGCGGCTTAGTTGTCGCGATTTCTGTCTCTTCAGCGTTCATGAATTTTTCCTTAACTCGATGATGACGAGCCCATCCTGGAAAGAAATTTTTTCTAGCGATAAAGGATTTCCGCCGCCGACCAGCGTGACGCGCCGCTCAAAGCGGCCGAGGGGAATCTCCCATAGCTTTAGTTCCCCATCATGGCAGCATTCGGGCAGCGGCCGCTCGCCGGCGATGACCAGGTCGCGTCCGTCAAGCCGTACGTCGATCCGATCCACGGCAATTCCGGCGAGGGCCGAAATCACCCACACGCTTTTGCCGGTCTCGACAACGTTGACCGGCGGTTCCCAGCTCGGCGTTCTGCCGTGCTGAGCCCGATGACGCGATGCGGCGGCGATTTGCAAAAAATTCCGATGGATGCGCTCTGCCTGCTGGAGCAGATCGTTGGCGCGCCGCCAGACAATGAAATCCCAATCTTGCGCTGACATAAAACTGAACCTCCGCCTGCGAATTCACCTTTCTAAACCTACGCCATTAATGTTTTGTCCACCGTCCAATTTTAGACAGCAATCTTTCCGTATCAGCCTAAGCTCGACGGAACTATGAGCAGCCAAGTCAGTCTACTTGTCGACTTGGTCGTAATTCAAGCATGACTAGCGGGCGAAGGGGGCCGGATAATCCGAGAGTCTCAATATCTAGAAGCAAGCAGGTTGGAGGAATGAATCGATGGCGCATCAAAATGTAGCGGCTGAAGAAGTGTTAATGGATATAAAAGTGGCGGACGCGTCTGCGCTTTTTAAGTTCTACCTCAATCAGGAAAAAAAGCTTTTAGGACTTCTTGCAGTAATCCTTTTTCTCGCGACCTGGGAATTCATGGGCGGTGCTTGGTCGGTCTATAACCCGATTCCAGCTTTGCGCATCAATCCGATGTTCATGAGCGCGCCGTCGCTGATTGGCAAAGCCGGGTTCGATTTGTTCAGCTCGGGCGAGATTTACAACGATCTTTATGTCAGTGGTATCGAATTTTTCTCGGGCTGTTCTCTGTCGGTGGCGGTGGCGATTCCGTTCGGCATTGGCATGGGCTGGTATAAAAAGATGTCCCATGTCTTCGGTCCTTTCGTTAACGCCATGAATGCCACGCCGCGGGTCGCGCTCTTGCCGTTGATTATTATCTGGTTGGGTATAGGCATTCCGTCCAAAGTCGGCATCATCTTTCTCGGCGCCGTCTTCCCCATGCTCATCAATGCCCGCGATGGTGTGAAGACGACACCGCAAAGTCTTCTCAACGCGGCGAGAAGTTTCGGCGCATCGGAGTGGCAGGTGTTTAGGAGCGTCGTCTTCCCTTCCACCGTGCCGTTTATAATTACCGGACTGAGGCTTGGAGTCGGCAGAGCGCTAGTCGGCGTCCTAGTCGGCGAGCTATACGCCGCCACCGCCGGCATCGGCTTTATGATTACGGTAGCGGGCGCAACCTTCCAGACGGACAAGGTCTTCGTCGGTATTCTGATCTTCGCCAGCTGCGGCGTGATTTTGACGACGTTATTAGACCGGGCGGAGCGCCACTTCGACAAGTGGCGGCCCAAGGTGGGATCGGCCGCCTAATGCCTTTAAGCCACAGGGAACGACACCGCACGGAACGCATCGGCTGGCTGCGCGCGACGGTATTGGGCGCAAACGACGGGATCGTTTCGACGGCGAGTCTGGTACTTGGTGTCGCTGCGGCGCGAGCGAGTCACAGCAGTATAGTAGTTGCGGGGGTTGCCGGCCTGGTCGCTGGAGCGATGTCGATGGCGGCCGGCGAATACGTCTCCGTCCACTCACAAGCAGACACCGAAGCCGCCGATCTTGCGCTTGAGCGCGCGGAGCTGAAATTAGACAGCCCTAGCGAACACAAGGAACTCGCGGCGATCTATGTCGCTCGCGGCGTCGCACCTGCGCTCGCCGTACAAGTTGCCGATCAACTCATGGCCCATGACGCGATCGGCGCCCATGCCCGCGACGAACTCGGCATCTTCGATACCCTCAGTGCGCGCCCGATCCAGGCTGCGCTTGCGTCGGCCGGCAGCTTTGCCGTTGGCGCAGCGATGCCGGTGTTAATCGCCGCCATAGTCGCCGAGGCCCATTTGATTCCCGTAGTCTGCGGAACTTCGCTACTGTTTCTTGCGCTGCTGGGCGGGTTGGCCGCGCGCGTAGGCGGCGCACCGGTGACGGTAGGCGCAATGCGCGTCACGTTGTGGGGCGCGCTCGCCATGGCCGTGACCGCCGGCGTCGGAGCTTTCTTCGGAACCGTCGGCTGAGTGGGAGAGCAAATCAATTTGAACGCCCATTGACCGGCGTGAGCGGCGCAATAATTTTTTACATTCGTTCAATAATAGACAGCAACCTTTACCGCCGCAGCATAGCTTAAAGCCAAAGCCAACGACGGCGCAAATGATCGCCGTTCTTAGTGACAATCTCCATCAGCTTGCATGAACTGTCGGGCATTTGTAGTGAGGGATTCGTGATCAGGAGAGCGCTATGCACAAACCGCAGATCGGCACTCATATAAGCCGGTCACGCAAACTGGTGTCCGCCCGTCGAACCGCCGCTTTTGAGCGGCCGGCTAGCGCCAACATGCTTGCTGAGCGATTCTTCGACTCGCGCGTCAAACTCGCTGCCGTGAGCCCGGAAACAGCGTTAATGTATGCCGTGCTCGAAGATGCCTTTCTGTGCTTTCACAAGCCGGAGTCAGGATTAGTTCGGCGCGCGCAGCAAGCTCAGGAATGGTTTTTCAACGATGACTCTCGCGGGCTTTTTTCTTTTGTATCGGTCTGCTGTGCCCTTGGGCTGGAACCGCGCTATATCCGAATAAAGCTAAAGCTTTGGGCTCCATCCAACCGGGTCATAGCGGCGGCCGCGAGATAGAGTTCTCGGAGCAGGTTAACCGCCGAGATTTCGCTAGCCAGGAATAAACGACCGACCGAGTCCCAGGGACAGCCGACGGTTATTCTCGGCATCGTGGGCTTCGAAATGGGACACCATGGCGATCCAACAAACGCTTCAAGCCGAACAGTTCAAAGAACAATTGCGCGACTCTCTACAGCGCGAGACTGCGAATGCCCGCGCCCTCAAGATTGCCAGGCATGCCAACGTCTACGCCTGCGGCGATCAGGACGAGATGGTCTATTTCATCGAGAGCGGCCAAATCAAACTCCTGATGCTATCCCCCGAGGGTAAAGAGTGTCTGTTGGCCATCCACAGCGGCGGCGATATTTTCGGTGAGCTTTGTCTATCGGGGTTAGACGCGCGCTTGGAAACCGCGACGGCGATGAAAGCGACGACGCTAAAGCAAATCCCTTGCGCCCAGTTCTTTGCGCGCTTGAGCCGCGACGGACTGATTGAAGGCTTCGTGCGCTACCTAGCGGTACGCGTGGCCGACCAACAGCAGGTCATCGCCCATCTCGTGACGGTGGATAGCGAGCAGCGTTTGGGCCAGGCGTTGTTGCAGTTGGCCCGCACCATGGGCAAGAAAGATCCCCGCGCCCATTGTCACGCTAAGAGATCGCTTTCTTATCGGCAAAGAAAAGAAACCGATCAATCACTTGGCGCAGTTTGCCCAGCGCTGCGGTTGGCGTCCGCGCGGCGAGCGGCGCGCACGATGCGTGGCTTGACCCCGAAGGGCCTGTAGAACCAGAGCGTGAGCGGACCAGCGAAAGGACTCAAGAAGCGGCGTCGGCCGTGAAAAAATCAACCGGGTGCCAATCGATGAAATGAAAGCTACTAGGCTCTAACTCGGACCGGCGATCATGCTTGGTATCGATGCGCTCCCGAGCCAAGTTTTTTTCCAATCGGTCCAATATTAGACAGCAAACATTGCCTCGTCAGCATATAATCAAAAGGCAGATTTAGGTTTCCGTACTTATCTACTAACCTGCATGGAGAGCTGCAAAGTGCCGCGGCAACGTAGTAGCAACAGCCTCTATTATCCGAATGAACATGCAGGTAAGCTGCGCGAGAGCGCCGGCTGGATTATGAGATAGCGAAAAGCATTCATCGGCCACCGTCATTGCGATCGGGTCAAGACCGATACCGATAGCCAAAATGCAGGCTTAACGGAAGCTCGGCACGAGACGTTCGGTGAGTAGCGAATCCACGATTGTACGTGTTACAGCTGAAAGGGATTTAACTAATGATTTGGCTATTTTTGGCGCTGCTTTTGATTCTGAGCGTGGTGGCATTACTTGGCTCCTACACGCTAATTGGCGGGGCGATCCAAATAATTTTGATTTGCGCGCTGGTGGCGATGGTGATCCATCGTATTAGGCGGTTTGAAGTTGAGTAGCCGTTTCGCCATTGAGGCATGAAGGAAAGAGAGTTCTTGTGAATACCAAACCGATCATACAAGTCGGTATCGCGCTGATCCTTCTCGGCATCGTCGCTTTTACTTATGAAGAGAACCGCGACACAAGCCGCGGGAAGACCATCGACATCGGTGCCATTCAAGCCTGGGTTGACATCAACAGGAACATTGCGATGATGCCGGTCTTGGGCGCAATCGTGCTTATAGGCGGGATTGTCTTGGTCGCAGTTGGGGTCAAAAAATCATATTAATGTCACTTCAGGCCGCCTCGCCACCGCAATGCCGCGGTCGAAACAATCGTGCATCAATGGCTTTTTTTCTCAATTATGAACCGGTGCCGTTAGCGTTTGGCACTAGCGGATTGCGCGGTTTGGTTAAAGACATCACCGATCTCGAAGCCTACATCAATGTCAAAGCGGCGCTCGGCTATCTGTTAAGCAACGGTGACATCCGAGTCAATAGCGTCGTGGTCATCGCCGGCGACTTGAGGCCGAGCAGCGATCGCATCATGCGCGCCTGTGCCCGAGCGGTTGCCGATTCGGGTTGCCGGGTGGAAAACGCCGGCAAGATCCCGACACCGGCACTGACGGCGCATGCCATCGCCAATGGAAACGCCGGTGTGATGGTAACCGGCAGCCACATCCCTTTTGACCGTAACGGCATCAAGCTCAACAAGAGCGTTGGCGAGCTATTGAAGTCGGACGAACCGGCAATTATCCGCGAGGTCGAGCGTGTGCGCGCGGAAGAATATCGCCGCAGCGCGGCCGCATCGGCGTTTGACGCCGCTGGCATGCTCAAGCAACCGGCGGCCTTGCCGCCCATTGATGGCGCCGCCGAAGATCGCTATGTGCGCCGTTATCTGCAAAGCTTTACCCCCGGCGCTCTTGCTGGTTTGCGGATACTGGTTTACCAGCACTCGGCGGTGGGCCGCGATCTACGGGTGCGGCTGCTGGAAGAGCGGGAGGCCATCAGGGCTAACTTCGTCCAGGTGCGGCTGCTCCGCCCGTTCCCGGTGGCGGAGGTCTCCGAAATCCTGAATCGGGCCAAGCGCACGCTGTTGGTGGAGGAAAATTACTCAGGCCAGTTGGGCGACGTCATCGCCGCCAAAACCGGCATCACCGTCGGCCAGCGCTTGGTCAAGTTCGACGGACGCTCCTTCTCGGAAGAGGAACTGCAGGAAGCCCTGCTCACGGCGATCCGGGAGGGCCAGCCCCGCGTTGCCGTCACTCATTTGCTGCCGTAAGAAAAGCGAGGTGCTCTGATGGTGGTACAGACCTTCACCGCCAAAGATTACAAGACCAACGTCCATAACACGTGGTGCCCCGGCTGCGGCGATTTCGCCATACTCACCTCGGTGCAGAGCGCGTTGGCGGAACTGCAGGTGCCGCCCCACATGGTGGCCATCGTGTCGGGCATCGGGTGCTCCGGCAAATCCCCGCACTACATCAATGCCTACGGCTTCCACACGCTGCACGGCCGGGCGCTGCCGGCGGCCACCGGCGTCAAGCTGGCCAACCCCAAGCTCACCGTGGTTGCCGTGGGCGGCGATGGTGACGGCTTCGGCATCGGGGCGGGCTACTTCATCAACACCGGCCGCCGCAACGTCGACATGACCTACCTGGTGTTCGACAACCAGGTGTACGGGCTGACCAAGGGGCAGGCTTCCCCCACCATGCATAAGGGCGATAAGGCCAAGGGCATGGCGGAAGCGGCGGTGCAGGACAGCGTGAACCCGCTGGCCCTCGCCATCTCCGCCGGCTACACCTTTGTGGCGCGCGGCTACGCCCTGCAGCCCCGGTCCCTGGCCCAGATCATCGCTGAGGCGATCCGCCACCGCGGCACCTCCTTCATCGACATCATGCAGACCTGCCCGGTGTACAACGACCTGCACGACAAGGAGTGGTACGGCGAGAAGCTGGACGGACGGCCCCGCCTCTACCAACTCGACGACACCGACTACGACCCGGTGGTCCACGACCCGACCAATCCGGACGAGATCATCGCCAAGAAGGTGCAGGCCATCGCGAAGTCCTACGAGTGGGGCGCCCGCATCCCGACCGGTGTGCTGTACAAGTTCGAAACCGCCACCTACGAAGACTCCATGGCCGCCGGCCGCCCTCGGGGTATCGACTCCGTCCTCGATCCCAACCTCACCGACCGTGACCTGAGCCGCCTGGTGAACGCCCTGCGTTGACCACCCTTCACCTGAGGCGGTACCTCCTCAGTCTTGGGGACAATGTGCCGGACCCCGCTGGAACGGGGTGTCCAGCGGGGTTGCCCCGCTGCCGGGGTGTGTGAGGGGTGGCCCCTCACCATTTGCTCTTTATTTCCCCCCCTCT
>Ga0080064_1004813_pt1 | contig 16732 bp, 13 predicted proteins | sample Subgrocontami54m_FD_69260 | JGI IMG/M metagenome (GOLD analysis project Ga0080064, IMG submission 69260) | Subsurface groundwater microbial communities from S. Glens Falls, New York, USA - GMW46 contaminated, 5.4 m (SPADES assembly) (version 2) ...
CCGGATGAGAAGCTCGGCCCTGGCGATTTCCACATCCCATGATGTTCTTACCAACCATCCGGCGCCATCATTTTGGTCGTTCGGCCGCTTGAAATACGCTTACACATCTGCGAAACTCGAAGTCAGGTGATGCCGACATTTTTTTCGATGTAACATTGGATGGATCAAGGGGATAGGAAGTTGAGTGCGTGCCAACTGTGTCGAAATCCTGTCGTCTCGAAAAGCACCTATGCCTGTGCGCATTTGTGAACCATGCCCTTCACTTCAGCGGTTTGGCATGGAGGCGTTTCAAGTTTTTGGTGATCGGATCGACGACGACGCCCACGCTTTCGAGCGCGAGCACTCCCAAGATCGGCTCGACGCCCTCAGGGCCAAAGATGAACTGACTTATGGTGTCATTGCCCAGAAACTTGATGCGAGCAAAGCCGATGTCATACTCCACGGATTCGCCGTTAGCCAATTCGTAAACTTCCTTGCGCTCGGGTTTGATGCCTGCTGCCAAAAGTTTGTCGCGCGGCGCAAGGCAATCGATGGACCCGGTATCCACCAGAAACTCTTCCTCATACGGCGCTCCTTGATGCGCGAGATCAGAAACGTTTACGGTCACATACGTCAATCCCACGATTGCACCTCACGAATACGAAGAACCTGCTTCATGTCGCCGCCACTACATGATACAGTGATTCGCAGCTCTGGAATACTCGTTCCCTCGGATGCCGTATCATGCGCCGCACCGCCATTCTATTGTTGGTAGTCTTTCCCAGCCTGGCGAACGCACAAGAAAAGCTCCCAATCTACCTTTGGCAAGAACCCGAATGGTTCGAAGGCGTCAAGGGGAGCTTCGCCTACTGGACCGGCAGCGCGAAACCGACAGGCTCTTGGGGCGTCGCCGGGCCGGGAATCAGCGCAGAATGGTCGCAGGGCGGCGAGAGCGAATGGAATTCGATGGGGGCGGCTGCGGCGGAAACGTCGGCGAAATGCTGGCGCGATGTGATCATTCCGCGTGCCGGCAACTACAAGGTCTGGGTGCGCTACGTCGATCATCGAAACAAGACCGAGCCGTTCCGGGTCGCCATCAACCAAGGCGGTAAGACGATACTCAACGGCGAACTCGGCCTGAAGCCGGTGGTGCCGCCGAATGATGAATATCAACTGTTCTGGGGCTTTTCGTTCGGGTGGGGGGCGCTGGACGCCAAGCTGGACGAAGGGCCTGCGCGGCTGACATTGAGCATCGACAAGGCTGGCGAGGCGTGGCGGCAGGTGGACGCGGTGCTGATCACCGATGATGACAAATTTGTGCCCACCGGGCGGGAGAAGCCGCCGTTCGCATACTATGCGAGTTTCGGATTGCAGCCGAAGGATGGGGCGAGTTGGCGGGGGAACCTCAAGCAAGTGACGGTTGATGGTAGCTCTAAACGTAAACTGGTCGGCGGTCGGGATTTCTCGATGTGGGCGGGCAGCGATCCCAATCCGAAGTGGTGGGGCGAACAGGATCTCAAGGCGCTCACTCTTTACGACGTTCACTTTCAGTTCACGCCGCCGACCGATATCCGCGATAAGTTTCACAAGCAGTTCGCGGGCCGCAAGGATGTGCCGATCATGTCGTGGCCTCAACTGTTGACCGGCTTTCACCTCGGCGGCACGCCCGATCTGTCGCCGGAGTCGCCGCTGCGGCAGTGGCTGGAAAAGACGAAGACGCCGTTTTACATCATGACGAACTACGCCTCCGGCAATTACGACAAGAAAAACGGCCCGGCGACGTATACTGCGTTGACGGGACCGCTCGCCAAGCAATTTATGGGCTACATTCACGGCGAGGCGATGGGCACGGGCGGCGTCGGCATGCCGGACAAGGCGCTTGCCGCGGACCGGCGCGGACATGCGGACGCGCTCATCAAGCACTTGCGCGATAAGCAGGCGGAGTCGTGGAGCAACATCTACAAGACGAAGGTCGGCCCGGAACACCTGGCCAAGAGCATCTCGTGTTTGTCCGTGGACAGCATCGCGCTGGCCCATCTTTTCCAGGATGCGGGCTGCAAGACGGTCGGCTACGAAATCGACGCCACCAACGCTCATGCCCCGATGCGTATCGCCTTTGAACGCGGTGCCGCCCGGCAATATGGCGGCTCGTGGATCAACTACGCCAGCGGCAATTTCGGCGACGCCTGTAACTACTTCACGCAGAACCCCGTGGTGCCGCGCGGCGCCCCGTCGTGGTTCCACAGCAAGTATTCGATCACCGACGGCGTCACCGCGAGCTGGTATCGCAAGCTCTACTACATGAATTACCTCGGCGGCGCATCCGCGATCTACTGGGAGCAAAGCCTGCAGAACCAGTGGATTCTCCCCGGTCCCGGCACGCACCCCATCCAGCTTTCGCCGTTTGGCCGGGCGACTGAGGATTTCATGGCGTTCGCCAGCCGCCTTCCGGACCGCGGCGAACCGTACACGCCCATCGGCATCCTGCTCAACTACGGCCACAGCTACGAGCGCGTCAACTATTCGTGCAAGATGTTGCACGTTTTCCAGGAGGACAAGAACGACGTCGAGCTGCGCGAGCTGTTCAACGTCTGCTGGCATCCCGCGTGCATTCTCGAAGGTCAGCCCGCGGCGCCGGACGTCCAGAGCATGCCGAGCGGCGTGTACGGCGATATCTTTGATGTGCTCGTGGATCGACCAGGCAAGTCGCAAGTGCTGACCAACTATCCCGTCATCTGGGCGGCGGGTGACGTGCGATTCCATCCGGAGTTGATCAAGACGCTCGAAGGCCATCTGCAACGCGGCGGCACGCTGGTGGTGAACCTCACGCATGCGCGACAACTGCCAGCGAACTGGTTGGGATTGAACGCGTCGAACACGACGATGCTGTGCGAATCGTGGTCGACGGACGGCGAGACGATTCGATCCGCGACACCATTCGGTTGCATGAAGGTGACGTTGGCCGGTGCGAAGGCGATTGCGTGGGCGCACACCAAGGAAGACCCCGTTAGCAAAGGGGAACTAAAAGCGATGCCGTTCATCACGCGCCATCAGGTCGGCAAGGGCGCCGTCATCGTCACGCTGATGCCGCAATTGCTGGGTCTGGACGAACGCGCCCACCCTGCCCTGCCCTATCTCATGAACGGCCTGACGGCCGGTTTGCTGCCGGTGGATGTACGTCTCAGGAATGGTCAACGCCCGGCCGGCGAAGTGATGTACTCCGTCAACAAGACGAAAGACGGCTGGCTCGTGGCCCTGTACAATCACCGCGGTCTGGACAAAACGCAGACGGGTATCGCACGCGTGGATCGCCGAGCGTATGTCGATATCGAATTGCGAACGGAGATGCCTGTTGCGGCGGCCAAAGAATGGACCGGGCCCAGCGAATTAACCTTGAAGAAGGACGGAAAACAGACAACGATCAGCGTGCGCGTTCATCCCGGAGACGTGCAGGTTGTGGGGATCGCGCTGCGGTAGGACAGTGTTGCCATTTGGCCTCAATTGCAAAGGACCGCTCTCATGCTCGTATGCACCCGTTGGACATGTCTTGTCTTGTTCGCTTTTGTTTCCGTCGCCTCGTCAGCGGACGAAAAGAAGAGCGATCCACCCAAGGGCCTCGACGGCCTCTGGTCCGGCGTCCTCAAGGCCGGCCTCGTCGAACTGCGGCTCGTCGTCAAGATTGACAAGAAGGGCGACGGTTGGACCGGGGCCATGGACAGCCTCGATGAAGGCATCAAAGCGATTCCCATCGACCCGATCGAATTCAAGGATGGCGCGGTCAAGCTCGAATTCAAAACTGTCAAAGCCGTTTTCGAGGGCAAGCTGAAAGACGACGGCTCCGAGCTGATCGGCGCCTGGAAGCAGCGCGGCGCCAGCTTGTCGCTTACCTTCAAGCGCACGGACAAAGCGCCGGAGATCGCTCGGCCGCAAAACCCCAAGAAACCTTATCCGTATGACGAGCATGAGGTAAAGTACGACAGTTTGCAGGCCGGCATCAAACTCGCCGGAACGCTGACCGTGCCGCGCGGCCAAGGACCATTCCCGGTCGTGATCATGCTGTCCGGCTCGGGTCCGCAAGATCGTGACGAGACGATTTTCAACCATAAGCCGTTTTTGGTGATCGCCGATCAGCTGACGCGCCAGGGCATCGCGGTGCTGCGCGTGGACGACCGCGGCGTCGGCGGATCGACGGGCGACGTGTCGAAAGCCACTCTGGAAGACAACCTCGAGGATGTATTGGCGGGCATCGTACTGCTCAAAGCGCGCAAGGACATCGACGGGACCAAGATCGGCCTGATCGGCCACAGCGAAGGCGGCATCTTGGCGCCGTTTGTGGCGACGCGCAGCAAAGACGTCGCCTTCATTGTGTTGCTCGCGGGAACAGGGCTGACGGGCGAGGACATCCTGTATTTGCAAGGACAGGCAATCCTGAAATCGATGGGCGCCGGCGAGGCGCAACTGAAACGGCAGCGTGAGACACAAGAGCTGCTGTTCAGCGCCATCAAGCAAGAAAAAGACAACGACAAGGCCAAAAAGCTGATCCACGAGCGATTGGCGGAACTGAAATCCAAACTGTCGCCCATCGAGCAAGCACTGTTCGAAACTCAAAAGAAGGCCCTTGACGCCCAAATTGCGGCGATCACGTCGCCGTGGTTCCGCTTCTTCTTGACCTACGATCCGCGGCCGGCTTTGCGCAAAGTGCAAGTGCCGGTGCTGGCCATCATCGGCGAGAAGGATCTGCAAGTGCCGCCCAAGGAGAATCTGGAAGCGATCGGCAAGGCGCTCGCGGAGGGCGGGAACAAGGATCACCTGCTCAAAGAATTGCCGGGGCTGAATCATTTGTTCCAAACCGCCAAGACCGGATCGATTCAGGAATATGGCCGAATCGAAGAGACCTTTGCGCCGGCGGCGTTGACGCTGATGGCGGAGTGGATTCTGAAGCAGGTGAAGTGAAACTGGCTTGCCGTTTCGCCGTCACAGGGTCCTGTGAGCGCGAAACGGCAAGCGATCAAAGGATTGAAGGAGTTCTCGTGCCGCGCCGCACGCGCATTGTGGCCACGCTCGGTCCCGCCACCGACCGCGCTGGCGTGCTGGAAGAACTGATCGAAGCGGGGCTCGACGTTGCGCGCATCAACTTTTCACACGGCATCGGCGAGGAGCCTGCTAAGCGCATTGCCCGGTTGCGACAGCTGGCGAAGAGATTGAATCGGCCGGTCGCCGTGCTCGCGGATCTTCCTGGGCCGAAGCTGCGGGTGATCATTCCTCACGCGCTGGAACTCAAGGCCAAGCAACACATCACGGTGGCGATCCGACCCGACGCCGAGGCCGACATTCGCCTGACCGAGCCCGAGGCGATCGCGAAGATCAAGGCCGGCCAGCGCGTGTTGCTCGATGACGGCCGGATCCAGGCCACGGTCACGTCCGTCAATCAGAATCACGTAACCATCACGGTGGTCGTCCCCGGCACTTTGTTGCCGAACAAGGGCATCAACCTGCCCGATACCGAACTGTCCATTCCCGCGGTGACCAAGCGGGATCGTGACGCCCTCGCGGTGGCATTCGAAGCCGGTGTGGATTGGCTGGCTCTCTCGTTCGTCAGAGACGCCGCCGCCGCCCATGAATTGCGCGGCGTCGTACGCGGCTACGGGCTCGATCTGCCGATCATCGCCAAGATCGAGCGGCCCGAAGCGGTGCAAAAGTCGGATGAGATCATCCAGGCGTTCGACGGCATCATGGTGGCGCGCGGCGATCTGGGTGTCGAAATCCCGCTCGAAAAAGTACCGCACGTGCAGAAGCGGCTGATCAATCAAGCCCGCGTCGCCGGCAAGCCTGTCATCACCGCCACGGACATGCTCGATTCGATGAAACACAATCCCCGGCCGACGCGGGCCGAGGCGAGCGACGTTGCCAACGCGGTCTATGACGGCACCGATGCCGTCATGCTCTCCGGCGAAACCGCGGTGGGCGAGTATCCGGTGGCCGCGCTGACCTGCATGGACCAAATCTTGCGCGAGGCCGAGGTGAATCAGGCTGAGGATGGTCCGCGCCACGTTTCGGTGCCGCGTGGCCAATTGACGGACCATATTACTCACATGACAGTGGAGTTAGCGACCGAGGTCCGAGCCGAGGCGATCATTGCGCCCACAATCACGGGCAAGACGGCCCGGCTGGTGGCCCGGCATCGACCCCGCGCCGCAATCGTCGCTGTCACGGGGGAAACCGTAGTTCGGCAATTGAGCGTCGTTTGGGGCGTGCAGGCGGTCGCTTATCCATTCGAGGTGAAGGAAGGCGACGACCGCCTCGATGCCGCCGTCCGCGCTGCGTTCATTGGCGGCGCGGTGCCCGTCGGGGCACTGGCAGTGGTGCTAGCCGGCCATCCGATCGAAGGCGGCGAGGGCTTGCCCACGATTCGTGTGGTCCGTATCGGCGAAGGCGGCAAGGCGTGCGAGCCGTGATCGACAACGACTACGGTTGCAGGTGACAGGGTTGACCGTTTTCTCTTTGCATCGAGCGAAGTTTCGCGATATAGTTGCACCACGAACAGCAGCGGCAGATCGAGTTTCCTTGGTTTCGGTTGGATCTGCATTCCACGTCCACTTTTTCACGAAGGAGCAGCGCATGAAGAAGTTCTTTGGCAACGGTCGAGCGTACCGGCTCAGCGCGGTCGCCGTGATCGCTTGCCTGTGCGCCGGTCCGGCGGCAACGCAGGATCCGAACCTCAAGCCGAGGTATGGAGAGGTTACTTTGAAAGCGGGTTTCGAGCCCGACCCCTACAAGAAGAAATTGGATGCCGGCGGCCCGATTGAAACAAAGCTCGGCGGCGTGACCGCCTGGGTGGCGAAGGAACCGGACTTCCGGCTCAACTACACGGCCGGCAAGTTCGTCCTGACGATTCACGCGTCGTCCAAGGAAGACACGACGCTGCTGATCAACACCCCGGACGGCAAGTGGGTCGCCAATGACGATCGCTCAGACAACGACCTCGACCCGCTCATCAAATTCGAAAAACCGCAATCGGGCAGGTACGACATCTGGGTCGGCACCTTCAAACAGGGCATCACGCCGCCGGCGAAACTTTACATCACCGAGTTGGAGAAGATTGTCAAGGACAAGGAATGACGGTGATTGCGGTGTTGCACGAGGGCGAGGTCATTCCGCAATTGTGATCAGGTGCCCAAAGCGCGAAACCGCCAAGTTCACGCGTGTCCAACGATCGCGTGAAAGAACCTCGCTTGGCGGTTGCGCGCTTCGGTTTTGGCAACCTCTCTCAAGCTGCGCTGCGAACACTCGACTTGGTTTCATGCACCAGTTGATTGGCAAGCGCCAGTGAATCCGGCGTCCCCGCGTCGGTCCAGTAGCCTTCCAGCACGCTGTAGCCCATGCGGCCCGTCTGCAAATAGTGCATGTTGACATCGGTGATTTCCAACTCGCCGCGGCCGCTCGGTTGCAGCGTCTTAATTGCTTTGAACACGTCCGGCGGATAGACGTAGATGCCCGCCACGGCAAAGTCGCTCTTGGGTTGCCGCGGCTTTTCCTCGATGCCGACGATGCGTTGTCCCTTCATCTCCGCGACGCCGTAGCGCCCCGGATCGGGCACGCGTTTGACGGCGATCCATGCGTCCTCTGGAAGTTTGTTCGCGGGGGCTAATAGGCAGGTCAGCGAATCCTCGAAAATGTTGTCGCCGAGCAGCACGACACAGCGGCTGTCCTTGCAAAACGCTTCCGCGAGCCCGAGCGCCTGCGCGATGCCGCCCGCTTCGTCTTGCACACGATAGGTCAGTTCGCATTGGTGCGCGCGTCCCGAGCCAAGCAATTCAACGAAATCGCCCATGTGCTCGGTGCCGGAGACGAGCAGGATGTCTTTGACGCCCGCTTCGACGAGCTTCTTGAGCGGGTGATAGATCATCGGATAAGGGCCGACGGGGAGCAGGTGCTTGTTCGTGACCTTGGTCAACTCGCCAAGCCGCGTGCCCTTGCCACCCGCCAAAATCACGCCGCGCAGGTCCATGGCTCATTCCTCCCATGCAATGATCCGCAGATTTCGCAGATTACACAGATTTGAAAAATCCGTGGCCCGCATTTCTCTTATCTGCGTAATCTGCGAAATCTGCGGATTGACTTGTTCTGCCTCTCATGCTGCCAGTCGGCCGTATTGTTTTTCGACGTAGCGACGATATTCGCCCGAGCGCACGGATTGCACCCAGGCGTCGTTGTCTTGATACCACTGCACGGTTTGCCGCAAGCCTTCGTCGAGGTCGATCATGGGCCGCCAACCCAGCTCGCGCGTGATTTTGTCGCAGCCCATGGCGTAGCGGCGATCGTGGCCGGGCCGATCCTTGACGTAGCGGATGAGCGTGCGCGGTTTGCCGAGCAGGTTGAGCAGCAGGTGCGTGATGTCGAGATTGGTGCGCTCGCACAAACCGCCGATGTTGTAGACCTCGCCGATTTGGCCGCGCTGCCACACGGCCTGGATGGCGGCACAGTGGTCGTGCACGTGAATCCAATCGCGCACCTGCTGGCCGTCGCCGTAAACGGGTACTGCTTGATCGCTCATCAAATTGGTAATGAACAGCGGAATCAGCTTTTCGGGGAATTGGTACGGCCCGTAATTGTTCGAGCAGCGCGTGATGATGCCGGGAAAGCCATGCGTGTGCACGTAGCTGGCCACGAGCAGGTCGGCCGACGCCTTGCTGGCGGCATAAGGACTGCGCGGCGCCAGCGGCGTTTCTTCTACGAAATAGCCGTCGGCGCCCAGGCTGCCGTAGACTTCGTCGGTGGAGACTTGCAGATATCGGCCCGCGCCGAATTCGCGGGCGGCATCGAGCAGTACCTGGGTGCCGACGATGTTGGTCTGAATGAACGGCGACGCATCGTGAATGCTGCGATCGACGTGGCTTTCGGCGGCGAAGTGGATGATGCCGTCGATCCCCTGGCGCAGAATTCGGCGCACGCAATCGCGATCGGCCACGTCGCCTTGGACAAATTCGTAGCGTGGATGCTGGGTCAAGTCCGCAAGATTGCTGAGATTGCCCGCGTAGGTCAGCTTATCCAGATTGACGAGGTGCGTTTGTTGGTCGGCCTTCAGCAGGTGGCGCACGAAATTGCTGCCGATGAAGCCGCAGCCGCCGGTGATCAACATGCGTGGCATCCGTGCCCTCCGGTGCGTGTCCGCAGACAGCGTGAGGATAATCCGCGGGAAAGGGATCGGTCAAGGTGAGTTCGGGCACGCCCCAGGATGAGCGCAGCGAATCCTGGGGGGTTCTGTGCGTATGTCAGTCAAGTAAGAACATTGAATCAGCGCGTTCTTCGTGGCGGATCTCATCGACCGGCTCCTTGCGCGCCTGCCCCTTGTAAAGTCGATTCGGGCAATTGACGACCAGGCCCGGGACCGTGCCGACGTTCTTGTACGCATGCACCACGCCCGGCGGCACGATCAGAGCCATCGGCTTGTCGGCGCCGACGACATCGACTTGTTTGGCCTGGTACGTCGGCGACTCGGGCCGGATATCCCAAAGGTACATTTTGAAGTTGGACGGGCCCAGGAAACAAAAGTAGTCGGTTTGATCGACGTGTTCATGCGGACCACGCGCGACGCCGATTTCGGTCACGGACAGATATCCCATCGCCGGGAGATGCTCGGGCCGCAGATCGTCGTTGCGGTACAGTTCGCACAGCCAGCCGCGGCCATCGTGGTGAATTTTGAGCGGCATCCAGAGGACGCCTTCGATCGTTCCGTGCCGAAATTCCATGGTTGCCGTCCTCCCGACGCCTGGCGGAACCCCTTCGCTATCCCACGCAATCTTTGCAAGTTGAGACGCCGCCACGGTGCCATACGCATTGACTGCCGGCGCGTCAGCATGCTATTTTCGCTGCGTGGTTACAACGGAAATTCCCGCGGCACGGATGCCTGTCATGTCCGATACGCCAATACCCTTTAACAAGCCCTTCATCGCCGGCAAAGAGCTTTTCTACATCGCCCAGGCGGTGACCTACGGCAACATTGCCGGAGACGGGCATTTCACCCAGCTATGCCGCGAGCTACTTGAAACTCGCTTCGGCATTCCCAAGGTGCTGATGACGCCTTCATGCACCGCGGCGCTGGAGATGGCGGCGACGTTGTGCAACTTGCAGCCGGGCGACGAAGTCATTATGCCGTCGTTCACTTTTGTGTCCACGGCAAGCGCGGTGGCCCGTGTGGGCGCCATGCCGCGCTTCGTGGATGTTCGGCCCGACACGCTGAACCTCGACGAAAACCTGATTGAGCCTGCAATCAACGAACGCACCCGCGCCATTTGGCCGGTGCATTACGCCGGCGTGGCCTGCGAAATGGACGCGATCATGGCGACGGCCCGGAAGCACGGGCTCAAGGTCGTCGAAGATGCGGCCCAGGGCGTCAACGCGTTCTACCAGGGCCAAGCCCTCGGCGCCATCGGCGACTTGGGAACCTACAGCTTCCACGAGACGAAGAACTACATTTGCGGCGAAGGCGGGGCGCTGTGCATCAATGACCCGGCCATGATCGAGCGCGCAGAGATCCTGCGCGACAAGGGGACCAATCGCAAGCAATTCCTGCGCGGCCAGGTGGACAAGTACACGTGGGTCGATATCGGCTCGTCGTATGTGCCGAGCGAAATTTGCAGCGCGTTTCTGTACGCCCAACTTGAGTTGTGCGAGCAGATCACGGAACGGCGTCGGCAATTGTTCCAAGGCTATCAACAAGGTCTCGCCGAATTGGAGGCGGAAGGCCTGTTGCGCTTGCCAGACTATCCCGCCAACCGCGCGCCGAATTACCACATTTGCTACATTTTATTGCCGACCAATGAAGTTCGCAATGAGCTGATGGCCCATCTGCGGCAGAAGAGCATCCTCGCGGTGTTTCACTACATTCCGCTGCACGATTCGCCAGTGGGCCGCTCGTTTGGCTATCGTCTGGGCGACTTGCCGGTGACCGAAGATGTTGCCGGCCGGCTGTTGCGGTTGCCGCTCTACTACACGATGACCGAAGCGGACCAAAAGCGCGTCGTCAGCGAAGTTTCAGGTTTCCTGCAAAAAATGACAGTTCGGAAGGCAGCGTGACATCGATGGCGCAAAGTGGCGACGACATTCTGGCGCCTGCCGAGTGGGACAGTCGATGCTTCGGCTTTCCCGTGGCCCGCATCACAGCCGAAACAGCGCCGGCGACCGCTGTTGCCGAAGCACTGGCACGTGCGCTAAGGCGTGGCTATCGGCTGGTCTATTGGGCCGGATTGCCGACCAGGAACCTGCCGGGCGAAGTGCTCCAGTCATTTGCCGGAAACCTCGTCGATCGCAAGGTCACGTTCCGACGCGATCTGACGGACGCTGATCGCGATGGTCCGCTGCGGCTGCCGCCCGACGTCGTGGTGACGGCATTTCCGCGCGGCCCAGCATCGGCTGCTTTGGTTGATCTGGCGATTGCTTCCGGCGGCCACTCGCGCTTTCGGGTCGATGCGCGGTTTCCGCCGAGCGCGTTCGAAGAACTCTATCGCACCTGGATCGAACGCAGCGCACGCGGGGAAATCGCGGATGCCGTATTGGTCGTGACGCCGGCGACCGACGCCAATGATATAGGCGGGATGGTGACGATTGCGATCGAGGGCACTGAACCTCAGTGCGGCCGCATCGGTCTGATCGCCGTGCACGCACGTTTGCGCGGCCGCGGGCTGGGTGGAGTCTTGCTGCAGGCGGCTCACCAGTACATGGCGCGGCGCGGCTGCCATCGAGCCCTGGTGACGACGCAGCTCGACAATGTTTCGGCGTGCCGATCATACGAACACGCCGGTTACGTTGCCGATACGACGCGCAACATTTATCATTTCTGGCCCTTGGCGAGCTGATGGAGTCGCGGATGGCGCCGCTGGAATTGTCGATCGTCGTGCCGGTCTTTCGCTCGGCAAACACCCTGCCGGCTCTGGTGCGCCGTTTGCTCGCGGCGCTGAACGGCCTCGGCGTCACGTTCGAAATCATCTTTGTGGACGATGGCAGCCCCGATCAGGCCTGGCCGGTGCTTGTCGGTTTGCAACAGCAACATCGCGATCACCTCGTTGCCGTGCAATTGATGCGAAACTACGGCCAGCACAACGCCATCATGTGCGGCTTTCGGCGGGCGCGCGGTCGCTACGTCGTCACGCTCGACGACGACTTGCAAAACCCGCCTGAGGAGATTCCCAAACTCTACAAGGCGATCCGAGAGCGCGACCTCGACCTGGTCTACGGCAAGCCCGACGAAAAACAGCATGCCGGCTGGCGCAATGCCGGCTCGTGGATGGTCAACTTCTTCTTCCGCAAGGTGTTTCGCACGCCGGTATCGGTCACGTCGTTCCGCATCATTCGCCGCGAGCTGGTCGAATGCACCTTCGCCTACGCGCTCAATTTCACGTTCGTGGACGGGCTCTTGGCGTGGAATACGCAACGGATCGGGGCGGTGGAGGTGGAACACCACGCGCGTGCCGAGGGCCGATCGAGCTATTCCCTTGCCAAGCTGGCGACTCTCGGCCTCAACCTGTTCACGAATTTCTCGCTTTGGCCGTTGCGCACGATTTCATTCTGCGGGCTGGGCAGCGCCGGACTTGGGTTTTTTGCGGCGCTGTATTATCTCGTGAAATATCTGACCGACAACATCACCGTGCCGGGTTATGCGTCGCTGATTGTCACGATCTTGTTCCTGGGCGGCGTGCAGCTTTTGGCGCTCGGCGTGATGGGCGAGTACCTGGGCCGGCTCCACCTCAATGTGAATCGCAAACCGCAATACGTGGAACGGCAGGCGCTCGGCCCGATCTCTAATGACGCCGCCGGTGCTCAGGCGGCATGAATGATCCATCCAGATCCAAGAGATGGCCTATGAACGCGGAAGCAGCAACTGCAGACAACGCCGGCGCACGGAGCTTGCGCTGCTGGTCGGGGCCGACGCCTGTAGTGATTTGCGCCCTTGCGGGCGTGATGGCAACGGCATGCTTGGTCGCGCTGGGTGTGTCCATCTCGACGACGTATCACGCCACGGCAAGTTATCATTACGATTCGGCCGCCTATCGCTTTCACAGCGTTGGCATCTATGACCAATTTGCGCAGCAAGGCCGCTGGGCAACAGCCTGGTCGCTATTGCAACAGCAAAACTCCTTTGATCTGCTGGTCCGACTGTTCGCCTATCCGGAATCACTGTGTCAATTCCACGGGCACCTGTTGGTGCAAGCGCCGCTCATGGCGGTCTTCTTTTTCCTGACATTCTGGTACGTTTACGCGCGGAGCGGCTCTTACCTGCTTGGTGGCAGCGTTATCGCCGTCGCCTTTCTTTTCGGCCCGGTCTACCATCCCATCCAGAGCCTTACCGATTATTGGAAAGACAACCTGGGAATCTGGATGCTCGGCTCGGCGCTGTGGTGCTGGTTTTTTTCCGAGCACGCCAGCCGGCGCGGCTGGGCATTCCTCAGCGGTGTGTTTTGGGGGCTCCTCGTCGTGCAACGCCCGGTGTTGACGATCTACGGAGGCGCGCTGTTTGCTCCATTCTTCATTTACGGAGTTTATCGGCGAATTCGCGAGGATCATTTCGGCACGTTTGTCCGCCAGGCCGCGGCTTTCGGAGCTTTCCCCTTGGCCGCTTTGCTGCTGGTGATCGTGGCGCAGGGCACGGCGATCTACCACTACTATTTCGTGATCGGCTACGATTACAGCAGCCCGAGCGAAGTCGCCGATTGGTTGCTGCGGCATCCGTTCAGCAATGGCCGGGCGTTTCGCGTCGGCCTGATGGCAAGCTTCGTGGTGTGCGTGATCGCGGCGTTGCGGCAAGGGCATGCCGGCCTCGCCGATGTACTCGGCTCCTTTTGGCTGAGCGCTGGATTTCTCGCCCTGCTCGTCGCCACGCGCGCGAATTTCCACCATTTCGCCGTCGTGCTCATGGTGCTGACCGTGGTCGCCCTGGCGCGCATGGCGTCGCGGCCAAGTCCGAAGTTGTGGACACGCGGCATTGCCGCGGCGCTCTTGCTGATCTCGGCGGGTGGCTCGTACGTTCAGTTCCGGCATTATGCCATGGTGCGACACATCGACGCGCAGGCCCGCGGCCAGTTCCGCGCGATTTTCGCCGAAATCGCCGAACTGGCCCAGACCGCGACGCCGCCGCCCAAGTTCGGCGTTTTCTTCAATGATTGCTATTGCCTGATATGGAACCAACTCTACTTCGATCACGGCATCAAGCTGGCTCAAGAATCCTTCTACATGTCAGTTCACGATCCCTTTTATCGGGGACGTTACGGCGACGTATCCGAGGCCGCAATCGCCGCGACCATCATTGACGAGATGGTTCAGGCAAACAGCGCCTTGATCGTCATCCATCAGAATCCCCAAGATCTAACCCGCTTCTTGCAAACACGAAGCCATAGCGCGCATGGCAAGTCCCTGGCGTTGGAGGTAAACCGGCTCATCGGTGAACATCTGGCTCAGAGCAACCATTGGCAGATCGTCAAACGAATCGAATCGCGACGTGCCGGCGATCTCCTGATTTACCGCAATATTCCGCGAGCGCTGGCAGCCCGTTAGCCCATGACCTTCACGGAAACGGCGACCCGAGGTGGTCGCCGTTTTTGTTGCGCGTCACTTGCCCCAACCATTCGTTTTCGTGTAGAATTCCAAACCGTGCAAACAGGAAGATTCGCAAAGTCGTTTTGAATGGCACGATGGAATCGTTATGGAAGGCGGCTGTCGTGAGCGCGGATAGTAAGGTTGCGGAAATCCAAAGCGCAGAGTTGGACTTGTACCGGCTGCTAGCGACCCGAATCTGCACGAAGCAGATGATCGATGTCGGCGCCCACCACGGCGTCACGTTTCGTCCATTTCTTGGCGCCGGCTGGTCGGTTGTTGCTTTCGAACCCGTCGCAGCGAATCGCTGCGTGCTGGCAGAGCACTTCGCGACGGCCACCAATCTGACGATCCGGCCCGAAGCGGTCAGCAACAACTCGGGGACCAAATCACTTCGTCTGGCCGTGCAGCTGGACGGCACGCCGCACGAATATTATCACAGTTTGGAGCGCATCGGCGACGACCCGTACCACCGTAAAGGCTGTGCCGTGGAAGTCGAGGCGGTCAGCCTGAACGACCTGGCGGCGCGCGGCGAAATTCCTCGTCACATCGGCTTCTTGAAAATCGACACCGAGGGCCACGACCTGGCGGTGCTCAAAGGAGCGTCCGAACTAATTTGCGACGCCATCAGCGTGGAATTCTGGCGCGATGGTCATCCACTCGGCAAAAGTCCGTCGCCGCCGGAGAGCATGATTCAACTCATGGCGGCGCGCGGTTACACGACCTACTTGGCCATCTGTCATGAGGGCGAGGCCACGTTGATTTTGCAATCCACCTTGGCCGGCACGCGCCTGGATGCCTGGGGCAATCTGCTGTTCGTTCGCCCGGAAACCCAGGCAGTTCTTGTTGAAGCCGCAGCGCACTGGCAACGCTGCTTGAAGCCCAGTGCCCAGCGCGTGCCGGCGCCGCCCAGTCAACTGCACGATTTGCTGGCGCATTTTTTTGCGGGCAAACCAAGCCCATTCTGCGTCGATGTCGGCGCTTACCAGGGCGATTTCACCGCGGCGCTGTTGCAGCGGTTTTCTGACGCCCGCGCTTTGCTGGTGGAACCGACACCAGCGATCTACTCCGTTTTGCAAACGCGTTTTGCGAACAATTCCGCAGTGCAGACGGAGAACTGCGCGCTCGGGGCGGAGCGTGCCACGGCCGATTTCTATGTCGCCGAGCAACCGTATCAAAACAGCTTGCTGCCGCCAACCGACGTCGCGGCCCAAAAAATCACGGTGCCCGTGGAAACTCTTGATCACTTGCGTCAATCCTGGCCCGAGCGCGAACGGCTCGATTTCCTGAAAATCGACGCCCAAGGCCGCGATCTGCGCATCCTGGAAGGCGCCGCGCAGTCAATCGCTCGCGACCAGCCTGCGATCCTGGTGGAAGTCATCTTCGTGCCTCTCTACGAGCGTCAGGATTCCTACTTTGAAATCCTGCAATTCATGCGTGAGCGCCGCTACAAGCTGGCCGGCATCTTTCACCCTCACACTACCGAAGACGGCCTGCTGGCGTTTGCCGACCTGCTGTTCTTGCCAGCCGAAGCCCATCGCGGGCTGTGTGGCCGCATGAACAACCGCTATATTTGTTTGGACGCCGATCTTCTCAAGCACCAGAATGCCCAACTGCAAACCGCTTGCGACGAAAGATTGCACGCCATCAAGCAGCTCGACGCCGCGTTACGCAAACGTCAAGAAGTGCCACCTTCTCCGCTGGGGCTGACAGCACGTATCAAGAGATTGTTCCAGGAAATGCGGCGTTCTCGGAAGTATGGACGACCCTGATCGTAAAGGGGGACGAGTATCCACAATGCCACATCACTCCACACACAACGACAGGAACAAATTGGCCCGAGCAGCGAAAATCTCGAAAACCATGCGGACGAATGGCGTGGTTCATTCCTGGGTGGCAGAAATGTGTGTGTGGAGTCTCGTGAGAAGTGGCCCTCTCGGGCCTGGTTCAAAACCGGGTAACAAACATGTGTGTGTACTACTCTTGTCCTGATTTCTTCGCTTCTTGCGAGGATTTTTTTATGCCGCGTCGCTCGTTAGTTGGTCTGGGTTTGCGTCGGCGGCAGCGAGCAGGGCCAGGATCGTGGTCCGGGCTTGAGCGCTGACCTGATAGCGGTGCGTGTGGGGCACTTTTTGCAGCAAGCTATGGCCGCGCAGCAATCGCAGCA
>Ga0080064_1004820_pt1 | contig 16721 bp, 15 predicted proteins | sample Subgrocontami54m_FD_69260 | JGI IMG/M metagenome (GOLD analysis project Ga0080064, IMG submission 69260) | Subsurface groundwater microbial communities from S. Glens Falls, New York, USA - GMW46 contaminated, 5.4 m (SPADES assembly) (version 2) ...
AAGGGGGATTAGCCACAATTGTTTATTAAGAATTACAAGCACCCACATCAGTATCGCTGTTGTGTAGAAAAAAGGCAGGCCAAGTGACAAGATTCGAAGCGGCTCAATCGATGCGGCAAATCCAGAACCACCTACTATCTCAACAAGCAGGGGAGCCAAGGCAAAAATACTTACAGCACCTACAAGGCCGGCTGCAAAAAGTATTCCAAATCCATGCATTGCTCTTTTTAAAAATTGTTTCGAAGAAATTTGCGATTCTTTTATGAGAAGTGGATAAATAGCGTTACTAAAAAAGATGGGCACAACAAGCGATACTTCAAATATTTTGTAAGCCAGTCCATAAAAGCCAACGTCCGCCGAAGGCCTAAAGGTCGATAAAATAATCGTGTCAAATCTGAAATAAACCAAGTTTAAAACAAGCGAAATCCCAAGTGGAGCCGATATTTTTAAAGCCGTTATCCATTTATCAAAATCTACTCTCAAAACTACCTTGTAAAACCGACTCACAAGTAGATAGGCTGTAGCCACCGTAACCGCGCCACCCACAACATACGAAGCCACGTAATAGTTAAGCGGCAGTTTAAAATATGCTGTCAATGCAAAAAGGACGACACTGACAGCACTTCCGGCTCCCAAAGCAAAAGTTGCATAGATAAACTTCAGTCTTGACTGAAAAAACCCATTGGCTGTTGTCAAAAGCGTTTGAGTGGCAATCGTTAAGATTGCAATTGACGCGGCAAACTTAACTTCTCTGGAAAATCCACTGCCTGTTGCATCATTATATGGAAGCATCCAGGCTATCGTGGCGGCGACTATAACAAGCGCAAATGAAAGTGCAATCCGAAGCGAGGTAAAATCAGAAAAAGTGAGTTTATTGTCCCCTGAGGCCTCATTTTTGACATAAATTGCATTGAGGCCAAAATCTGCAAACATATAGAAAAGACCGGCAAACGCAAAAGCCTTGGTAAAATCGCCGTACAACTCAACACCCAGTGAGCGGGTAATAATAATTGTTGAAACCAGTGTTGCTGAAGCCGTCAGAACTTTGCCGATAACTTGGTAAAAAGTATTGGAAAAAACCCTTTTCCAGTCAGGAGAAATTGTAAGGCGTGCCATCAAATAAATATTAATCAATTTGAGATCTCTTTACCACTTAGAAGCCCAAAGCCCGGAATAAATACCCAAAAGTAGCAGCCCTTGATCAAGTGTTAAAAAATAATGGTCAAACATTGCGATGCCTAAAAATATGATAAATGAAGCAATTAATGGTTTTTTTAAATAAAACTGACTTTTACGCTTGATCCAGAGCAAATAGGCTATACCTAGAATATAGGCTAAAAATAATAAGCCGCCGATAATACCAGCTTCCACAAATGGCAAAACAAAGAGGTTGTGCACGGGTTGAAAAAGTTTAAAGTCAAGATTGGGAAAAGTTTGAGCCATCACATAAATCGATTGGCCCAAACCCGCCCCAAAAATAGGGTGGCTTACAAAAAGATCCCATGATTTGCCAATCAGTGTCTGTCTTTCAACAATGGAAGGTGAAGTGAGGTCCAAAGTTTGACGCGTACGCGTCAGGATAAAAGTGCCGAGTGTGGCGAGAGTAATAATAAGAACTAATATATAAGGTAGGGAGACTCTCAGTTTAGGTAAGCTTCGCCAATTGATAGTGGCAAATAAGCCAAGCATGACCGCTAACCACGCTTGTCTGGAAAACGTCAGAGTAAGACCAATTAAATAAATCCAAAAAATCAGATAGCCAATTCGCCCTAAAGGTGAAATTAGCATCAAAACCAGAGAAAATGAAAGGGCGATAAACCCGGCTAAAATATTAGGATGGGGAAGTGTGCCATATGCCCTTAGATATTCTTGTCCACCAATAGTGATTTTAGCAACGCCTAAAGTCGACAGGTCGAAAAAGTGGCCGCCGAGAATTCGCAAGTTAAGAGAATTGCCCAAAGTAAATTGAGCAAGTCCCAGAGTAATTTGAATTAAGGTTGAGATTGCCAAAACCCACAAAAAGGCTTTTTGAAAGCGTATGCTAACAAAGCTTCTGCTTGTATATAAGGCTACCATCGCCACTTCGAGTAATTTTAAAACCCGCCACAGACCAATTGACGGAATTGGGCTTAGGATAGCCTCAAGAGTAAGGACTAAAATAATTGCCGATACCCCCAAAGTTTGAGCGAAATTTAACTTTAATGTGCTTTTAAATAAAAATATCCCAAAACTTATAATAAATAAGATTTCTGATAAGTGGACTGACGGGGTAAGTAAATCGAGTGACAATCCAAAAACAAGCGGGGTAATATTTTCAAAACGCCAAATAAAACCAAAAGGGAGTAAAAAAAGCCCTAGTAGAAAAATCTTTTGATCTAGACTTAAGAGTCTTAAGGCCTTATTAAAATCAAATCGGGGCAGGTTGGGGTTATTGCTTTGGACTGATAACCAGGTAACGATTTGGCTCAACGCCTTCTGAAAATGTCTCAACATCGTCATTGCCTGTTAAAGCCGTGTGGATGACTCTGCGCTCAAGGGGAGTTAGATTGGTAACCTTTTGGGGTTGACCAGAAAACTTAGCCTTCTGTGCCAATTTTAAAGCCATTTCAACGAGTCTTTCCTCGTGATGACCGCGCCAGTTATCAACATCCACTTTGATCGGGAATTTTTCGCCGGTTTTGGCAAAAACAGCACTTGATAGCCACCTATTTAAAGACGCCAGATTTTGACCGCGCTTGCCAATCAAAATGGCCGTATCATCACTCTCAAGGGCTACATTCCAAGATTCCTCACCTTTTTCAACCGTGGCTGTGGCACTAAGCCCGGCTAAGGTAAAAAGTTGGGTCATTAAGTCTTCGATTAATTTGCTCTCAATTTTTTCTGCCATAATTTAGTAATTACTCGTTATTTCTAATGAAACCTTTCTTTGTCTAAAAATTTAACCCATTGCGGAAGCTGTCCCCAGCCACCGATTTTATACTGCTGCAATATACCAAATAACGTAAATGTGTTCCAGTAGAGCGCCAGCCCTAGCGGATAGAGATAGACAAAAAATCCCGTCATAAAAGGCAAAATGAGGGTCAATTGCTGTTGAGTAGAAGCCATTGTCGAGGCAAAATCATCGGTATTCTTTTTATCGTCTTTTTTCTTGGGAACCTTAGGTGTGTTGGGAAGCATCATTTTGCTCTGTATAAGCTGTAAGCCCACCGTAAGCACAGGAAATATCAAAAGCCAAAGGCCAATATGGGCCCAATCGGCAGGCTTAGTAGCCAAGGATGTGCCCAAAAATGATTGATCAAGAGGAATGCTTAGATGAAGCTGGGGGAAATATAGGACGCTATTGATGTGATTAATTAGATCCGTCGGGCTTTTGGCCGACACCACTTGAGATAAAACATTATAAATTGCGATTAGCACCACCAGTTGCAAAATAAGTGGCAGACAACCGCTTGCCGGATTGACACCGTTTTCCTTGAAGAGCTCGGCTTGCTTTTGCTGCTGCATGACTTTGTCCTTGGCGTACTTTTTTTTGATCTCGTTAAGCTTGGGTGACAGTGCGCTCATTTTTTTGGCACTTCTTAATTGCTGGGCCATAATTGGCCATAAAAGTATTCGCAGAATCACAGTGAATGATAAAATGGCAAAACCTAGTGGACCAGGGGCTCCAACCTGCTCAAATACTTTATAAAGCGCAATGAGCGCATTAAGGGTCGGGTTTAAAAGAATTGTGGTAAAAATTTCGCCAATCATAAGTTGTTATATTTATTTTGAGGAGCGGTAAACGGATTGCAACTTAAGATTCGCCCCGTTCCTTTTAAAAGCCCTACAATAGCGCCATTTTCTTTAATTTTTTCAATCATGTACTCTGAACAGGTCACTTGGTAGCGGCAAACGCCATTTGGGAAAAAGGCTGATACGAGACCATGATCAGGGGAGAGGGTCTTTTGATAAAGAGTAAGGCTCCCGATTAAAATTTGATTAGCGATATTTAAATTAGATTTTGCTGAATTCTTCACTTTTTAATCCTTTTTCTAAATCTTGCTCTAATTGACCAGGTTGCGCACTTGCGACCGAGGGTTTGGCAACAATGGCAATTTGAGTTTTGTCTATATTATCACGAGTCTGTCTTATTTTATCGTAGGCTATTCTTTTGAGGCGGTTGCGCACAACTGCACTTTTGGAAATCTTGGTTGACACAACTACACCCACTTGGATCTCTTTATCAGTTTTCTTGAAAAAAATTCTGAAAAACTTAGTTTCGATTTTGCGCCCTGTCCGGTAGAGTGATTTGAAATCAGCTGTTGTTAAACCGCGACTTGCTTTGGGCAACATCGCTAAACCGTAAGCTTAGACCGACCCTTGGCCCTGCGTCTTTTTAAGACGTCTTGACCCGATGAGGTGCTCATTTTAGCCCTAAATCCGTGAACTCGGAGGCGTTTTCCTTTTTTTGGCTGCCATGTACGTTTTGTCATTTGGTAATTTTAAGCGAAACAGGGATATAGTTTCAAGAGAAGCTTCGCTTGCGGTCTTTTGACCTAAAGCGAAATAATCATCTTTTAGCAACATACACCTTTACTTATCCACAGTTTCAAAACTAATTGTTGACAGATGTGGATAACTGTCTTAACTTCTTTTTATCAGCAAAAGCAGAAATCATTGGATGTCAGTCCAAAAATGAAGCTGAGCTGAAAAGAATCCACAGACTTAAGCCTGTGGAGATTTATCATTTTAAAATCCAATGGACCTAATTCAGAGTGATAATAATCTAAGTAATAATAGGGTGTGGGAACAGGTTCTTTCCGATATCAAAACTCAAGTTTCGCCTGGTGTTTATAAAACGTGGTTCTCCTCAACAACGCTCTCTCAAATCACAACCCACGAAAACTCGGCCGAGGTCGAAGTAGTGTGCCCCAATAATTTTTGCCGTCAACAACTCTCCTCCCGCTACCAAAGTCTCATTCTCGGTATGCTGGAAGAGCATTTAGGCCTAGAAACGACTGTTAAATTCAGTGTCAGCACTACCCAAAATCCAAAGGTTCAACAACAAGTCGATTTTGAACCTCAAACCACGACTCCCAAAACACCAATTGTTGCACCTCTTAATTCCAGCCATATCTTTGAAACATTTGTGGTGGGCAAATCCAATAATCTGGCTTTTGCCGCGGCTCAGGCAGTTGTTGCTAGCCCCGGTAGTCTTTATAACCCGCTTTTTATCTGGGGCGGGGTAGGCGTTGGCAAGACTCACCTGATGCAGGCAATCGGCAATGCCATTTCCCAAAACAATCCAGATTCCAAGACAATCTACACCACTTGTGAGAGGTTTACCAATGAATTTATTGATTCCCTAAGGAGTAAGCAAAATAGGCAATTTCGAGACCGGTACCGTCGGGCCGACTTGCTTCTTATAGACGATATCCAGTTTTTAGCCGGTAAAGAATCGACCCAGGAAGAATTTTTCCATACTTTTAACGAACTTTACCAATCCGGCCGGCAGATTGTTTTGACCTCGGACAGGCACCCATCGGAAATTGGCAAAATTGAGGACCGGCTTGTTTCGAGATTTTTAGGGGGATTAACGGTTGATGTCGGCCAACCCGACTATGAAATGAGGGTGGCCATTATTGAAAATAAGCGCTCTAAGCTTGGAATTGAGATATCCCCAGAAGTTGTGGAGTACTTGGCCCAAAATGTTACCAACAATATTCGCGAGCTTGAAGGAGCCTTGACCCAAATCGTATCCATGTCAAAACTCTTAGGCCAAAGCCCGTCTCTAGAGTCTGCCAGGCAGTTTTTAGGCAAAAGAGAAGCCGAATCGCACAAAATTGTCAGCCCCAAAGAAATCCTTATTCAAACGGCCCGATTTTACAACCTCAAACCATCCGATTTGATCGGACCCAAAAGGGATCGGGGTTTAGTCAGACCCAGGCAGATTACAATGTATTTAGTGAGGCAATATTTAAGAACGCCGCTTGTTAATGTCGGCCAGCTTTTAGGAGGGCGTGATCACACCACCATCATGCATGGCGTCAAAACAATCGAGGCTGAAATGAAGAGGTCAATCGAGGTGGCCAAAGAAGTGGAAGAGATTAAAAGCTCTATTTTTAACTAAATACTTATCCACAAAAAAGAATTAGTTTTCCACAATCTTATCCACAAAAATTATGACATTATTAAGACAAACTAAACCCAAAAGTAGTCAATACACTAAAGGATAATATGCAAATTCAAATTAACCCAACAACCCAAAACCCACATATAACAAATTATTACGCGGCGTGCGTGCCTGGATTAAACATTTCCACAGTAACTATCAATAGTACTACGTTTAAAATAAGGTTTTTATATAAAAAGAAAGAATATTTTTTAATTAAAAAAGAAAAAACTTGTTAAGGAAAAATTAATGTGTATATAATTCCCACACTACAAACTTATCAATAATATTCATATGATTTTTACAATTAATGGCCAATATTTATCAAAAGGTTTAAACATTATCGCTTCATCTTTATCGACAAGAGTTAATCTGACAATTTTAAACAACATATTAATTGAAGCACTTGAAAGTCGAGTAAAAATAACCGCCACTGATTTAGAAACAGCCACCAGTTTTATCATGCCTGCCAAGATTGAAACAGAAGGTGTTGCGACCGTTCCCGCTCGCAGTTTTATTGATTTTTTTAATGCCTTAACCGGTGAAGTAAAAGTGAGTGTTTCCGATAATATGGTAAAAGTGGAAGGAGAGGGTAATTCGGCCAGTTTTAATTCTCAACCAGCTTCAGATTTTCCTGTTATTCCCGATGTTGGCGAATCTCCAGACTTGGTTTTTGATTTTAAAGATTTTACGCAGAAATTAAGTCATGTGATTTTTTCAAGTGCTACTGACCAGTCAAGGCCAATTTTGACCGGCGTGTTGTTTAGCTTTACCAAGGACCAGTTAGAGCTGGTTGCCACAGATAGTTTTAGGCTTTCGTATGAGGTGATTAAGGGGGATTTTGCAAAAATCGGCAACGAGCGAATTGTCATTCCTTCAAGCACGTTATCAACGATTATTAAACTTACACCAGCCGGTGCTGACGGAGAGGCAGCCCAGGTAAAAATGTGGCGCCTTAAGGAGGGTAAACAAGTCGTTTTTGAGATCGACAGTACCCGAATCGTTTCCAAAATACTCGAAGGTGAATATCCGGCCTGGGAGAAAATTGTCCCCTCGGCATTTACCACTGAGATGAAAGCGGGTCGGGAAGAATTCTTAAAAGCCGTCAAACTTTCGGCCGTATTTGCCCGGGATAGTGGTAACATCGTCAAACTTTCTTTAAAAAGTGGAACGATGGGCGAAATGACTTTGATGGCCAATACGCGCGAGATTGGAGAAAATACCTCAAATGTACCGGTTAAAATCAAGGGGCCGGGCGGAGAAATCGCTTTTAACTACCGGTACTTAGCTGATATTTTAAATATACTGGGCGACGAAGAGGTTAGTTTTTCAATGATTGAAAGCCTAAATCCTGGCAAATTTAGCGGCGCCTCCAGTGATTTTTTCCATATCATCATGCCGGTGCGTGTTCAAAATTAGAACCCTTGCCCACACATGGCATTTACTAAAGCCGACACAGTACTCACCCTCGCAATTGCCCGCTCCAACGTTTCAGAAGGCTTAAAGGCCCTCAAGATTCGCTCTATCTGGCAAGAGACGCTTTCTGATTACATCCAAAAAAACAATCTTAAAATCAGTCCCAAGCAGATAAAAGCGGTATCTTTCAGGATGGGCATTTTGCGCGTTGAAGTGCCGAATAATACTTATGCTTCGGAAGTGAGGCTTAATAGTCGCAGGTTTATCATTGAGATTAACAAAAAACTCGGCCGGCGGGTTGTTGAGAAAATTCGCGTGAGAGTGGCTAGTTGACAGGTATTAAAATCTTTATTTTCCAACTAACATTATTTTTTAAAAGCGCAGTGCCGGAAAAGAGATAATTAGGCACCAGCGGGTCACCTGCTTTAAAAGGTAAGACGTATACTACTTCAACCTTATCGAACTGAGTTGATTGAATAGCCAAGGCACCTTCAAGGTTTTTGAAAAGCACATGAGGTTCAAAATTGGATGGGGGAGCCTCGGTTGAGGTGAGTTCTTGGATAAACCCCTCACCTTTCTCGATTTTTCGAAGGACTTGGTCTATTGAAATGAGTTTAATCGTGCTGTCCTTTTGCCAGTTTTGGGCATTTAAAGGACTATTAATCCTTAAAGGTTGGTCAGAATCAATTGGTAGGGTTATTGAATTGAAAGTGAGATCAGGCGAAAACCCAATAATTGGATAGTTGTCAATCTTTTCACCAAAATCAAATTTAATATAGATAATACGATTATAATTTTGACCATCTTTAAGAACTTCGTCTTTGACAAACCCAGCGTCTTGAAGCCCCAAAGTAATCTGAGGGTCAGATCCAGCAAGGGGCGAAATTAAATTAAAATCAGTCAGTATTTTTTTAGCTTGTTGTTTTTTACTCTCCATATTTATTTGACTCAGAGAAAATTCCTTAAAAGATGTAATTGCTTGATGGTTAAACTCTACGCGTCTTGTAAAGGTATTGATTTTTAGCCTTCTTGTGCCATTTTGAAAAATATAGACAAGTTCTCCATATCCGCTTGCAGCGGTAGTTGGCTTAACGGCAAGATCGAATTTTTTGGCTATTTCAACAGCCTCCGTTTGGTTAAGGGGTCTGCTGTTTTTAGTGTAAAAAGGAAGCTCTTGTGGGAAATTAGGAGTGGGTCCGGTAAAAGTGGCGTTAAATTTTCCCGAAAAATATTCCGATTGCTTGGGTGGGGTAGTAACCTTGGTTTTGTTTGAGTTTATTACAAAGACTACTAGGGTAATTAAAATAATTACTACCACAATTATTAGAGGCACAAAAAACCGCCTGATAAATGTTTGTGAAGTTTGTAGGTTGGGTAACATTTTATTTTTGATAAATTGTGGTTACGCTGTAATGACAGGTAAGCACACCGCCTGGCTTGGGGCAATCATAAGCCGGGACTTCTTTATTAAAGTCTACCTCGCTTAGGTCTTGGTTGAAAGCATTTTTAATCATATAGTGGGTGTGGGGTCCAGAGGATGCTTGGCCTGTTTGACCTCGATATCCAATAAGATCTCCTTTTTTAACCTGAGACCCGGAATGTAAACCTGGAATGATCGTATCTAGGTGGACAAAATAGGTTTGAAAGTTTTTGGAAACAATGTGGGCATAAATGTCACACCCGTTGACCGCACAGTCTGAGTAATCTGTTCCGTAATGACCGATTGTTCCGCAAATTGTGGCGTATACTGGGTCGCCAATAGTTCCCAAAGCTTCTGGGTAAACATCAACCGCCGGGGCGGTCCCGAACTGGACTTGGTGACTGCCGGCAGAGTATGGACCTTGTCCGATAAAGCCACCCACTGGCCAGCCAGTGTGGCGATCATCACAATCGACATTAACATTACCCGCCTGACATCCTCCAGGAACATTCCCCACTGGCGTAATGGCAGTGGCGGAGTCGGTAATCCCTGCTGAATCTTCCGCAGTCGCCGTATTATTTAGACAGAAGTCGTCTTTTTGAGGGTTAACCTGGAAGTTAAATCTGACTAAATCGCCGGCAAATACATTGTTAGGCCAAATGATGATAGAGATTAGAAGGAGTAAAGAAAATATTAGTTTATTTAAATTCATATCGGCCTCCATTTTTAATAACTTCCGGAAAATCATCGGATGGCACTAACCAGGCTTGAGCGTTTTTATTAGCAATAGCAGTTCCCCAATTAATAGTAATTTTAGTGTGATCCGCGCCGTTTTTATCGATATAGTCAAAGGCAAATTGGGCGGCTTCGCGAAAATTCTGCAATTGCTTAGGGAATTCAGATGTAGTTTTGAGCTGGTTACTGGGTAAGTTGCTTTCAAGGCTGGTGTTACCGCCCAGTCCTACTCTTAAAACACTAGGCGGGTCAAGGGAAAAACGGACAATTGCCACTCTGATGATATCTCCCGTTGAAGCCTTAAAATCAGTCGAAAATGGCAATTTTCTAGCCAGTTTATCAAGTTGCTGAGCAGATTTTTTATTGACATCTGTTTCTTCGTCGATTACGCCTGGTTTGATCTGTTCGATAGCCGGAGACTCAGAGGTTGGGGTAGGGTGTGTCTTCACCGCCGTCTTTCTATTGATTGGAACAATAATTACCAGGATAAAAATTATCAAAGTAATTACTGCGCCAATTATTGATAGTTTTGAAGTTGTATTCATGTTTTTAAATCATATTCATAAGCCAAGGTCTGAAATAATTTTGTTTGCGTAAGCATTTTGACCTGCTGTAGTCAAATGAATACCGTCAGAGAAGTACTCATTATGTCCTTCAGAAACAGCGTTCCAATCAATAAGAAATGCCTTATCTTTGTAAGCGTTAACACCATTTCTAATTGTATCAAGGTTGTCTTTTTCGTATGTTATGTCGGGCCGACGAGCGTTTATTATCTGTGGGGTAACAAAATATACATGGCGATTAATTCTATCAGCTGAAGCAATTTTCATGATTTGATTAAACTGATCCGTAGTAAATGTTCCATTGTTACCCCCTGCAAAAATAATAGTGCCCTTAAGATTGCCTGCAGATGCAACGGCTTGTAATGCTTCTATATCTTTATCAACTTGTCGCCCAACTACGGCACAACCATTCAGCTCGTCACAATGGTCAAATAATGGAATTTTACTTTCAAGTGTTGACGCCACAGACAAAAGAACTGATTCCCCAATTGCAGTGTAGCCGGGGGGTATTGTGGTGCTTCCGAATTGTTTAGTAGCAAGAATTACAAAGACGGTATAGGCACCATAGCGATGGAACGGAGAATCAGGTATGGAACTATTTCCCCAGTTTTCGACTTTTTCGAGGTAACTTGTGGTGTAACCATTGCGAAGACCTTTAACAAAGTCGCCATTAGGCGCATAGTCATTAAATCGGGATTGATATCCATTGTAGGCTCCCTTAGCGCAGATTGCGTCTTTCCAGTTTTCAAATTTTCCGTCACACATTAGAGCTTTATACTCCTTCACAAATTTGCCCGCCCAGATTGCACTATCGAGCAGTGAATTCCACGAACATACGCTTCCGTAGCGTTGAGGCATGCCCTCCTTTTTTTCTCCAGTACAGAACATTGGTTCAATGGCGCTTGTATAACCTCCTCCACAACCAGTAATGTCGGTTCCTGGTCCTATACAACCCCCATTGGAGAGGGACCTATCTGGTTGATTACCTCCTTCTGTCCAATGGAATCCAGCAAGCATTTTCCAAGGAATTCCTGTTTTGGCGGCTGCTTGTTGATAAATAGGCATATTAAGTTTGATAAGATCCATGTTTGGACTAGCATTAGTATCGTTAGGATTTGGTGGGTTATAAAGATTGTCGGGAGGTAAAAATTGCGCGTCAAGTGGGTCAGCGCTAAATGCGGTGCAGCTGGTATCGGAGGACCCTTTTAGTTTGATTGTCCACTTAACATTTCCAATGTATTTGGAGTCAGGTACTTTAAATATATCAGCCAAATTTGCTGGGTCGGAAGTGATACTCTCAACTTGTGGATCAATAATTTGTGGGGTTTGTAAAGATTTGAGGGGTGCATCCGAAGTAAATACTTCATTGACAACAACCTCGCTTGCACATCGATCAGCAACTGATAAAGAATAGTCAACTAAACTTTTATTATTTACTTGGACAGGAGCAATTTTGGTAAGTATTAAGTTTTTAGATCCTCCCGAAGGAGTTTCGAGAGTGGTTGCAATTATTACCAAACTTCCAACTACGATGGCTCCAATTCCAAAAAAACTTAGTAACCCTCCGACTCCGGGAATTCCAAAAACAAGTCCTCCTAGGCCAGACAAAAATCCACTCACCCCGGAAAGCGCCGCGCCAAAAATATTACCAATTGCGCCCCACAAGCCTGAAACCGCCCACGAAACTGCTCCGGTTATAGCCGATGTAGTGGCACCAGCACTCGCCCCAACGGCTTCGCCGCCAGCCTTAAAAAATGGCGCTAGGTAAGTTTCGATGGTCCAGCCAACAAGTGCCCCGCCGTACATGCCGATCAATGGTCCCAGGACTGGAATCGGGATAAAAACCCCTAACGCCCCACCAACGGCCGCACCCACGGCCGCTCCTGTCCCAAATGAGCCGGTAAAAATTGCCGCAAGGGAGGCTCCAACGGCCGCACCTATTCCACTCCCAATGATGAATCCAGCGGCTGCGCCAATTGCAGTCGTTATTGGTACGACCACAAAAGGGGTAAATGGTCCCAGGAAAGGGAACGCTGCCGAAATTGCCAAGCCAACCTGAAAACCAATAGCCGCTCCGGCAATTGTTCCGGCAATTGCGCCAATTGTGCCTCCCACAAGCGCGCCGACGATCACCGCCAGATTAAAATGCATTAGCCAGAGATAAAAGGCGCCCAGTGCAATTCCTAAACGTTTTAAAACCTTAGAAGCAACGGCCGCTACGCCCAGAAGAATCAATATTCCACCAATGGCGGCACTGATGCGTCCCAAGACACCGCCAACTTTACCTAGTATGCGAACAAAACGGCTTGAGATTGGTTTTGGGATTAGGCTTCTGATTGGTTTGGAAATAGAGCGGAAAAATCGAGAGGCAACCGACCTTGATTTTTGATCCTGAAGTGGTTGTTTGTTGATATACTCCAAAATTTCTTTTTGCTTGAAGTAGCGCTTATGAAGGCCTCTGATTCGAATATTGGGTTTTTGGGTCTCTTTTCTTTCTTCCCCTTCAGTTTTTCTAGGAGGCTCTTTAGAAAGAGTAATAATTGACTGAAGTTCATAAGGAACAGGCTTGCCAATTTTTAGATATTTTTCGGCATCCCTTTTTGCATTTTCTATTTGCAGATTGCTTGGTGTAAACCTAAAAATTCCTTGCACCTCTGTAAACTGTTGTTGGCTAGTTAACTCTTGCTCTAATTGCTCTTGAGATTGAGACTTTAATTCTCGGCCAATTTGCGCGGCACCTTCTGTGAGTGTTTTAAGCGGCAGGGTTGTTGCTTTTTCGCCAAATGACTTTTGGGCAACACCTAAAATTCCTTGTACGGTATTTTCGCGATCGCTTGTTGATAACGGTTCGCTTTGCATGTATGCGGCAACCAAATTCTCCTGCAAATTTTGCGGTACCAAGTTGGCGGGCGGTTTGAAAAGCAGATCCTGGAGGGTTTTTTGGGGAGTGCTGTCGATCTTAAGCCCGGCAACAGCCGAAAAACTGATTGAGGCAAGCTCTGGGGTAGCTAAATCAATGCTTTTTTCAATGTCTTTACCGCTTGCTATTCCTAGCTGCAGCCTTACCAAACCTAGCGCTCTCTGCATGAAATTTTGTCTAAAAAAGACTAATTGTTCTGGAGAATAAGTGGCTTTGAGTTCTTCTTCAAATTTACGAAAAACAACCTCGTGTGCCCGCTTGCCTTCTCTCTCAATATCTTTCGGGCTAAATGACTTTTGGTTGGCAACAATTGGCCCAATACCAATTAAAAACTGGTTGATATAGCCCCGCGCGTATCCTTCAAGCGGCGCTTGGGCTTTTTTAACCTCGTCGCCTTGGGGGTTGGTGGCTTTTTGATAAGCGTCGATTGTGTTTTTGATCTCTTCCGAAATGATAGGGGCGGCCGGTGACTGAGGGTCAATTAAGGTTGCCAAGGTTGCAACATGGGCAACCGCGGCCGTTTCAACTAAATTGCCTTTTTGTCTGGAGGCAAAGTTGGTGGAGGCCTGAGAAAGCCGTTGTTCGAGATTGAGATTATAAGCTGCACCCTCTGTTTTTGAATAAACTAAAATCGCGTTTTTAACCGATTCGGAAACCGCCTGAGCGTACTTATTAGGATCAGTATAAGGAAGTGCAGTAATAAGATTGGTCGTAGCATCATCGACAATCGCCTCAATATCAGCGGAAGTTACCGCTACTCCCAGACTTTGGGGAATATTGGCGCTGACAACTGTTTGGGTAAGCTCTAGAGCTAATTGGTGCTTTTTCTGGTCCAAGAGAGTGTCTAACTGGGCCATGACAGCGTAATAGTTGTGAGGCAAAGGGGGTGCCGATCCAAGCTCAACTTGCCCAGGCTCGGTTGACTGGGCTTTTTCTTGCGCTTCGAGCTTATCAAGCTCTTCTCGAAGTCTCCTGCGGACCTCGCCGGCATGCGCCAAGATTTGAGTCGTATCCTTATACCCGGCGACATTCTTAATCAGCTCGATTGGATCGAGATTGACAAACTTGGGATAAAATTTGAGGTAATCGGCGCGCCAGTTTTGGCTACCCGATTCAACTTGATCAATGACCCAAAGTGTCGTCTTTATAATTGATGCCCGATCCAGTGCCGAAAGTTCTTTTTGGAAATTTTTGTCGGCCATAATTTAATACATTTTAAATTAATGAATGCTAATGCATGAATATACCTTTTATAATAACCTAAGCCTAGGTTTGATTTGAAGCCTGGCGCATCTGAAGGATCTCAGACGGCTTCGAAGTGATGAGTTTATGTTCCTCTGGAGAGGCAACGACTCTGACAGCAACGTGGTTGGTTCCGGCAAAGAAAAGCCCTTCACCCACATCGGCAGCCAGAAGCAAATGCTTTTCACCTTCGGATAGATAAAAGACTTCGGCAATTTTATCAATGGCGGCGGTTGACTGTTTCAAAAGGATCTGGATCGAGGAGTTGGTTACAATCGCTTTGCCGTAATCAGTGGCCAGGAAATCTTCGACATCTTGAGTAACGGTGGTCAGACCCAAATAATACTTTCGGGCCCGTTTGGCAATGGAGTAAAGAAATGTGGCCGAGTCGGGATAGCGCATCATATACCAAGCCTCATCAACAATCAGTATTCGCTTTTTAAGATCCTGTTTGACCCGAGTCCAGATAAAATCCAAAATAATAAACATGGCAATGGGCCTGAGGGCATCTTCTAACTCTCTAATTGAAAAGACTGTAAATGTGTTTTTAATATCGATATTAGAGGCTTGATCAAAAATACCTGTCAGAGATCCTTTAATAAACTTTTCAATGCGGTCGGCAAGGCCCCGCGATTGGGCATCTTCCATACCAAGGAGCACCTTGTAGAGATCCTCCAACAAGGGCGGCGCCAGTGTTTGGGTCGATGGATCCGGTGTAATCCCCTTAGACTTGTAGGTGGCAACAAGGGCTCTATCTAAGATGGCATCTTCGGTGGCGGTTAGGTCGCCCATAATGATTTTGAAAAGCGAGTGAAGAGAGAGAATCTTAAGACCCAGTTCATTCTCGCCTTCTTCATAAATCCCGGATAAGTCAAAAGGATTAATTTTGGACCCGGCATTTAGAGAAAGGTTAATATACTCTCCGCCAATGGCTTCACAGAGCGTTTTGTATTCATTTTCCGGATCAATGACAATAATCTCGGCGCCAAACATGAGAGACCTTAGGGCTTCAAGTTTTGTGGTATAAGATTTGCCAGCACCGGATTTGGCAAAAACGACCTCGTTGGCGTTCTCGAGCGAAAACCGGTCGAAAATAACTAACGATCCATTGTGCTCATTGATGCCATACATAACGCCTTCGTTGGCTGTCAGAGACGACGAGGTAAAGGGAAAAGTGGTGGCAAGGGAGGTTGTGTCCATATTTCGGTTGACCTTAAGTCTATCCTCCGCAACTGGTAAGGTTGTTTTAAACCCATCTTCGTGCTGAAGCGAAGCGTGTTTTGAAATAATTAACAGACTTCCCAGAGTCGCTTCTACTTTTTTGGTAATGTCATTAAGCTCCTCAAGTGACCCCGCCGGGATTGTGACATAAAGGCCAAATTGGAAAAACCGTTCCGAGCCTTTAACGAGCTGTTCTTGCAGTTCGCGGGCATCATCAAGGGCAAGCTCGACGCCCGGATCGACGGCCCGGCCGGCTTTGATATCGGTTGAGAGTGTCGCTTCCATTTCGGCGATTTTGCGTCTCAAATCATCCAAAACTCCGCGGGCTTCTTCCTGGTAGTGAAACATTGAGATATCAAGGGAGTGTTCAAAATTAATAAGCGGCGAGAGCCAGTTGGCGCCGACATAACGCGGATAACCAATTACAAAAAGGGTACGGAAATAAACCTCGCCGATTTTTAGAAAATCAAAATCAACTTCGATTGCCGGCGGGGCAATAATGTCTCTGATCGATACTGTGCCTTTGCCCAGGGTCGCGCTTGAGGCCGAGACATTAGCAGCCTGCGTCGTTTCGGTATTGCCAATAAAAGGCAGTTTCATTTCGTACCACCTCCTTGGGGATTAGTCGAAATCGCTTCTTGGGCTTTGGCAGTTGCTTCGCGCAGTTTAGATAGAGCGTCTGATACTTGAACGGGCGTTGCCGCAGTTGCGGCCGGTGGAGCCGAAGGTTGAGCCGGTTGCGGTGCAGATTGAATAGGCTCGGGGACCGGTTGTACTACGGGTGGTGATTGTGGCGTTTCGTTTTGGGCAAACGGCCTAAAAGGCACTTGAGGCGCGACCGGTTCAACTGGTTGGACAGGTTGAACAGGAGCTGGTTGCGGTGTTTCTGGCTGTGGAGTGGCAGGAGCGATTGGCCCGCCTTGACTCGGCGAGGCAGGTGGAACAGGTGCTGGGGCTTGGTTAAGCGGCGCTGGCTCCATAGCCGGCTGGACAATTGGGGTCGTGTAGGAACCGGCTTCAAGGCCTACTTTTTGCAGATTGACCGAAGCGGGG
>Ga0080064_1004821_pt1 | contig 16719 bp, 17 predicted proteins | sample Subgrocontami54m_FD_69260 | JGI IMG/M metagenome (GOLD analysis project Ga0080064, IMG submission 69260) | Subsurface groundwater microbial communities from S. Glens Falls, New York, USA - GMW46 contaminated, 5.4 m (SPADES assembly) (version 2) ...
CTTCTGACGTTGACTCGGGCCGAAGATTGCTTCGCTGCGGCTCGCAATGACGGAAACGAACTCCCACCCCACGGCCTGCATTTCCGAATGCGGCGAGCACGCACGGCCTGAATCGCTATTCCTGGGACCCTAGCTCCGATTGACATGCCCAGCTTGGGAGCATATAGTCTCTGCTTGCATTGGTCGGGACTATTATCTCCGTTTTCGGCGGTAGGGAGGCGAATATGAGCTATGGCTGGCGCGGCGTAGTGGGCATGGTCTCTCCCACGTATCGGGTCGGTGGGCTGGAGCGGTTCATCCGCATGTTGCCCGAGGGTATCGGAGTGATACCTCTGTACGGCGGCGCCATCCGGAGCGGTACCGAGGCCGAGCTGCGCCGGGCGCTGGAGGTTGCCGAGGAGAAGGTGGCCCTGCTGGCAGAGCTTAATGCAGATGTGATCACGGTAGACGGTGCGCCGCCCGTGATGTTGGCCGGCTACCGTGGTTCCATGGAGGTGGTGGAGCGGTTGCAGACAAAGTACGGAAAGCCCGTGTCCACTGCCCCCATCTCCCAGATCGAGGCCTTCCAGGACCTGGGCGTCAAACGGCTGGCGGGCATAACCTACTTCCCCAACGAGTTGAACCGCAAGTTTGCCCAGTACTTTGTCGAGGCGGGTTACGAGGTGGCGGCCATGGAGGGCTACCCCACCGCCTTTACCGATGCCGGCAAGATCCCTGCCGGGGAGATCTATGCCTTCGCGAAGAAGGTGTTCCGCGAGGCAGGCGGCGCCGACTGCGTCTACATGATGGGTGGGGGCTGGGACCCTCAGCCCATCGTGGCCATGCTGGAGGGCGACCTGGGCGTGCCCGTGGTGGCCGCCCTGCCAGCGAAGATGCGGGCGGTACTCAAGCGGCTGAAGGTCCAGCACACCTACCAGGGCTACGGGCGCCTGTTGGAGCTGTCGTAGCCCCCTCTCCCTTTGGGAGAGGGTTGGGGTGAGGGCTGGCGTTGCCGGGATAATTGATTGCCCTATTCCAGGGGCATACGGCCTTTCGCGGCACGAAGGCCAACGTTTGCGCTCTTGGTGAATACGGAGGTGATGCATGGCCTATGGCTGGCGTGGAGTAGTGGGTATGGTCTCGCCTACCTACCGGGTGGGCAACCTTGAGGAGTTCGTGCGCCTGTTGCCTGAGGGCATCGGCGTCATTCCCCTGCACGGCGGAGCCGTGCGCGGCGGCACCGAGGCCGAGCTGCGCCGAGCATTGGAGGTGGCGGAGGAGCAAGTGGCCTTGCTGGCTGACTTGGGCGTGGACCTGATTACTGTGGACGGTGCGCCGCCGTTCATGCTCCAGGGCTATCGTGGCGCCGACGAGGCAGTGGCGCGGCTGGAGAAGAAGCACGGCAAGCCTGTGCTGGCCACCCACACCTCACATCTGGAGGCCTTCCAGGTGCTGGGAGTCCGGCGCATCGCCGGGGTCACCTACTTCCCCAACGACTTGAACCGGAAGTTCGGCCAGTTCTTTGCCGAGGCTGGCTACGAGGTGGCGGCCATGGAGGGCTACCCCACTGCCTTCACCGACGCCGGCAAGATACCGCCGGAGGAGATCTACGCCTTTGCCAAGCGGGTCTTCCAACAGGTGGGTGGCGCGGACTGCGTCTACATGATGGGCGCGGGCTGGCACCCTACGCCCATCGTGGCCATGCTGGAGCGCGACCTGGGGGTCCCTGTAGTGGCCGCCTTGCCCGCCAAGATGCGGGCTGTGCTCAAGCGGCTGGGTGTCCAACACACGTACCAGGGGTGTGGGCGGTTGTTGGAGTTGACATAGAGCCAACACGGGGAATGTGGCCATTAGGCCAAAATCCGCCACCTACAGCTTTGGGTGAATCTGTTGGTGCTCGCGAAGCTAGTGCTTGCTGCGAGGCCCCTCCTGGACCGATGTGCGGAGGAGTGCGCCTCAACCTGGACCCTTTGCTGACGCAGAAGAAAAGGTCTCGTTGGCGCCTTCACCGCGGGTGAGGTGGCGCTACTGCCGAGCATGATCTTCCAGAGTGGCAGTCCTCGCGGCTACCTCATGGCCTGCTGCCCGGGCCGCCAGGGTCTTCAGACCGGCCATGGTGTGGGGTTTCTCCTTGCCCCACCTGACGTTCCGCTGCCACCTGTGGCGTGGGCGCCAAATTGGAGCGGCCCTGCGTGCGCCGGAGCGCACCCGGCGCTACAGCTAGCAGGGCTACGCTGCATGACGCCAGGGCTGCCGCGCTGAGGCCCAGAGACCAGTGGATGCCAATGAGGCTGCCCAGGACTCCAACTGTCAGGCCGCTGCCAACCCTAAGCCCCTGCTGGGCCATGTTGAACAGGCCGATGACACGGCCCCTGATATCTGCGGGAGCCTCCACTTGCACCAGCGTTTGGCACATTGCCATGAACGAGATGTTGAACACACCAGCGAGGAAGAGCGCGGTCAAGGCTATCGAGTAGCTCGGAGCCGCAGCAAACCCACCTATTGCGACGCACCATAGAATAGCCAAGATGGTGGCGGTCCGCTGACGCGCTCTGGAGAAGGCGGCGAGCTCGAGAACAAACCCACCCAGCACCGCACCCGCTGCATTGGCTGCCAGCAGCGCGCTGTAGGCGAACCCGGACTTGTCCGTGCCCAGGTCCCCGGCAAACTGGGGCATCTGCGCCTGGAAGGCGTTGCCAATCAGCAGGGAGCTCAGCCCAGCCAACACGATCATCGTCACGATGGCGCTGTTGCCGGACACTCTGCGCCCCACCCAAATCGCTTCCTGGAACAGGTTGCCTTGGTGCGCCTGGACCCGTGACAGCGCCTTGCGAGCCGCCAGTCCCGTGTATGGTGCAGTCAGCAGCCAGACCATCAGGGGCAGGTATAGCAAGGCGTTGACCATAAGGCCGTAGGCAGGTCCAAGCACGAGCATGAGGGTCCCGCCTACTGCGGGTCCCAAGAGGATGCCCAACTGTCGCGCCGTGGCGTTGAGACGCACCGCGCTCTGCAAATGCTGTGGGCCGACGATCTCGTGGGTGATAAGCTGCGTTGGTGGACTCCAGAGGGCGCCTGCCAGACCATGGATTGCCAGCAGGCCCATGGCGTGCCAGATGGCCAGGCGATGAGTGAGAAACAGGGCCCCCCAGGCTATCGAGATGACCATGAACACCGCCTCGGCGACCAAGATCATTTTCCGCGAGTTGAGTCTATCGGCGAGGCCACCGATGTGAAACGCGAACAGCAAGTGCGGTAGCCAGTGGCTTATCACAGCGAATCCGCCAAGGAGTGGGGAGTGGAACGTTTGAAAGATCACCCAGTAGCTGATCACGTGCTCGATGTTGTCTGCCATCATCGAAAGCAGGTTGGTTGCGAGGAACTTGCGGAAGTCACGGTGTCGCAGGGCGGCGAAAGCCTGTCCCGGTGGCTTCGTTGGGTGTTGGGGGCCTCCGGCTCCTGTCGGGGTCTCGCTATGGCTCAGTTGTGACACCCTTCTTCAGAGCACCCGCACCGACGGGCGGAGGGCGAAGCGGTCTGTCACACCACGTCTGGTAGCTCGCCATCGCCGTGCCCGATCGGTGTACCTCGAAGTGGGGGTACAAGAGCATGCTGTAGCGCACAGCAAGCCATTCTGGGATTACCGACCCCTGGTGTCAATCGGGTGCTAAGTCCAGGGTGCGCTCTCCGGGCACATACCGATAGGAAACCCAATCTACAGAAGGAATCGCTGGCCTTGGGCGCCACGCTCTGGATTGACATGACCAAGGCTAGGACATATATTCTTGAAGTTGCATACTACTGCCTCTGCTGTGAGCAAGGGCTGTATCGCCTGGAGAATCTGATAGAAGGGGAATGATCGGACTGCTATGTCCTCGCGCAATTCAGTGGTTAAGGTAGATGCTATGGGGCTGCACTATAGGCAGCTCAATGCCCGCCTTCGGGAGTTGGTCGGTGAGGGGGTCAGGCACATCGAGATCTCGAATGTGTATGGACAGCGATACATAGGGACCGACCTGAACGCGCCGGTCCTGATAGACGTCTACGGCACTCCGGGCAACGACCTCGGAGCCTTCATGGATGGCCCCACCATCGTGGTGCATGGCAACGCCCAGGATGGCTGCGGCAACACCATGAACGAGGGCGAGATCGTGGTCCACGGCCACGCGGGGGACATCCTCGGCCTGTCCATGCGCGGTGGCAAGATACTTGTCAAGGATGACGTCGGCTACCGCGTGGGCATCCACATGAAGGAGTACAAGGAGAAGGTGCCGCAGGTGGTTATCGGGGGTACTGCCCAGGACTTCCTGGGCGAGTACATGGCTGGAGGAACCCTGGTCGTCCTCGGCTTGAACCTCCAACCGGGGGAGCGCCACAAGGCCAACTTCATCGGCACCGGCATGCACGGGGGCGCCATCTACCTGCGGGGTGAAGTGGCGCCTCACCAGTTGGGCAAGGAGGTAGGGGTGGCCCAGCCCAACGAGGTCGAGAAGGCCAAGCTCGCCGCGCTGGTCACCGAGTTTGCCCAGCACTTCGGCATGGACCCGGCCCCTATCCTATCGGCCCCGTTCAGCAAGCTCTATCCGCTCTACCTCCGTCCCTACGGCAGGCTGTACACCCCGTAAGATTGTAGGGGCGAAGCGTCCGCAGACAAGACAAGCGTGGTCCCTGGCCCGCCGCTGATGCTTCGCCCCTACGTTGTTGTGGCCTGACCCGCCCGAATGGCCCGAGCGGGCAAGTGACAAGGTGGAGGTGATATATGGCGCAGGCGCAAGCTCCGTACCCAGTGCAGTTCTCGGTGGACTACCCCAACCGGCCCCTCAACAAGCTGTCCTCAGCGTTTCGTATACTCGCCGTTATCCCTATCGCTATCGTCTCCGCATTGGTGAGCTCGGGCTCGCTGAGCTTGGGGGACATCGGGGGCGAAACAGCGCGGGACATCTCAGCGGGCATCACCGGAGTGGGAGGGTGGGTCTTCTTCGCTGTTGTCCTCATGCTCCTCTTTCGTCAGAAATACCCGAGGTGGTGGTTCGACTGGAACGTTGCCCTACTGCGGTTCGAAAACCGTGTGGCGTCGTATCTCTTCCTGTTGCGGGACGAGTACCCTGCCACAGACGATGACCAGGCTGTGCATCTGGTTATCCCCTACCCCGATGCGAAGCAAGACCTGAACCGTTGGTTGCCCCTGGTCAAGTGGCTACTGGCCTTTCCGCATTACATCGTGCTGGTGGTGCTGGTCATTGCGATGGTCGTAGTGAGCATAGTTGCCTGGTTCAGCATATTGTTCACGGGCCGCTACCCCAAGGACCCCTTCGACTTCGTCGTGGGTGTGCTGCGTTGGGGCAACAGAGTTGGGGCCTACGCTTTCTTACTGACTACGGACAAGTACCCGCCCTTCCGGCTCAGCCCATAGCCTGGTCTGGGGACAGGCTTACGGGCCTGTTACTGGAGGGCGCTTGCGTTCGTCCCAAAATCCACCACCTGTTATGTTCGGTGGAACAGGCGGTTTTTTCACCCAGGTCGTGCAGATGCGTAGGGGCGCAGCATTGCTGCGCCCCTACGGTTTGACTTTGCTGGATGGTGAATCAGGGAGCGGCCACAAGCGCTTGACAACAAACGTAACAATTCCTATTGTTAGGGCCGAATGCTAGCGGCAGCGGACAGGTCTTGCTTCTTTACCTCGTAGGGGGCCTCTGAGTGCGCAAGCACTGGGTCGTGGCAACGGTGCTCACCATAGGGGCCTCCGCCCTTCTAACTGTCTTCTTTCTTAGAGTTCCCTTAGTTCCGGCTCAGGCCTCCAAAGAGGGCCGGCAGATTGATTACTTGCTCACCCTCCAGTTCATCATCGGCGGGGCTATCTTCGCTCTGGTCTTGGTGTTCCTGCTCTATAGCGTGGTGGTCTTTCGCCGCCGTCCCGGCGATATGGAAGATGGCCCGCCTATCGAGGGCAGTCGTGCCCTGGAGATGGTCTGGACCGTCGTCCCCCTGGTGATTGTGCTCTCCCTGGCGGCCTACGGCAGCGTTGCGTTGCGGGACATGATAGGCGCGCCGCCTGGGCCCGAGTTGGTGGTGAAGGTGGAGGCGAGGCAGTTTGGCTGGCGCTTCGAGTACCCTCAATATGGGTTCACCTCTCCCATGCTTCGCCTCCCCGTGGACCAGCCCGTGTTGCTCCGGATCACCAGCCGGGATGTAGTCCATTCCTTCTGGGTCCCGGAGTTCCGCACCAAGCAAGATGCCCTGCCCGGTCGGGAGACGCGCCTGCGGATTACGCCCACCCTGGTTGGCGATTACATGGTGCAGTGCGCAGAGCTTTGCGGCCTGGCCCATTGGGCGATGAAGGCTCCGGTAAGCGTGGTGACCGCGGACGACTTCCAGAGGTGGGTTACGGCGCAGCGAAGGTGATGCCCAGGAGAGATGGATGACAAGAGAGCCATGAAGACCTTCCTTATGCTGGGGGTGGTGCGGGGGCTGATCGTGGGGTTGGCCGGCGCTGCCCTGGGCATGGCGCTGACCATGCTGGTCCGGGCAACTCTGGGGTATGCCGCCTGGGACGCGGAGCAGGCGACTCTGGTCGGCTCCCTGGTGGGCGTCATCGCCTATCTGGTGGGGCTGGGGACGTTCAACGCCTGGGTGGCCTGGATCTTGGGCCGCCCCACCCCCGAGCCGGGCGAGCACCACGCCAAGGGGTGGACTCGCTACTTTGGCGTGGACACCAACCACAAGGTCATCGGCGTCCAGTACATGGTCACCTCTCTGGTAGTCATGGCGGTGGCCGGGGTGTACCAGCTCATTGACCGCCTGGAGACGGCGCAGCCCGGCCTCCAGTTCCTGAGCGCTGGTACGTACAACAGCCTGATGAGCCTGCACGGCATCATGATGCTGGGGGGTGTGCTGCTGGGCATCTCGGGGCTGATGAACTACCTTATACCCTTGATGATCGGGGCCAAGGACATGGCCTTCCCACGGCTCAATGCCTTCTCGTACTGGATTACCGTGCCGTCCGTCTTGCTCCTCCTGTTCGCCCTGCCTGCGGGGGGCTTCGACACTGGATGGACGGCCTACCCGCCCCTGAGCGTCCAGGCAGCTCTCGGGATGCAGTTCATGTTGCTGGCGTTCTACCTGGTGGGTTGGTCCTCGATCTTGGGTGGCGTCAACTTCATTACCACCATCCTCAAGATGAGGGCGCCGGGCATGAGCCTGTTCCGCATGCCCATATTCATCTGGGCCGCTTTGGCGACGGCGTTCCTTCAGCTCCTGTTCACCCAGTTCGTGGGCACGGCCTTCCTGTTCGTGTTGTTTGAGCGGGTGTTGGGACTGGGCTATTTCGCCCCGGAGCGGGGTGGGAACGTCCTACTGTTTCAACACCTGTTCTGGTTCTACTCTCACCCTGCGGTCTACATCTTCGTGTTGCCCGGGCTGGGAGCTATCAGCGAGATACTGCCGGTGTTCTGTCGCAAGCCCCTGTTCGGATACCGAGCGGTGGCCCTGTCCAGCGTTGGCATAGCCCTGGGGGGTAGCATCGTGTGGGGACACCACATGTTCGCCGCAGGGATTGAGGAAGTGCTGCGCATACCGTTCATGGTGACGACACTGCTGGTTGCCGTGCCCACGGGCATCAAGATCTTCTCCTGGCTGGCCACCATGTGGCAGGGCAAGATACACCTCCAGACGCCCATGCTGTTTGCCCTGACTGCCATCGCAGCGTTCCTGGTGGGGGGTCTCACAGGTGTACCCAACGGTATTGTGCCCACCGATCTGTACATTACGGACACGTACTGGGTGGTGGCGCACTTCCACCACACCCTGTTTGGTGGCTTCGTCTTCCCGGCTATGGCGGCCATTTACTTCTGGTTCCCCAAGGTGACGGGGCGTTTCCTCAGCGAGAAGCTGGGAAAGGTCCACTGGGCGCTGATGACCGTGGGCTTCTTCGTCACCTACTTGCCCATGTTCTGGCTCGGCATGAACGGCATGAGGCGGCGTGTCGCCGACTACGACGCCTCTGCGGGCTTGGGTACCATGAACCTGGTGGTGACCATCGGCGGCTACCTGATTGGCCTGGCCATGCTGCTGTTCTTCATCAACCTGGTGGTCAGCGCGCGGCGCGGTGCTCGCGCCACCGAGAATCCCTGGCGCTCCCGGACACTGGAGTGGCAGATCTCCTCTCCCCCGCCCGAGGAGAACTTCTCAGGGGTGCCCCAGGTGCTGGCGCCCCCATATGGCTATGGGACTCCGGGATCCGTTCATGCAGTGTTGGCGCCGGCAGGCGACGAGGGTCGCCGGAAGGGGTAGGGGGAGCGCGTCTTGGTAGCGCAGGCGTCCGGGATCTGTGAAGGAGGTGACTGATGGGCCGTCGAAGCCTTGGGGCCAAGATGCGTCTTGGCTATGGTGTTTTCGGTGTCTTGATGGCTATTGAGCTTGTCGAGTACGCTGTGGGTACTAGGGTGCGGTCTGGCAACTGGCCCTACCTGGCTGTTCTGGCCGTGATTGGAGCGTGGCCCATCTTGGCGTACTTCATGCACATCAGGCAGTTGAGGAAGGGCGAGGAGTAGCGTAGAGTGGCCGCGACAACACATCAAGAACAGCGACTGGACCTCCATCGGCTCGGCCTGTGGATGTTCATCTTCTCGGAGAGCTTCCTCTTTCTCGCGCTGCTGTCCACGCGGTACTACCTTCAGGGGGTGCAGCGCCCTGCCGAGGTGAACCAACCGCTGGGTCTGGCCATTTCAATGGTCCTGCTGCTGAGCAGCCTCAGCGCCTATCGGGGTGAGACCTGTGCCGCCTATGGCGACCAGAGGGGGTTCCGGCGCAACATCCTGTTCACGATGGGCCTGGGCCTGCTGTTCCTGGTGGGCGTTGCGGTGGAGTGGTACGAGGGGTTCCACTTCTTCCCGCCGTCCGCGGGCTACGGGACCGTGTTCTTCACTCTAACTGGTTTCCACGCCTTCCACGTGCTAACTGGCTTGCTGGTGTTGGCGGCTGTGCTCGTGCGGGGGCGCAAGGTCCAGTACGGCCCGGGGAACTACTGGGGTGTGGAGGGCGCCGTCAAGTACTGGCATTTCGTGGACGTGGCCTGGGTGTTCATTTACCCGACGCTGTACCTGGTGAGCTAGCGTCTGGCCTGGACCTAACCCCTGCCCCTTCCCGAAACGGGAAGAGGATGAGCGCAAGGGCGACCCGCCGGGTCGCCCCTACGGTGTGCTGGCAGGTGCTGTGGCCTCAGTCGTTGACAGCCTGGCTGCGGAGATGCTACCGTGTCCTAAGCTGTCATGTACTGGGCCAACTTCATCCATATCTACCAGCCTCCCACGCAGCGCCTCGACGTCCTTGCGCGCATCGTCGAGGAATGCTACCGGCCGCTGGTGGCGCTGCTCCGCCGTCACCCACAGGCGCGGCTCACGGTGAACATATCCGGGTCCCTCACCGAGCTACTGGCCGACCACGGCTATCGGGACGTGCTGGACGGGCTACGGGCGCTGGGAGAAGCAGGCCAGATTGAGTTTGTGGCCAGCGCCATGTACCATCCCATCCTCCCGCTGATACCACGCCACCAGATCGTCCGCCAGATACAGCTCAACAGCGATGTAAACCGGAAGTACCTGGGCGATGCCTATTGTCCCCAGGGGTTCTTCCCTCCCGAGATGGCCTACAACTTCGAGGTGGCTGATATAGCTGTGGATATGGGCTACCGGTGGCTGCTGCTGGACGAGATCGCCTGCCCTTCGCCGCTTCGCCGTGATGCGGTTTACCGGCATGCGGACAAGCCCGCACTACGGCTGCTCTTCCGGGAGCGGGGGGCCAGTGACGGCATTGGCTTCGGGCGTTTCCCGTCTGGTGCGGCCTTCTTGGAAGGCCTGGGCGAAGCTGTCCGGTCGGAGGGATACGTGCTCACCGCCACCGACGGCGAGGTCTACGGCCACCATCGGCCTGGACAGGAGCGCCTCTTGGAGGAGGTCTACGCCTCGGACGCGGTGCGTACGTGCACCCTGTCACAACTGCTGGAACTGTTCCCAGACGCCGGCGCCGTCAGCCCTCGCGAGTGCTCCTGGGCCTCCCACGAGGACGAGCTCCAGGCGGGCAACCCCTATGCCCTGTGGAGCCACCCAGGCCACCAACTGCACGATCTCCAGTGGCGTCTGGTCCAGCTTGGCCTGTTCGCGGTGGGCACCGCCTGCCCAGACATCCGACGCTACCCGAGGGCCCAAAAGCTGATGGACCAGGGGCTGCATAGCTGCCAGTTCTGGTGGGCGTCCTGCCGCCCATGGTGGGACAAGGACATGGTCCTGCGGGGAGCTCACCTGGTGGTGGAGGCCATCAAAGGCTTGGGCAAAGACTTCTCCGAGACGGTGATTGCGGCGGAGTGCTTCTACGAGGAGCTGGAGGTCATGTGCGACGAGTGGCAGTCAGAGGGGCATGCCGCCCGTCTGGCCCAGGAGTACCTGGCCCGACACTCGGGCGTGGAGCCGGGCGTCCTCACCTTCGCCACCGGCGACCAGGGCGTGGCTGAGGGCTAGCCCAGGGCGGGCACAGAGGCCCGCCCCTACAGGGATTCCCCTCTCCCTTTGGGAGAGGGTGAGAGCCTGCCCTGAGCGAAACGAAGGGGTGAGGGCAAACCCAAGGGCGGACATCCCGACGCGTCGGGACCCCTACTGTACGGACTCGGCAATCTTGAGGAACATCTCGCGGGTCAGGCCGCGCTCCAGGAAGCCCCAAAGGTTGTAAGCCATGTCGCCCCTGTTCCAGACCAGGCTGAGGGATGTCCTGCCTTCACGGTAGGGGTCTGTGTACAGGAAGCCGGGAGTGCCCCTCACGGTGACTGGCTTGTAGGGCTGATCACTCATCGCGAGCTCGAATTGGCCCTGGGACTGGGACTGGCTGAACTGGAGGCCCGGGCCATCGGGGTAGGCGAAGAAGCTGATGTGGGTTTCCTTCCCAGAGTCGGGTATTGCCAGAGGGAGTACCTCGGCGCCTACCAGACGGAGACCCAGGGGTAAGTAGCGGGGTACCTCCACGTTGAAGTCCACCTGGGCCTGGACGGACTGGAGCTTGGCTGGGTCAATGCCCTTAGGCAGGCCCGGTGACCGGGAGCAAGCCAGGACCACGGCTATCAAAACCGCCAGGAATAGCCCGCTTTTCATGGCCCTGAAGTTTTCTCTATTCATGACACACTACGCGGTGGTCATTGGACCCCAAACCCACAGCATCATTGTAGGGGCGGTCCCCCCGTGGCCGCCCTGGCGTCCGCCCTACGACAGACGCTGGCCTCTCAACGATCGGCGCGGAAACAGCCAACCCAGGGCAACCACGGGGGTTGCCCCTACGGCCGACGTTTTCGGTCTAGTCCGTCTCACGGGGCGCGTGCTATAGTTTATCCCAGTTTGGCCTGAAGCTTCGAGGAGAGCTTATGAAATACGCTATGGGCGTGGACATCGGAGGCACCTTTACCGACGGGGTGGTGGTGGACCAGGACAATGTCTGCCACATCTTCAAGACCCCTACCATCCCCCAGGACCCAGCCAGAGGCCTGCTCAACTGCGTGGCCAAGGCGGCTGGTGCCTTTGGCATGTCCTCCGGCGCCTTTCTCCAGAACCTGGGCAAGCTGACCTATGGCACCACCCTGGCCACCAACGCTCTGCTGGAAGGCACTGCATCCAAGACTGGCCTGATTACAACCAAGGGCTTCCGCGACACGCTGCCCATTGCCCGCGTGGGGCGCGAGTACCTGCCCATTGACCTTCAGTTCGACAAGCCGCCACCCCTCATCCCTCGGTCCATGATTGAGGAGGTCTCCGAGCGGGTGGACCGGGACGGGAACGTGATCACTCCCCTCGACATCGAGGGTGCAGAGCAGGCCATAGAGCGGCTGATGGCCAAGGGTGTGCAGGCTATCGCTATCTGTTTTCTGTGGAGCTTCCGCAACCCTCAGCACGAGCGCCAGGTGCGAGACATCCTGCGTCAGCGCCACCCCCAGGTGTACGTCACCATATCAAGTGAGCTGGCGCCGGTGTTTGGGGAGTACGAACGCACTGCCACCGTGGTAATGAACAGCGCCCTGGGGCCGCGTATCCGTGAGCACCTGGGCCGCCTGGAGCAGCTCCTGTATGAGCAGGGCCTGTCCGTACCCCTTCTGGTGATGCAGTCCAACGGCGGCCTCACGCCAGCCCAGGACGCTTCCCTGCGTCCAGTGACGCTGTTGAGCTCCGGACCAGTGGGTGGCGTAGTTGCCTCGAAGCACGTGGGGGAGCTGCTGGGCTATCGCAACCTGGTCTGCGTGGACATGGGCGGCACCAGCTTCGATGCCAGCCTCATAACCGAAGGGGAATACGCCTCCAGCCTTACGGCACGGGCGTACAACCACAACGTCTACGTCCCCATGGTGGACGTGTATTCGATTGGCGCGGGCGGGGGCAGCATCGCCTGGGTGGACATGGGCCGCGTGCTCAAGGTAGGGCCGCGTAGTGCGGGGGCCGACCCAGGCCCAGCCTGCTACGGTAAGGGTGGTGAAGAGCCTACGGTGAGCGACGCCGACGTAGTGCTTGGTCGCCTTGATCCCACGTACTTCCTGGGTGGGGAGGTGGTCCTGGACGAAGGGCGCTCCCGCGCTGCCATCGAGGAGAAGGTGGCCCGCCCCCTGAACATGGACGTGGTCTCGGCTGCCGCAGGCATCTGCCAGGTGGTGGATGCTGCCATGGCAGACGCTGTCCGCCTCATCTCGGTGCGCAAGGGCTACGACCTGCGGGACTACGTCATGGTGGCCTTCGGTGGAGCTGGCCCGGTACATGCCGGAGCCATCGCCAGGGAGCTGGGGCTGCGCACCTTTGTAGTGCCCTATGTGGCTACAGCTCAGTCTGCCTTTGGCATCGTGGCCTCGGACATCATCCACAGCTTCGCCCGCAGCGAGCTCATGGACTTGGACGACCCGGCGCGCATGGACCTCGGGTTCCGTGAGCTGGAGGCGAGGGGCTTGGAGCTGCTTCGCAAAGAGGGCTTCCCGGAGTCGGAGGCGCGCATCGTGCGCCAGGCGGACATGCGCTACCGGGGGCAGGACCACGAGATCACCGTACCCATATCCGTGAAACATCTGGACAAGCAGGACTTGCCTGACATAGTGGGCCGCTTCGAGGGCCGTTACGAGTCGCTGTACGGGCAGGGCACTATCTTTCGCCAGGCCAAGATCGAGGTGGTCACTCTGCGGGTGGACGTTGTGGGGGCTACGCAGAAGCCAAGCCTGCCGCAGGTGACGGCCGGTGGTCCTGACCCACGCCACGCGCTGCGGGCGCGGCGCCCGGTCTACTTCCCCGAGGAGCGGGGTACCCTCTCCACCGCCTTTTACGACGGGGATAAGCTGTTGGGGGGCAATGAGATCGCCGGACCGGCCATTGTGCAGTTTCGTGGGACCACGGCTGTGGTCCACCCGGGCCAGCACGCTCGGGTGGATGAGTACCGCAACCTGATCGTGACCACTTGACATCCCTTCCCCCGTCGATGGGGGAAGGCTAGGATGGGGGTGAAGCGCGGTGCCACTCACCCCCGCTATGAAGAGAAGGGCGCTCAGCGCATCCCCAGGGTAGTGCCAAGGTGTCCCGGGGCGGGCACGGAGTCCCGCCCCTACGTCGTAGTCAAACGGAGGCACGTATGCCCAAAGTTGATCCGATAACGCTGGAAGTGGTCCAGAACCGCCTCCTGCAAACAGCTCACGAGGGTGGCTATGCCCTGATCCGCACGGGCGCCTCCCCGGGCATCGTGCACACCAAGGACCTGGGCTTCAACGTGTGCGACCCGGCGGGCCGCCCCGTGTCATACTCCCTCTGGATGCCCCGGCACGGCACCACTCTGGCCTACATGCTCAGGGCCACTCGCCGGCGCTTCCCCGATAGTGACATCCAGGCGGGGGACATGTTCCTGACCAACAACCCACACGATGGGGCGCTGCACAACCTGGACCTCGCCGTGCTTGCTCCCTGCTACTACAAAGGCCAGCTCATCGCCTGGACTGCTTGTGCTACTCACCACCTGGACATCGGAGCGGTCACGCCAGGGCGCGCTCCCAACGCCACGGACTGGCGCCAGGAAGGGCTGATCTTCCCTCCCATGAAGATCGTGGAACGGGGCCGCCTGCGCGAGGACTTCTTCGAGTTCTTTCTGACCAACGTCCGTGCACCCCAGTACCAGGGGCTGGACCTGAAAGGCCAGATCGCCGCCAACAACGTGGCCCAGGACCGACTGCGCCAGCTCGCCGACCGCTACGGGGTGGATACGCTGCTGGCCTGCTATGACGAGATGATGGACCTATCCGAGACCAAGACCCGCGAGCGCATCCGGAGGCTGCGTCCGGGACGGTACCACGCCACGCAATACCTGAACTACGACAAGATGTACAAGCTCGAGTGTACACTCATCGTCGAGGACGGCACGCTGACCTTCGACTTCACCGGCACCGATCCTCAGTCGCGCTTCTTCGTGAACGAGGCGGAGGCCTGCACCGTGGCCAACGTGCACAACCTGTTCATCTGCCTGCTGGTGCCCGACCTGGCCATTAACGAGGGCTGCTTCCGGCCCCTCAGATTCGTGCTGCCCCCCGGCACGGTGTTTAGCTGTTTGCCCCCAGCCCCCTGTGGAGCGGCCTCCACTACCTCGTCCCACCGCACGGCGAGCCTGGTGCTGGAGGTGCTCAGCAAGGCCCTGCTCCAGTCCGACGAGTGGTGGCGGGCCAACGCCGCCTGGGGGACAGGCATGACCGATATCCTATTGAGCGGCAATGACCGCAAGGGACAGCCGGTGTTCGCTCGCATGCAGATCTTTGCCCGGGGAGGCGGGGCACGCGCCAACAAGGATGGCGTGGACGCCGGAGGTGTGGTCCACTCCACCAGCATGTCCATTGCCAACGTGGAGACCCTGGAGCGGCGCTTCCCGGTGCTATACCTCTTCAACCGCTACCGCGTGGACTCCGGCGGCGCGGGGAAGTACCGGGGAGGCATGTCCACCGAGGCTGCCTACAAGCTGCATGGGGCGGACAAGCTGGATGCCAACGTCTGGTATGTGGACAAGGATGTCCCCAACGAGGGCCTTGAGGGCGGGTTGCCGGGTGTCGGCCCGACGGTCTACCTAAAACGCAACACCAATGTCAACGAACTGTTGGCGCGCGCTGCTCCCGACTACTCGGACATACAGGGTGAGGAGGTCCTGCTCCCCTGCCAGACGCCCGTCTTTCCCATGACGGAGCGTGATGTGCTGCTGGACCAGATACCCGCAGGGGGTGGCTTCGGCGACCCCCTGGAGCGGGACCCCGAGGCGGTGCTGCGGGACGTGGTGGAAGGCTACGTCTCCGTCGAGGCGGCCCGCGAGAAGTACAAGGTCATCATGTTGCCCGGGTACACCGGAGTGGACTTGGAGGCGACCCAGCGGTTGCGCCAGCAGGCCCACCGCCGGACGTAGGGGCGAAGCATCAGGAGCAGTGAGCTCGGAACTACGTCTGTTGGGGCCGGATGCTTCGCCCCTATGGGAAACAGGGTGTGAGATCCAAGAGTCATGATGTATCCGAAGCCTAATCCCAACCACAGGCTCTGCATCCAGGCGCTGCGCCGAATGTCCCCGGAGGCCAGGCTGCTCAAGGCGTTCGAGATGACGGAGTTCACCCGCGAGCTGTTCAGGGTCGGGCTGCGCCGCAGGTTCCCCCACCTAACCGAGACCCAGCTTCATACGTTATACTTGGAGCGACTGGCCAAGTGTCACAACAGGAACTGGTGAAGAGGGTCGTTGGAGTGCTGGACGCCCTTGGGATTCAGTACATGGTTTCTGGGGCGGTGGCCTCCAGCCTGCAAGGGGAGCCGCGGGCCACTCACGATATTGACCTTGTAGTCGAGTTGGACATGGCGATGGCAAAGAGGCTGGTGGAGGCCTTCCATCCGTCGGACTTCTACTTGGACCAAGCGGCCGTTGAGGACGCTATCGGAAAACGGGGTATGTTCAACTTGATTCAGGTGGGCACTGGAGACAAGGTGGACTTCTGGATGCTCACTGATACCCCTTTCGATAGGTCCCGCTTTGCTCGAAGATACGCCGAAGAGTTCATGGGCGCCCGGGTCTTCGTGTCCAGCCCTGAGGATACTATCTTGGTGAAGCTCTGGTGGGCCAAGCTGTCCGGCGGCAGCGAGAAGCAGTTCACGGATGCGCTGCGTGTCTATGAGGTCCAGTTCGAGAAGCTGGACCATGAGTACCTGCGCCGTTGGGCAGAGGAACTGAGCGTAGCACCGATGCTAGCCAGGATACAAGCGGAAGCGGAGACGGTCTAGTGCGTGGTCGGCTGGACTGGGGCGTATCGTTGTCCTCGCCTGGGCACGGTTACGGTGAATGAGCTAACGGGCCTGCTCGCTGGTTGCCTTCGGCTCACCTCGGCCGGCCATGTCGAGGTGGTGGATGCTGCCCTTCTGCGCAGCCAGGTGATTGACCGCCTGGTGCGAGAGGCCGTGCTGGCCCAGGACCAGACGGTGCGCCAGGCCTGTCGCTGGGTCATCCGTGCGTCGGCGCAGGCCCTGGGGGTCTACCCGGCCTCTATCCGTGAGCTGTATCTGACCCGAGGCCGGGGTGAGGTGTCCGGTTTGACGGTTCCTGCGGTGAATGCCCGCATGTTGCCCTATGACACGGCCTGGGCGGGGTTCTCTGCCGCCCAGGGGCTAGGTGTGGGGACGCTTGTCTGGGAGTTGGCCCGCTCGGAGATGGGCTACACCGGCCAGTCCCCCGAGGAGT
>Ga0080064_1004823_pt1 | contig 16695 bp, 14 predicted proteins | sample Subgrocontami54m_FD_69260 | JGI IMG/M metagenome (GOLD analysis project Ga0080064, IMG submission 69260) | Subsurface groundwater microbial communities from S. Glens Falls, New York, USA - GMW46 contaminated, 5.4 m (SPADES assembly) (version 2) ...
CGCGGTGGATCACGGCCAGCCCGTCGCGCACCTTGCCCGGCTCGTAGATCGTCACGTAGCCCTCGCGCGACCACACCTGGAAGCGGGGGCAGCCGTGCGCCACTTCGCTGCCGATGCTCGAGGTCGTGCCGATATCGCTCTTGGCGGCGGCCAGCAGCTGGTCCTCGCTCACCCCCCCGGCCTCGGTCTTGGGCTTGTCGCCGCCGCCGAACCAGCCGCCGCCGAGGCCGGACGTGAGCGACGACATGCTGCTGCAACCGGCAAGCGCGCTCATCAGCGCAGCCATACCGGCGCACCGCACAATCCAGGTTGTGGTCTTACGTCCCGGTTGCGTCACGACGCCCTTGTCCGAACACTTGCCCGGCCTCTTGCGGACCGGTATTCCCTACCCTGTCGAGCTTGTCTGCGCCCTCTGGTAACTGTCCGGCGAATCGAACTTTAGCATCCGGACCGCCTGGCGGCCAAGCGCTCGGGCCACGAATCTGAAGCGAGATCGCGATCGCCACCCACTCCATGGCTCAGCCGCACCCCGTCCCGCCGCCGCGCCCCGCCCTCAGGATCCTGCTCGCGGCTCCGCGCGGCTTTTGTGCCGGGGTCGACCGGGCGATCAAGATCGTCGAGCTGGCCCTGCAGAAGTTCGGGGCGCCCGTGTACGTCCGCCACGAGATCGTCCACAACCGCCACGTGGTGGACTCTCTCAAGGCCAAAGGCGCCATTTTTGTGGAGGACCTGGACGAAATCCCGCAGACCGATGCGCCTGTGATCTTTTCGGCACACGGCGTGCCTCGGTCGGTGCCGGCGGCGGCCAAGGTGCGCAACCTGTTCTGCCTCGATGCCACCTGCCCGCTCGTCGCCAAGGTGCACGTGGAGGCCCGCGTCCACCATGAGGCGGGGCTGGAGATCGTGCTGATCGGGCATGCGGGGCACCCCGAGGTGGTCGGCACCCTGGGTCAGCTGCCGGCAGGCGCCGCGACGCTGATCGAGACCACGGGCGACGCGCAGCGCTTCATGCCGCGCGATCCCGAGCGGCTCGCCTACATCACGCAAACTACCCTTTCGGTCGACGACACCGCCGCCATGGTCGCCATCCTGAAAGAGCGCTTCCCGGCCATCGTCGGGCCCAAGAAGGAAGACATCTGCTATGCCACCGCCAACCGCCAGGAGGCCGTGAAGGCCATCGCCGAGCGCTGCGACAGAATGATCGTGGTCGGCGCGCCCAACAGCTCCAACTCGCTGCGGCTGGTCGAGGTGGCCGAGCGCGCGGGCTGCCCGAAGGCGCTGCTGGTGCAGCGGACCGCGGATATTCCCTGGGCCGAGTTCGACGGCATCGGCACGCTCGGCATCACCGCCGGCGCCTCCGCGCCGGAGCTGCTCGTCACCGAGATCATCGACGCCTTCCGCGCCCGCTTCGAGGTTGCGATCGAGAGCGTCGTCACCCGCGAGGAGCGGATCGCCTTCAACGTGCCGCGCGAGTTGCGCGAGGCGGGCGCGCTCTAACCCCGCTCACCTCGAGGCGCGCCCATGGCGGTCTACACGGAAGTCTCAGACGACGAGCTGGCGCACTTCATCGCCAGCTACGAGCTGGGCGCGCTCTTGTCCTACAAGGGCATCGCCGAGGGTGTCGAGAACACCAACTACCTCGTGCACACCGAGAAGGGGCCCTACTTCCTCACCCTCTACGAGAAGCGCGTGGCCCCGGCCGACCTGCCGTTCTTCCTCGGGCTCATGGAGCACCTGGCCAAGGCGGGCCTCAACTGCCCCACGCCGGTGCACGACGCCGAGGACCGCATGCTGGGCACGCTGGCGGGCAAGCCGGCCGCGCTCGTCACCTTCCTGGAGGGCGTGTGGATCCGGCGCCCGCAGCCACGCCACTGCGCCGCGGTAGGCCAGGCGATGGCGCGGATGCATCTGGCGGGTCGAAGTTTCGGGCTCGCCCGCGCCAACGCGCTGGGGCTTGCCGGGTGGGCGCCGCTCTATGCGCGGTTTCAGCCGCGCGCCGAAGAGATCGCCGCCGGCCTGCCGAGCGTCATCGAGCAGGAGCTCGACCATCTGCAGGCGAATTGGCCGGCCGGCCTGCCGCAGGGCATCATCCACGCCGACCTTTTTCCCGACAATGTCTTCTTCATCGGCGACAAGCTGTCCGGGCTGATCGATTTCTACTTCGCCTGCAACGACGCCTTGGCCTACGACGTCGCCGTCACGCTCAACGCCTGGTGCTTCGAGAGCGACCACGCCTTCAACATGACCAAGGGCCAGGCACTGCTGAAGGGCTACCAGAGCGTGCGCCCCTTGGAGCCGGCGGAACGCGAGGCGCTGCCGCTGCTCGCCCGCGGGGCCGCGCTGCGCTTCCTGCTCACCCGCGCCCATGATTGGCTACACACGGCCAGCGACGCGCTCGTCAGCCGCAAGGACCCGCAGGAGTATCTGCGCCGGCTGAAGTTCCATCGCTCCATCCGCTCCGCCAGCGAGTACGGCCTGGAGGACGGCGCATGAGCGAGGGCCGGGAGCGGGCCAAGCCGGCCGTGGTGATCTTCACGGACGGCGCGTGCTCGGGCAATCCCGGCCCCGGCGGATGGGGCGCCATCCTGACCGCGGGCAAGCACCGCAAGGAGCTGTCGGGGGGCGAGGCGCTCACCACCAACAACCGCATGGAGCTGATGGCGGCCATCGCCGCGCTGGAGGCGCTGAAGGGGCCGTCGCGCGTCGACCTGCACACGGATTCTGAATACGTCAAGAAGGGCATCAGCGAGTGGATCGACGGCTGGAAGCGCAAGGGCTGGCGGACCGCGGCGAGGACGCCGGTCAAGAACGCCGACCTGTGGCAGCGGCTCGATGCCGCCCGGCTGCGCCACGAGGTGCGCTGGCACTGGGTGCGCGGCCACGCCGGCCACGCGCAGAACGAGCGCGCGGATGAGCTGGCGCGGGAGGGGATGCGGCCGTTCCTGAAGGGGGGCAGTGGGCGGTAGGCAGTGGGCCGTTGTTCCCCTACGACGCCGGTTTCTCGTCATACGAGACTCAGAGCGACTCTCCGAGTGAAGCACGCCAGCCTTTCGAGGAGCAGGTTCGCCGCGACTTGCACTCGACACGCTTCCCAGTTGACGCTTTCTTTACCGTGTGAGTTGTGCTAGCACATTAATTGCTAGCGAAGGCCATCGCGTGGCTTTGAGATGGCGAAGGGTGGTCGGCATGAAAGTGTGGAGCATCGTCAGCCAGAAGGGCGGCAGCGGAAAAACGACGCTGGCGCTGCATCTGGCGATCGCCGCGGCGAAGGGCCGCAAAGTGCTGGTGATCGACCTCGATCCCCAGCAATCGGCCGAGCGCTGGCACGCCATCCGGCAGCGCACCACGGGCAGCAAGGACGATCCGAGCATCGCCGCGGGGCCCCACCAGAAGCTTGGCGACATGCTGAAGACCGCGCGCAAGCTCGGCGCCGAGCTGGTGCTGATCGACACGCCGCCGAAGCTCGACAAGGCGATCATCCCCTCGCTCGCGGCCGCCACCATGGTGCTGGTGCCGCTGAAGAGCTCGATTCTCGATCTGCAGGCGCTGGAGGACTGCGCCGACCTCGTCAACCTCGCGAAAGCTCGCAGCAAGACGGTCGTCATCCTCAACGCCGTGCCCACGGGGCGCAACAGGGAGACCGCCATCAAAGAGAGCTTGCGCACCGCGAGCGGCCTCAAGCTGGAGGCCGTGCCCGAGCGGCTGAGCGAGCTGCCGGCGTTCAGCCAGGGTCTGAAGAGCGGTCGCGGCGTCACGGAGACCGAGAAAAATGGCACGGCGGCGAAAGAAATCACCGCGCTCTACCAAGCGCTCTGGGCCCGCGACAGCGAAGACGCGGGAGAGTGACGTGGAGCACCTCGCGCTATCGTTGACCGACGCCATCAAGGCGTCCGCGGGCCGCCTCCCGCGTGGTGCAAGCAAGCCGCCGCGGCAGCGTCCCGAGCCTTCCCTGACCCAGTCGGTGAAGAAAGTGGCGAGCCACAAGCGCAATCCCCCGGCCACGCGCACGGGCCGGAAAGGCATCGTCATCTACTTCGACCAGCACGTGGCCGCCGCCATTCGGCGTCTGGCGTCCGATTGCGACGCCACCAACCAGGACCTGGGCGAGATGGCCTTCAAATTCCTGTTCGAGAAATTCGGAGAGCCGTGGCCGGCTTAGCTCCGCCGGCCGTAGGTTGCTTGGCGCAAGCGAGTTCGCATGAGTGAGGACCCGTCGCTTACCGATGCCATCAAGCTGGCAGGTGGCATTTCGCTGACCGAGGAAGCAAAACGCGCCGCTGGTCGCAGGGCCTGGTTCGTCGATGAAACGCTCGACGCCCAGGACGACGACGCGCAGGGCGCCGCCAGCCGTCGCGCGCCGCGGCTTCTCGCAGCCTGCGCCAGGCTTGCCGCATTTGCGATTCTCACCTTCACGTTTCTCCACGCCACATCGACGTCGACGGTCCTCGATGCGCAACGTGGAGCGCCGGCCACCGCGCCCAGGCGCGTCGCCCTCGTCGTCGGCAATGCCGCGTACCGGTACACACCCAGGCTCGAGAACCCCAAGAACGATGCCGCCGACATGAGCGCCGCGCTGACGAAGCTAGGCTTTCACGTGATCGAAGGGTTCGACCTCGACAAGGCGGCGTTCGACGGCAAGGTCCGCGATTTCGCCGCGGCTCTCAAAGGCGCCGAAGTGGGCCTGTTCTTCTACGCCGGGCATGGGATGCAGGTGTCGGGCCACAACTATCTCGTTCCCGTCGACGCCAAGCTGACGACGGCCTCGGCCCTGGACGCCGAGATGATGCGCCTCGACATCGTGCACCAGACGATGGAGCGGGAGGCGCAGACCAACCTTCTCTTCTTCGATGCATGCCGCGACAATCCCCTCGCGCGCAACCTCGCCCGAGCCTTGGGCTCGCGATCACTCGAGATCGGGCGCGGACTTGCCGCGGTCGAAAGCGGGGCGGGCACGCTCATCAGCTTCTCGACCCAGCCGGGCAACGTCGCCCTCGACGGGAGTGGCCGCAACTCGCCGTTTTCCGGCGCACTCGTGAGGCAGCTGGCAGCATCGAGCGACGATCTCAATGCCATCCTGATCGCTGTCCGCAACGATGTCATGCGGCAGACGGATCGCAAGCAGGTGCCGTGGGAGCACTCGGCGCTGACGCGGCGGTTCTACTTCAATCCCGCCGTTCAAATTGGCAATCGGCAATAGGCAGTAGAAATAGGCAATCGGCAGTCGGCAGTCGGCAATCGGCAACTGGAGTCGTCATTGCCTACTGCCTACTGCCTACTGCCTACTGCCTACTGCCTATTGCCTATTTCTACTGCCGACTGCCGATTGCCGCGCGAGGGCGAGCCCGGCACACGGCCAGGCCCGCATCGGGGCCTGCCTATCGCGTGAGGACCCGCGCGCAGCTCCAGCCCGTGCAGATCGTCACGATCTGGCCCGTGCTGGCTTTCTTGCAGCGTACCCGCTGCACGCAGTGCGGACTCGTGCCGGCGATCTGGCACCTAGGCGGCAGTATCGGGTCCGGACCGCAGAACGGCTCCGCGGCAGCGGTCGTCAAGCGGGCGCCTTGAGCGATATCCAGGCTGACTGGCAAGATCGCGACAAGTCCTCCCAGCGCCAGAGCGGCGAGGCCGGCTTTCAATTCGAGCTTGGTCATTTTGGGTCCTTTCGTTCACATCGGGTTTGGCGTGATCGATTGCCCACTCCAGCGCGGTGTGCGCTAAGGCGAGTTGGTTTGTCCGTGACCTGCCGGATTGCCTCCAGGTGAATTGTCGGCATGGCCACGATCGATGATGGGAAGCATATGAGCGGGATACTGAACCCACACTGAACCCGCCGTTGATCTGCAATTCATCTTCCGTCAGCCGACAAAGCCCGAGGGCGCGCGCGTGTGCGCGGCCCGCGCCCATCGCTCCCACTCCGGCCAGGCACGGCAGCCACCGCGCCGCCGCCTCCCTTGCGCTCCACGGCTCGATCCTCCATACGATTGATGGGCGCCGCGCGGGATCGGGTACGTCCTCTTTGCTCACTCTCTCAATCGGGATGTCCGCTCGCGCGGAGCTCACCAGTGTCGCCGACGGGACCCAGGCCATGCGGGCGAACATGCACCAGTGCGTGACCGGCCATCCCCCAGGGACTGCGCCCATGAGCAAAGGCACCTTCGACGCCGTCAGCCTCGGCATCATGTGGGGGCGCCTAGTCTCGCTCGCCGACGAGATCGTCTCGACGCTGGTGCGCACGTCTTTCTCGACCATCGTCTACGAGAGCTACGACCTGACCGTCGTCATCCTGGACGCCGAGGCCAACTCGATCGCGCAGGGAACGTTCAGCGTGCCGGTGTTCATCGGCAGCGCGCCGGTGACGCTGCGTCATATGCTGAAGCGCTATCCCGCCGAAACGCTCGAGCCCGGCGACGTCGTCATCACCAACGACCCCTGGATGGGCACCGGCCACCTCTACGACATCACCATGATGCGGCCCGTGTTCCGCAACGGCCGCATCGTCGCCTACACCATCTCCATCCCCCACCTGCCCGACGTCGGCGGGTCGGGCTTCGGCTCCTCGGCGACGGAGATCTATCACGAGGGGCTGCGGCTGCCGATCTGCAAGCTCTACGAGGCGGGCAGGCTCAACGAGCTGCTGGTCGAGATCATCCGCACCAACGTGCGCGTGCCCGACCAGGTGATGGGCGACGTGATGGCCAACGTCGCCTGCAACGAGGTCGGCGGCCGCGAGATCCTCGCCTTCATGGACGAATACGGCCTCGACGATCTCACCGCCCTGTCGCGCGCCATTCGCGGCCAGTCCGAGGCGGCGATGCGCGCCAAGATCCGCGAGCTGGGCGAGGGCACCTATCGCAATCGCATAAAGGTCGAGGGTTTCGAGGGACCGTGCGAATACGCGGTGCGGGTCGACATCGAGGGCGATGGCGTCGCGTTCGACTTCGCCGGCACATCGGGGTGCGTGCGCGCCGGGGTCAACGTGCCGTTCTGCTACACCAATGCGATGGCGCTGCACGCCATCAAGTCGCTGACGCTGCCCACCATCCCCAACAATGCCGGATCGGTCGCGCCGGTGAGGGTGTCGGCGCCGCCGGGATGCATCCTCAATGCGCTGCCGCCGTTTCCGACCGGCGGCCGGCACGCCATGGGGCATTTCGTGACGCCGCTGATCTACGGTGCGCTGGCGCAAGCCGCGCCCGGCCGCGTGCAGGCCGACTCCGGCATGATGAACCTCATCACCTTCCAGGGCACGCGGCGCGACGAGCGGCCGTTCTCGACCATCTATTTCGCCGCCGGCGGCTACGGCGCGCTCGAGGGGCTCGACGGCTGGCCGACGCTGCCGCATCCCTCCAACATGGCCGTGGTGCCCGTCGAGGTGTGGGAGACGCTGACCCACACCACCGTCGAGCACAAGCGGCTATTGCCGGATTCGGGCGGGCCCGGCCGCTGGCGCGGCGGCCTCGGCCAGGAGGTGGTCCTGCGCAACGACACGGGCCATCCGCTCGTCATGCTGGGCATGGGCAACCGCACCATGTTCCCGGCGCGGGGCATGTTCGCCGGCGGCGACGGGGCCTTGCGCCTCCACGCCATCGACGGCACCCCCGTCCACGCCAAGGGCCGCAACGAGGTGGCACCCGGCCAGCGCATCCGCATCGTCGAGGCGGGCGGCGGCGGGTTCGGCGATCCCAGAGCGCGCGCGCCGGCAGCCGTCGCCGAGGACGTGGCGCAGGGCTATGTCAGCGGGCAAGCCGCGCGCGAACTCTACGGCTGGCAAGCTGAGTCCTGAGGCGCAGGGCGCGCCTGGAACTTGTCGAGCAGGAGGCGCCAAGTAGGCTCGCCGAGCCCGGCCAACGCTTGGGTGTCTTGCCGCCGGATGCCTCGCATGACAGGGGCGGTGGTTGACCCGCAGGAGAAGTCGCCTGCTTGAGGCCTTCGGCTCCAAAGCAGACCCATAAACCGGACTCGATTTGTCTTCACACCTTCTCGCCAAGAAAGCCCCGAATGATCCGTAAAAGCTGGAGGGGGCTGTACGGCTTGGTGACGTAGTGGTCGCAGCCGGAGGCGCGTGCCTTTTCCTCATCGCCCTTCATCGCGAATGAGCTGACCGCAATGATGGGCGTCGCCTTGAGGTTTCGATCTGCCTTGATCTGACGAATTGCCTCGTAGCCGTCGATGACGGGAAGCTGGATGTCCATGAGAATGAGATCGGGCCGCTCTGACTGGGCTTTCGCCACGCCATCGCGACCGTCCACGGCCTCAGCGACTTCGTAACCCGATCCGGTGAGGAGATCGCGCAAGATGCCACGTAGGTCTTCCTGATCTTCGACGACAAGGATGCGCTTGGTCATGAGGCTGAGGGCCCCTTTCGATCTTCCGCGCGAATAGGAAGCTCCATTTGAAAGGTTGCGCCTTTGCCCAGGGTCGATTCGACCCAGATGCGGCCACCGTGCATCTCGACGATCTGCTTGGCGATGGCGAGGCCGAGACCGGTCCCACCCTTGGCCTTGGTATTGGAGTTGTCGATCTGGTGGAACTGCTCGAAGACTCGCTTCAGCTCCTCCGGAGGAATCCCCGGACCCGTGTCAGTCACGGCAACTGTGAAGTGGCCGTTCATGGCCGTCGCGGTGATCCGCACCTCTCCAGTGTCAGTGAACTTGATGGCGTTGCCGACGAGGTTGAGGAGCACCTGCGTAAGGCGCTGCTCGTCGCCGAGGCCGACCGGCAGCTTCTTGGCGACATCCGTTTTCAGCGAGAGCTTCTTGGTTTCCGCCAAGGACTCGGTTGCCACCCGCACCGTCTCGACGACGCTGTCGAGCGCATACTCGGCAAGGTTCAAGCTGAACTGCCCGGATTCGATCTTGGCGATGTCGAGCACCGTGTTGATGAGACCAAGTAGGTGCTTACCATTGGATCGAATACGCGTGAGGGCGTCCGTCGATTTCTCGGACAGGGCGCCATAGAAGCCTTCCTGCATGAGTTCGGCGTAGCCGAGGATGGCGGCAAGCGGGGTTCTGAGCTCGTGACTCATGTTGGCCACGAACTGGGACTTGTGCTGGCTCGCAATCTCAAGCTCCCGGCTCTTCTGCGCGATCTCCTCGAACAGCCGCACATTCTCGATGGCGATCACGGCCTGGTCGGCAAACGTCTGCAGCAGCACAACTTCCTTGTCCGCGAACGTGCCCGGCTCGCGGCGAGAGACATTCAACGCGCCGAAGACCGCCTCGCCGCGCACCAGCGGCACGGCCAGGAAGCTTCGATAGCCTCGTCCCCGCGCAATGTCGCGGTTTGCCGAGGAGATCCGATGGTCGGTCTCCGTATCCACGATGATCACAGGCTTGCGCTTGGCGACTAGCTCAGACGGCACCGCGTCTGCACTCACCATCAAGGGTTGACGAATCCGTATCGCGACTTCGGGCGAAGTGCTCGTCGATGAGAACATCGCGCCGAAGCGCATCGCGTCTCCGTCAAGCAGGCGCAGGATGCTCGTGTGTCCACCGAGCAGCCGGCACCCAGCAGCGGCAATGGCGTCCAAGACCGGTTGTACGTCTGCTGGGGAGCTGGCGATGACCTTCAGGACCTCGGCGGTGGCGGTCTGGCGCTCCAGCGCCTCCCTGGTCTCGTCGAACAGCCGCGCATTCTCGATGGCGATCACGGCCTGGTCGGCAAAGGTCCTGAGGAGCTCCACCTGTCGCTCCGTGAACGGGCGCACCTCAGTGCGTCGAACGGCAATCACTCCAATTGCCTCGCCCGCTCGGATCAGAGGGACGCCGAGCTGGGTATGGTAGCCGAAGCGTCGCGCATGGTCCCTGCCTTCGGGGTATTCATCAATTTCGGTCTGCAAGTCCGCGACCTGGATCGTTCGTCGCTCCAGCGCAATACGCCCGATCAAGAACTCACGCACAAGACGCAATGTGAACTGGCCGACTGGACCGACCTCAATCGGCCCATGGTGGGCAACAAGGCGCAGCACGTCGGCGTCCGCTTGCCAGATTACCGCATCATAGGCATCGCAGAGGCGGGCCGCACTCTCCGCTACCTCCGCGACCACGCGTTGCAGGTCCGTTGGTGAGCTCGAGATCACGCGCAGGATGTCGCTGGTGGCGGCCTGCTGATCTCGGGCCTCGGCCAGGTCTCGCCTCAGCTCCTCGACCATGCGAGCAAGGTCTTGACCTGTACCAGCGGATGACACTTCAGGCGGCATGTCGGCGCCTAGTTGTTTGGATGGTCAACGGAATTGCCTGGCCCAACGAACGCGCGCTCCATGAAAGCGCTCCATGAAAGAGTTGGTCGGGCCTGGTTTGTATCCTACGCTAGGCGCTGGTCCTACGAAATGCCGTTGAGCAGCCTGGTAGAACCGCTTCTAGCGCCTCGCCGTGCTAGTCGTTCCCGACCGATGAACGTCACCAATTAGGTCCGCCATGTCAGGCCGCGAGCATTGGCAACTTGATGGTAGTGCGCCGGAGCTATACGAGCGCTATCTCGTGCCGGCGGTAACTTCAGTATGGGCGGCCGATCTCATTGATCGAGCAAGGCCAAGACGGGGAGAAAGAGCGCTCGACATCGCATGTGGTACAGGCGCTGTGACACGTCTCGTTTCTGAACGCATCGCAAGTGGGCGCGTCGTCGGATTAGACCTCAATGCCGGAATGCTCGCAGTGGCCCGATCGCTGCCGCAGTCTGGCGCAATTACCGAATGGGTCGAGGGTAGTGCCCTCAGCCTTCCCTTTGAGGACAGCTCTTTCGACCTCGTTCTTTGCCAACTCGGTCTTCAGTTCTTCCCGGATCGACCGCTGGCTCTTCGTGAGATGAAGCGCGTGCTGGCACCAGCAGGGCGGGTAGCACTCAGTGTCTACAGCGGCCTAGAGGACACGCCAGCGGCAAGCGCCTTTGCAAGGGCCCTCGACCACCGCCTTGGGCCGCACGCGTCGCAGATCAAGCGCGGAGAGCATATTTATTCTGATGCTGCCGAGGTGGCGCGCTTGTTGTTGAGAGAGGGCTTCGTGCAAGTCACCGTTACTACGGTTACGAAGCGCATAACTTTCCCATCCGTACTCGACTACGTACGGATTCAATTGATCGCGACGCCAATGGCCGGCCTGCTGGAGGAGCGCAATGAAGTGGAGCGCGAAGAAATGATAGAGGTTATTGCTTCCGACACACGATCGCTTCTTGATCCAGAAATGCTTGAAGACGGCCGCTTATCGTTCCCGCAGGTGGCACACGTCGCCACCGCACTTCGAGACGCTGAAGGGCCGCGGAACGCCTGACGACAGCCGATGTCCGCTCTAGCGGTATTGCCCCTGGCCTACCCGAGCGAGTAGGACTTCCGGACTTGGCACAAGGCGGACCCCGCCATCCTTCAGCCGGGGCATAGCGGAAGTGGAGGGATACCTGTTGTGCAGGTGATGAAACCCTGCTCAGCCCTGCTCAGCCCTTGGGGGCGGCGCAGACCGGCTCCACACTCGGGTCCGGCCGGTGTATAGTGGTGGCGGGTGAAGGGGGTCTGGGGCATCGCGAGTGCCCGAGATGTTTCAGCCATGTATCGTTCGCGTTGGCTTTGCCATCTTGCCGTCGTGGCCGCGGGTCTCGCCCAGTTGACAGTCCCGGCCGCGGCCGAGCGCCGGGTTGCCCTCGTCATCGGCAACTCGGCCTACGAGCACACCAACCCGCTGCCGAACCCGCGCAACGACGCCGAGGATCTCGCCGCCGCTCTACGGCGCCTCGAGTTCGAGGTGATGGTCGGCCGCGATCTCAACAAGCGCGAGATGGAGGGCATGATCCAGGACTTCACGGGCAAGCTCGCCGGGGTCGACGTGGCGCTGTTCTTCTACGCCGGGCATTCCCTGCAGGTCGGCAAGCAGAACTTCCTGATGCCCGTCGATGCCCGGCTTGCCAGGGAGGCGGCGGTCGACTTCGAGACCATCCCGCTGATCCTGGTGCTGCGCCACATGCAGGCCGAGGCCAAGACCAACCTGGTGTTCCTGGATGCCTGCCGCGACAACCCGCTGGCGCGCACGCTGGGGCGGTCGGCGGCGACGCGGTCCTCGTATTTCGGTCGCGGCCTGGCGCCGGTCGAGGCCGGCGGCATCGGCACGCTGATCAGCTTCTCGACCCAGCCCGACAACGTCGCCCTCGACGGCCAGGGGCGCAATTCGCCCTATGCCGCCGCCCTGCTCAGATACATGGAAGCCGCCGGCATCGACATCGGCACGGTGATGATGCGCGTACGCAACGACGTGTTCGAGGCCACCGGGCGGCAGCAAGTGCCCTGGGAGCATTCCTCGCTCATGCGGCCGTTCCAATTCAAGGGCGGTCCGGTTGCGAGCCCGACGCCGCCACCGCCTGCCACGCCGCCAACGGCACCGAGCGAGCAGGCGTCGGCGTGGTCCACACTCAAGGACTCCAGCAGCATCCCCATGCTCGAGGCGTTCCTGCGGCGCTATCCAAGCGGCATCTATGCCGAGCTCGCTCGGGCACGCGTGCAGGAGCTCGAGCAGCTGGCGCGGGAGCGCGAGCAGCGCGGCAGGGAGGCAAGCGACGCGCGCGACCGAGAGGCGCGGGAAGCACGCGAACGAGAGGCGAGGCAGCGAGAGGCCAGGGAACGAGAGGCACGTGAGGCACGGGAAGGGGCAGCACGGGAGGCACGGGAGCGGGAAGCACGAGAAGCACGGGAAAGGGAAGCGAGAGAAGCACGGGAGCGGGAGGCGAGGGCGAAGGTTGCGCTGAGCCAACCTCCGCCACAGCCTCCAAGGACCGGATTGCTCGGCTACTCGGATGCCGTCGGCCGCATCACGGCCTGGATCGACCACGACTTCAACACGGACAACGTCGCCTATTCGGCCATCGTCGATTGGTACGATGAGGGCATGATCAGCCGCGATACCGTCCTGAAGCAACGCGCCAAATACTTCGCCCGTTGGCCGGAGCGGCAGTTCACGCTGATCCCGAGCTCGGTGCAGATCGCCGGCGCCGGCGCCAACCGCTACGCCGTGGTGTTCGAGCGCAGCTATGTGGTCCGCAGCCTGGCGCGCAAAGCCCAATCCTCCGGCAAGTCGCGCGTCATGATCGACGTGGAGATGATCGACGGCCTGCCGCACGTGGCGCGGCAGCGGGAGACCACGGGGCGTTAGGCGGCTTGGCGCGCCTCCAGCAGGGCAAGGGCGGTCGCGGCCAGTTCGGCCGGCGCCCGGCACAGCGCGGCGACACCCGCCCCGGTCAGCTCCGCCACGCTGCCATAGCCCCAGGTGACGCCGACGGACGGGATGCCGTTGCGGGCCGCCGCCGCCACGTCGAACTCGCGGTCGCCGATCATGATCGCCCGCGCGGGGTCCACGCCCTCGCGCTCGAGGATGTGGGCGATCAGATCGGATTTGTGGTCGTTGGTGCCGTCGAGCTCGGGGCCGTGGATCGCGGCAAAGCGCCGGGCGAGATCGAAGCGCTGCAGGATCGGGCGCGCGTAGTGGTGCGGCTTGGAGGTGGCGACGATCAGCCGGCAGCCGGCGCCGCGCAGCTTGTCGAGCGCGTCGGGCATGCCGTCATAGACGATGGCGTCGTACATGGCGCCGCCGAAATAGCTCTCGCGATAGTAGGCGATGGCCGCCTCCGTGAGGTCGGGCGTGCCGAGCAGCTTGGGGAACGAGACGCGGAACGGCGGGCCGATCAGCCACAGCAACTCCTCGGCCGGCGGCACGGGGTGGCCCAGCTTGCGCAGCGCATATTGCACGGAGCCGATCAGCCCCGGCTTGGGGTCGACCAGCGTGCCGTCGAGGTCGACGAGGATATCCATGCGCTTGCGTTCTTCCTCTCGTCAGCTACTTCGCAACAGGCCTGCCGCTGCGCCTCTCCGACCATCACGTACACGATTTCCAGCGCAACAAAACGTGACGGGCGTCGGCCTCGCGGAAGAGGGAACGTGACACCGTTTCGCCGCCCAGAGGAGACCGCTCGTTATGCGGCCCATCGCTATCCAAGTGTCGAGCACGCGAACATGTTCCATCAATGTTCCATCAGCTGCCGCAAGCGCCTCACGTGCGCTGAGTTCGACCCGGTCGGAGCTGCCCCGGACTTGCAGTAATGACATCATGTCGTCTTGCTGCTACATACATACAGTCCAGATCGTGCCTATCGTGGGGATCTATCATGGGCTACAACCCAGAGTGGAAACTCTCTCGGAAATTCCAGCCTACGGATGTTGATGCTTTCTCCCGTATGATCAGAGCCCGGGAAAAGTACATCCGGTTGCGCTCTGAAGATCATGAAGCATACCTTTCCACCTCCACAGAACAAGCGACCCATATCGAGGCTATCGAACTCCAAAGCCTTATTCGGCGCTCTCCTTCGCTGAAGGACCGGCCAGATGATGAAATAGCTCATGAGAATTTCCTGGAAACCTTGCGCGCCGTTTTTGACTACTACCCTCAGGAGCTAATTGCAAAAGAACTTGGTGTAACCAACTCTACGATCGGACGCTGGAAGACAGGCGAACTACTACCGCCACGCGCACCGACCCGGCGTGCAATGGTCGATACTATGCTAAAGATGTTAGATCGCGTAGCTTCGCCACCAGAACCAGCAAGCGTCCCGAGACCCCGATCAAAAAGGTAGGTGGTTGTGCGATATGTTCTCAAAGGACCCGAGGGCCCCAGTCTACTATTTTGGCGATGTTGGCAATTTTTTTTCTTTTGTCGCCGAGATTATCGAGGCATGGGGCGAGGTTTGGTTCCGTGGCCACCGCAATGGAGGTACGCCGCTCGAGCCTAGGATTATTCGGGACCTCAGCTATTTGAGCCAAGAGCACGCAATTTGCCGCGATTTCGTTAGGCGCGCTACTGGCTATTTTCAATCACTCGATCCTCGTAACTATTCCCGATGGTTATTCTTAATGCAGCATTACGGCATCCCAACCCGCCTGCTTGACTGGACCGAAAGCCTTCCGGTGGCATTGTATTTTGCCTTTGAACGGGAGGAGACAAGCCCACCCTGTATTTGGCTTCTCAATCCAATATCTCTTAACGATCTATCAATTGGCGAAGCGGCCATCCCGCACGAAGACGCCAAAGAGGCACAGGACTATTGTCGAGCTGCGTTCAGCCTGGTAGGCGAGCATCGCACCAAGATTGGTGATTTACCTCTATGCGTTTTGCCGCATTATTTCGACCAACGGCTAGTCGCGCAACGCGCGTGCTTCACGGTGCACGGCCGTAAACCAATGCCCATGGACGCCCTACTCATGGAAGCTGTGCCAGAAAAATCGGAATCTATTCTAGCCAAGGCCCAATTCGTCAGCAGCAAGATCCCGGAAATCCGACGTCAAATTGCGAATTTAGTTCCTGGTCGAGCGCAATTGTTTCCCGATGTGGAGGGTCTCGTGGGGGAACTAAAAGATATCTTCTTACATTCACCGCCTAAACCAATCGCCGAGACCATTGTTGTGCCACCAAGTGTAGGCCCATTATTATCAAGTGCGCGCAAGACAAGGCGTTAAACTGGCTCTGCCTGCCTAAAATCCTCGTGAGCGGCGCCAGCTTGCTCCGGTTCTGAGGCCGTTTTGACCATCTCCCCGCTAAAATTTTCCTCAAGCCGCCACCGTAAACTTCTGCGCCGTCTCGAGGTCGACCGAGACCAGCTGGCTCACGCCCTTCTCGCCCATGGTGACGCCGAACAGCCGGTTCATGCGCGCCATGGTCATCGGGTGGTGGGTGATGACCAGGAAGCGGGTGGCCGTGTCGGCCGCCATCTTCTCCATCAGCGTGCAGAAGCGGTCGACGTTGGCGTCGTCGAGCGGCGCGTCGACCTCGTCGAGCACGCAGATCGGCGACGGGTTGGTGAGGAACACGGCAAAGATCAGCGCCAGCGCGGTGAGCGACTGCTCGCCGCCGGACAGCAGCGAAAGCGTCGCCGGCTTCTTGCCGGGCGGCTTGGCGACGATCTCGAGCCCGCCCTCCAGCGGGTCCTCCCCTTCGATCATCTCGAGGCGGGCCTCGCCGCCGCCGAACAGCGTGGTGAAGAGGGCCTGGAAGTGGGTGTTGACCGTGTCGAAGGCGGCCTGCAGGCGGCTGCGGCCCTCGTTGTTGATCTGGGCGATGCCGGAGCGCAGCTTGGCGATGGCCGCCTCCACGTCGCTCTTCTCCTTGTCGAGCCCCTCGAACTGCTGCGTGAGGCCGGTCAGGTCCTCGTCGGCCTGCAGGTTGACGCCGCCGAGGCGCTCGCGGTCGGCCTTCATGCGGGTGAGCTGGCTGTCGGCACTCTCCAGCGTCGGCAGTGCCGATCCCGGCGCCAGCTCGGCCAGCGCCAGGCAGCCGTCGGGCGCGCAGCCCAGCTGATCGCGGATGCGGCGCGCCTCCTCGGCCCGCCGGGCCCGGGCATTCTCCAGTCTCGCCTCGGTGCGGGCGCGCGCCTCGCGCTCATCGGCGACGGCGGCCTGCGCCGCGCGCAGGTCCTGGGCGGACTGCCGGTGGGCGGTATCGGCGGCGGCGAGCTCGTCGGCGGCGGCCTGGCGGTTGCGCTCGGCAGCGGCAACCTCGCTCATCAGTTTCTGGCGCTGCTGCTCGATCATGGCGGGCAGCGCCGCCAGCCTGGCGATCTCGACCTCGGCCTCGGCGTTGCGCTCCTGCAGCGTGGCGATCTGCTGCTCGGCGCCGGCCGAGCGCGTCCGCCAGCGCTCCCGCTCCAGACGAATCGCGGCTTCCCGCTCGGTGC
>Ga0080064_1004824_pt1 | contig 16693 bp, 15 predicted proteins | sample Subgrocontami54m_FD_69260 | JGI IMG/M metagenome (GOLD analysis project Ga0080064, IMG submission 69260) | Subsurface groundwater microbial communities from S. Glens Falls, New York, USA - GMW46 contaminated, 5.4 m (SPADES assembly) (version 2) ...
AACCCCGGGAACACCTTGGGGGCCGACGGCGGCGGAGCCGGCGGGGCCGGTGCCATCACGGGCGGAGCCGGCGGCGCGCCGCCGAACATCACCGTTATGCTCGCCACGATGTTGTGCGTGCTGGCGCCCGATTTGATCGGGAGATTGCCCAGCCCGGCCGACGTCCTGAAATTCGCGTCGGTCGCCGCCAGATAGCGGTAATCGACGTCGAAGGCCAGGTTCGAGTTGATGTTGTAGCGGACGCCGGCGATAGCCTGGTATGCGAACTCCCAATCATTGCCGCGCGCGACTTGCCCGCCGCTGGGAAGCCTGGCACCGAGGTTCAGATTGACCACGCCGATGCCGGCACCGAGGTGAGGAGTCACCGGCCAACCGAGGTTGAAATCGTAGATCGCGTTAGTTATCAACGCGATACCGGTTCCATTGCCCTTCAGCACGACGGGGCCGATGCTGTTGACCCCGTTCTGGCGGTAGTTGAATTCCTCCTCGAACCGCCACGGACCCCACATATAGCCGGCGCGCACGCCGACGTTGAACCCGTCGCTGCTGCGCCCGGTCGCGCTGAGACCGCCGACGCTTACGGTCTGGTCTTCGAGATTGGTCCAGCCACCCTCGGGACCCAGGTAGAACGTGGCTGGGCCGCTCGGGGCCGATAGCCACTGCGCCTGCGCGCCAGCGGCACCGGCCAGCGCCAAACCCGCGATCAGCGCGGCTCCTCGAAGCGCCTGGCGCACCTCCCCCTCCCGTCAGCCAATCGCGAATATCCAGTATCGTGACAAGGGTATATCGCGGTCAAGACCCGGTACTGCCCCGAGTGCTGGCGCGGCCGCCGCCTACGACCGTTCGATCTTCTCGACGATCGGCCAGAATTCCTGGAACACACGCTCGCGGCTCTTACGCTCGCGATCGTCCCCCGGTCGGCTATCCGGGTGGAAATGCTTGCTGAATTCGTGCTTCAACTGCCTGAATTTCTGATCGGTCGATGAAAACGTGCTTGGTCCATGCCGGTCAGGCGCGCCTCGTTGCCCTAGCAGTAACGCGAGTTCGCGCCGCAACTGCGCCACCACCCGCTGATTTTGATGCAGCTCAACCACCAGTTTCTGGATCTGTTCGCGATCGTCGCGATGGCGGGCCATCAGCTTTAGCATGGTATCATCCGCCTGAGGCTCGCCATCGGGTTCCCGAGCCTGCTCTCCCCGTTTGCGGATCGCGGCCAGCCGGTCCCCAGCGGTTACGACCGCTCCCTGGGCGACGAAAATCTCGGCGAGCCGGCAGTGCTGCGCATAGACAAGTTCGACGACGATGTTCCGCAGCCGGAGCACGGCGACTCGATCGTGCGGGCGAAGATCGTCGCCGGCCTGCCTGTCCCAGGTCAGCGACCAGCGCTGGTCGCTCGCGGCGATCCGCGACAGCCGGCGGCGCAGGCGATTGAGCTGGGCCTCGGGGCAGTCGCTGAGCACGCGCTCGACCGACGGCACCGCGAGCGCGTTGCCGCGAAAGGCACAGCGGATGGTTATCCGTGATCTGCCAAAGAACTTCATGCGATCCGTCTGCGACCGCGGCACGAGCGACGGGCGAACTGTGCCGGAAGCGGACCTCCGAATTGTTTTCACTGATGCCAGCATGCCGTTCTGGGTTTAAGAATTCCTGCACGGCGGTCCGGATTCCGAATTGGCGACCCGATTCGGCAAACCCGCTGGCCATTCACCGGAAGGAAGCATCGCGATGCCCGACACCCCCCGCCTCAACCCGGCGATCCGCGCCCTCGAAAGCGGCAAGCCCGCCTTCGTCACGTTTTCACCGGCCGAGATCGGCGCCGCGCAATCGATCGGCACCCAGCCCTATGACGGCATCGTCTTCGAGATGGAGCACAACCCCTACGACATCCGCCAGTTGCGCGATTGCATGCAATACATGCTCGATCGCGCGCAGATCCTCAAATCGGGCAGCCTCGCGCCGGCCGTCGCGCCGATGGTGCGCATCCCGCCCAATGGCGGCGAATTGAACCAGTTCATCGCCAAGCAGGTGCTCGACATCGGCGTCTACGGCATTGTCTGGCCCCATGTCAGCACGGTCGAGGAGGCCCGCAACGCGGTGCAAGCCTGCCGCTATCCGCGCCCGCGCGAGGCCGCGTATTACGAGCCCCCTGGCCAGCGCGGGGACGCGCCGCGCACCGCCGCGCGTTATTGGGGCATCGACCAGCAGACCTATTACAAGCGCGCCGACACCTGGCCGCTGAACCCCGAGGGCGAGGTGCTGGTCGTGATCATGTGCGAGGAAAAGCGGGCGATCCGCAACCTGCCGCGGATGCTGAAGGAAGTGCCGGGGATCGGCGTCGTGCTGATCGGCGAGGGCGACCTGTCACAGGACATGGGGTATCCGCGCCAGTACGAGCACCCCGAGGTCGCCGCCGCGATCGACGACATCCTGGCGATCTGCAAGGACCACAGCATTCCCTGCGGCCACCCGCATGTCGACGCCAACAACGTCGAGAAATTGGTCGAAAAGGGCTTCCGCTGGCTGATGCCGGCGCCGAGCCAGTCCTTCGCCGCGTTGCAGAAGGGGCGGGCGGCGAGCGGGCGGAAATGACGCCGCGCGGCGGGCCTTGCCAGTTTTCCGCGGACGCGGTGTAGTGCGGCCAACAACCGATCCCGCACCCCCAGAGGAGGAACGACATGGATGCAGACGCCAAGAAGACCGCGCTCAGGATGATCCCCTACGGCATCTACGTGCTGACCGCCGATGACGGCAAGGGGAACGTCGCCGGCGCGACGGTCAATTGGGTGACGCAGACCGCGTTCGCGCCGCCGCTGGTCGTGGTCGGGGTCAAGACCGACAGCGGCGCCTACGGCATCGTCAAGAACACCCGGAATTTCACCCTCAACATGCTGGGCAAGGAGCACAAGGGGCTCGCCTTCACCTTCTTCAAGCCGGCCGCGATAGCCGATGGCAAGCTGTCCGGCCAGGCGATCCACAAGGGGGCGAACGGCGCGCCGATCCTCGACGCCGCGCTGGCCGCGGTCGAGTGCAAGGTCACCAGTATCGTCGAGCAGGGCGACCACCACATAATCGTGGCCGAGGTCGTCGAGGCCCATGTGCCAAACCCGATCTCGGGCCGTCTCGACAGCGCGATCCTCGAGATGCGGGACCTCGGCGACAACGTCTATTACGGCGGCTGAGGCATAACCGGCGGTTGGGGGAAGCCGCCGAGGCGGCCTCCCGATCGTGCCTGTTATGCCTGTTTTTATCAGGTTTTTATCAGGCACTCGCGGCCCGCCCAACGGTTGTAACAGGCCGGGCGGATGCTGACGCGCGCCCGAGGCCGGCGATGTGATCCCGAAGGTCGCGTTCTCCATCCTCGTCGTCCCGGCGAAGGCCGGGACCCCCCGATCGACCGCTGATACGGTTGCATAAGTGGGTCCCGGCCTTCGCCGGGATGATGATTTGAGAGCGCCTGCATAACCCTCGATGCTTCTCGATCGGATATCGCTTTAGCAGAGGTTTGCGGCTTTTTTCCGGGCATCTGGTTTCGCGGGCGCGGTTTTCCCCCTCGGCGCTGGATGGGCTTCGCTCAAAACCTCCCGTCATTCCGGGATGTCCCACAGGGACAGGCCCGGAACCCATGCACACCGGCCTCTGGAATATGGGTTCCGGGTTCGACGCCGCGCGCCGCCCCGGAATGACGGGAATTTTGCGGCAAAGTCGCGTTAGACGCGGCAAGCATCGCGCGATGCCCCGGCGGTCTGGCGCGGACCGGTCAGCAACCCCGCCGTCTCCGGTCGAGCATTTCCGCGGCGCGCTCGCGGTTTTCCCGGCATATCCGCAGGTAGTGTTCGGCGCCGGCGGCGATGAAAACCGTCAATGCCGCGTCACAGGCCGCCACCGCCGCCTCCAGACGCCCCGTCCCGCTCTCCCGCGCCCCCAGGCTCGACAGCGCGGTGCCGAGATTGTTCTGCGTCGTCGCCCACTGGAGCGGCACCCGCTCGCGCGTCCGTTCCGCCAACGCCGCGCGATAGGCCGCCACCGCCTCCTCCAGACGCGCCGTCCCGCTTTCCCGCGCCCCCAGGCTCTGGAGCGCGGTGCCGAGATTGTTCTGCGTCGTCGCCCAATCGAGCGGCACCCGCTCGCGCGTCCGTTCCGCCAACGCCGCGCGATAGGCCGCCACCGACTCCTCCAGACGCCCCGTCCCGCTCTCCCGCTCCCCCAGCCTCCACAGCGCGGCGCCGAGATTGTTCTGCGTCATCGCCCAGTCGAGCGGCACGCGCTCGCGCGTGTATTCCGCCAACGCCGCGCGATAGGCCGTCACCGCCTCCTCCAGACGCGCCGTCCCGCTCTCCCGCTCCCCCAGCCTCGACAGCGCGTTGCCGAGATTGTTCTGCGTCATCGCCCAGTCGAGCGGCACCCGCTCGCGCGTCCGTTCCGCCAACGCCGCGCGATAGGCCGTCACCGCCTCCTCCAGACGCGCCGTCCCGCTCTCCCGCTCCCCCAGGCTCGACAGCGCGGTGCCGAGATTGTTCTGCGTCGTCGCCCAGTCGAGCGGCACCCGCTCGCGCGTCCACTCCGCCAAGGCCGCGCGATAGGCCAACACCGCCGCCTCCAGACGCGCCGTCCCGCTCTCCCGCTCCCCCAGGCTCGACAGCGCGTTGCCGAGATTGTTCTGCGTCCCCGCCCAGTCGAGCGGCACCCGCTCGCGCGTCCGTTCCGCCAAGGCCGCGCGATAGGCCGTCACCGCCTCCTCCAGACGCGCCGTCCCGCTCTCCCGCTCCCCCAGGCTCGCGAGCGCGTTGCCGAGATTGTTCTGCGTCCCCGCCCAGTCGAGCGGCACCTCGGCCCGAGGGACCAGGACCAGCGCCGCTCGGTAGGTGTCGATCGAATCGCGCAGCGCGGCATTGTCGCCGAACTCGCCGCCCAAATCGTACAGCGCCCTCGCCCGGTCGAGGCCATAGCGCCAGCGCGGCGCCGTTTCCTCGGGCGGGAGGATCGCGGCGGCGGCGGCGTAATGGTCGGCGGCGGCGCGGTAATCGAGCTGCAAGCGCGCCGTGGCGGCGCGCTCGGCGCGGCTCGCGGCGGCGCTGACCCGGCGCCGCCTTGCCAGCGTTTCCAATTCCTCGACCGCGTCGAGGTCACGCGCCTCGGCCCGCGACAGGGCGGTGTCGGCGCCGGCGAAATCGCCTGCGGCGATCAGGCTCGCCGCCAGTTGCCGCAATTCCTGGACGCGCGGATCGTCGTTCGACAGGCGATTGAGGCGCTCCCGGAGCGCCGCGTATTCGTCCGCCTTGGCGCGCAGCCGCTGCTCGATCGCGGCGGGATCGAGCGGCGCGTCGGAATCGCCGAGCCGGGCGAGGATTTCCCGTAATGCCGGCAGCGGCACGCCCTTGTCGGCGCCGACCGCCGCCAGGATGGTGGCGAGGGCGGACTGGATATCGGGCGAAGGGGCGAGTGGCGCCGGCTTGGTCGCGGCGCGGCCCGCGCGCGATGGGGGAGCGGGCGACCCCGGTAGGACGCCCCGGCGCGGTTCAAGGATTCGGACGATGTCGCCGGCAATCGCTTCGAGCGCCGCAGGGCGGCCGCGGCTGCCGACCGCCAGCTTGCCGAAATGCTGGCGGTTGCGGAGACTGTCATAAACGGGCTGCTGTTCGTCCTTCAAGTGCTGAAGTTGATCGTCGGCCGGCCGCAGCAGGATCGGGACAACGTATTCGCCTCCGCCGCACGCCGCCTCGACCTGCTCGAAGATTTCGTATTCCTTGCGGCAGTAATCGGACTCGATCCAGCTCGGGCTGAACAGCACGATCAGGATGTCGGATGCCCGAACCTGGCGTTCGATCGCCGGATCAAAGCGAGGGCCGGCGCGAAGATGCGTCTTGTCGCGCCAGACAGATAGGCTGGCGTTGAGGAGGCGGGCAGTCACCCGACTTTCGATCTCGACGGCCATAGGTTCGACCCAACCCGGCGTGGCCTTCGCGTCTTGATGCGCGTAGGAGAAAAACGCGCTGAAAATCCGCTTGCCGTCCATCGACTTCGCCTAAAACGCGATGGAACCACATTTGGCTCGCGCGGCCGTGAATGTCCAGGGCGATGGCCGGCATTCGGGTCGGGCGCGGGTATGTCGCATCGGGCTTTGTGCGTCCTTCGAGGCCCGCCCCTTGGGCGCTCCTCAAGATGAGTTAGCGCAGATTTCAGAGGAATCGAATCACCCCCACGATTTGTCATCCCGACGAAGGTCGGGACCCATCCCTGCCGTGGGTACCGGCCTTCGCCGGTATGACAAGGAGGAGTGGGTCAGCGCCGATGGAGTCGGCTCTAGCTCTTTTGGGGCATTAAGAAAGCCGCCATCCCGAGGAGCCCGCGGAGCGGGCGTCTCGAAGGACGCAGGATTTTCGTCCGATTTCAAACCGAGGCGCCACCGGCCGCGTCGTCTGGCGAACCGCCATCGGATTGGGTATCGTATCGATCGGCCACCGGTTGCGCGAAGGGGTTGAGCGATGGACCAGCACACGATCACCTGGCCGAAGGAAGGCAACTCGCGCGTCCCCTATCGGGTGTTTTCCGACCCGGATTTGTACCAGGCCGAGCTCGACCGGCTGTTTCTCGGCCCGACCTGGCAGTTTCTGGTATTGGCCGACGAGTTGCCCAACCCGGGCGACTACAAGACGACGTTTCTCGGCGAGACCCCGGTCATCGTCACCCGCGGCGAGGACGGCGAAATCCACGCGATGGTCAACCGCTGCGCCCATCGCGGCAACCTCGTCTGCCTGAAACGGCAGGGGCACGCCGATCTGCTGACCTGCGTCTATCATTCGTGGTCGTACGATCTCGCCGGCAATCTGAAGAGCGTCGCGTTTCGCCGCGGCGTCGGCGGCAAGGGCGGCATGCCCGACGATTTCCGCCTGGAAGACCACGGATTGCGGAAACTGCGCACCGACCATTTCGCCGGGCTGGTGTTCGGCACCTTGTCGCCGGAGGCGCCGCCGCTGTCGGACTATATCGGCAATTTGATCGGAGCGCGGATCGGCCGGGTATTGCACGGCAAGCCCAAGATCCTCGGCACCACCTCGCAGATCTTGCACAACAACTGGAAGCTCTACGTCGAGAACGTCAAGGACACCTATCACGCCAGCCTGTTGCACACGTTTTTCGCGACGTTCCGGGTCAGCCGGCTGTCGACCGGCGGCGGGGTCGCGATCAGCGAGAGCGGCGGCAATCATTTCAGCTATACCCGCGGCAAGACCGACATCGTCGGCAAGGAGGGCAGCGACCAGCTCTATGCCGGCATCCAGTCGATCCACCAGGATCTGCGCCTCGCCGACCCGCGCCTGCTCGAATCGACCGAGGAGTTCGGCGACGACGTGACGTTGCAGATCCTCAGCGTGTTTCCGAATTTCGTGTTGCAGCAGATCCACAATTCGATCGCATTGCGGCTGGTGTTGCCGAAGGGGCCGGACCAGACCGAATTGCAGTGGGTCTATCTGGGGTTCGAGGACGACGATGCGGCGATGACCGAGCGGCGGCTGTTGCAGAGCAATCTGGTCGGCCCGGCCGGCTATGTGTCGATGGAGGACGGCGCGGTCGGCGGGTTCGTCCAGCGCGCGATCGTCGGCTCGGAGGACGAATGCTCGATCATCGAGATGGGCGGGCACGAGCACGCCTCGCAGGAAACCCGCACCACCGAGGCCTCGATCCGCGGCTTCTGGCAGGCCTATCGCCCGCTGATGGGGCTGTGAGGCGATGGAGTTCGCCGAGGTGGTCCGCCGCCTCGAAATCGAGCTTCTCTACACCGATTACGCGCATTGCCTCGACAACGACCGGCTCGAGGACTGGCCCGGATTCTTCACCGAGGATTGCGCCTACCGGGTGATTTCGGCCGAGAATTTCGAGGCCGGATTGCCGCTCGGGCTGATCTACGCCACGTCGAAAAACATGCTGGTCGACCGGGTGATGGCCCTGCGCGAGGCCAATATTTATGAGCCGCAGCGCTATCGCCACCTGATATCCAACATCAGGATCGAGGTGGACACCGCTGATTCGCTTGATATTATCGCCAATTTCATCGTCGTGCGCACGATGCAGGACGGGGCGATGGCGGTGTTCGCCGCCGGGCGTTACGTCGACCGGGTGGTCCGGAGCGGCGATGTCTGGAAATTCGCCCGCAAGGACGCCGTGCTCGACAGCCGCCAGATCGACACCCTGCTGGCGATCCCGATTTGATGCGGCTGCGCGCGATCGGGACTTCCGCCTCGGTTCTGCTGCTATGGACGAGCGTCGCCCTCGCCGCGCCGGCGATCGTCGTCGGATCGAAGATCGACACCGAGGGCGCGCTGCTCGGCAATATGATCGCCGCCGCGCTCGAAGCCCGGGGACTGGCGGTGCAACGGCGGATCCAGCTCGGCCCGACCACGATCGTCCGCGCCGCGATCATCGCCGGCCAGATCGACATCTATCCCGAATACACCGGCAACGGCGCGCTGTTCTTCCACAGCGAGAGCGATCCCGCGTGGAAGAACGCCGTTTCGGGCCACGCCAAGATCAGAGCGCTCGATCGGGCCGAGCATCGTCTCGCCTGGCTCGCCCCGGCGCCGGCCAACAACACCTGGGTGATCGCGATCCGCAAGGGTCTGCCTGGGTTTCCCGAACGGCGTTGCCTCGCCGATCTCGCCGCCTATCTCGCCGGCGGCGGGCGGTTCAAGCTCGCCGCCTCGGCCGAGTTCGTCGAGAGCCCGGCGGCGTTGCCGGCGTTCGAGGCGACCTACGGGTTCCAGCTAAGGGCCGGGCAGTTGCTGACCCTGTCGGGCGGCAACACGGCGGCGACGTTGCGCGCCGCGGCGGAGGGGACCTCCGGGGTCAACGCGGCGATGGCCTACGGCACCGACGGCGAACTCGCTGCGCTCGGCCTTAGCGCGCTGTGCGACGACAAGGGCGCGCAGATCGTCTACGCGCCGACCCCGGTGGTGCGCGCGGCGGTGCTGGCCCGGCACCCCGAGATCGAGCCATTGCTCGACCGCATCTTCGCGACCCTGACGTTGGAGACCCTGCAAACCCTCAACGCGGCGATCGCGGTCGAGGGCGAGGACCCGAATACGGTCGCGATCGCCTATCTGAAATCGAAGCACCTGCTGCCGTGACCGCTCTCGATCCCGCCGCGCCGGCGATCAGCCCGCTCGGGCTCGGCCGCGAATTCAACCGGGTCGTGCTCGCGCTGGCGATTACCGCGACCGCGGCGGCTATGCTCGGCGGGTTTGTCACGCTCGCGCCGAACCGGTTGGTATCGGGACAGCCCATCATGCTGTGGCATGCCGCGCCGCTACGCGACAGCGCGGCGATCGCGGCGCTGGGCCTGCTGCTGGCGGCGCTGGCCTTCGCACCGGCGGGGCGGTGGGTACATCATGCCGCGGCGGCGACCGCGATGGCGCTGATATTGCTGATCCTGGCGACAGCCGGAGACAGCGCCGGCCTCGTCGCCGCCGACGCCCCCGCCCGCGCGCGGGTTTCGCTGGGAGCGGCGTTCTGGGTCATGCTGGCCGCGGCAAGCCTCGCCCTGGTCGACGCATTGCAGCGGGCCAAGGCCGGAGCCGGCGTGCAATTGCTGGTCATGACCGCGCTCGCCGCCGGCGTGGTGGGGATGGCCGAGACGGGAATGTTCGACGCGCTGTCGCTGGCGCGCGAATACCGCAATCGTCAGGGCGTGTTCGCGGCGGCGTTCACCCGCCACATCGCGCTGGTGGTCGGTTCGGTCGGCCCGGCGGTGTTGATCGGCGTGCCGCTCGGTCTCGTCGCGGCGCGGCGGCCGCGCTGGCAAGGCCCGATCTTCATCGTGCTGAACCTGCTGCAGACGATCCCGTCGATCGCCTTGTTCGGCCTGCTGATCGTGCCGCTCTCGGCCGTGGCGGGCGCATTTCCGGCATTGGGGGCCATGGGGATCGGCGGTATCGGGGTGGCGCCGGCGATCGTCGCGCTGGTGCTCTACGCGCTGTTGCCGGTCGCGCGCAACACCGCCGCCGGAATCGCCGGGGTCGAGCCCGCGGTGATCGACGCGGCAACCGGGATGGGCATGACCCGGCATCAGATCCTGTGGCGGGTCGAATTGCCACTGGCATTGCCGGTATTGCTCGCCGGCTTGCGCATCGTCACGGTGCAGGCGATCGGGCTCGCCGTCGTCGCGGCGTTGATCGGGGCCGGCGGGCTCGGCAGCTTCGTGTTCGAGGGGTTGGGCCAATACGCCACCGATTTGGTGCTGCTCGGCGCGCTGCCGGCGATCATTCTGGCGCTGGCCGCCGATTTCCTGTTGCAGGCGCTGTCCGGGCTGATGGATCGCCGGACCGCGCGACGAATGGTATCGCCATGATCGAGCTGGGCCGGGTCAGCAAGATTTATGACGGCCGCACCGTCGTCGACGATCTGTCGCTGGCGGTTCCGACCGGTGCGTTCTGCGTGCTGCTCGGCCCATCGGGCTGCGGCAAGTCGACGACCCTGCGCATGATCAACCGGCTGGTGTCGTACGATTCCGGCACGATCACGGTCGGCGGCGAGGACATCCTGGCCCTGCCCGAGGAGGCGCTGCGACGGCGGATCGGCTATGCGATCCAGTCGACGGGGCTGTTTCCGCACTGGCGGGTCGAGGACAACATCGCCACGGTGCCGCGCCTGCTCGGCTGGCCGGGCCAGCGCGTGCGCGACCGGGTCACCGAGCTGCTCGAACTGTTCCGCCTCGACCCCGACACCTATCGCGGCAAGTACCCGCACCAGCTCTCCGGCGGCGAGCAACAGCGCGTCGGCGTCGCCCGCGCGCTCGCCGCCGACCCCGACCTGCTATTGATGGACGAGCCGTTTGCCGCGGTCGACCCTATCACCCGCGATGTCCTGCAGGGCGAGATGACCCGGATTCACCGGGCGACGGGCAAGACGATCATCTTCGTCACCCACGACATCGAGGAGGCATTGCGGCTCGCCACGATGATCGCGATCCTCGATCGCGGGCGCATGGTCCAGCTCGGAACGCCGCTCGACCTGCTCGAACATCCGGCCGGCGATTTTGTCCGCGAGTTCATCGGAACCCACGGGATCGGCCTCAAATTGCTGTCGGTGCGCAAGGTCGCGGATCGGGTGCGCCTCGGCGAACATGCCGCGGGCGAGCCGGTGCCACTCGACGCGCCGTTGCGCGATGCGCTGAGCCTGATGACCGCGCGCCATGCCGATCGGCTGCCGGTGGCGGATGCCGGCGGGCGGGTGGTCGGGGCGATCGCGCTCGCCGATCTGGTGCGCTGAGATGGGCCTGCCGCACTGGCGGGCGATCGGGGCGAGCCCGACCCTGTGGGTCGCGGTGTTTTTCGTCGCGCTGATGCTGGCGATGCCGCAGGCGCAGCCGGTGTTCCACTGGGCCTTCCCGGCGGTGCAGCCGCCGGTCTATCAGCGCGACAGCTTCTTCGCGCTGTTTCTGTCGCATGCCGGCATGGTCGGCGCGGCGAGCCTCGCCGCGACCGTGACCGGGGTTGCGCTCGCGGTCTTCGTCACCCGGCCGGCGGGCCACGATTTCCGCGCGATCGTCAATACATTGGCGACGATCGGCCAGACCTTTCCGCCGGCGGCGGTGCTGGCGTTGGCGGTGCCGGCGATCGGCTTTGGGCCGCGCCCGACGATCGTCGCGCTGTTCCTCTACGGGCTGTTGCCGATCGTCGAGAACGCGCTCGCCGGGATCGAAGGGGTGCCCGCCTCGGTGCGCGACGCCGCCGCCGGCATGGGGATGTCGCGCTGGCAGGTCTTGCGCGACATCGAATTGCCGCTGGCCGCGCCGGTGATCCTCGCCGGAATCCGCATTTCGGTGACGATCGGCATCGGCACCGCGACGATCGGCTCGACGGTCGGCGCGCTGACCCTCGGCACCCCGATCTTCGACGGCATCGGCGGCAACAAGGTGCCGTTCATATTGCAGGGCGCGCTGCTGGTGGCGCTGTTCGCGATCGTCACCGACATGATGTTCGCCCGGCTCGAAGCGCGATTGCGCCGTCGGTCGTAGGTTGCGCCGAGGCGGCCGCGACCATACCTTAACCCGACCGGAACTTTGGTTCATCCGGCCGGGCCGCCCGCAAGCCAGACCATCGAGAAGGACGGGTTCGATGCGCCGCGCAATCCTGACCGCCGCCAGCGTCGTCGCGGCAATCTTCGTGCTGTCGGCCGCGTCACCGGCCTGGGCCGGGTACGGCGCGGTGGCTGTTGACGAGAAGACCTCGAAATACGGCTTCGGATGGAACGAGGATACGCAGAAGCGTGCCGAGGAAGCCGCCATGCAAGCCTGCAATTCCGAGGGTTGCAAAATCGCGTTCCGCGTACCGCCGCGCCGGTGCGGAGCCCTCGCGACCGCGGAGAAGGGCAACGCCTGGGGCGGCCATGTCGACGGTACGCGCGACAAGGCGAAGCTCGGGGCGATCGAGAATTGCCAGAAGCGCACCGCCGGCAAGTGCGTCCTGCGAGGCAGCGAGTGCAACCGGTAGCGGAAAATTTGGCCGGCGAAGCCGGGAAACTCGCCAGAGCGATTTAAGTCGACACCATCGCCGCGAGGGCCCGCGCCAGTGCCCCCGCGGGTCGGCCAGCGCTGAGATATTAAGTTCCGATCGCCAGGGGACTCGACATCTTGCGCAATAGCGCGATCACCGACAGCGGCGTCAGCCGACCGGTGCGCGGGTTTTCGAGGCTCGGCACGTTCTCGATTTCGAGCGCGAGCCGCACCGAATCGGCCTCGACCTCGATGCGGTGGGTGGTGCGGGTGACTTCGGGGGCGGCGGCAAATACCCGCGCGGCCGGGAGCGCAAGCAACACGAGCAAGGCGAGCGAAAGACGCGGGAAAGTCATGGGTTGATTTTGGGGTGAGGGCGCTGCTTGAGAGCCGCCTCGCCCGAAGGTTATTCAGACGATCGCAAACCAGCAGTTGGTGGCAGATCCGACCTTGAAATGGCTAGGGCGACTTTTTGAGCACGCCGGTCGGAGTGTGCTGCGCGAGCCAGGACAGATCCTTACTGCCGGTAACCGCCACGCCGCTGCCCTTAATATAGGTGACGGGTGGCTTTGTGGCTGACTCCCCCCATTTGTGAATTTCCGCGTGACCATCGGCAAAGGCTACGCCGCAGCTACCTCCGTGCAGGCTGCCGGGCAGTTCGGTAAATCTTCCCGTGCCGGAGGTCGGAGCGGGGTCGGTGTACAAAATCCCGTCGTCCAGCCAATCCGGGTGTTCGTCCATGAACAACCAGCTCTGGCTCGGCCCAGGGTTGAGAAGTTCACCCATTTTTTCCGCCCAAAAGAAACCGCCCCACGCGAATCCATTGTAGGGATCCGCAGCCCATTTTCGTCCCGCGCCCATGGCCGCATTCATGGCCACGCTCCGAACCCGATGTTCCCAGCCTTGCGCGCGCTGGACTGGACTCAGAAACCGATCGGCCGGACACCAGTAGATTGCGGGCTGCCGGGCGGTGTAACCGCCCAGACTGGAAACGCGGTCATCGGTCAGGTAGAGCGTGTTGGTGTTCCACGAATCCGTCCCCCAAGTGAAGAAGCTCCCGCCCACCCAGGAGGGCGTACCGTTATAAGCTGCACTGTAGTCGGCATTAACCACCAGAACATCGTTGTTATCCCCGGCATACATGGTCCAAGCCAGATTGAGCTGTTTCTTGTTGCTCATGTCTATGATGGCTTGGGCTTTTTCTTTCGCCTTGGACAAGGCCGGCAACAACATCGCCGCGAGAATGGCGATAATCGCAATCACCACCAGCAACTCGATCAGGGTGAACGCATCTTTTCTTTGGCGCATAGCTGGACTGGTGATTGGGGTTGTCGGTGACTCAATCGTTCCCCCACCCCGACCATGACAGCGGTCGGGGTGGGGTTGGTGATTTTGCTTACTGCGTCGAACGTTTTTGCAGGCGGAAGAACTGGCTGCCGCTGGCCGCCGGATAGTTGGTGGATTGGGTAGTATCCGTGGCGGGCAGGTCAGTCCACCCACCAGTGGACAGGCTGGAACGGGTCTGCAAAGTCACGCATTGACGGCCCTGCCATGTGATCGGAACGGTGCCGCCAGAGCGGGCCCCAATGGCCAGGCTGCCAAAGGATGCTTCCGCGAGCGTGGCGTTGTAGTTCGTCCCAAAATGACATACCGGCATGGTGTAGGTCGAACCGAGCGTGCGGATGTACTGAACATGATCCATGAACATAGCGTTCTCATTGTCGGCGCCACCGATGCTGAACTTAAAGTGCTGAGCCAGCGGTCGGCCGCGCGGAATCAAGAGGGTGTATGTGTAAAAGTCGCTGCCACCTGGGTTGTTGATCGGTTGGGGAAGTAACGCATCCCATGGCCCCCATCCGGGGAAGGCGCCGTTGATATAAAGGTTGCCACCGTTGAAAACAGTACCATCCATGGCAACCGTGCCATTCGTGATCTGGAGCACGAACGTCACCGTGGTGTCCTGTTGCAACAAATCGCATGGCGAATCGTTGTTGTAATACACCAAGGGAAGAGTCTGGTTGCCACCCGTGATCGTCCAAGTGCGGTTGTTGACATTTTCCCAACCACCATTGGCGCGGAACTTATATTCGGGCCCCGGGCCGGTCGGGAAGCCGGTAATCGGAATAACTTTTGAATAAATGTTGCTCGCGTTTCCGGAGAGGGCAGGATTGTTCGTCAAGAAGTCGGTACCACCCCAGCCATTAAAGGCGCCTGAAACCTGGATGGTGGCACCGGGGGGGATGAACGCTCCGAGCAGCACTTGCGCGGTCATGTCCACTTGGAACGTGACGTCATTGGTGGGTGCCGGCCAATCTGAAACATTCCAACTGGTCACGGGCAGGGTTTGCGCGCCACCGGCGAGAATGAACTGCCGGTTAGCGACGCCTTCCCAGACGGCGCCCGGATCATAATAAAACTTGCATTGCTCCAAGGTGGCCGGGCTATCGGCGATATTCACCGTGCCGGTGTAAACACCCGAACCGTTGTTGGTGAGTTGATTCACCGTTCCCCAGCCATTGAACGAGCCGCGCACATAAACATTGGTGGCGGTTAGCTGGGAGGTCATGTTCACTTGGAACGTGACGGGGTTTTGTGCCTGCACCGCGAGGCCGGCTCCGCAGAGCAAGCCAACGCCAAGCAGACTTCGTAGGGTCTTGGTAGTGGTCATAGTTTTGAGTTGGGTTTTCATTTTTTTAATCAGGCGGTTCACCGCAGAACCGGGTTGCTTATGGGGAGATACTAGAACAGGAGTTGAATCAATACTACCGCATGTTAATGCGGGGATTGCGGTCGGTTGATCGCGATGCGCCAGTGGTCGCTTCCTTTCAAGCTAAACTTTGGAGACGATGTTTAATCGTTCCGCCGCTTTCATCCCCGCAAATACTTCACCACGGCCTCGGTCCGCGAATGAACGTGCAGCTTTTCATAAACCGTCCGCACATAACTGCGCACCGTATCAATGCTGATGTTCATGCGGTCGGCGATTTCCTTGTAGGCGTAACCGTTGGCCAGTTGATCGAGAAAATCCTTTTCGCCCGGCGTGAGTTTCGCCAGGGGCGATTCCCCTTCGCCCGGCCGGGAAAAGAATTGGACGACGCGCCGGGCCAGTTGCGGCGTCATCGGCGAACCGCCGCCGTGAACGTCGCGGATGGCTTCCACCAACCGCGCCGAGGCGGTGCGCTTGAGCAGATAGCCATTGGCGCCTGCCCGGAACGATTTGAACAGCGAATCGCTGTCTTCATAAACCGTGAGCATCAGGAATTGCACGGCGGGCAGCGCCGCCTTGAGCTGGCGGACACATTCCACCCCGTTCATGCCCGGCAGATTGATGTCCATCAGGACAACGTCTGGCGGGCGGCGCGGGATTTCCTTCACCGCCGTCTCCGCGTCCGGGTAATCGCCGGTCAACCGGAGTGCGGAACTGCGGCGAATCAAGGCCGACAGGCTCGTTCGGATGCCTTCGTCATCATCCACAATGGCCACTTTGATCTGCATTTCGTCAAACAGGCTCGCACCCATGCGCTCTTAGTACCACAGCCGCCGCCGGGGGCGCAACCGCATGAGTATGCGTCAAAATCGTTCCGGGCACAAATGTTCTCACGGCACAATCCGACCGGGAAAGATCACCATCAGTCGCACGGCTGTCCCCTGCCCTAACGCGGTTTCGACCGTCAAAGTCGCGCCGATGTTCGTCGCGCGCCGGCGCATGTTGCCTAAACCGTTGCCTTTGGCGGGCGACTTCGCCCCGGCCGCCGCGAAGCCCCGGCCATCGTCCGAAACCACGATTTCCAGTGTCGGCCCGCTGGCCTTGGCGCTCACCCGGACTTCTTTGGCGCCAGAATGCTTGAGCGCGTTGGTCAACGCTTCTTTCACGATGAGGAAAATGTTGTGGCGCACGTCCGGCGGCAATGGTTGAGCGGGCAGATCATGCGGCAAGTCGAGCCGACAGCGAACCTGATCGTCCTCGAACAACTCGTTGGCAAAATGAGCGATGTATTCCACCAGGCTTTGCAGGGAATCGCTGCCCGGCCGCACGGCCCAGACAATTTCCTCCAACGCGCGCACAGTCTGCGCGGCGGATTGTGCCAGCTTGTTGGCGTGGGTTTCGACCTGCGCCGGATCGTTCTTGTCCGACTTGACCAGATCGCTCAACAGCGAGATGCGGGTGAGCGAAGAACCCAGATCGTCGTGCAAATCCTGCGCGATGCG
>Ga0080064_1004825_pt1 | contig 16692 bp, 13 predicted proteins | sample Subgrocontami54m_FD_69260 | JGI IMG/M metagenome (GOLD analysis project Ga0080064, IMG submission 69260) | Subsurface groundwater microbial communities from S. Glens Falls, New York, USA - GMW46 contaminated, 5.4 m (SPADES assembly) (version 2) ...
GGCGGAGGGCAAGAACTCTCCCGGAAACGCAGCTTTCCTCGCACGCTTCGACCTGCTCCGCGACGTTGCGATTGACGACACGCGCCTGGTGACGCGGGAGTTGTCCGGAGACCTCACCTCCGAGAAGGCAAGCGTCCGCCTGGGACGCCAGGTAATCACCTGGGGCGTGGGGGACCTGCTTTTCATCAACGATACTTTTCCCAAGGATTGGGTCGCCTTCTTCACCGGACAGCCGATGCAGTATCTCAAGCTCGGCAGTGACGGGCTCAAAGTGAACGCCTTTCCGGGTCCTGCCAATTTTGAACTTGTGATCGCCGGCTTCCGCCCCGACAACACGCCGACCAGCCGCCGCTTCATCTTCGCCGACCCGCTGCCCCCCGGTTTGCCGCGGCGTACGCTGGAGCCTGGCAACGATTCAGGCGAGGTGGAGATTTCCGGCCGGGTTTCGGGATATCTCGCCAACTGGGAACTCGCTGGCTACGTCTCGCGCACTCACTATCGAAGCCCAGCCTGGCGGGTGACCGGCAGCGAGATCGTCGGCACCTACCCGCGCCTCAATACCGCCGGCGCCAGCCTCACCGGGCCGATTGGCAAAGGGGTGGTCAGTCTTGAGGCGGGGTATTACGATTCGCCGCAGGATCGGGATGGCCGCGACCCTTCAGTCGAGAACAGTCAATTCAGGGGACTCGTTGGATACTCGCGGCAACTGTGGGAGGATGCGACGCTCGGCTTGCAGCTCTACGGCGAATGGATGCGCGACTATGCGGCGTACCGGGGGACCCTCCCCGCCGGATTTCCCGTGAAGGACCGCCTGCGCAAGGTGACAACGGTTCGCTTCACCCAGCTTTTCGCGCACCAAACGGTCACCTTCAATCTCTTCGCCTTCCTTGGCCTGAGCGAGGAGGACCGCTATATCATTCCCTCATTGCGCTATGCGTTCAGCGACAACCTGTGGGCAGAGGCCGGCGCGAATCTTTTCGGCGGCAAGCGTGATGGCATGTTTGGGTCAATGCAGGACAACAGCAACGTTTACCTCACCGTTCGATATGCGTTTTAGGGAATACAGCCGTTCATGAAGGCGCGCGACAGCGGTATGCCCGAGGAACAGATGTGGGCGTCTTTTTTTGACGCTCCCCGCATGCTTGCTGCGCTCGGCTTCACCGGCATAAAGGGTAATGTGGCGGACTTCGGCTGCGGGTACCCGTGGATGCCGCCACTTACGATGCCTGGTATCACACGCCGCGCGCTCGCCCTATGCCCAATGTGATTTTTGATCTGGCTTTCTCAACATCAGCATCATGAACGCAAGCGAAGAGAACACGGCGCCGGCATAAAACGTCACTGCCGCACCAAGCGTGTCCCACAGCAAACCCGCAAGCACGCTGGCGATCAGCATTGCGATGCCGCTCGCAAGGTTGAAAAAACCGAAAGCAGTTCCCCGTAGATGCGCCGGCGCAGTACCAGCCACCATCGTTGCCAGCAGGCCCTGCGTCATGCCCATGTGCAAACCCCATAACGCCACGCCGGTCGCCACCATCGTAAGTCCCTGCGCCCGCGCCAACACAAGGTCCGCGACGACCAACACCGCGAGCCCTGCCCCCAGCAGCGTCGAATGTCTCATGCGGTCGGCGAGTTTTCCCATCGGATAGGCTGCCGTCGCGTAAACGACATTCATGATCACCAGCACCAGCGGCGCGTACGTATCGGGCAAGCCCTGCTGCTGTGCGTGCAATATGAGAAATGCTTCGCTGAAACGCGCCAGCGTGAATACGCCACCGGCGGCGACTACCCACCAATAGGCGCCGCCGAGATCGCTCAGCGTATGCCAGCGGATCGGTGAGGTTACGTTGCGACGAACCGTGCCGGCGCCAGGTTCTTCGACACCGAATATCAATAGCAGCACGGCGATGACGGCCGGGACGACCGCAAACCAGAACACCGTCCGGAAGTCCCCTGCCCAAAGCAGCATCAATCCCACGCCAAGCAGAGGGCCGAGAAAGGCCCCGACGGTATCCAGCGACTGGCGCAGACCGTAAGCGGCGCCTCTTATCTCCGGTGCGGTCAGGTCCGCAACCAGGGCATCGCGCGGCGCGCCGCGGATACCCTTGCCGATGCGATCCATGAAACGGGCGGCGAAAACCCAATGCACCGAGATTGCGAGCGCGAAAATGGGCTTTGAAATTGCACCCAGTCCGTAGCCGAACACGGCCAGGGCTTTGCGCTTGCCGAGATAGTCGCTGAGTGTGCCCGAAAACACTTTCACGATCAGCGCAGTCGCCTCCGCAACACCTTCGACCAGGCCAACCACAAGAGCGGTTGCACCGAGGCTGGACACCATGAAAACAGGCAGCAGGCTGTGAATCAGTTCGGACGAAACGTCCATGAACAAACTCACGAAGCCGAGCATCCAGATACCGCGAGGAATGGCTGGAGAGGATTTCATGTCAGCAAAGCCGGTAAACTTTTGCGATAAAAATTCCGGGAAACGGCATCGCGGTTACGTGTGCAGGCGTTCAATACATAAGGACGAATAACCTGTAAGCCAATATCCATGCGGCTTCCCGGTTATCTTATACAGGAATTTACAGCGGCTTTATTGCTTTGGCGATGACCGCAAAATCATTCTCGGTCGACATGACGAACCGGCAGTGCCGGCGGTTGTCCTCGCGGGCCGGATCGGGCGTGGGCAGTTCGAGCAGCGTACACAATTCATGCACGAACAGTTGATAGTTGGCACGCTCCGAACCGCTGGCGGATTGCCAGCGCGTGATGAACGTATCTACGGCATCTTCGGATCGAATCGCAATGACCCTTATTATTGGGGATATCGCGCTTTAATGCGAGCAAAGGTGGTGATCGGTCGGAAAAGCTGTCGAAGAGCGCCAGGGTGTGATCTTCCGTCATTTGACTTGTGCGTGGCCAACGCTCAAACGGGAATTGATGGATGAAGTCATCGGGGATTGAACCGAATGGCATACATCTTGCGTCTCGTTCGGGTATCTTTGGGGCAGTAGATCACGCGACGACGAGGCGGCGACCGGGGGCGAACCCGTGCCGAACCAGGCGGAATGGTTTAGATTGGCAACGATAGCGCGTCCGCATTCGTTGCCGATGCGGCGTACCGAAAGGATTCCGGAACATGCAACCCATGCGTCTTCGAATGACTCCGCCACAAATGTTCGCGGGCATCAGCCTGCTGCTGATCGCGGTGGTATTGGTCGTGAGCAACCTCACGCAGTCGACTTTTTTCCGCCAGGCAATAGTAGAACGTGAATCGGTGATCGTGCGCGACATGGTTAAGGCAATTATTCATGAAGAAGAGGAGGCAAACGAACTGACTCCGGCCGACATGGAACGCTACACGGAGATTGCCGCCAAGAAGCATTTCGAGCATGCCTTCAGGGCCCTGAGGACTCTCACCGGCGTGGTCCGTATCAAGGTGTTCAACCCGGACAAAATGATAATATGGTCGGACGCACCGGATCTGATCGGGACGTATTTGACCGGTAACCTGCAGGATCTGGCGCGGGCGCTGGATGGCGAGGTGCGCGCCGTGTTCGATCCTCAGGGACACGGCATTCCCATCGAAGCGCTGCCGCGATTTCCGCTGATTGAATTCTACGTGCCGTTTACTTTGAAAAATCCCGGGGCTGCGAGCGGCGCGGTCAGCGGTGTGCTGGCGATTTATCGGTCCGCGCAAGGAATAAACGAGACTATCCGGTATGGTCTTTTTCTACTATGGTCGGTCACCGGGCTGACGGGGGGGATACTGTTCTTCGCTCTTTTCAGGCTGTTCCGTTCCGTCTATTACAACCAGCGCGCGGCCGAAATGCAATTCGCGAAGTTAAGCAACGAGCACGATCGGATGATGCAGATCGAGAAACTTTCGGCCATGGGGCAGATGGTGAGCGAGATTGCGCATCAACTCAACAATCCGCTGGTCGGCGTAATCAACCTGACCGAACTTGCGGAACGCGAGTCAGGCACGCCACAGCGCGTGAAGGAATTGCTCGGCGAAGTGCGCAGGGCGGGCCATCATTGCCATGGCTTCGTGCAGCGCATGTTGCTCATCAACAGAGCCACTCATTCCGAACCGCAACCGACCGACATGAACAGGCTGGTGCGCGATACCATCACTTTTTTCCACCAGAGTCTGGGCGGGCATCCCGCGGTGATTTTTGAGGAATCGGAGCAGCAGGCGCCCATGAAAGTGGACCCGGTACTCATTCGCAATGCCCTTTTCAACCTGATCCACAACGCGGCCCAGGCCGACCCGATAGGGCCGGTGGTGGTGTCGCTGGTGCCCGATGAGCGGGATGGTGTGCCGGGTTGCCGGCTGACCGTGTCCGATAACGGCGCGGGCCTCACGTCCGAGGTGACGGCCAGGCTGTTTACGCCATTCTTCACCACACGGCCCGGCGGCACGGGACTTGGTCTCTCCATTGCCCAGAACATTGCCGTACAGCACGGTGGCAGCATCCACGCCGAGAACAAGCCCGGTGGCGGAGCGTGCTTTACCATCTGGCTGCCGGCAAGAAAGGCGAACGCATGAAAACCAAGATTCTGCTCGTTGACGACGATTCCTACACGCGGCAGCTCTTCAAAGGCCTGCTGCGCGACACGGCGATCGAACTGCAAACCGCGGTCAACACCGCCGAGGCGCGGCTCGCATTTCACTCAACCGACTTCAATCTCGTCATTCTCGATCAGCGGCTGCCGGACGGCAACGGCCTGGATCTTTTCGCTGAGATGCGTGCCGAGCGCCCGCGACAGATGGCAATCCTCATTACCGGCTTCGCCGAAGTTCGCGATGCGGTGCGCGCCGTGCGTGAGGGGCTGTTCGATTACCTGACGAAGCCCTTCGAAAACCTGGAGGAACTGGATGCGGTGATCGGCAAAGCGCTGGAGATGGACCAGGCTTACCGCGAGATCGTTGATTTGCGCGAGACCCTGGAAGCGCGGCCGGGCCAACCGGTGGTCATCAGCCGGTCCGCTGCGATGGAAAAACTGCTTTTGCAGGTGCGGCAGGCAGCGCCGCTGGACACCACCGTACTCATCGAGGGCGAAAGCGGCACCGGCAAAGAAGTCATCGCCAAGCAAATTCACGCATTGAGCAAGCGCACCAAGGGGCCGCTGCTGGAGCTCAACTGTGGCGCGCTGTCCGAGTCGCTCCTGGAAGCCACGTTGTTCGGCTATGAGAAAGGCGCGTTCACCAGCGCCGCCAAGGCGACGCCGGGTTATTTCGAGGAAGCGGACGGGGGCACGCTGTTGCTCGATGAAATCTCCGACATGAGCCCGAAGCTCCAGGCGAGTCTGCTGCGCGTGCTGCAGGAGCACACGTTCGCCCGCCTCGGAAGCACGGAGCAGCGGCCCAGCGATTTCCGCTTGATCTGCGCCACGAACAAATCCTTGGAAGCCGAGATGAAGGCCGGACGTTTCCGCTCCGATCTCTACTATCGCATCAATGTCGTGGTGATGCGCGTTCCGCCGCTGCGCGAGCGGCGTGAAGATATCGTGGCGCTTGCGCTGTTTTTTCTCGACCACTTCAACCGCAAGTTCGGCAAGAATGCAGGCCCCTATACCGCGGAAGCCATCACGGCCCTCGAGACGGCCGCCTGGCCAGGCAACGTGCGCGAGTTGCAACACGCGGTGGAGCGTGCGGTGGTCAGCAATGTGGCTGGACCGGTCCAGCCCCCGGATTTCGGGATGCTGAGCGGTAGCGGTGGTTTCCAGGCGGCCGCATCTGTTGACCCGTTGCTGCCCTTCCGCGAAGCACGCGAACGCTTCGAGCGCGAGTATTTCGCCAATCTTCTTCATTCCGCAGGCGGCAACGTCTCGGAGGCGGCCCGTCTATCAGGTATTGCCAGGCAGAATTTTTATGGCCATATTGAACGACTCGGAATTGTCACGAAATCGTGACGCGTGTCATGGAAGGGTGATGACACGTTCCCGGTAGCACCGCGCTCAGCTCCCGTAAATCTTCTCTTTTCCCCCACGAATCCGGTAGATGCCCAGGCTGGCACGGGGCTTGCGGGTAGTTGTGCACGGCCCAATTCCCGGAGTGGCGCGCAGTGGGCGTCACCACGGATAAGGTAGGCCGTTAACTATGTCAGCGTCAGGAGAACATCATGAAGATTACCGCAATGGTATTGGCTTTAACTGCACTTGCCGCCGCCCCTGCCATGGCGGCCGATCCGGCCAAGATTGATTGGTCGAAGGTTCCCGCAAGCGCCGTAACGCTGTTTTATCCCGGCCAGTCGACCTTTCAGTGGCTGCGCAGCCCCGATCATCCGGGAGCCCAGCCGGTCAACGCCGGGGAAGCCTGCGTGACCTGTCACAAGGGCCAGGAGGCGCAGAAGGGCAACGCGCTGGTCAAGGCAAACAGGCTGGAACCGACGCCGGCTGATGGAAAGAATGGCTCCGTCCAGCTGGGCTTCCAGGTCGCCTATGACAATGAGAATGCCTATTTCCGCTTCCAATGGAAGACCAAAAACCCGTATCCGGGCGAAGCGTATCCGGCCCGGCGCTTCGACGGCAAGGAATGGAAACCTTACGGCGGTCAGAGGCTGGCTGCCGCCGTCCGCAAGGGCGAGCAACCGCCTATCTATGAAGACCGCATGTCGGTGATGATCGACGACGGATCGGTCGCGGGCTTTGCGAAGCAGGGCTGCTGGCTCACGTGCCACAACGGCGAACGCGATGCCCCAAAACAGGCGACCGCCGCCGAGGTACAGGGGAATCCGCTGCTCAGTGCGCTGAAGAAGGCTGACGTTCGCAAGTACCTGCCGTCGACGCGTACCGACGCGCTGGCGTCGTGGGACAAGGGCAGGAGCCTGGACGAGATTGCGAAGATCAAGGCGGCCGGGGGCTTTCTCGACCTGATCCAGTGGCGCGCCCACCGTTCCAACCCGGTCGGCATGGCGGACGACGGCTACGTGCTCGAATATCGTAATTTTGATGCCGGCAAAAACCCGTTCAGTTCGAACTTCGACGCGAAGACCCAACTGCCGAAGTTCATGTACGACGAGAAAAAATTCGGCAAGAAGGCGCTCGTGTTCGAAGATATCCGCAAAATGCCGACCGCAATGGTCCGCGAACAGAACGCGGTTGCGTTTGATCCCAACGCCGGCTGGAAGGCAGGAGATCTGCTTCCGCAGTACGTGGTCAGCCGGGAGGACGCCGCGGGATCGGCCGCCGACAACAAGCAGGCCAAGGGCGTCTGGAAAGACGGCACGTGGACGCTCGTATGGGCGCGCCCGCTCAACTTGACCAACGCTGACGACAAAGCCCTGAAGGAAGGCAAAGTCTACAACTTCGCTTTCGCGGCCCACGACGACAACATGACGTCCCGCGGCCATTTCGTGTCGTTCCCGATGACGGTCGGTTTCGGCGCCAAGGCCAGTATCCAGGCCGTCAAGCTTCCCTGATCAGGGTGCTCGCGCCGGGTCCTCCGGCACGATGCAAAGTTGCCCACTGCCGCGCGTGTTCCACGCGCGGCAGTATCCATTTAATGCTTATGCCGGTGATGCAGATCCGGCAGATGGGGATGGGCGTGCGTCATCGGCGCATGCTCGTGCCGGTGCGCGTGAGGCTCGGGACCCTCGTCGCCGCGGTGCGCGTGCTGGTGATGCTCATCGTGGATGTGCCGATGACTGTGCGCCATATATTCGTGCGCATGCAGGTGGGCGTGCCGCTCGGTAAGCACGAGCCACGTGGCGGCAACCATCAGTGCAAGCGCGACGCCGAACGAAACGGTGAATGATTCCCCGAGGGCGACAATTGCAATCGCGGCGCCAATGAATGGCGCAGTGCTGAAATGCGAAGCGGTACGCGCACTGCCAAGATGCCGCAGCGCGAGGATGAACAGTACCAGGCTGACGCCGTAACCGAGGAAACCGACGGCGAGCGCCCCGGCGAGCGCTGTCGCTGGAGGGAAGTGCAGTCCAAGCGCGAACGCCAGGACGAGATTGAACGATCCTGCGGCAAACCCTTTTATCATCGCCAGCACGACGGGATCGGTCGCCGAAATCCTGCGCGTGAGGTTGTTGTCGAGAGCCCAGCAGAAGCATGCGCCAATAATTGCAACCGCGTGCAGCGAGAACCTGAACTCAGCCTGCGGCTGCCAGGAGAGCACGAGTCCGGCCGCGAGCATCAGCGCAGCAGCCATCCACATTCGCCTTCCGACGGCTTCCCGGAAAAACGCCGCAGCAATCAGCGTGGTGATGACCCCTTCAAAATTGAGCAGCAGCGAAGCTCCTGACGCACTGGCGCCCGACAACCCCCATAGCAGCAGGATCGGTGCGACGATGCCGCCCGCGATCACCGCCCCGGCAAGCCATGGATAGTCACTGACCGCCAGAGGGGCTTCCGGCGCCGGCCCATTCGTGCCGCGCCACAGGCGCGTTGCCAGCCGCACTGCCAGCAGCCCCAGACCACTGCCCAGGTACAGCAATCCCGCAAGGCCGATTGGCGGCAGGTCACCCAGCAGTAACTTGGCGAGCGGCGTGCTCGCGCCGAACAGCGCGGCGGCGATAAGAGCGAAGAAAGCATAACGCTGAAGCGAAATGTCGATCATGCGGGAACCCGGCATTCGGTATAGCCCGTTACAGCCTGACCCAGCCCCGCTTGAGCAGGTGATAAGTTGCCACGCCCGCCACAAATGCCAGCCCGATATTCCAGATCGCGCACGCCGCGGTAATGAGAGTGACGAATCGATCGTTCTTGGTCTCGCCGAAATTGCATGATCCCAGAGCGAGCTGCGCGCCGGTCAGGAACAGAATCACGCCCAGGATCGGCGCGGGGAAGATTTTGAAGATGATTTCCACTGAACCGCTGAAGAACAGCGCGACGATGACAAGGAGGCCGCCCAGAATTATCGGCGCACCGCCCGTTCTCGCGCCGAAGCGCACGTGACCCGCCATGCCGCCGGCGCCGTGGCACATCGGCACCGCACCCACTATCGGACCGAGCAGATTCATGATTCCCGTTGAAACGGCGACCTTCTTCTCTGTCACCTGCCGATCCGGGAACAGGCGGTTGTTTTCTTCCGTGATGGCGATGATCGCGTTGCCCAGCGTGAGCGGCACCTGGGGCAACGCCAGGAATAACGTTCCGATCATCAACTCCTGCCACGTCATGCCACCCAGGGCGAACGAGGGCGCCCTGAAAACAATGCTGATCGCCGCGAGTTCGTCGAGTAATGGCGGGTCCTGAACCACGGCCACGAAGGCGCCAATCACCAGCAGCAGGAACATCACGGGTATCGCGCGGTTGCCCAGCAACAACAGGGTGACAAGCAATGCGGCTCCGCCGAGCAACCACCCCTGGGCCATCATCCTGATACCTTCGAGCATGAAGCCGAAGCCAAGGCCCAGAACAATGCCGACGGCAACCGGGCGGCTTATCAGATCGGCCACCTTCTTGACAGTGCCGGTGATTCCGAGCAGAAACCAGATCACGCCGGTGACGATGCCGGCACCGTATACGGCGTCGGGCGTGATTGTGATCGTTTGTGCCGCCTGGGTGGTCGCGACCGCGCCGACCGCCTTCATGGGCTGAACCGGAAAAGGCGTCTTGTAGTAGAGCCCTGAAATAATCAGCGCGATTCCGAATGCGAGGAGGATGCCATAGGGGTCCATCTTCAGCAGACTGATGTAGGCAACCACAAACGGGATCAGCGTTCCCAGGTCGCCGAATGCGCCCGCCCATTCCAGCCGATCGAAGCGGTTTCCGGCCTTGGCGAGACCGATCCCAGGCACACTGTGGTTGTCAACCGGTTGCATTTCTCGGGTAACCTCGGTGTTCCACGCTTGCCGTGGCGAGTGACCGCCCGCGACTATGACGCTTGGCTGTATAGTAACGACAGGGTTTCAAATTCGCAATTGAAAGATCCTGACCATTCTGGAGCGCGTCGATGGACTGCTGTAACGACAAACAATGTGCGATTGAGGCATTGCAGGAACGGCAGAGCGCCACCTTGCGCGTGGTGCTGGCAATCAATGCCGTTATGTTCGTCATTGAACTGACCTCCGGATTGCTCGCGAAGTCTACGGCATTGTTATCCGACTCTCTCGATAATCTGGGTGACGCGCTGACCTACGGATTGAGCCTTTACGCCGTGTCACGCGGGGCGAGATTGAAGGCCATGGTCGCGCTTTTCAAAGGCGGGCTGATCACGCTTGCCGGCCTGTTCGTGCTTGGCCAGGTCTTCTACAGGATGATTCATCCCGGCGTGCCGGTCTTCGAAATGATGGGTGTTGTCAGCATGGTTGCGCTTGCCGCGAATGGCGCCTGCCTGATGTTGCTTTGGAAGCATCGGACCGAAGACATTAATATGAGTTCGGTGTGGGAATGTTCGCGAAATGATATCGCTGCGAATCTCAGCGTCCTTCTTGCTGCGGCAGGAGTCTGGCTCACCGGGTCGGCCTGGCCCGACCTGCTGGTCGGTTTGGCGCTCGCCCTCCTGTTCCTCGGGTCCGCTGGCAAGGTGCTTGCAGGGGCTGTCCGGCAGCTACGGGATTCGCGGCCGGGGGTCCCCGAGCGGTCAATTACGTGAGGGAGCGTGATACGGTAGCTCGCGTCCCGACAGGTCGGCACGCGGCTTCAGCTTACGGTTATGCCGATTGTGCCTGCCGCGAGGCTCCCGATCTCGCACGCGCGATCGAAGCCCTGCTGTTTGAATATCTCCAGCACTGCGGGCGCGCTGTCGCGACTGCACGCCACCAGCAGGCCGCCGCTGGTTTGCGGATCGCATAACAGTTTCTTCTGCCACGCCGGCATCTCCGGCGGCAACGCGACGAAGTTTGCGACACTGGTCCAGTTGCGGTCAGAGGCGCCCGTCACGAAGCCAAGCTTCACCAGATGCAGCGCCGCGGACAATACCGGCATTGCGTCGAACTTGATCTCGGCGCGCAGTTTCGAGCCGCGGCAGATTTCGAGCAGGTGCCCGAGCAGACCGAAGCCGGTCACGTCGGTCATTGCGTGCACACCCGGCAACTCGGCGAGAGCAACGCCGGGAGTATTGAGCTGGGTCGTAGTCTCGATCATTTGCTGGTAAGCATTGTCGTGCAATTCGCCCTTCTTGATCGCCGCGCCCAGGATGCCGATGCCGAGCCCCTTGCCGAGGATCAGCACGTCGCCGTCGCGCGCGCGGTCGTTGCGCTTGACACGATCGGGATGCACCAGCCCGAGCACCGCCAAACCGTACATCGGCTCGGGCGAATCGATCGAATGGCCGCCTCCGATCGGGATGCCGGCGGCGTCGCACACCGCGTGTCCGCCAGCGAGGATGCGTTGCATCGCTTCCACCGGCAGCTTGCCGAGCGGCATGCCGACCAGCGCCAGCGCGAGAAATGGCTTGCCGCCCATCGCGTAAACATCGGAAATCGCGTTGGTCGCTGAGATGCGGCCGAAATCGTACGGGTCGTCGACGATCGGCAGAAAAAAATCAGTGGTCGCGACAATCGCCTGCTCGGCGTTGATGCGATACACCGCCGCGTCGTCGCTCGATTCAGTCCCGACCAGCAGGTTGGGATCAACCTTGCCGAGCGGCGACAGTGCCAGCAGTTCCCCCAGCAACGCTGCGGGCAGCTTGCAGCCTCATCCGCCGCCGTGGGAAAACTGCGTCAGGCGGATAGGGCTGGCTTCAACTGGTTTGTTCATCGCTGGTCTCGCTCAGATACTGCCGTTATCGAAAAATTTCAGTGTAGACTAACCTGTATTCCCGAATGCGGCGATTACTATGATCAAAACACACCATCCATACGCCGCCGCACGGCAGGACTCCACGCTGGTTAACGTAACACAACTCGCCGGGTTTGACGAGGTGATCGACGTGCGTTCCGAGTCGGAGTTCGCGGAGGATCACGTCCCCGGCGCGATCAGCTGCCCGGTGCTCAGCGACGCCGAGCGCGCACGCGTCGGCACCATCTACAAGCAGCAATCGGCATTCGATGCCAAGAAAATCGGCGCCGCGCTGGTCAGCCGCAATATCGCGCGCCATCTCGAAGCGAGTTTTGCCGGGCGCCCGCGCGGCTGGCGGCCGCTCGTTTATTGCTGGCGCGGCGGCAGCCGCAGCGGCGCGCTGGCGCATGTATTACAACAGGTCGGCTGGCGCGCCGGGCGGCTCGACGGCGGCTACAAAGCCTACCGGCGCGCCGTGATCGCCGATCTGGACGAGCGTCCGCCGCAATTCAGATGGCGCGTAATCTGCGGGCTCACCGGTTCCGGCAAGAGCCGTCTGCTGCGGGCGCTCGCGCAGCGCGGGTCCCAGGTCCTCGACCTCGAAGCGCTCGCGGCCCATCGTGGCTCGGTGCTCGGCAACCTGCCCGGCGCGCCGCAACCTTCGCAGAAAATGTTCGAAAGCCTGGTATGGGCCGAACTGCGCAGGTTCGATGCCGCGCAGCCCGTGTGGGTCGAGGCCGAGAGCAAGAAAATCGGCAGCGTGCGCGTTCCGGAAGCGCTGATCGCGGCGATGTGGAACGGCGAATGCACACGGCTCGAAGCGTCAGTCGCCCTGCGCGTCGCCATGCTGACGGACGAATATCAACACTTCGTTTCCGACCCGGCGCTGCTGGGAACGCAGCTCGATTGCCTGGCTGCGCACTACGGGCGGGACCGGATCGGTGCATGGAAACGGCTCGCCGGCGCCGGCGAGTGGGACGCGCTGGTGCGTGAATTGCTGGAAAATCACTACGATCCGGCCTATACGCGCTCGACGCTCAAACACTACCCGCACTACGCGGATGGCATGCGGCTGGAGGTCGTTGCGGACAACGATGCCGCGTTCGCGCAGCTCGCGGCGCGCTGCCTTGCGCATGCCCCCTGATGCTATAATTCCGTCCCATTTGAGCAGTTCTCCCCCACCGTCAATGTCGACTGCCGCCGGATCCGCGCCACGCGGATGGTGGCTGATGCTGCTCTTCGCCATCGTGATCTGGGGCGGCAATCTCGAATACCGCAAGCTCGCGTTGAGCGATGAAGGCCGCTACTCCGAAATCCCGCGCATCATGGCGCAAAGCGGCGACTGGGTCACGCCGCGGTTGAACGGCATCAAGTATTTCGAGAAACCGCCGCTCCAATACTGGGCGACTGCCGCGGCCTATAACGTGTTCGGCGAACATCATTGGACCGCGCGCCTGTGGCCCGCATTGACCGGCTTCCTCGGCGTGCTCCTGATATTCTTTGCCGGAACACGGCTCTACGGCGCCACCACCGGACTCTATGCCGCGCTCGTGCTCGCGAGCAGCCTGTTGTATACGGGCATGGCCCATATCCTGACGCTCGACATGGGTCTCGCGTTTTTCCTCGGACTCGCCATGGCGGGGATGCTGATCGCGCTCGACCCCCGCGCCGACTCCCGGACCAACTGGATATGGATGCATGTTGCCGCCGCTGGCTGTGCGCTTGCCGTGTTGAGCAAGGGTCTGATCGGAATCGTCCTGCCGGGCGCGGTAATCGTGCTCTACATGCTGGTGAAACGCGATTTCGCCCTCGTGCGCCGGCTGCACATCCTGACTGGCGGCCTGCTGTTTCTTGCCATCAGCACGCCATGGTTCGTCGCAGTGTCGCTCGGCAATCCCGAGTTCCCGGATTTCTTCTTCATCCACGAGCATTTCGCGCGCTATACCTCGACCATCCATCAACGCTACCGGCCGTGGTATTACTTCATCCCTATTCTGCTGATCGGGATCCTGCCGTGGGTCGTGACTTTGTTCGATGCACTGATCGGCGCACTCAAGCGACCCCGCACCGCCGGCTTCGACGTCACGCTGTTCCTGCTGCTGTGGTCGGGTTTCATTTTCGTGTTCTTCTCGCTTTCCGGCTCCAAGCTGCCTTCCTACATCCTGCCGATGTTCCCGGCGCTCGCATTGCTCATCGCGATGCGCCTGACCACGATCGATGCGCGCGTGCTGGCGTGGCAGCTGGCGCCGCTCCCGATCATCGCGCTGGCGGGACTGCTCGCCGTGCCGTACACGGACAGGCTCGCCTCCGCCTCGATCCCGGCCGGGCTGTACCAGAACCAGATGCCATGGCTTTACGCGGCGGCAGTTGTATTGCTCGCCGGCAGTGCCACAGCCGTGATCTGCGGCTGGCGCGGGCACGTCAGATGCGCGGTCGTGGTGTGCGCCTTCACCGGGCTCGCCACGACCCAACTGCTGGTCACCAGCGAAGACGCCCTGTCGCCCGCGCACTCGACTTACCACCTGGTCCAGAAGCTCAGGCCCGATCTCAAGCCCGGCGTACCTTTTTACAGCGTCGGCAGCTACGAGCAGACTCTGCCGTTTTACCTCAAGCGCACCGTGACGCTCGTCGCCTACCAGGACGAAATGGCATTCGGTCTCAGGCACGAGCCGCGGTTGTGGGTTCCCGACCTTGCGGAATTCGAGCGCCGGTGGCGCGGCGACGCTTACGCGCTCGCGGTCATGAGCCCGGAAATGTACGAACAATTGCAGCAGACGCGGCTGCCGATGCAGCTCGTCGCGCGCGATACGGAGCGCGTAGTCGTGCGCACCCCGCCGCGCCAAGATGAGGGAGGATCCAGGCGATGAACGCAATCAGTTTTTCGTTGTTGATGACCGGGGTATTGCTGAATGCGGGCGCACAACTGCTGCTCAAGGCCGGCACCAACGCGGTCGGCGTGTTCGCGTTCAGCAGTGCTAACCTCGTGCCGGTGGGCTGGAAGCTCGCCACCGAGCCGCACATCGTCGGCGGTCTCGGCTGCTACGTGCTCAGCGTGATCGTGTGGATCCTGGCGCTGTCGCGCGTCGAGGTCAGCATCGCCTATCCGATGCTGTCGATCGGCTATGTGGTCAATGCGCTGGCCGCGTGGTATCTGTTCGGCGAGGCGGTCACCCTGACCCGGCTCGCCGGCATCGGCATCATCATCATCGGCGTCTACGTCGTGGCGCGTTCATGAGCGCGCCCGCCTACCTGCCCTTCGCGCGGCCCACGCTGGACGAAGCGACGATCCAGGGCGTCGCCACCGTCCTGCGATCGGGATGGATCGCAAGTGGCCCCCAGGTCATCGCCTTCGAGCGCGCATTGTCAGAGTATTTCGGCGGCCGCCCGGTGCGCACGCTGACCTCCGCCACGGCGGCCATCGAAGTCGCGCTGCAGGTTTGCGGCATCGGTCCCGGCGACGAAGTGATCACCTCCGCGCAAAGCTTCTTCACCGCGCCCAACATGATCATCAAGGTCGGTGCGAAGCCGGTGTTCGTCGATTGCGACCTCGCCACCCGCAACATCGATCTGGCGCAGACCGCGGCCGCGATCACGCCGGCCACCCGCGCGATACTGCCGACGCATTTCGCGGGCCTGCCGGTCGACATGGAAGGCCTCTACCGCCTCGCGCGCGAGCACCGTTTGCGGGTCATCGAGGATGCGGCGCTCGCGATCGGATCGAGCTGGCGCGGCCGCAAAATCGGCGCCTTTGGCGATCTGGTTGCGTTCAGCTTCCACCCCAACAAGAACATGACCGCGATCGAGGGCGGTGCGCTGGTGCTCAACAACCTCGACGAATCGAAGCTCACGGAGAAGCTGCGCTTTCACGGCATTTCGCGGCTGGCCGATGGCACACGGGATGTCGATGTGGCCGGAGGCAAGTTCAACCTTCCCGACGTCAACGCCTGCGTGGGCCTCGCGCAGCTCGCGCGCCTCGATGAGTTCACCGCGGCGCGCCGCACGCTCGCCGAACATTATTTCCGAAGCTTCCGCACCGATCCGCCGTGCATGCTTCCCGCGCGCGGCCACCCGGGAGACGAGGCGGGCCACAGCTGGAACATGTTCGCCCCGCTGCTGCCACTCGGGCGCATGCGGATTACGCGCAGGCAGTTCATCGAGGCCATGCACGCGCGCGGCATCGGCGTCGGCATATCCTACGAAGCGCTGCACCTGTCGACGCTCGCCCGCCGCTTCGGTTACCATGAGGGAAATTTTCCGAACGCCGAGCGCATCGCGCGCGAAACCATTACCCTGCCGCTTTTTCCGACCATGACTTCCATTGACGTCGAACGCGTATGCGCGGCAGCCGCCGAAATCATCGCGCAGAGCCCGCTATGAGCGACGCGCCGCAGGTTTCGGTCGTCATCCCGGTCTACAACGAGGAGGAGAGCCTGCCGCTGCTGTTCGCGCGCCTCTACCCTGCCCTCGACCAGCTCGGCGTCAGCTACGAAGTCATATTCATCAATGATGGCAGCGCGGACCGCTCGGCCGCGCTGCTGCGCGAGCAGTTCGAGCGCCGGCCCGAGGTCACGCGCGTGATCCTGTTCAGCGGCAATTTCGGCCAGCACATGGCGATCATGGCCGGCTTCGAGCGTTGCCGCGGCAGCCGCATCGTCACGCTGGATGCCGATCTGCAGAATCCGCCCGAGGAAATCGGCAAGCTCCTCGCGGCCATGGACCGGGGCCACGATTACGTCGGGTCGGCGCGCCAGCAGCGCCAGGACACGGCGTTCCGCCGCCATGCCTCGGGAGCGATGAACTGGGTGCGGGAGCGCATCACCCGAATCCGCATGAGCGACCAGGGCTGCATGCTGCGCGCCTACGACCGGCGGATCGTCGACGCGATCGCCCACAGCAACGAGATCAACACTTTCATTCCCGCGCTTGCCTACACCTACGCGGCCAATCCCACCGAGATCGAGGTCGCGCACGAGGAACGCGCGGCGGGGGTATCGAAATATTCGCTCTACA
>Ga0080064_1004830_pt1 | contig 16675 bp, 19 predicted proteins | sample Subgrocontami54m_FD_69260 | JGI IMG/M metagenome (GOLD analysis project Ga0080064, IMG submission 69260) | Subsurface groundwater microbial communities from S. Glens Falls, New York, USA - GMW46 contaminated, 5.4 m (SPADES assembly) (version 2) ...
CGGAACAATGTCGGCAGTTATACATCTTATAGAAAAAATGGGCGGACAGATTGTAGGATGCGCATTCCTTTCTGAGATTGAGGCGCTCAACGGCAGAAGCAAACTCAAAGACTATCCGGTATTTTCTCTGATAAAGTTTTGAAAACAACCTCTAATCCCTACTTATTATGACCCTTCCCATCCGGGCTAAACTGACAATCTGGTATACAACGCTTCTTGCTGCCAGCCTTATCACATTCGGCTCTATCCTGTATGTTGCGCTCTCAAGAAACATTATAAGCTCAATTGATGCGCGGTTACTCTCTATGGCCGATATGGTTTCCAGGGCAGTATTCAGGCCCGGCACCGTAAATTTGCCTCAAAACTTCGATATCTTTCTTGAACATTTCTTTGGAATAAAGACATCAGGCAATTTTATTCAACTGATGGATAAATATGGCAAGATAGTATTTACATCTTCAACCCTCGGGAAAACCCATCTTCCTTTGTCAGGCCAGGCGTATCATCATTCTATTGCCGGCAATGCCACATATGAGACCATAAAAAACATAGGCCAGTATCCGGTCAGGATTGTTACATTTCCTTTAATGGAAGAGGGCCAGTTAATAAGCATATTGCAGGTCGGCGCGCCGCTGCAGGAGTCCACTACGGCATTGAATGCTTTGTTTTATATCCTGATATTTGGAATCCCTCTCGCTGTGATACTGGCAAGCGGTGTGGGTTGGTTCCTTGCAAAAAAGGCGCTTAGTCCTGTAGACATGGTTACAGGCCTTGCCAGAAAGATAGAGGCAGGGAGTTTAAATGAGAGATTAGATGTCTCCGGCCCTAAAGACGAACTCGGAAGATTGGCAAAGACATTTAATGACATGATTGCAAGGCTTGAACTTTCTTTTAAACAGATGAAGCAATTTACAGCAGATGCTTCTCATGAACTAAAGACACCCCTGACTGTTCTGAAAGGTGAGATGGAGATTGCGCTCAGGACAGAAAAGACTGTAGAGGGTTTGAAGGAGGTTATTAAGAGCAGCCTTGAAGAGATAGATAAGATGAGCGCCCTTGTAAAGAGCCTCCTTAATCTTGCAAAACTTGACAGCAGGGTTAGACTGCCTAAGGATAATATAAAGCTGGATGGGATTGTTGAAGAGAGGTTTAATCAAACCATGCCCCTGGCAAAAGATAAAGGCATTGATATGGTTATGGCTAAGAAAGAAAGTGTTATTATAATGGGGGACAAGATTGGGATAGGCCAGCTTTTGTTTAATCTGATATATAATGCCATTAAGTATACGGCAAAGGACGGCAGGATAGAGATTTCGCTGGAACAGTCGGATAATTGGGCTATAATTAAAGTAATCGACACAGGCATAGGCATTGCAGAGGAAGACCTTCCTTATATATTTGACCGCTTTTACAGAGTGGATAAGGCAAGGACAACAGGCGCGGGTGGCGTGGGTCTTGGCTTAAGCATATGCAAAGAGATTGCAGAGGCGCACGGCGGTAAAATAGAGGTGGAAAGCGAGGCCGGTAAGGGAAGCGTGTTTAAGGTGTATCTGCCTGTTAAAGACAGGATGGACGAGCTTTTGAGTGAACTGGAAAAACACTGATACTGATATTTTAGATTTTTTGTTTTTAATTCGCAATTCGTAATTTATAATTCGTAATTGTTTTAACAGGAGGTGAGATTATGAAAATAGGAATTCTTACAGGCGGCGGCGACTGCCCGGGTCTTAATGCCGTAATAAGGGCGGTTGTAAAAAAGGCTGCAAATTACGGTTATGAAGTTCTCGGCATCAAGGACGGATGGAAAGGTCTGGTGGAGATTGACACTGTGCCGCTGGATACCAAAGCAGCATCGGGCATACTTCCCCGGGGTGGGACGATCCTCGGCACATCCAGGACAAACCCCTTCAAGTCTCCTGAAATGGCAGAGAAGGTTGTAAATAATATAAAGAAGCTTGGACTGGATGCGCTTATAGCCGTTGGCGGCGATGATACGCTTGGTGTTGCTGCAAAATTATACAAGCAAGGAATAAAAACAATAGGCGTGCCAAAGACCATAGACAACGACCTTTCAGGCACGGATTTTACTTTCGGTTTTGACACGGCAATAAGCATCGTAACAGAGGCGCTTGACAGGCTCCACACAACAACAGAGGCGCATCACAGGGCAATGGTTGTTGAGGTGATGGGAAGACACGCAGGATGGATTGCCGTTTACGGCGGCCTTGCAGGCGGCGCGGATATGATACTCATTCCTGAAAAGCCCTTTGAGGTTAAGGATGTTGCGGATATTGTCAGGAAAAGGTCAAGGCAGGGAGGGGGATTCAGTATAATTGTTGTGGCAGAGGGCGCGGTGCCAAAGGGGATTGAGGGCTATATTACAAAGGACGCAAAAAAAGACGCCTTCGGCCATGCTATACTTGGCGGCATCGGCGAATTCCTTGCAAAAGAGATTGAAAAGGTAACAGGCGTGGAGAGCCGGCATGTTGTCCTGGGCCATCTACAGAGAGGCGGAAGCCCAACAGCCCATGACAGGATTTTGGCAACAAGATACGGCGTCAGGGCAGTGGAGCTTATAAATGAATGCAAGTTCGGCATGATGGTTGCGCTTCAGGGAAATAAGATCGTAGCCATCCCGCTTGAAGAAGGCGTTAAGCAGACAAAGACAGTTGATATGGATATATACAAAGTGGCAGAGGTGTTTTTTGGGTGAGATTATGATTACATTATAAGGAGGAATAAATTTATGGCGATAAAAAATATCTTTTTTGTGGCAATATGCGGATTTTTGTTGAGCATAACTCTTTATCTTGCGCTTGTTTTAGCGCAGGCAAAGCTTCCCAAGGAGTTGACAGGCGGGGAAACCTTGTTCAACAAAAACTGTGTTTTATGCCACGGTCAGGCTGGAATAGGCACTAATAATGGGCCGCCGTTGGTGCACAAAATTTATGAACCAAATCATCATACTGATGAGTCATTCTATCGTGCGGTTCAGAATGGTGTAATAGCACACCATTGGACATTTGGAAATATGCAGCCTCTTCCCAATATAAGCAGGGATAAGGTAGAGCAGATTATTCAATATATCCGTTGGCTCCAGAAGCAGGCGGGAATATTCTAAATAAGATTCAAACAACCTCTTTCCTGCTTTTCTCTCTGAGTTTCAGACACTTTGAACCTTTGACACTTAATTTTGAGCTTTGTTTCATTGAGGAGGAAATAAATGGGTATTATTAACGTTACACACTATACTGCCATTATTGCATTTCTGTCGCTGATACTGCTTGGTAATATTCCGATTGGTTTCTACCGGAAAAAATTTACAAGATTTTCAAGGCCATGGGCGAGGTGCATATATATACCCATACTTGCAAACATTATACTGCGAAGGCTCTTTGGTTTCAGCTATGCCATTATCCCTGTAAGCGTTATTGCCCTTCTTGCAGGCCAGCTCATAGGCGCAAGGATTGGAAAGGAATGGAAATAAAAAATTAGAGCAGGTGGTTATGAGATCAGCAATTATTCTTCTTAGCCTTCTTATTTTCTCAGGCTGCGCAAATGGAGTTTCAGAAGAAGACAGGCTGAAGAAAATTGTAAATGAGGTGGCAGAGGCAGGACAGAAAAAGGATATAGACGGAGTAAGAAAGTATATCTCCAAATCGTACAGAGATCAAGAAGGGAATGATTATGACGCTGTTAGAAGGCTACTCCTTTACCATTTCATTAGGGCAGAGACTGTTTCTATCTTTGTGAGAAGCGTAGACGCAGAGGTAAAGGGCGACACAGCCCTTGTAAAGGCCAATGTGATTCTTGTCAGGGGCAAGGAAGTAAAAAGCATTAAAGATATAATCCCTGAATCTGCCGCAGGCTACAGGTTTGAGATGATATTCAAAAAGGAAAACAAAGGCTGGAAGGTTGTGAGCGGAACATGGCAGGATGTGGGCGCGGCGGGGCTGTTGTGAGTATTGATTTGCGATTTAAAGATTTTAGATTGACGAGAAAGTAATTTTGAGATAAAATAAACACTAAAATAGATACTGAAAGGAGTATTAAAATGAATACATTAGCTGCACAGGAAATTAAGAGAAAGGGGATTTCAGCCGTAGATGAAGTTTTGAAAGAGGGACCTGTCCACATTATCAAAAACAATCAGCCTCAGTATGTAGTCCTCTCAGAAGAACGGTATCAAGAACTGGTCGAGGCTGAGGATGATGCGTATAATGCCCGCATCCGGGCATCGCTTGAGGATGTAAAGGCAGGAAGGGTAACTAAATTTAAAAATGCCAAAGAGTTGATAAAGGCACTTGAACTGGAAGAATAGTGTTCAGCTTAACAACCACCAAATATTTTTTGCGCCGTGCAAAGAAGTTTTTTAAAAAGCACCCTGATTTGAAACGGGCTTTTGAGGAACTCGTTGAAAATTTGCGGCGTGATCCATTTCAGCCGCATCTTGAATTCCATCACCTCGGTGGAAAACTTGAGGGCGTACAGGCAGTGAGTCTAACCCATAGCTACTGTGTTACGCTGACAATTATCATTAAAGAAAAAGAAATTATCCTTCTTGATATAGGGAGTCACGATGAAGTGTATAGAAAAAAATAACAAGGACGGACGCAATGAGTAGATAACACGAGGGGACTGTCCCCGGTGAACGTAATTTGGTTTTCCTGAAGATTTCATGTTTCAACTTGCGAAAGAAGAGTTTGAAAACTTGAAGTTCCATTTTGAAATATCAAGTTGGGGCGGTACACATAAACTACCTTATGCGTTTACTGAGAACGGCGTTGCAATGTTGTCAAGCGTCTTAAACAGCAAAAGAGCGATATCTGTCAACATCCAGATAATGAGAACTTTCACAAAAATCAGGGAAATGCTGGCGACCCATGAAAATCTAAGACGGAAGATTGAGGAGATGGAAAAGAAGTATGATTATCAGTTCAAGGTGGTTTTTGATGCTATAAAACAAATGATAGAACCTCCACAAAAGACAAAAAGAAAAATAGGTTTTTAGGAGAAGGGAGAATGAGGGGTGTGGAGTTGAGGGGGTAGAATTATAATAAAAGAATTTTATGCGCATAGCGTGGAAGGCAAGCAGACCAGCGAATGGCAGGGGCTTGAGGAGCATCTCTGAACACGAGGGGACTGTCCCAGATTTACGGACGGAGCGAAGCGGCGTCGTAGAATCGGAACTGTCCCCGGTGGACAGCGGTACAGCATCGTTTGCCTTAGAATTCGGTTGCGGAGAATGGTAATCACCTTTGGTCGCCCCCCGCGCGGGGGCGTGGATTGAAAAAATCTGATAAATAATTATAGCATGTTGTTTTAAAAGCGTAAAATATAGGGGGTACACAGATATGAAAGCGCATGTGATGATGAAGGGCATAGCATGTGTCTCCACATGGCTTGCGGTGATATTGCAGCTTGCTGCGGCCGCCGATTCCTCCAGGTCAATGTGTTCGGAAAAACATGCTTTCAACTTGGTGATGCTGGTCGAACGGCATGCTGGCGCGGCTCGAGCCGGAGAAGTAGATCCGTTCTATTTTACGGACAGCAGTTGCGGTTCTATTGTGATGATGATTGACTTAAGATCTTAATATCTTATAATATGACATATATTTTTTATCGTTAAAGGACAGGAGACTATGAAAATAGGATTGATTTATACAATAGCAGGGACTGGAGAAGCCGGGTTTGGCGGTGATGGGGGAGATGCAAGATCAGCAACGCTTAATGAGCCAAAGGGTGTAGCAGTAGACAGGAAGGGAAATATATATATCGCCGACACAGAAAACTGCCTGATAAGGTCCGTAGATACAAAGGGATACATAAGTACTATCGCGGGATACTTCCTTCCTCATCGCGAGAGCGGGGGTGAGGCCGAAGAAATAATGTTTCAAAGGCAGCTTGGAAAAGTACCTCGCAAAGAAGGGCTTCCCGCCGATTCTATCGGGGACAATGGCCATGCAATATCTGCCAGACTCAGGTTTCCATCCGCCCTTGCCGTAGATGATGCAGGAAATATCTACATCACGGATACATATAATCACAGAGTAAGGATGTTAGATATAATCTCCGGTATCATCACAACCATAGCCGGCAATGGCCAGGATGGCTTTGGCGGTGATGAAGGACAGGCAACCGAAGCAAGCCTATCTGAGCCCTCAAGTATAGCAATAGACCGGAATGGGAATATATTTATTGCCGACCTTATGAACCATAAAATCAGGAAGGTAGACGTGGCAACCGGGGTGATAACAACTGTGGCTGGAAGCGCCAATGGCTCTGGCTCCTTCAGCGGAGATAACGGCCCTGCAATACATGCGGGCATTGCAGGCCCAAGCGGCGTAGCCTTGGATAATGAGGGAAATATATTTATAGCTGACACCTTTAATAATCGCATCAGGATGATAGATAAAGATACAGGATTTATAAGTACAATAGCCGGGGATGATAGCTCATTCCGGGTCGGAGATAAAAAATCGTCAGAAAAAAGCCTCTCCCGACCCTATTCAATTGCATTAGACTCAAAGGGGGATATATACACAACAGACTCTGACAACCATATGGTCAGAAAGATCTACAGGAAAACAGGTGAAATCATTACTGTGGCAGGAAACGGAAAGACCGGTTTTTCTCCTGACGAGACACCGGCTAATAAGGCCAGCCTCAATTATCCATTCGGTATTACAATAGATCAAGCTGATAATATCTATATAGCCGATACATTCAACCATATGATAAGAAAGGTCTTAATTAAGGAGATATAGGATATGCAAAAGAACTACAAGATTGCCGTAATCCCATGTGATGGCACAGGACCGGAGGTAGTAGCCGATGATAGAAATATTGGTTTAAATATATATAATGATAGAGAGTGAGTTTATTTGGTTTTTTGTTCTATAAACGCAATCACATTTTTAAGTCTTTTTATAGTTTTTTCTCTCCCCAAATTTTCTATCACCTCAAATATGCCCGGGCTTACTGTTCCGCCTGTTAAGGCAACCCTTGCAGGCTGGGCGATTTTGCCGAGCTGTATGCCTCTTTCATTGATTATATTATTGAATACAGCCTCAACAGTCTCATGTGTAAAATACGGCAGGCTCTCAAGCCCTGATATAAGAGTTTCAAATATCGGAGTCATATCTTGAGTTAAAAATTTTTGTGCAGCCTTTTCTTCATACACAATATCTTCCTTAAAATAAAATTCAGCGGCATCGGCCATCTCTACAAAGGTCTTGCTTCTTTCCTGAACGGTTTTTATAATATTTGCAAGTCTTTTATCTATCGGAACCTTATATCCTTTTGTCTCCAGAAACGGACTTAGCAGTTTTGCCAGTTCATCCGGCGCCGACTCTTTTATGTAATGATGATTTACCCACAAAAGTTTTTCAGGATTGAATATACCTGATGATTTGCCCACATTTTCAAGGGAGAATTTTTCTGTAAGTTCTTCAATTGTAAATATCTCCTGGTCTCTATAAGACCATCCAAGCCGTGCAAGATAATTTACCAGGGCATGGGGCAGGTAACCCATTTCTTTGTATGCCATGACAGATGTGGCGCCGTGACGCTTGCTAAGCCTTGTCTTATCAGAGCCGAGTATCATCGGGAGATGGGCAAATGCCGGGATTGCGTATTTAAATGCCTCGCATAAAAGCATCTGCTTTGGCGTATTGTTCAGGTGGTCGTCACCCCTTATAACATGAGTTATCTCCATAGTTGCATCATCAACAACTACGCAGAGATTATAGGTAGGCGTTCTATCGCTTCTAAGGATGATTAAATCCTCTATCTCGTTATTGTCAAATGCAATATTTCCCTTAACAATATCTTTGACCAATGTTGTTCCTGAGGGAATCCTGAATCTTATTGTAAATGGTCTATCCTGTTCGTCTTTTTTGTTTCTGCACCTGCCGTCATACTTAGGAGGCCTTCCATGGGCAAGGGCATCCTTTCGTCTTTGTTCCAGCTCTTCAGGTGTGCAAAAGCATTTATATGCCTTGTCCATTTCAATAAGTTTATATGCATGTTCTCTGTAAAGATCAAACTGCTTGCTCTGGAAATAAGGGCCTTCATCCCAGTCCAAGCCCAGCCACTGCATCCCGTCAATGATTGCCTGAACAGACTCTTCCGTTGACCTTGCCGCATCCGTATCTTCAATCCTTAAGATAATTTTTCCCTTATGCTGTCTCGCAAAGAGCCAGTTAAAAAGGGCTGTCCTTGCCCCGCCTATGTGAAGATAGCCTGTCGGGCTTGGCGCAAATCGTGTCCTGATTTCCAAAGATACCTCCCTTATATATTTTGTAGCCTTCCCCTGTCCCGGGGTAATAAGTGTAAGCCTCATTTTTTTATCTGTTTTTTCTTTTCTTCCTCTTTCTTTTTTGAACACGCAGGGCACGCATATTTGACATCGTGTTTTACTGTTAGTCTGTCATAATCCCTGTCAAGGGCTATCCTTATGACAGTTTCACTTTCTTTGCCGCAAAAACTGCACTTTAACATACTCATCTCCTTCCTTTCCGTATATTGCCGCCGCCTTTACACTGCTGTCTCTAAAGGCAGTTTCAACCGCCGTTCTATCCTTTTCTTCATAAGATATAGCGAGGTCGCAGAACGCAGCAAGTTTTTTTGGCGTGGGTATCAGTTTGAACGGTATGCCTTTTTCCTTTAATACCTTCTCTGCCTTTAATGCCTTGTGGGTTGAGCCAAAGGTGGCGATGTATTCCATTTATTTCCCTTGTTTTATAATTTCCAGAACCTTCCCCCTGACCTCGTCCATTTTGACAAGGCTTGCGTCAGGCGACCTTCTCATCTTCAACTCAACCGAGTTTTCTTTCAAGGCCTTGCTTCCGATAGTCAGTCTTATTGGTATCCCTATCAAATCAGCGTCATTGAATTTGACGCCTGCCCTTTCATCCCTGTCATCCATCAAAACATCAACCCCTGCGTCCGTCAGATTCTTATAAATTGTTTCTGCAGCATCCATTGTTGATTTATCATTTACATTAACAGGGACAAGATGGAGATGAAATGGAGCAAGGGGCATGGGCCATATAATTCCTTTATCATCATGATTTTGCTCTATGCCGGCTGCGGCAGTTCTGCCGATACCTATGCCGTAGCAGCCCATAATCATAGGTTTCGCCTCTCCTTTTTCATTCAAAAATGTTGCATTCATTGCCTCGCTGTATTTTGTGCCGAGTTTAAAAACATGCCCTACTTCAATGCCTCTCTTTATCTCTAAATTGCCATCGCATCTGGGGCATAAATCCCCCGCAACAACCATCCTTAAATCTCCAAAAACATCCGCCTTAAAATCCCTGTTTAAATTAACATTTATAAAATGGGTGTCAGCTTCATTGGCGCCGACAACAGAGTTTGCAACCGATTGGACGCTGTAATCCGCAACTATTCTGACGGTTAATCCGACAGGCCCTGCAAAACCTGATGGTGCGCGGGTTGCCTTTCTCACAGTCTCTTCATCTGCAAGGACCAGCCGTTCTACTTCCAGCAGCCTCTTGAGTTTTGCCTCATTAAGTTCATAATCTCCCCGCACAAGCACAGCCACAACCCCTTTATCTGAATCGTATATCATGGTTTTAATCAGTTTTTGCGGTGTCGTTTTTAGAAACCCGCTTACCTCTTCCACGGTTTTCATACCGGGCGTTGATACTTTTTCAAGAGGTTCTTCCTTTTCTGACTTGTGACCCCCGATAGATGCATTCGGGGGCATGCTTTTGACTTCTGACTTCTGATTTCTTATCTCTGCTCTTTCCACATTTGCCGCATATTTGCATTTATTGCAGCTTGCAATCGCATCTTCTCCTGTATCTGCCAGAACCATAAACTCATGCGAAAACCTTCCGCCTATTGCGCCTGTCTCTGCCTCCACAGCCCTGAAATTAAGCCCGCATCTTTCAAATATCCGGCAGTAGGCATCATACATATTCTGATATTCCCTTTCAGCATCCTCTTCTGTTGCGTGAAAGGAGTAGGCATCCTTCATTATAAATTCTCTGCCGCGCATAAGCCCGAATCTCGGTCTTATCTCATCTCTGAATTTCGTCTGAATCTGGTAAAGGATTCTCGGGAGTTCTTTGTAGGAGCGGACTTCTCTGCGAAGCATATCTGTTATGACCTCTTCATGGGTCGGGCCGAGGCAAAACCCTCTCTGATGTCTGTCTTTTAAGCGCAATAATTCTTTGCCATACACATCCCATCTGCCGCTTTCCTGCCAGAGTTCAGAAGGTATAACCATGGGCATGGAAACTTCCTGAGCGCCTGCCTTGTTCATCTCTTCACGAACGATATTCTCCACTTTTCGTATTACCCTGAGACCCAATGGAAGATAATTATAAATGCCTGCCGCCACCTTTCGTATCATACCAGCCCTTGTCATAAGCCTGTGGCTTACAACCTCTGCGTCAGAAGGGGCCTCTTTAAGGGTTGGAAGAAATATTTTAGAAAATCGCATGGAATAGACTCCTGAATTAACTCAAAACTCAAAACGCAAAAGTCAAAGCTACAACTTAAAACTCAAAACTTTTTATAAAAAATAGTTTTAAGGTTTTGCGTTTTAGTTTTGAGATTTGACATTTAAGTTTTGAGCTTAATTTACAGCGCACCCTGGTTTATCTCAATCTTTGCCTTTGACTTAAGGTCATTCAGCCACTTGTTCAGGGAGTCCTGTTGTTTTTCCTTAAGGAGGCGATCCTTGATTTGAGCCTTTTTTGCCTCAAATTCAGCCTTGTCAGCCTCTTTTATATCTTTAAACCCGAATATATAAAACTTGTTTCCATGCGGGATGGTCTGAGAATAATAAGGATTTTCTTTGGTAAGGGAAAACATATCAGGCTTATCCCTCACAGATAAACCGATATTAGAGATATAACCTTCAACCTTTGTAAAGAAGCCGCTTTCTCCTGTAGTATAACTCTCTTTTGAGGCAAGTTTCTGAAAGTCCTCGCCCTGTTTTAGTCTTTTTAAAATAGCATCAGCAGTCTCTTTCGCCTTTTCATTTGCCTTCCCCTTTATAAGAGCGGTTTTAACAGAAGCCGCCGTCTCTTCATATCCTGGTATGTGTTCTTCTTTTTTGTCTAAAATCTTTATGATATAAATGCTGCTGTCGGTTTCAACAGCATTGCTTATCTCGCCGGCCTTCAGAGAAAAGGCTGTTTTTTTGAGTTCAGCATTTCTAACAAGCTCTATGTTCATATCCCTTTCTGAGAAAAGCCCGGTTTCTACCAGTTTAAGTTTTTTCTTCGCTGCTTCGTCCTTCATCTCCCTTTTTTCAGATATGACAGCCTTCTGTATTTCAGACGCCGTGTCTAAAGCCAGTTTTTTTGCGCCTGTCTCTGTTAGTTTTTTTGTTATTATATCCTTTGCCTCTTTAAAAGGCATAAGCCTTGCCTCTTTTACATCATCAACCTTTATGATGTGATAGCCAAATTCAGTTTCTACAATGCTGCTTATCTCTCCTTTTTTAAGGGAAAAGGCCGCATCTTCAAAAGGCTTTACCATCTCTCCTTGTTTGAAATAGCCAAGAGAGCCGCCTTTGCTGCCGGATGCCTTATCATCTGAATATTTTTTAGCAAGCAAGGCGAAGTCTTCGCCTTTTTTAGCCAATGATGAAAGTATATCCTCTGCCTTTTTCCGTGCCTCTTGCTTTGCCTTTTTCATGTCTGATGCGCCTGATGCCGGTCTTATAAGTATATGTCTTGTAGAAATTTGTTTTTGCGTCTGAAATTCATTTATGTTTTTTTCATAGTATTGCTTTATCTCTGCCTCTGAAATCTTTGCCTTTTGCAAAAGGTCTTTAAATGGAATTGAAATATAAGCCGCCCTAATCATTGTCGGCAGCTTAAATGACGCCTTGTTTTTTTCAAAATAGGCCTGCGCTTCCACATCTGCAGCAACTGCATCCTTTTCAAACCTTGCCCCGTCCACTGCAATATATTGAAGATTGATTTTTTTGTTTTCGCCGGCAAATGTGTCCTCTATTTCCTTGTCGGTAATATTTATTGCGTCGGTTATCTTTTTCTGAACCTTGTCAATGATAAGGCTGTCTTTGACCCCTTTTTCATAATCTCCTGGTAATAGGTGGTTTGCCTTTAGCACCTGAAGATATTGCCCCTTGTCAAACACGTCGCCCTTTTGAAACACCTGAACAGATGCTATTTTCTTTTGAATATCATCGGTTGAAACGGTAATGCCCTGTTTTTTTGCCTCCTGAAGCTGAAGCTCTGTGTTTATAAGCATCTGGATGGTATTCTGTTTCAGATTCATCCTTTCCAGAAACTCATCATTAAACTGGTCTTTTAAGATGTTCCTGTAATAATTTATCTGCTGCTGATATGCCCTGACGTATGCAGTGGCAGTTATGGATTTGCCGTTTACACTGGCCGCAACAGTGGCCTTATCCATCTTGAAATTTCCGACACCCCACAGCACAAAGACCATAATAATGGCCCCTAGTATTAAAAAGATCATCCATGACCTCTTCTTTTTTCTTAAAACCTTAAGCATAAAAAACCTCCAATAAAATTTTAGAAGATGATACTAACCAACTTGCAATTAAATTTCAATCTTTTTAAATAAAAAACAACATTTCTATTTTGGCGAAAACAGGACATTTCTAATTTGGATTTACATAATCATGCAATCTTCTTGAAAATGCGTATCCCCTAAGATATTATTCATCTTGAATATCACTCGGTTATTGTTTTGGCTTACTGCAAGGTATTAGAGATCAGATTTTTCTACAGGCTCGTTACTATTTAAAAAGCTTTCTATACTCTCCATATCCTTCTTTTTCCAAATCCTCTTTTGGGATGAATCTCAGGGCGGCGGAGTTAATGCAATACCTTAAACCCGTGGGCTTCGGGCCATCATCAAATATATGCCCCAGATGAGAGTCGGCGCGTCTGCTTCTTACTTCGGTGCGTACTGTAAAGAAACCGCTGTCTTCTTTCTCTGTGACATTCTTCGTCTCAAGGGGTTTTGTGAAGCTCGGCCATCCTGTGCCGGAATCATATTTATCATTAGAGGCAAAGAGCGGCTCCCCTGAGACAATATCAACATATATACCTTCTCTCTTGTTGTCCCAGTATTCATTTTGAAACGGCTTTTCAGTGCCGCTTTTTTGCGTTACCTCATACTGTAATGGGGTTAATATCTTTTTAAGCTCTTCGTCAGCAGGTTTTTGGTATTCATCTTTTCCCTTTCCCCATACTTTTTTGATAAACTGATCGCGGCCTGACCTTGACCTGTAGTATTTGTACCTTAACGGGTTTTTCTTATAATAATCCTGATGATACTCTTCGGCTTTATAGAAGGTTTTTAATTTGACTATCTCTGTTGCTATCGGTTTATCAAAGAGTCCTGATTTTGCCAATTTCTCCTTAGAGGCTTCAGCAAGACGTCTCTGCTCGTCGTTATGGTAGAAGATGGCTGACTTATACGAAGACCCCCTGTCAACAAAAGAACCCCCTGCATCTGTGGGGTCAATCTGCCTCCAGAATACATCAAGGAGTTCCTGATAGGTTATTTTAGCCGGGTCGTAAATTATCTGAATTGCTTCAAGATGGCCGGTAGAGCCAGAAGATACTTCCTCATAGGTGGGGCTTTCCTTATCTCCGCCTGTATACCCGGATATGACATCAACAACTCCGTCAAGTTTTTCAAATGGAGGTTCCATGCACCAGAAACATCCTCCGGCAAAGGTTGCCTTTTCAAGATTCTTAGCCTCACTTTTCATAGAAGCCCCCTCAGTTTTATCCTCTTTTCCAATCTTTGAACAGCCGTTCGCTATCATAATTGATAATAAAGCAAAGATTGTCAATGTTGTCCATCTCATAATTTATTGCTCGTTTGTCTCTAATATCACCTGTGCAATACAGTAATCACCGTCATGGGAAAGGGATAAATGAGTTCGGAGTTCGGAGCCCTGCTCCCTGCTTAAAACCTGCGGGGACAAGTTTAAGCCAGCAGGGACAAGGTTAGGAATTGGGAATTGTGAATTCAATACTATGTAAGGCCTCCCATCACTGTTGTTTGTTACCTCTATCTCTTTAGATCCAACTCCGCGCCCGAGGGCCTTTATAAACGCCTCTTTGGCTGCAAAGCGCACTGCAAGGTGCTGTTCAGAAAATCTTCTGTTTTCGCAGTATGCTAACTCGCCTTTAGTAAATATTCTTTTTTTAAGTTTATCTCCCCATCTTTCAACCGCCTTTTTGAACTTAGGGATATGCACAATGTCTATACCTATATTGTAAATCATACTATTTTGCAAGCTCCTTCATCTCCCTAACTGCCCTCTCTATGCCAACAAATACGCTTCTTGCTATTATGCTGAAGCCAATGGCAAATTCTTCAATCTCTTTTATCTCTGCAACCCTCTTTATGTTGTAATAATCAAGGCCGTGGCCTGCATGAACAGCCATGCCGAGTTTTGACGCAAGAAGGGCTGTATTATATATCCGCTCCAGTTCTTTATCTTTCAATACCCCATCCTGCATATCACAATACTTCCCTGTATGTATTTCTATGCCATTTGTGTCCATTCTGTGACTGGCCTTTACCTGTTCCGGCTCAGGGTCAATAAAAAGACTTACCCTGATTCCGGCTTCTTTAAGGGTAGCGATAAACTTTTTGAGGTGATCTTTCTGGGTTCTTACATCCAGACCGCCTTCTGTTGTCAGCTCCTGCCGCTTTTCCGGCACAAGCGTAACCATATCCGGTTTCAGCTCAAGGGCGATCTTCATCATCTCCTGCGTTCCAGCCATTTCCAGATTAAGTTTGGTCTTAACCGTCTTCCTCAGGATGATTGCGTCCCTGTCCTGAATATGCCTTCTGTCCTCACGGAGATGAATTGTTATGCCGTCTGCGCCGCCAAGTTCCGCCAAACTTGCTGCTGTCACTGGGTCAGGCTCTTTGGCGCATCTTGCCTGTCTTATTGTTGCCACATGGTCTATATTTACAGATAACCTTGCCATCAGCCAAGCTCCTTTTCTATTGCATCGGCAATATATTTTGCCATCGTTTTTATCTCTTTTACATCCTTTCCTTCCAGCATAACCCGTGCAAGAGGTTCTGTGCCGGAATATCTGACAGATAATCTTCCATTCCCATTCAATTTGTTTTCTATCTCTTTTATCCTTTTGGCAATTTGAGGGTTTTTTGTAAGATCTTTTTTCTCTTTTACCTTTACATTTATCAAGATCTGCGGATATGTCCGCATAACAGCGGCAAGTTCCGAAAGCCTTTTATTTTCCTTTACCATTACAGCCAGCACCTGCAGGGCAGAGATTATTCCGTCTCCGGTTGTAGTATGATCCATAAATATTATATGGCCTGACTGTTCGCCGCCAAGGTTATACCCGCCTTTCAACATCTCCTCAGTTACATACCTGTCCCCAACTTTTGTTCTGATTATTCTCCCCCCCCCCTTTTTTACAGCCTCTTCAATGCCCATATTGCTCATAATGGTTGTCACAAGTGTTTTATTTTTCAATGTGCCTTGTTTCAGCATACTTGCTGCCGCTATTGCCATAAGGTAGTCTCCATCCAGAATCCTCCCTTTTTCATCTATCAAAACAATCCTGTCTCCGTCGCCATCCAGCGCAATCCCGATATCCGCTTTTTTTTCTTTAACCAATTTTGCGACAGCCTCTGGATAGAGAGAGCCGCATCTGTCATTTATGTTTTCACCGTCTGGTTTGACGCCGATTGGAAACACATCTGCGCCAAGCTCATAAAAGACCTCTGGAGCAACCTTGTATGCGGCGCCGTTTGCGCAGTCAACCGCTATCTTCAAACCGTCCAACGTTAATTCCTTTGGAAATGTGTTTTTTGCGAACACAACATATCTGCCGATTGCATCGTCAATCCTGTAGGCCTTTCCAATATCGCTTGCAGTCGGCCTGTGAGACGGCTCATTGTTTTTAAATATAAAATCCTCTATCTCTTTCTCAAGTTTATCCGGCAGTTTAAAACCGTCTCTTGAAAAAAATTTTATGCCGTTGTCCTGATACGGGTTGTGGGACGCTGAAATCACAACGCCTGCGTCCGCCCTCATGCTGGAGGTAATAAAGGCGATGCCCGGCGTCGGAAGCGGGCCGACAAGCATGACATCAACGCCCATGGAGCATATGCCTGCAACCATTGCATTTTCAAGCATATAGCCGGAAAGTCTTGTATCTTTGCCGATTACAATCTTATGTCTTCGCGGCTCTTTCTTGAATACATACGCAATGGCCCTTCCAATCTGCATGGCAATTTCAGCGGTCATTGGATAGATATTGGCAACACCTCTGACACCATCGGTTCCAAACAGTTTTCTCATAGTCATTTCCCTTTCCGCATCCTTGCTACTGACACCTTTACCTTTACAATATCAGGTTCCGCCTTTTTTAATTCTGTATCAGCAAGCTGGATATGCACCATAGTGGTTTTATCTGTCTTTATTCCGGTTATATCCATTTGGTCAGTATATATTTCATTTATATCTTTTAACGCCGACTGTGTCCCGAATAACACAACCGAATCAGGCTCAATAGAAATATCTTTTACATTAAAACCGCCTGCTGTGCTTCCGGACAGCTTTACCTTTACTGGGACAAGTTTGGTGATAACGGTTTCCAGATGAATCAGTATGGATGATGGATTCGCCTTTATA
>Ga0080064_1004831_pt1 | contig 16672 bp, 18 predicted proteins | sample Subgrocontami54m_FD_69260 | JGI IMG/M metagenome (GOLD analysis project Ga0080064, IMG submission 69260) | Subsurface groundwater microbial communities from S. Glens Falls, New York, USA - GMW46 contaminated, 5.4 m (SPADES assembly) (version 2) ...
CACTATTAATGTCCCTGTCATCTATATTTGTCGCCGTCAATGCGGTAATGCTTAAACTAGCAGAGAAAGAACTTGTTGAGGTATAGAGGGTTCAAAAGATCCGTCCTCTAACAGAACGCTTCCCTCGCTTTCTTTACGAGTTTTCATTCACGAAGGGCGGAGGGTTGTAAGAAGTCATCTTATCTGTTAGACTACGATTTGCTCAAAGTTTCCAGATTACAAATTCGTGAGAGGATTCACGAATTTGAGAGGAGACGGCTTGGTAAGGTAGTAAAAGTTAGTGGGAAATTTATTTTGTCACTAACCTGGCTACCGTACCATTACACGTTGACGACGCGGGGTAGAGCAGTGGCAGCTCGTGTGGCTCATAACCACAAGGTCGCAGGTTCGAGTCCTGCCCCCGCTACCAAGAAAGAATTACAGATAGAGATTGGTTCCAAAACCAGTCTCTTTTTTGTTTTACTCTAGCAGTCACGTCTGTTATTTAGGTTCGAGTCTTGCGAGGTCTTTTGCTATGATAGTGGGATGAACAAAAAAGAGCTTGAAAAATTCTTACTTAAGGCCAGAACTAAGACCTATGCTTCTGCTGACGGTAAATCGGAGGCAATATTACCTGGTTCGGTCCAGTATGAATATGCCGAGGGTGATTTTCTTTACAGGGATATATATTACATCGGTAATGGTATCTTCCCTGGCTTAGAAACTATTTATTTAAAAGATACTCCCGTATGGTCTATGTCTTACTTTGGCGACTTTTCTGGAATGACCGAAGAACAAGCAGATAGCATGTTACGCAAGGCTCTTATGGATAATTGGGAATTAACCAGAATATATAATCGTGTCGAAAAGGATTACGATGATTTTAAATATATATGCGACGGTCAGGGTACAATTGATGAGTTGACAGGCACAGAAGAAATATATGTGAGAAATAAAAAAGTGTACTTCTTCTATTATGCAGGTGGATTTATAGGATAGTTCAACTTTTATAAATAGTAAGTTGGTTGAAGGCCTATCTGGCCCTTTTATGTCTAAACAATTAGTAGAACGCCTATAAAGCACACTACTGCAGCTGCGGCTTTTCGCCACAAGTGTTTACGTTCACGTAAGAATACGACTGCCAACAATATAGTAATAATAATTGTTGTTTGTTGAAGTGGTGCGACAAGGCTGACATTACCTCTTTGGTAGGCAGTTAACAATGTTACGGCTGAAACGCTAAATAAAACTCCTAGTAGAGCCATTCTTGTAAGTTTAGTGCCGCTAAGAAATGGTTTCATTTGCTTTACGGCTTTTGGGTGTGTTGCTAGCACAACTAATGAAGGACCAGCAAAACTGAGTGCCGTCCATGAAGCGGCATCAGCATGACGACCCACGTAGACCCATGCGGCAGTAGCAAAACCAAATAATAGTCCCGTTAATAAACCAAGCATAATGCCCGTGTCAAACTTCAGTGTCTTTTTATGCTCGGCTAGCATACCTACACTGGCAAAGATAAGCAAAACCCCAAATAGCTGGCCAGAGTTTAGGTGCTCATGAAAAAGAAACAGCCCCATAAACATTGTCCAAATGGCATTAGTGGCGAAGAGAATAGAGAATATGGACGCTTCTACTTGTTGTAGTGTCTTTGCATAGGCAATATGCCCTGCTCCATACAGCGAAACCGTGGCTATTATGGCGAACCAATATTTACTAAAGTCAGGCATATGAAAGCCATGGATTACTGCATACATTAAAATAAGAACAGCAACTAAGCCCTGAAAGATAACAACGTAGGCAATTGGGTCGCTTTTATCCTTATGAAGTAAAAGACGTTGCAGTAAAATGGAAACAGAGAGTGTAATTACACTAATAGCAGTGAGAATTTGCCACGACATCTTGTTTATATAGTACACCAACTGGGTTCTAGTATTGAGAGGTAGAGTAAATCATTTGATTGCTTTCTCTAGATAACTCCTTCCACCTAGCTAACTCTGCCCTGAGGTTGTTCCAATTCGAATGAACGAGGGCTACCAAGAAAGAATTACAGATAGAGATTGGTTCCAAAGTCAGATGATTCGATTGATATGCTGGAATTTTTACAATAGACTATCTTTTACGCGATTATCAATTAAACCGTCATGGCTTAGATGTTTAACGGGGATTGATTCAAACTTAGCTTTACCATAAATTCCTTTAACTAAATCGTTATGAAGAATGATTTCTAAGTCATTTAAGTAATTTCCTATAATTTGGTTGCGACTAATTATGACATTTATAAGTTCACCAAATGCGTTAAATGTATCTGAACTAATATTAGGATTAGATCCCAAAGACGGCGTTACGTTAAAACTTTGTAATACCTTACTAACAGAAGCCACAAATTCATGCTGCTCAGTTGCAGAAAAATATAAATATCTAGCTGATTTTCTAGATTTATCATTAACTATTGTGCTTTTCTCTAACTTTTTTATGATTAATAAAACTTTTTTGTAGCTTTCGTATATTGCTTTTAAATATTCATCATGCTTTTTTGAAGTTTCATCTATCTCTTGAATCCTGCGCTCTATTTCTTGAGCTCGTTCTTGATCAGTCTTACCTGATGGATCGTAATTTGCACTATTAGCTGCTTTGGCAAGTTGACCCAAAATACTATTTGTACTATCTGAGATTTTATTTACTAAATCAGTTGCTTCTTGAATATCATTTGATAATTCGTCAAATACTTTTGCCTTCTTGTTTAATTTAAATGTTCGCTTAAATTGATATAGACCAAAAAATATTGCGCTGAATCCAACTATATATGCCGCCCACACTTGAGGTTCTAGCAGATTAGAAATTGACTTTGGTATCATTTAAGTCATATTCTGATTTGACTCTAGTGTATTTGCAAGCATGAGCAAGATAAAATGCATTAGTTCCACTACTGCCTGGCAGAGTAAGCCAATAGATTATCTTCTCTAGATAGCGTCTTCCACCTAGCCAATTCTGCTCTGAGACTGTTCCAATTCGAATGGACAACCGCTACCAAGAAAGACTTACGGATAGAGATTAGTTCCAAAGCCAATCTCTTTTCGATTGTAGCTAACACTCACTTCTGTTAGTTAGGTTCGAGTCTTTCTTGGTCTTTTATTAAGAATTGGTTATGCTTAAAACATTATGAAAAAACTAAACAATAATGAATCAGGTTTTGGTGCAGTAGAAGTACTCATAGCAATAGTAATCATTGGACTTCTAAGTGCTGTAGGTTGGCTAGTTTATGACAGGCAGAAAGACTCAAAAAAGGTAGATACTGCACAATCAACTAACAACATTGAAAAACCTCAGGAAAAGAACAATGATTCAAGCAAAACTACAAACCAGCCTCCAGAGGGATGGGTGGAGTTTAAAGACAGCGCAACCGGTATAGCATTTTATCACCCTAAGGATATAGAAGGTACTTTTAAAGTAACTAAGTATAAAACGGATGAGTATATCTCTCATGGTTTTGGTTCTCCTTTTTGGGTTGCATACAATTCGTCGGCCAATAGCTGGCAAACCTACGGTATGGATGCCGAAAAATCAACAAGTAACAATATAGTCAAAAAGCCTGTCACAAACAGCTTTACAATAACCACTAATAAAGTAGGTGGAAAATCTACTATATTTTTTAACGTAGGAGAAGGTGGTAGTTCCCAAAACTATATAACATTTGCATCATCTGGAAGTCTCTACAGAATTTTCTTTCCTGTACTTAGCTATTCAGAGAACTCCAGTAGTGACTACATTACAACTCAGGACACCGCTCAGAAAAACGCCGTGGAGCAATTAATTCAAACTATCAAATTATAATAACGCTCCATTATTGCACGATAGAGTAGGATAACAGGTTACCTTCTCTAGATAACGTCTTCCAACGACTTACCCCCTCAAAGAGTACGTTCCAATTCGAATGGACGAAGGCTACCAAGACAAAGTTTAGATAGCAATGGTATCAGAATTCTAACGATCGGCATCATTTTTATTTCACCTCTGTGTTTGAAATTCGAGTATTACTTGGATTGAAAAAGTGTATTGACAGAGAGATTACCAATAGTATATACTTTTGGTATGAGTCCCGTTAGAATTTGACAAAACCTAAGCTATACGGGACTAGTAATCAAATACGTAGTTGAAAGGAATTCTAACGGGATGAATAAGTACGCGGTTATTAATTTAAAGACTGACCCGGAGCTAAAAAAACGTGCTGCTAAAACAGCCGACAAGCTGGGTATTAGTATAAGCGCGGTATTAAATAATGAGCTACGTCGCTTTGCGACTGAGCAGAGCGTAGTATTCGACATGCCTGAAGTACCAAATACTAAAACCGCTAAAGAACTAGCTGCCTCTAGAAAACAGATAGAGGCTGGTGATTATTACGGTCCATTCGATACAACTGAGGACATGATAGCTTCCTTGCACGGACACATTAAATCAAAATGATAACCAGATGAAGGCCGGCTATTCCAAAAATTTTTTGCGCGAATATGCTAAGTTGCCTCCAAAAATTAGATATAAAGCTGACGAACGCATTATGCTATGGCAAAATGACCCACTTAACTCGCAATTACGGGATCATCAATTAAAAGGTAAATACAAAGGGTATAGAAGTATTGATGTAAGCGGTGACATTAGGGCTCTTTATTTACAGCGGGAAAATGATGCTGTTTTTGACAAAATTGGAACCCATGCCCAACTTTACGGCTAATGACTGTCTTGATTTGATTAAAAATTACGAATAGAGATTGGTTTAAAAACCGGTCTCTTTTTGATTAGTATCAATAATCACTTCTGTTAACGAAGTTCTAACCCTGCTTGGTCAATGGCTAATATGGTTATGCTATGATTAGAGTATATGGGTGAATTTTCCCCTCAAGTGATTCAAAGTCCGGATCATGCAGCAATTGGCCGAGAGATGTTAAAAAGCCGTGGTCTCGATCCAATGGATATTGGTTCCATTCAGCTTTTTGCAGGCGGTCAGTGCCAGGGTACGCTTGATGAATTTATGGGCATGGAGGAACATGCTCATGTCCGAGATGAGGTGTTCAGAACCGTTGACGAAGCTCTTGCATCAGGAGTTGACCCAAAAGATGCAGTTGTAAACGCGCTAGGTCTGTTCGTAAGGCGTGATGAAAATGGTGAAGTTCTGAAGGCAGTACCCGCCCAAGCTAAAAAAAATGATATAGCAAGTGAGACAAAGGCAGTTGAAACAAAGCCGCCTTTAGAAAAAGCAGACAAAACTTCAGAAACCATCAGGAAAATAACAGAGCCAGTTGTTAAATCGCTTGAAACTATATCTGCGGCAAAAACTGTGCAGCCTGAACCGCAAATTATTACTGATAACACCGAGCCTGCTAGCCAGCGTGCTCTAAATGAATTGGCACGACAACAAATTGATACAGTTGTCGATGATTCTTCTGGCGGCAAAGATATTAAAGAGGAAAAAGTCACCGAGCCTGTTACGAATGTTGATACGATGAAAGACATTGGTAGCACGCTAAAAATTGATGAGATACAGGCACAAGCATCCGCTACCACAGATAGTGAAGTGGCCACTCTCGTCACTGAATCGGCAAAGGACGTAGCTGAGCAAGAGAAACTACACCCGGCTGGGTTAGTTACTGAAAGCCATTTAACCTCCCCGTTGGCGACAGAAACTGACGTGCTGGTCGAAACAGAAAATGAAGATGGGATGGTCATTGCATACGATGAACCTACGGCAGAAATTGACTACGTGCCAAACGATGAGAGAGCACAGCTAATGGTAGACGATATTTTGGATAATGCAACTGGAGATTTTAGTGAGTTACCCGAGCCTCAAGAGTTTGCAGAGCATCCAAACGCAGAAATAGACGCATTTTGGTTGGATGAGGACCAAGACGAGTTTATTTCTTCTGATGCCCAGATAAGCTATGTTAAGGAGCAGCTCGCCGAGTATCTAGAGCCTCTTAGCGCTGATGAGGCCGAGTCGGTTACAAGTCTTGTAGCTACGATTATCCAAACAGCTTGCCAATTCCGGGAGCTTCATGAAACGGAAAATGTAGATAAACTGCCTGTTGAGCAAGAGTTACAAGAATTAAAAGAGCTATGTATGCAGTTATTCGAGTATATCGGCGTTGACTACAACGAAGATACATTGGAATTATTCCTGCAAAACGTATTACAAGTAGATACGGTTAAGCCCAATAGTGATAATATTGAGCATTTACCAAGCTTTATGCAAAAAGGAACACACGAGCAAAGACAGAGCACCTTTCATATACTCAATGTACTTGCCCAACTAATAAAACAAAAAACACCATCATTTTATTTTTTAGGTAGATTAGCCTTACAATTCGGCCCAGTTTTGTCTACTGGCTCTAGTATTGTTCGGTAGACTAGAACCCATCTCAAAATAAAGTTTTGGGTCATAAACTGGCCAATTTTGGCTGCAAACCATTCACCACTCGTCAACGTAACTTTGGTTATGCCTCCTCGTGTTTCACGGTTTTCGCTCAAAATTGTCTCACTTTCTGTCAACAAAATTATTCTGAGATGGGTTCTACATAAACAGACCGTGCCTCCGCGACCGGTCTATTTTATAGAGGTTGTGGATAAGTAATGGCGTGGTTGTTGTTACTAATCTGATACGGGTTTATAATCGTCTTATTGCTTAAGCTTTAAGGAAACCAATGGCCAAAAACCGGGTACTCAGCCATGACGGCTGGGTAGAGACGGTAGTTAAGTATTATGGTAACTTCTGGTCAGGCTTAGGTGAGAATATCCATGCATACGTCTGGCCAAACGGAGTTGTCCAATCATGGATGGAATCACCAGCACACAAGACAAATATATTGAATACTAATTTTTATAACAAGCTTTACACAAGTGAAATTTCTTCACGTCGCCGTTTTTGGTTAGACCAATAAACGTTTATGTTATAATCGAAAGAATAATGGTTCCCGAAGAAAGTCTTCCTCCCAATCCTACCAACATCATTCCTCCTGACCCCTCTATTTCTCCACCCCCACAATTCAATCAACCTTTACGCTCAAAGAAACGATTTCACTTCCCAAACTTTTTTCACAATAAGAAAGTTACACTCATTGCTTTCATGTTACTGTTTGCCGTAGTCGGTGGAACAGCCATATACTTTGCTTTCGCCAATAATAACTACGGCGTTAGTTATTATTGGGTTAAACAACGATTTCACGAGGATTATTGGGATGGACAAACTCACACAAGTAGAGCAACCTGTATAGCTAAGTCATTTGTATGTCACGCAAATGGAAAATTAATTATTCTGGGACCTACAACTAGAGTATGGGAGAGTGATCCGGCCAAAAATAGTCTAACTAACCTGCAAAGTCCCGCATGGTATGGTCCATACACCTACTCACCTGGGCCATATTATGCCTATGGTTTTGGTATTACCGGCCGACAAAAAGTTTGTTTTAGGGTAAAGGATGTTTCTACCTCTGTACCGGCGGCCCGGGTTGTTTTTCAGGTTGTAAATGAAGCTGTTGGTTCGACCCCCGCAAAGGTTCTAATAACAGTTGATGGCACGCTAGGGCCGGCTTATAAGAAAGGCCGTACGCTTGTGTGTATTACCTACAACAACCCCAAGGATGCTCTTAAGCAATCATATCGTGCATATGTTCGAAAGGGTAAGATTCAAATGGATTATGTTGAGCAACAGTGGGAATACTTTATATATGACTATAACCCTTATCCTTACAATATGGCTATAGCTTCAGTACGGGCAAAGTCTGGTGCAGCACAAAAGCGACTAATCCCTACAGTCTGCAGCGCAGAACTTAAAAAGACGACTGCTCAATGTGATAGTAAGAATGATTTATCAGCTGCAAATATTCAACGTAGCTTGACGAATGTGCTCATCAATCCCAACGTCACCTACGGGGAATAATAGTTAACAATGCGGCTCTTGTGGCAGAAAATTACAAAGACAAGCCACAAGCGTGAATTACTTATCCTTAGCTTAGCATTATTACTCATAATTCCGTTTAACCAAGGGATTGCAAACCGAGTTAATTTTTTATTATATGGTGCAGTAATTATTTTGGTTTCATTGCTTGTATTGCTTGATCGAAAACAAAAATTATTGCTTCAAAATCAATTCCTAATCGCAAGTGTTGTGGTTTTAATAGCCTGGATATTTGCAAGTACGTTGTGGAGTTATAATAAATACTCGGCCTTGAGCACTGCATATACGTATGGTCTGGGCGCCATTGTGTTTATTGTTCTACTAGGGTTATTTAAATACCAGTATTTAAGACGCAGCTGGCTGTGGGCGTATCTAAGTATTTCTGCGCTAAGCGGTCTTGTCGGTGTATGGGCAATCACCCAAAACGTAATTGAAAGAGTTCAATTCGGGGCTATATTAGCCAACTCGGCAGCGGGCTTTCTACTGCCGGCCATAATAATGTTACTTTACGGGCGAAGTCAGCTCAAACCACGCAGCCCATTATTAAAGTTATGTCTGGTTGGGCTAGGCTTATGTATAGCAATTGGCTTCATTCTGACGTTTTCAAGAGGCGCGCTACTATGTTTTATGATCGCGACTTTGGTATTTGTAAGTTTCAGATATCATCGGCAGCTAGTACTTATCTATAGTTTCGTTACGTTTCTCACCTTTGGCTTTGTCTTAGCCAAGGTCAATCACTGGCAGATTAGTCAAAATAATCAATCATATCTGACCCAGAATGTATTTCGTAGTACAACAGAAACGTTGCATGACCGAAAAATATATGCAGAAAGTGCACTGAGTTTATTCAAACAACACCCCTTGGTAGGTGCGGGCGCTGGTAGCTACAGGATAGTAGGTATAATAAATCAACCCGAAGTTTATATGCTATCGACTAACGCCCATGCCAGTTTTTTACAATTTTTGTCGGAATTTGGGTTGATAGGAGGGCTATTACTGGCACTAGTGGTTAGCCAGATAGGCTACAAATTTTGGCGAGGGTTACATAATTCAGATTCACAAGCGTACATTGCTGCTGCACTAGCCTTAACTATCCATTTTGCCATTGATATTGATCTAATCTACCCGCCGCTCATTTTTTTGCTGGTCAGTATTACGGCTTTAGCTCTAGGCTCTACAGAAACTGAAACCTCTAATGCTTAGCTTATAAAAGACCTCCCATAAAAGAGAGGTCTTTTGCTTAGTAATCGTCTAAATTACCAGCTGCGTTGGCGATCACCGCCACCGCTACCGAAGTCCCGACGAGGGCGCTCTTCGCGCGGACGGGCTTCGTTGACTGTAATGGTGCGGCCGCTAAGCTCAGAATTGTGCAGAGCCTTTTCGGCTGCTTTGCCTTCTTCGTCACTTTCGAACTCAACAAAGCCGAAGCCTTTACTGCGTCCGGTATCGCGGTCTTTGATGATAGCCGCTGAAGCAACCGTGCCATGTTTGGCGAATGCTTCGTTCAATTCCTCGTCTGTGAGGCTGAACGGCAAACCGCCGACAAATAGTTTGTACATGTATATTGTTCCTTGATTGTTTACGCGAGGTACGACCTGACTTATACGTGTCTTTTGCTGCTACTGATTCCGAACGGTCTTAGCGTAAACCAAGAAACCTCTTGAACTTTGTGCGAACTAAGAACAGATAAGAACCTGCTAGAACACATTAAAACATAGAAGCGTAATAAACACAACGGGAAATAAACATAACAAATAAACATAACTGTATTGACCCTTCTACATGATCAGGGTCAAGCTGAGCAAAACATTCTACAGTCGAAGCTTGACAATAACGCAATTTTATGTATAATAGTATGTATTGTCATGACCCTCCTTCGCAGCACTGCGGAGGGCAGGCAAAACAAAAAATATCAACCAAACATAAAGGAAGTCTCATGGGTGTTCTAAAACTAGCTTACGAATTATTGCCAAGCAATGATAGAAAAGTCACTGAATTTGACGAAATGCTCAGCGAATAAGTAAGAGTTCGGGTTTTGCCGAGCTTTACCTGGCCAACAGATATAAAACGTGCTATATTGCCCAGCGTCACACTACTCGGCAGGGTAGCTCAGTTGGTTAGAGCACAGGACTCATAAGCCTGGGGTCGCGAGTTCAAATCTCGCCCCTGCTACCAGCTTGAACTTGTACTTCGACTTCCATAAATCGACAGGGGTAGTTTTACTTTCAGTCTCCGACAATTCCTGCGCTTTACCAAGCAAAGAATCCTCTCTTTGCTCGGGTTCTTTATAAGAGGTTTTTTATTGCAATCGCTGTCTTACAGCGTTAAACTTGTGCTTAGTGAACTATACTAAAACATTAAAATCCTAAGGAGCTATGATGGGCAAGCTACGCAACAATGAAAAAGGCTTTGGAACAGTAGAAATAATACTAATTGTAGTCATTGTGGCACTTATTGGCGTTGTCGGTTGGTTTGTGTATAAAAACCACAATAAAACTACATCTACCAGCACTACAACAGCTAATACGACTACAACCAAGCCGACAACACAGACAAGTACACCAACACCCACTACTACTAACAAACCCAGCGAAGCAGATAGTCTAACTGTTAAGGAATGGGGGGTTAAAGTACCACTTAGTAAAGATATTTCCGACCTAACATATGAAGTTCAGCCCTTTACCCTTAACCTACACGATAAAAATCAACCTGTAATAAAGTTCTTTACAGCAAGGGCAAGAGCGGTTTCGGGTATTATTTGTTCCAGTAATAACTTTCCAGTTACTTTAAATCGGGGTATAAGCACAGACATTCCAATTACGGGTGATGGTCCAGAACCAGACGACACAACGTCCAATACTTACGGCTACTTGTACGCTCACAATACAATAACCCCAGACGGTCACAGAATACGCGTCGGGCTAATTAAAGTAGGAAGCTATTATTACACAGACGCAATTTACCCGGGTGGTGCTTGTGATGACAGCACCGCTACAGTCTTCAAGGCAAGAAGCGCAGATGAGACATCACGCATAGACTCGATAGTCAAAGCCGTAAAGGCAATGCAGCCACTTTAACACCATTAGCACGAAACGCACCTAAAGTAAGCTAGGTTTAAGTCCTGCTGCTTAGACGCCAACGGGGCTGAGCTTTCTGTGTTGTTTACTACTTGCCACATACTTATATAGCTTCGCGCCAAGAATTCTTTGATTTATAGAGTAGAGTTCTTGGGCTCGGCATATATTCTCGTTGACCACTCGAATATCAGTTCAGCTTTTATCTCGTTCCATTTCGTCCACTCCGGTGCTACCACGTTTGTTTACGGTCGAAACCCCGTTTCAACAAGATGTTGCATGGGTATGAATAGTGGTGATGGTAACTTATCCCAATCAAACCATTGCCATTTAATCATTTTGTCTGGCTCAAGTACTTGAGGTTTACCGACCTTCCAATCAGCTTGCATGTAGATGGTTATATAATGCTTGTCTTCTCTACTAAAAATATCATTTGTGCATGTCACGAAACGGATATTTTTGATAGCAAGACCGGTTTCTTCGAACACCTCGCGTATGGCACAATTCTCCCATGATTCACCAAACTCCAAATGGCCGCCCGGAAAGCACCAACTGCCTTCGCCATGCGCATTAAGCCGTTGGCCAAGTAAGACTTTGCCGCCTTTGACCACACATACGCCCACCCCGACTTTTGGTCGCTTATTCATGCTGGTAAGATTATAAGATGGATGTAACTGTTGCGCCAGGAACATATGTAGTTGCCGTATCGGGTGGTGTTGATTCTATGGCACTACTTGACCTATTGGTCAAGCAAGTCCACAGTCCACAGTCCACAGCCTGCCTGCCGGTAGGCAAGGTCCACAGTAATAAACGAAAAGAATATTCTGGCTCTCAGCTACCAGCTAAGAGCTTAAAGCTTATTGTGGCGCATTTTGACCACGGCATAAGGGATGATTCCAAGCAGGATAGGCTACACGTGCAACAAGCGGCCAAACATCACGGGCTACCGTTTATTTACGATGAAGCTCATTTGGGGCCAGGTACCAGCGAGGCCGAGGCTCGAAAAACGCGGTATGCATTTTTGCACGGTGCCCGCAAGGCAGCGGGAGCGATAGCGGTTATTACTGCCCATCACCAAGATGACGTTTTAGAGACAGCAATAATCAATTTGCTACGTGGCACAAACCGGCGTGGCTTAAGCGCGCTCAAAAGCCATCCGAACCTACACCGCCCCCTGTTGCATATGCCAAAAAACGAGCTTATTGCCTACGCTCAATTACACGGTGTTAAGTGGCGCGAAGATAGCACCAATCAAGACACTACCCACCTTCGCAACTACGTGCGGCACCGCATTGTGTCCAGGTTTAGTGATCTTGAGCGTATCAAGTTTTTGGCGCATCTTGGCGTACTGGGCACCCTAAACCGGCAAATTGACGAGGTGCTGATCAATGAGCTGCACCAGCAGCCCCATACGCACGCATTGGATCGCCATTGGTTTATTATGCTACCACACACGGTGGCTCGTGAGGTGCTGGCAACCTGGCTGCGCCAGCGCGGTGTTAGCAATGTGGATAAAAAGCGTTTGGAGCTGCTTGTAAGTAGCGCCAAGACGCTGCACAGCGGTAAGCGGGTAGATATTGATCTGAAGTGTTATTTACAGATTACAGCTGACCAATTAGCACTCAAGCATAGAGAGCGCTATTAATTATTTAGTGGCTTTTGTATAATAGGTGCGTATGGATCCTGTAAGAACTCTAAAGACCATCATTACTCTACTAAACGACTTGAGACAAGCCCCGTTAGAAGTCCAGTTTGCCTATGGCAAATTGGCAGGTTCTGTTAGAACCTTACTTCTTACGGGGCAAGCACTGAGTTTCAAGCCGTCAATTAAAAGTGCGGAAGTTTAAGTGAGTTCTAACGGGATGGATAAACAACCATTCAAAGGCAAGCCAAATCAGGGGGGGAATAGCCGTAAAACCTTTAAGAACGTAGGGTTTTTTGCTCTGGTCATACTATTGGGTCTAGTTTTTTTCGCGGCCTTCAGCCAGCCGACTAATCTAAAAGAAGCCGCCTTTTCGGACGTTATTAGCCGCGCCAACTCCGGCCAAATCAAAGAAATTGCGATTCGGGGCAATTCCTTGGAGGTTACCAAAAAAGGCGACACCAAACCCTCGGAACAATCATATAAAGAAGCCGGCTCCAGCATTTACGAACAGGGCCTGACCAACAAAAGCGTTATTGTCGATATCAAGCCCGAATCGAGTGCTAGCTCGACCTGGACCAACTTGGGCATTTCTATTTTGCCGGTACTACTCATTACCTTGGTGCTCTTCTTTATGCTCAAGAGTGCCCAGGGGCAAGGCAATCAAGCCCTAAGTTTTGGCAAAAGTCGGGCGCGGCTGTACGGCAATGAGAAAGATAAGGTAACCTTCCGTGACGTGGCCGGCAGCGACGAGGCCAAGATTGACCTTCAGGAAGTCGTGGAGTTTCTAAAATACCCAAAAAAGTTCGAATCGGTCGGTGCCAAAATCCCCAAGGGCGTTCTGCTGGTGGGGCCACCCGGAACCGGCAAAACCATGCTGGCCCGCGCTGTGGCCGGTGAAGCCGACGCCCCGTTTTTTAGTATTAGTGGCTCGGAATTTGTCGAAATGTTTGTTGGCGTGGGTGCCAGCCGGGTACGTGACCTGTTTGCCAAAGCCAAGAAAAACGCGCCGTGCATTGTCTTTATTGACGAGATCGATGCTGTTGGACGCCGCCGTGGTTCTGGCATGGGCGGTGGCCATGATGAACGCGAGCAAACCCTCAATCAGATTTTGGTAGAGATGGACGGGTTTGAGCAAGGAACGAACGTTATTGTGCTAGCTGCCACCAATCGTTCGGACGTGCTCGATCCGGCGCTGCTGCGCCCCGGGCGTTTTGACCGACGGGTCAATATTGAGCTGCCCGACCGCAAAGACCGCGAGGCTATACTCAAGATTCACTTTGCCAAAAAACCACTGGCTAAAGATGTCGATTTAGACTCCCTAGCAGCCAAGACAGCCGGCTCTTCGGGCGCCGATCTGTCAAACATTGCTAACGAAGCGGCTATTATTGCCGCGCGGCATAACCACCACCAAATCACACAAGATGATGTTACCGCTGCCTTTGAAAAGGTCGCTATTGGGCCAGAACGCAAGAGCAAAGTTATGAGTGAAAAAGAGAAAGAGCTGACGGCTTATCACGAGGCTGGCCACGCCGTTGTCGGCCACGTTTTGCCGGATAGCGATATGGTACATAAAGTTTCCATTATCCCACGGGGTGGCACCGGTGGAGTGACTTGGTTTATCCCGCCAGAGGATAAAAGCTATCACTCTATTATCGAATATAAAGATGTTTTGGCACGGATGCTGGGCGGCCGGGTGGCCGAAGAAGTCGTGTACGGCTCCGACCGTATAACCACTGGTGCTGGCAATGACTTGCAAAAAGCTGCCGAACTGGCCAGGGACATGATAATGAACCAAGGCATGGGCAAAAAGCTGCGTGACCAAGTCTTTCATGTCGATGAAGGTATGATGCTGGAACGGCTTGTCCATGAGCGACAATATTCTGATGACACCGCTAAAATCATCGATGATGAGGTCGAGAGCTTGATTACGGAAGCGGCACACCGAGCCCGGACGGTGATTAAGTCCAATTTGAACAAGCTAGAAACACTCAAAAATCGCCTGTTAGAAAAAGAAACCGTTGAAGCCGACGAGGTTCATTCCCTGCTGGAAGGCAGTGTCATGCCCAAAGCCGCCACACTCTATTAAATTTTGCCGTACGCTTTCTACTTTCTACTAGCTACTAACTACTGCGGTAATTTATAATTACCACTTAGATGAATCCCGTTAGACTCCACCAAACAAATTCTACCTTTTCCATTTTCCATTTCTCACTAATTCCACATTTTCCAGGTAACAATTGGAAAATACTAAATGATAAATTATTGAAAATTGAACATTGTAAATTGATAATTGTCTCCGAAGGAGGCCGGGGATGAACCGTGTCCTCAACCATGCCAACAAACGAATCAGTCTCAGTAATGCGGCCGTACTTCTTATTGGGGCGGCCTTACTTGGGCAGCTACTAGGGTTTTTCAGAAACCGCTTAGTTAGTACTAACTTTACCCAAGTTGATCCGGGTAGTACCGATGCTTTCTTTGCCGCTTTCCAGATTCCGGACTTCTTTTTTATGACCATCGCGGCGGGTGCCTTGGGCGTGGCCTTTATACCGGTTCTGGCTGACCACTTACAAAGAGGGGACAGAAAGGGTGTGTGGGATATTACCAGTAGTTTGCTTAACCTGCTTACTATCATCATGGCGGTGGTAGCGGCCATAATTTTTATCTTTGCCGGTCCGCTTTTACACCACGTCGTCGCGCCAAAATTGTCACCAGAAGAGCTACACAACGCCACTATTATTATGCGCATCATTGCGCTCAACCCCCTGTTATTTACACTTTCGGGTATTTTGACCAGTGCGCAGCAGACGTTTGGACGTTTTTTCTTCTATGCCATTGCGCCGCTTTTTTATAACTTATCTATTATCATGAGCATTTATTTGTTTAAGGATAACTTGGGTATTGTCGGCTTGGGGATTGGTGCGCTCATTGGCGCCACACTGCAATTGCTGATCGCTAGTTTGGGGCTATGGGGCCTAAATTTTCGTTATAAGCCGTCCATCAACTTCAAGTCACGCGACTTTAAGCTGGTACTGCGCAAGTTGCCAGCCCGTTCGATTGACCAAGGTATTGACTCCATCAACAGTATTGTCGAGACCAACCGCGCATCGCTTCTCGGCAGAGGCTCGGTCAGCTACTACAACTTCGCTACGACACTTATGAATGTGCCAGTTATGCTGTTTGGCACGTCAATCGCTACGGCTGCTTTCCCGCGACTGGCGGAGCGGCTTGCCCAAGGCCGGCCGGACTTGTTTCATAAGGAATTCTTCAAGGTCTTGCGGGTCATGATCTGGATTGCCATGCCAGTGGTGGTAATCAGCTATTTTGCGCGTGGTTATCTAGCCCGATTGCTGTTTGGTGACGTCGCGCCAGAGGTAGCATTAATCTTTGGTTATTTGGTTGTTGCTATATTCTTTCGCATTATCTACAGCATCCTTTCCCGTTACTTTTACGCCCAAAAAGACACCGTAACACCGCTGTTAGTATCGCTCTTTGCCATTGGGTTGAATATTTTCCTGGCCTTTAACCTGGCCAAGCCGACCGCCTATGGCATAGCTGGATTGGCCTTAGCTCAGTCGATCGTTGCTGCCGTTGAGGTGGCAATGCTCATCCTGGTCATGCTGGTGCGTGATCCCTATATCTTTGATCGAGCCTTTTGGGGTGCCTGCGCCCGTATCGTTTCGGTAACCGGCTTCAGCGTGCTAGCGGCATTTATTATGATATCTCTACTGCCATTGCAACTAACGGATCGGGGATTTGTTACCCTCGGCGTTAAGTTTGGGCTTATTGCTGGCGTGACATTATCAACCCATCTAGCTATGTCAGCGCTCTTCAGCCTCGAGGAAGCTCGCCTGGTGCTGGCCAAAGCCTATCGCATTATTCTGAAACCCATCAGAATACAGTACTAAAGACCTCTTGCAAAATAACCTCGCGGTTCAACAAGTGCCCTTTTTGCCCCAAACCGAACCAAAGCTTTCGCTCCGTAACAGATGTTACGCTTTGTCAGCTTTGATCGGTTTAGAACAAAAATCATCA
>Ga0080064_1004834_pt1 | contig 16667 bp, 14 predicted proteins | sample Subgrocontami54m_FD_69260 | JGI IMG/M metagenome (GOLD analysis project Ga0080064, IMG submission 69260) | Subsurface groundwater microbial communities from S. Glens Falls, New York, USA - GMW46 contaminated, 5.4 m (SPADES assembly) (version 2) ...
CATTCACCTCGCAACAGCGCTAGTTTGTAAAGCAAGCCGGTTCATAACAAACGATGTTGCTCTTGGCAAAACCGCTAAATCAATTACAAAAATCACCCGCCTTTTACAATAGCCCTAGTCTTGGGCGAGTAGAAACTAACAGATAGTAAGTAGCTTTTAGCCATTAGCTGTTGTTTATAGGACTTTCGCACTTTTGTGCAGCATCCTGGCGACAGCTGACTGGCTGCAAGCTACCATTCCTCTCTCGATGTAACTATGGTTACCTCTCGTTCGGCCAGGAAAGCTTTCGCTCAGTCAGCTGCACCACGACATCCACGCAAAAGTGCGAAAGTCCTATATATAAAAAGAGTTTGGCCAAGAGCGCGGTTTTGTAGTAATTTAAGCTTAAGTTCATTGTACAATGGCTGGAGTGGCGCAAAAGTCTTTAGTAAAAACCAAGAAATTTACCCGGGATAAGCTTCTGGGGTTATTTGGGCTAGTGGTGGTTACTATGTTGGCTGCATACGTGGGCATTTACCGGCCGCTGACGATCAGGCAGGATAAGGAGCGGTTTGTGAAAGCGCAGGCGAGCCTGGAAGAGCTTTACACCCAAATAGAGGCGAAAATCGGCAAGCCGGACCAGATCAAACGGGAGCAGAGTTGTACATATGCAAGTCGCAAGCTTGAAAAGGGACCCTTGGGCTGTGGTGTGGGAATTTATCTTTTGTATGAAAATAAAAATTCACGGGTATCCAATGAGTTGATGCAAAAATCTATAGTCATTTTGGGTTCTAAAGTTTTTGAAAGACTAGGCCGTATGGGTTTAACAAGTTTTATGCCTGTGGAACAATTAAATGGACCTCAATCGTTCAGCCAAGAGTATAAAACATTCAGTGAAATCTCTTGTAGAGCAACTTATTTATATCCCTTATTCCCCACCTATTTGAGTGATGCGTTCAAAACAACTTTGCAAGAAAACTTTGAGGTTGATTTAACCTGTGGTGGGTCAGCAAAAGCCGAGCATTTTCCACTAAAGAACTAGCCTTCTGTTGTAAAAATGTTTATCATGTAAGCAAGTTTTGTTGTAAAGGAAGCTAAAAAGCGTGAGTGGCAAACGGTTAGCTTTAGGATGGGTATTGCTTGCTATAGCAGCTTTTTGTGCGCCCTTCTTTTCTAAGGCTCTGGCAGCAACATCTCCGTGGATGAGCTCGCCTGGCTTAACGCTCAATGTGGTTCGCGAGTTCAATACTGGAGAACCAACACCCTACAGCATAAATGGTAATCGTGATTGTACGGAGAGAAAGATTATTACCCGCCCCGGGCGCCTCTTGCCCTTCCCCCAAACCGAGCAAAGCCATGCCAGCTGCAGCGTGGACACGAGCTATGGCGCCGTTTCTAGTAGTGGTTATTTGCAGCGACAGGGCACTATTGTGTCCGGAGAAGCCCGCAATTCAAACGGCACTCCAACAAACATCATACCTATACCACGCTCAGATACAGCAATACATTATAGTAGTGGCCCTGTTACTGGTTTATACCTATACTTCACCAACGGTTTTGGTGGAACATTAAAAAGTAGCGCGTGGGCAAATGGTAGTGTGTCGCACACCTCTACGCAACCAATTACGGCTGGTCTTAAGGACAAATCGGGCTCACTTATTGCCGCCCATGTCGGTTCCCTAGCCTTTTCTGCCAATGGGCAATGGATGGTAGTGGACTCACCGTGGATAGGTTTGATAAGGGTTAATCTGAATACCTTTGAGGTGCTGCCTTTCGCTGATACTTACAACTACAACATTGGTCTGGCGCCAGGCATACAATCTGCCGTAAGTAGTGACGGTAGGTATGCCGCGCAGTTTTCCAGATCTTTTGGGCGTTTTGTTCTGTACGATTTATCAACTTGTGGCGCGGTACCACCGCGCATTACAAGCAAGGTTAGTTGTCAGTCGCGTGACTTATATGCTTTTGTGCAAAACAAAGTGCCCGGGTTTATTGGCGTTGGCACCATACGATTTATCAACAATGACGCGCTGAGCTTATACATCGCGTACGAGGTAGGAAGTGTAACCAAGATTAGACAGTACGTACTAAGCCTGCCTGGCGCTGGCGTACCAAACTTTGAGTATTTGGCGCTTGGTGATTCGTTTGCGTCCGGAGAGGGCGCGTACCAATACAAAGCTTTAACTGACACCAAGGACAATAAATGCCACCTTTCACTGCGGTCATATCCGTATTTGATTGCCCAAAACTTGGCACTAAATAAATACGAATCGGTTGCGTGTTCGGGAGCAAAAATCTTAGATATTATGGGTTCAAAAGTATATAACGATGAGAAATCTCAAGCAAAAGGTAAAGAAAATGATTCGTATAATCAAGAGATTTTTAGCGGTTTTTTACCAGGATATAGAGCGCAAAATGAGTCTGTCACTAGACATTCACCAAACATAGTTACAATCTCCGCCGTAGGCAACGACATTGGTTTTGTTGACAAGATCAAACGCTGCCTGGAACCAGACACGTGCTTCAGCACCTACGAAGACCGGCTGGAAGTTGTCCGTGAGGCCAATAACCAATTTGACCGGCTTGTTGAAATGTACAAGCAACTCAAACGAAACAGCCTGCCCCAAACCAAAATTTATGCCATTGGCTACCCCCAGTTGGCCAAGCCGGGTGGTAACTGCGGGTTAAATGTACGCCTGAACGACCAAGAGACCGCATTTTCGCGGTTGCTCATTGCCTATTTAAACCTCGTAATCAAGCAAGCGGCCAACAAAGCTGGCGTAGTGTACGTGGATGCAGAGAACGCACTCAATGGTCACCGGCTCTGCGAAGCCATCACACCAGATGACATGGCGGTGAACGGCCTAACTGCCGGCAACGACATCATCCAGCTATTCGGCGGGCCCATCGGCAACGAAAGCTACCACCCAAACTACATTGGCCAGCGCCTGTTGGCAGCTGCGGTCCAAACCCAAACCAACAACTTTACACTGACAATGCCAACACCAAACCCAACAGCTCAACCCCCCGCGGAAAGTGATAGCTTACCAATGCTGCAAGCACCTAAATCCGGCCGTAGTGTGCAGCGCGTGAACTATGACGGCGATATAGGCAACGACATTATGTACAAGCAACGGTGGTGGCAAGGCACTATTGATACCGCCGAAAATGCAATTCCACCCCTTAAAATATTTACGATTTGGCTGCGCTCTAGCCCAGTGAACTTGGGCAGTTTCACGAGTGATGCGACTGGCAAGCTATCATTCCAAGTCCAGGTACCAAGTAGCGTACCTGCCGGCTTTCACACAATACATATAATTGGCAATAATGTAGCTGGCGAACCGATTGATATTTATAAATCCGTATACGTGGCAGCCAGTGAAACTGATTATGATGGCGATGGCATTGCTAACGCTCAAGATCCTTGTGTAGTCATAGACCCAAGTAATATTGATGCTGACCAGGACGGTATTGATGATGGGTGTGACCCGTTGATTGATTTGCCGCCGCTTGTAGTCACGGCACCGGTTATAGACGAGCCGGCCGTCCTGGGAGTTGTTGTTGACGCCCCTTCGGGGGAGATACCACTTGTCGTTACTGTCTCTGACCCGCCACCGGAAGAGGAGCCGCAAGTTCAAGACACTGAATCTCCAGTCGAGCAATCCGAACAACCCCAAACCGACAATCAAAACCCGCAGTCTGCGGCCAAGCTACCCGGTGGCGATAAAGAACTGGGCTGGCTCAACCGACTTGTATCGGTCGACGCTCAGACGTCAGTGGTCAGTGTGCCCGAAGTTGTGCTGGCGGAGGAAACTACAAGCACGTCAACAGAAAATTCTGGTGATCTATCAACACTACCTTACGTGAACAGTCCTTCGCCACAAGTAGCGGGTGAAAGCAGCTCAACTATAGCTCAGAATGGGGCTGCAATTGGAAGCCCGCAAAAATATCTAGACATAAATAATAGTAGAAACACTCTGTTATTGCTAGCACTATCACTACCGCTTATTGGCCTCCTGATTTATTTCATTGCTCACAAATTCAAGAAATAAACTTCCCTGCTTTTTAGCCGATCGGGTATATAATAGGGAGTATGCCTCGAGAGAAACAACCGTCTGCCAAGTACATTTTGCTGCGTGCTTTAATCCCATACTCCAAAGATAATTTAAAGCTTAGTTTTCGTCCCAATCAGTTTTTTAACAGGCTTGAGAAAGCTTCAGGCTATAGCCACAAAACTTTTCAAAATGCAGCGTGGGAGGCGGAAAAAGAGGGACTAATTCGACGAGAGGATCGCCTAATTGCAATAACCGAGAAAGGTAAGAAAAAACTACAGCCTTTTGCTGCTGTTAAACTAGGGAAGAAAGCAAAACTGATGATTATTTTTGATGTTCCCGAGAAACGTTCTGCTGACCGACAGCGGCTGCGATTATTGTTACGCGAGTGGCACTTTACTCAAGCTCAGAAAAGCGTCTGGATTACTGATTACGACTACAGAAAACCTCTTCTTAAAGCTGTCGATGAGTTAGCTCTTGGGTCATGCGTTCAACTATTTGAGTGTGCAAAACTCTACCCTAAAAGATAATTCCCTCGTTTGTACTCGATCGGTTAAATATTAAGGAAAGGTTGAGCGCGTTGTTTTTTTGGCAAGCTTTATTCTTCGGAGGGTTTGAGGATGATATGGCGATCGTAGCCTTCGCCAATTGACTCTGTTAACAAGCCGGATTCGCCCGCCTGTTTGTGGATGACACGGCGGTCGGCCGCGTTCATGGGATTCAGTTCCATAGGTTTGCCAGAAGCCTTGACTCCCCTGACCCAGTCTTCGGCTTGCTTGGCAACACGGTCGGCCCGGGCCTTTTTGTACTCGGCTACATCCACGCTAACCCGAGAGATTTCGTGGCCGTTATTTTTGAGCGCGTTGCCTACCATAAACTGGATGGCGCGGAGCGTCTCACCGCGCTGGCCGATCAAAAAGCCGTTAAGATGGGTTGAGGGTATGTGCAATTCAATCACTTCCTCGTCACTGCAGGTAGCATAGACATCGGTGTTAAGCCCAAAGAACGACAATAAGTCCTCTAGATACTTTTTGGCGTATAGGATAGACTCTTCCATCCCGTTAGACCTCACCTGGCTTACTTACCACACACATCGACTGAATACGTGTGCTTGCTTCAACGTATTGATAAATATTACAGATACTTTGAGGTCTAACGGGATCCATCAGCGCTTCCTCTTCTTTTTCTTGGTCTTTTGTTTTTTGTTTTTAGACTTTGGTTTTTCAATCACTTCACCTTCTACTATTTTGTCCGTTGTCTTGTCGGCGACGGTTTCGAGCTTGGTCTCGTCCCGTTTAAGCACCCTGGCCTGTTGCAAGAAGGCCACCACACCGCTCGTCAGCCAGTAGAGTGACAGAGCCGAGGCTATATTGATGGTTATGATGAATATCATGGCCGGCAGAAGATAACGGGTGCTGCGGCCAACGGCAGAATTTACCTCACTCTGGTCGGCCTGTTTGCCGCTACTGGCCTCGCGCAGGATTTTGCGAAGCCCACGGCTATCTTTAGAATCGGGCATCAGTTGCTTGGCTTGGAAGTACTGCATGACGGCACTACCCGTCACAATGAGCATAGCCGGCCAGTATATGCCACCGCCTTTGTTGAGCGCGGCACGGGTTAGGTCAACCACGCCAAATAACGTGGTGTCAAATTTGGATATATCGGAGGCCAGTGCCTTGAGCCAACTAAGGTTCTGTAGGATCGGATAAGAAAAGGCCACCAGGGTGTTTGGGTCGGTCAAGATGCGCTGCAGGGCACTATAGAGTCCGATAAAAATTGGCAGTTGCACCAGTAGCAGCCCGATGGGCGCAAAGGGATTTATTTCGCGTTCTTTGTAGAGTTCCATGACCATTGTGGATTCTTTTTGGCGGTCACCTTTGGTCTGAGCCTTGATGCGTTTTAGTTCGGGCTGGAGTTCACGCATGGCTTTGGCATGGTGCAGCTGCTTTTTGACCAACGGCCACATAAGGAAACGGATGAGAATAGTAAAGAGGACGATAGCCAGACCGAAGTTATGACCAGGCAAGAGGGCATAAATAAGCACCAACAGATTGAATATGGGTCTCACAATGAGCGCGGTGAACATAAAAACTCCTTCCATCTATGATAGCATGCAGACCAGTGGACTTTGGCCGGCTATGATGTTTTGGTAATTATACCGGCCTGGTCCAACAAATCGTGAATGGTTTTTTGCAAACTGGCTGCTTCCTCTGCCATCACCTGGACGTGGAAAACTGTGATGACAATATCGAACGGCTTGGTAATAGCACCGGCCTCGTGGCGCACAATTTCATAAATACGACGGCGTATGCGGTTACGTACAACGGCTGATTTGCTGACTTTCTTGGCCACGACCACCGCCAGGCGGTAGCTGCGACGGCGGCTATTCAGGTTGTAGCGGACGGCCAGCTGCGGCGTACGGACTGTTTTGCCGTGGCTATAGACATAGCCCAAACTGCCGCGGCCATGAAAGCGGTGACTGCGATTGATCATATTATCTAGGTTACAGGTTTTAGGTGTTAGGTTCTAGTTATGGCTTAGGCGGAGAGTTTAACGCGGCCTTTTTGGCGGCGGCGCTTCAGCAAATTGCGGCCGGCCTTAGTTGCCATACGTTTCATAAAGCCGTGTTCGCGGGCGCGCTGGCGCTTTTTGGGTTGATAGGTTCGCTTGGGCATGCCCCATAGTTTACCACACCGCTGGAGTAAAAGCCGGTTGCGGCATCAGGCTTTTAAGCGGGGTGAAATTCACAATGTTTATGCGCTGTCAGGCAGTGCTTTTCCACACTCCTATGAACATTTTCCACAGATTAGCGGGGGCGGTTTTTGGCTGTGCATAAGTTTGCCTCTTAGGGGAATATTTTTATTAAAGGCTGCTGTTATAGCTTCTACGATTGTGGAAAACTCTAAATTTTTTGTATAGTTAGGGCTACGGGGTTTTGAGAAAGACAAAGGAGGGGGCGCATGCACGATAGTTTGTGGCAAGCGGTTTTGGGGGAGATTGAGTTGAGCGTGTCACGGGCCAGCTATATTACGTGGTTTAAGAATACGCGCCTCATCAGGCAGAAAGACGATGTGCTGGTTGTAGGTGTGCCCAACGTATTTATCAAACAGCAGCTGGAGAGCAAGTTTAACCAACTCATCACCGACACTCTCAATAAAAATGGCGTCAAGCCAGCGCGTATCGAGTACAAAATCCACTCCGGCATCAGCCCCTTGCACAAAAGGGTTGAGGATACCCCGCTTATACTGTCGACGCCCAAAGAACAAACCGCCAAGCCGGTGAGTAGTTTGACCCACACCTACCGCCAGGGGCTGAACGAACGCTACACCTTTGACAACTTTGTTGTTGGCTCGGGCAACGAGTTGGCCTACGCCGCTTGCCAAGCCATCGCCCAGAACCCCGGCACCAAGTACAACCCGCTTTTCATTTACGGTGGGGTTGGTATTGGCAAAACCCACCTTATCCAAGCGGTCGGAAATGCAATCTCAGCCAAAAAACCTTCCTCCCATGTAGTCTATATATCAAGTGAGCAGTTCGTCCAGGAATTCCTTGACGCCATCCGTTACAAAAAGAACACCGATTTCGCCGGGTTTTACCGGAGCGCTGACGTATTGATTGTCGACGATATGCAGTTCATTGCCGGTAAGGAAAAAACCCAGGAAGAATTCTTTCATACCTTTAATGCCCTGCACCAAGCTAACAAACAGATCATAATCAGTAGTGATAAACCACCCAAAGACATCCCAACACTCGAGGAACGGCTACGCTCCCGCTTTGCCTGGGGTATGAGCATCGATATGCAGGCACCAGACTTTGAGACGCGTTGTGCCATTGTCCAGACCAAAGCCGTTGGCCATGGTATTTCACTCGTGCAGCCGGTTGTCGAGTACCTTGCCACCCATGTTCAGACCAATATTCGTGAACTAGAGGGTGCGCTTAACCAGCTGCTAGCCTTTTGCGAAATGCGTGGGCTCGAGCCGGAGCTAGGTATAGCCACGAGCTTGCTGGGTTCCAGCAAGTCCCGGCCAAAACACGTCAGCGCCAAGCAAGTGGTCGAGCGAACAGCCCGCCATTTCCAGGTGCCACTAGAGGAAATCCTGGGTCCTAAACGAGACAGGGACATTGTGGTACCACGGCAGATTGCCATGTATATGCTGCGCAGTGAGCTCCATTTAAGCTTCCCTAAGATTGCCCGTGAGCTGGGGCGCAAGGATCATACTACAGCTATCCACTCTGTTGAGAAAATCGAGAAAGAGTCACAGCTTGACGCTGATATTCGTACGGCCATTGCCGAAATTAAGGAGCGTCTCTATGCGTAGCTTGGTAACTGCTGAGCAGCAAGTAGCAAATAGCTGTGGATATGATGTGCAGGGAGCCCTGGCTATAGTGGGAGCAAGTCCCTTACTTGTACCCAGGCAGTTTTTCCAGCTCTTAGCTCCGGTGTATAAATCACACTTTTATACTCCTACTACTGGTATTTATTACACTGCTTTTACCACAACTATCACTACCTTTTTATCTCTGTTAAGTTTGTGTTTGTACACTATATACACAGGGCTTATAACTACAACTACTAGTCTAAATAATATAATCATTATAGGAGAATAAAATATGAAGCTACAAGTCACCCAGGAAAACCTATCAAAAGCCCTTACCACAGTTGCACGGGTAGCAAATAGCCGTAATACCCTCCCGATTTTATCAAACGTACTACTAAAAACGACTGGTACCCGGCTGAGTATTGCAGCCACCAACTTAGACATTGCTATTACCCATTTTGTCGGTTCGAAAGTAAGCAACGAGGGCGCGATAACCGTACCAGCACGGCTCATGCAAGACTTTGTTAGCAGCCTACCGAGTGGCGTTATTGAACTGTCGCTGGATGATTACAAACTACACATCACAACTGACAAGTATAATTCCATTATCAATGGCGTTTCAGCCGACGAGTTCCCAGTCATGCCGGCCATTACCAAAGGTAAACCATGGCGCATAGCGGCCAAAATACTCAAGGCTGGATTGCAACAAACAGTTGTGGCTGCCTCTGGCGACGAGGCCCGGCCAACGCTGACCGGTGTTTATTTGCATACCCACGATGGCCAACTCTATGTCGTGGCAACTGACAGCTACCGCCTGGCCGAAAAACAGCTCACCAAACACGCAGAAGCCGTTGATTTGCTCATACCAGTCTCGGCCATGCAGGATCTACTCAAGATACTGGCCGACCAAGAGGAAGGTGTAGAAATAGTGCACGATGAGCAGCAAGTCCTCTTCCGGGTTGGCGATGTCGAGCTAGTGGCGCGTCTGCTAGAGGGCAAGTACCCAGACTACCGCAAGCTTATCCCCCAGAAATTTGCCACATCCGCCACACTTAAGCGGGCGGATTTTATCAACATAACCAAGGTTTCCAGCCTGTTTGCCCGCGAGAGCGCCGGTAGTATCACCATACACGCCAATGGCGGTGACAAATCAGTCAGCATTCGCTCTGTGGCCTCCCAGCTCGGCGAAAACACGGCCAGTGCCAACGCCGATATATCTGGCGGCGGAGACATAACTCTCAATTCCCGCTATATGCTGGACGCGCTCAATGTCCTAACCGGCGACGAAGTGACCTTTAGCTTTAATGGCAAGCTTGAGCCGTGTGTGATCAAAGAAGCTAAAACGGGCGGGTATATCCACGTCATCATGCCCCTCAAAAGTTGATAAAATCAACTTTTAGTCGCTAGTCACCTGTCATCAGTCTCAAGTAGAATGAAGTAATGAGAATACAAAACTTTGAGGACGTTATATCTTGGCAAAAAGGTAGAATGCTGTATGTTGAGCTGGCAAAGGATTTTCGCGCGTCAAAAGACTACGCCTTTCAAGACCAACTTTTTCGAGCAGCTTTATCTATCACAAACAATATTGCCGAAGGGTTTGACCGAGGTTCTGACAAAGAGTTAAGGCAATTTTTGATTATTGCGCGAGGCTCATGTGCTGAAGTGCGATCAATGCTACACATTGCTCTGTCGGACGGAAAAATAAATAAAGTAAGACACCAAGAACTCGCGGATTTAACCACACAGATTTCTAAACTTCTAACAGGTTTTATCAAAAAACTGGCGACTGGAGACCGGTGACTGGAGACATATTCGTGATCACCGATATTCGCCTGCAGCACTTCCGCTCTTATAAAGACGCCGCTTTTGAGCTCAGCAGAGGGGTGAATATTGTCGTCGGGCCTAACGCTAGTGGCAAAACCAATTTATTAGAAGCGTTACTAGTGCTGGCACGAGGGACTTCGTACCGCGCGGGTTCAGACGAACTCATACAGTTTGATAAACTCTGGGCCCGCGTGGACGCCCATACACCGACTGGCCAACGCACTGTTAAAATTGACAGACATAACGCTCAGGCCAAAAAAGCGTTCGAGATAAACGGCAAAAGCCTTAGCCGTTTACCGATGGAACAAACTATACCAACGGTTTTGTTTGAGCCGCAGCATTTACAATTATTAACCGGTCGTCCGGATATGCGCCGTGACTACCTTGATGATTTGTTGGAGCAAACAGCACTGGGCTATGCCAAGCTGCGCCGTGACTACCGCCGGGCACTCAGCCAGCGCAACGCTTTGCTCAAAAAAGGTCCGACAACGGCAGGCAACCAATTGTTCGCCTGGAACATACGCCTAAGCGAGCTTGGCGGCCAGATTGCAACGCAGCGCCACAAACTTGTCGAAAGCCTAAACCAACAAATTGACGAACTATATAAGCGTCTCTCCAATTCTCGAACCGGGGTCGAGCTACGCTACAACGGTTTTTGGGAGCCGAGCCAGTACAGCTCGCAATTACTCCGCAAATTAGAGGAAAACACCGACCTGGATTACGCGCGCGGCTTTACCGCCTACGGGCCCCACCGAGAAGACCTGAGCATAACATTGGGAAGGCACGAGGCACAGGGCACCGCTTCGCGCGGCGAAACCCGCACCATACTGATGGCGCTCAAAATGCTAGAACTGCAAATGCTGGAGGAAGCCCGGAGCCAAAAGCCGCTACTACTGCTGGACGACGTCTTTAGCGAGCTGGACGGTGCGCGACGCCGCGCCCTGACAGAATTTCTGAGCGGTTACCAAACCTTTATCACTACTACCGACGCCGACATCGTAACCCGCCAATTCGCAAGCAAAGCCAACATAATCCCCACCAAGAGTTAGTGCATTATTCGGACGTATTTATAATTTTGTAGACACTTCTACTAATCTGTAGCCTATCTATCTCAGCATTAATTCGGTCGTTAACCGTTTTTTTGGTAACAGGGTCATAATCGAAGCCACCAAGCCCATCATTATAGACCAGCTCACCCAGGTTTGGTGATATAAAAATATAGGTACCGTTGGCAGAAACAACATTAACATCTGACATCTTTTGTAACGCTAGCACCTTTTTGTCTATGCTGTCGCTGTTTTGGGCCTGCTGATCAATCAAGAGTGCAACTTTCCTGCTCTTGTATCCGGTGAGACTAGCAACATAGCCACCTCCCTCTACCTGCATGCTGTTAAAGGAGTAACCCCCAAAGCTATACTCCATAAAGCCTGCCCGTTTTTCTATATCAAGGCGTAAAACGCCGTCTTTCCTTACTACCAGTAGCCCGTTAATGGAACTTTCAACTGTACTCACGCCGCTAATGGCAAATAGCAGCACTGGCTTACTGCCGCCTATGTCATAGATATCTAGGGTTTTGCTGCCTATAAGGCACATTTTTTGCGAGCCACACAGCTTGCCAGCAGAATAGCCTTTTTTGAATGTAAAATGTCGGGATTGGTTATTGGTCGTAACTACTGCTTCGGAACGGGCTTTTTTGGTATCAACACTACTTGCATGCAGCGTGAGTACTGTGTCTTGTTGTATATCGAGCGCTACCGGTTGCAAACCACCCGCCTTTGGTTTTTGGGTAGCAACAGCTGTGGGGCTTGAGCCAATTGAAGGGTAGTACAAAATTTTATCGAACGAGGTGTCATAAACTATGAAGCCCTCTTTGTAGGGCTTAATGGCATATGACGTATTGGCATCTAGTTCCTTTAGCAATGTTTCATCAGTTGTTTTAAGGTTCTGGCCAACCCTGTAAATAAAATGTGCAGCTGGGGCTTCGCCGTCAGAAGGCCACAGTATCAGAGCCAGATAACCCTCTTTAGTTTTGATAATACCCTCGGTGTAGGCTGCTAACTGAGCATTAGTGGTCTTGAGCACATAAGTCGGGCTATTATTTGTAGCTGGCAGGTGAATTTTGATATTTGAAAATATGTCACTACAGGCATAGGATACAAAAATACTACCAATAAAATTCATGCAGTTTTCGGGGCCGTCGGCAATAAAGCGCCGGCTTTTTTCTGGCTGTAATTGCCCTGCTACCATAGCCTTTTGGAACAATCCCCTGGCTTTAACTACCGCAAAGAAGCTTTTGTTGCTCTGTTTAACCAAGACTTCGTAATCTCCTTTGGCTACTCGCTTTTTTACTGAGCCGCTAGGTACGTTTAATTCGCTGGTTTTTAGCGAGCCCTGGTTAAGAATCTGTACGGACATAGTTTCATTGTCCTGTAATCCACTCACCGATATTTCAATGAATGATATCGTGCTCAGCCAATAACCGATTATCCCTAAAAGTATAGCGACAACGAGCAGAACTACCTTTTTCTTGATTGATTTACCATTTGGCTGTGCATTGTAGCCAGTGAAAGTATTTTGGGGGTTCATTAGCTACAACTCCCCCCTCCGCTTGGTGTGATTGAACCATATCGGGCCAGAAAGTCGTTAGCAGCATTTATTCTATTCTGAATTCTCTCTGGCCCATCATTTGATATCTCATAATATTTATGCCAGATAAAGGCTGCGTCGGCCGCACTACTGCTTTGTTTAAGTTTATCCATGTCACCCCTGGCAGTCGCCTCTTCAAACAGCCATTCAAGCTGTACCCCCAAATCATAAACGGGTTTTCCTGTTGACGTAGCTTTATTTTCAAGACCTTTTTTTCTGCCTGGTGATGTCCATTGGACAATTCCATAGCCGGGCTGGCCTTGCGGTCCTACATTTGGCGGCATAGTGTCCATTTCTGGAGGAAACTGAAAAGGAGGCCTATTCACCCATTTACCGCCTTCCATATGACCGCCCTCAACTCGCTTTGGGTTAAAGCCAGCTGACTCGGCTTGAAGGTTTCCCATAATACCGGCGGCCTGAGGAGGCGTAAGGCCTTTACTTATGAAAAAGTTCCAAACTTTCTCGGGGTTATCGTTACCGGCTAATAAAGTGCAGGCACAGCCGCCAGCGCCTCCCTTAGTGACAGCGCCAGTAATCAATTCGACCATGGCTGCGACACCCTGCTCAGTTAAATGTACTTTGTCAGCAGAGTTAATATAGTCGCTATCAGGCGCATTAGGGTTCATATTTTTGGGGTCACTACTGTCACCAAAAACCTTTTTACTCCAAGAGATTACATTAAAGCCTTTTTGTGTAGATTGTGTATGGATAATACTGTTTACATCGTTGAATTTTTGAATATCGGCTCGTTTAACAGCAGTATCCACCCAGTAGATTGTAGCGTTTGGACTTAAGGCGCGGATTTTATCAACCATCTGCCCAACATTGTTGACAGTCAGCCCACTGGTATTGGTACCAAGTTCAACAACTACGGCCTTGGTAGTTTTTATAAATTCAGCGTCCACGTCTATGGCCGCTAAGCCATCAGGTGAAGGTGGCGTGCCAGCCAGATTGCGCGATCTAAGAACATTTGCCTTAAGATTCCACCCACCACTACCAAAGCTAGTCAATAAACCAGGTTTAATTGCTTCACCTATAGAATCACCAACTAAATAAACTGGCCCCGGCTCGGCGGCAGAGGCACTAGGTGTACAGGTCGCTGTCTTTTGATCCACTTCGGTATTAAAGTAATAAACTCCAGACTGGAGCACCCTTTTTTGCTCAGCTGACAGTGCAAAAACCTGTCCCGATGCCGCTAAAATCATTAACGCCATTAAAATTGATAATAATCTGAAAGTTTTCATTGATTAGACCCACATCTATTTGCATCTTTACCCGGATCCCAGTGCCAGGCTTCGTAACTATACTGTTTTATGCCGAACCTCTCAGCATTTTTATACAGCCAGTTCCATGACGCACTTGATGGATCGCGGGCTCGTCCAGCGCACGATTCGGGGCTGCCTTTTATCTCGCCTATATCACGCATAAAATCCATAGCAATTCCAAGCTGATGATAAGAATGGCCTGGTGTAGCGCACAAATTTGATCCGCCAGTACAAGGCTGCTTGAGCCTAAATGAGCTGGTTGCGTAGAGGGGTACACCATCTTTCTTGGCTTGTTCGCCTAATGCTTGCCAGGCCCCCGAAACCCGCGAATTAGTCACAGCTCCCTCAGTCAATGCCTGCCCACTGGTGTTATGTCCTACTCCGTCTATGCTGCTCAAACGACACAAGCGTATTTTTAGTACGCCAGGAGTTTTTTTAGCTTTACCGATATATTCGCTGTCTACAACCCCCAAATCCGTTGTGCCCAAAGCACAGGATACCGAATCTGAACTCTCGCCAATATCGCCCACAATCGCCTGCCCGGCTGCAGTGGAAGGTGCCGCTGATTGCGTGCCCCCAAACCCAAGTGCTGTGCAAGCACCTTCATCAAGCCCCTCATAACATGCTATAGATCTTATGGTCACATTATCCAAAATGTACATCTGGTAGTCTTTAAAGCCGGGGTTATTATAGCTAGAGATACAGTCACTACTTAGTACATCCTCATAGTCCTCAACTGCTTTATCGTTGATATTACCTGAGTCATCAATAAGATTTCCGAAACACTTACCCCACTTGCTATTGGCATCCTTCAGGTTGGCAAAATTATTGTCTTCAAGGCGGTCTAAATTCTCGTAAACGTCTTCGTATCTCTCGTCGTTTAATGTGGATAGAGGAATGCCGAACTCTGGTATGCCGTAGTCATAACCACGTATAGTCTGGGCCGAAGCTGGCGAAACAACTATGGAGGACAATGATTTAAACATACCACCAAACAAATTTGCCGGTAATTTTTGTACCCAGCCACTAACCGTACTTAGGTTCGTAAGGTTTGGAGCTCGCACGACGACACTACTTGCCAACGAATCATAAGATTTTAGATCAAACATTCTTTTGGCCCAACTCTTATCTCTTTGTGCTGCCTGTTTTACTGAATGATTATATTGTTCCCATTGAGTCACCTGGTCAGGCTCTAGCTTAACCCCTCCCATGGTAACCGCCGATGCGTTTGCGGATAACACGCCACCATAAGCTAACAAGTTGCCAAGCGGTGCGCCTTCAGCCAATGTGTCAACGGCTTCACCTGACAAAACAGCAACCAGATCGCCCATCCACTCCTCTATACTTTTGCCGGTTGTCAATGAGGCTAAACGACTTAGCAAGTAATTGCTCGCACGACCTACATCTTTTACGATTGGCAAATCACCAAACCAATCATCGGCGTTGCAAGCTACGCTTAATCCTGGTATGGAATCAATTGCTTCGAAGAGGGCTGGTTTGTCCCCATTGTAAGAGCTGTTGATTTGTGACTTTATAGCGGGATCAATATCAACACCACCAGTTTCACCGCTCGCTGCCTTAATTGGAGCAGCCGCTGCCCATGATGTCCCAGTTTCTTCATCGTATAAAGCCTCAGTTACGCTAGCAACCTCATCTATATTTATATCTTGCATTGCCTGTACTTGGGATCCAGCTGAGATATACTGCACAGTCAATCTAATAAGCGGCTTGATGACATTTGTCATCTTGTACTCCGAAACATTATTACCAAGATCCTTGACGGCGCAGGTAATTGAAACTATGGCCGCAGCAGTAGCAGCGCCTTTGATAAAAGGATTATTGCGAAACGCTTTTAATTTGCTCTTTTTTTCAAAGGGATCATCAGTGCTATTAATACCGTCAATGGTGTCCTGGGCGTTTTGGGACTCGGAAGAGACATCATTCTCAACAGGCTTTATATTGCCATCTTCGTCTACACTGCCAACAGCATCACCGGTTGACCTAGACGATACGCCCTCCTTGGCCTCTTTAGCGCGTTCAGCCCGCCGCCTTTTCCTATAATCAGTTATATTTTCAAGCTTCCTTTTTGCGATGTTAAGCGGGTGAAAATCTGCGCCGAATAGTTTTTTGAGGCGTCGCTTTGCCACAACTGCCGCAACCCCCTTTTTCCCAGAAATTTCAACCATTTGATCTGCAAGGGCACGTGCTACCTTGCCCCCCTCACTTCCACGGACGTGGATTATTTTTCTCCCGTTAGGACCATCAACTATATCAGCACCTTCCACAAGAGAACGGCCCAACATGTTTTTGCCCTGTGGCGTTTTGGGATCAATAGAAAAAGATTGAATCTTGGCTCGTCCCTTGCCATTAGCGGTCTCGAAAACTGCTTCAATGCCTACAGCTTTTAGCTCGTCCAAATTTTTTGTTGCCAGTCTGCTAGCATTAGCACCAAGGTTATTTTTCTCTGACTGCCCAGAAACTCTGTTGTATAGTCTACGGACGCTAATATCGCCAGTATTGTCATTACGTGCAAAAAGTGCGCCACTTAAGAAGTTGGATAATTGAATAATTTGAAATGGCCC
>Ga0080064_1002306_pt2 | contig 16656 bp, 16 predicted proteins | sample Subgrocontami54m_FD_69260 | JGI IMG/M metagenome (GOLD analysis project Ga0080064, IMG submission 69260) | Subsurface groundwater microbial communities from S. Glens Falls, New York, USA - GMW46 contaminated, 5.4 m (SPADES assembly) (version 2) ...
GTACCGCAGCATCCGCTCGGTGTGGTCCCGCGTCGGGACCGGCTCCACCACGGTGGTCGGGCCCTCGGCCGACAGCCCGGCCAGCAGCAGCGCCGATTTCACCTGGGCGCTCGGGACCGGCATCTCATATCGAATGCCCTGCAGTTTTCCACCGCGGATGACGAGAGGCAGATGATCCGCATCGTCATTCTTCGCTCCCATCTTCTGCAGCGGCTCGGTGACCCGGCGCATCGGCCGTTTGGAGAGGGAGGGGTCGCCGAACAGTTTCGTCTCGAAGGGGCAGCCGGCCAAGATCCCCAGCAGCAGGCGGGTGGTGGTCCCGGAGTTGCCCATGTCCAGCGGGCCGGCCGGCTTCCGAAAGGCCTCGACCCCCTTCCCCTCCACGATCCACGCTTCGCCCTCGCGGCGGACCGGGACGCCCAGCGCCTCCACGGCGCGGCGGGAACGTTCGACATCATCGGAAGCGAGGCAATGAAGGATGCGGCTGGGGCCGTGGGCCAGAGCCCCCAGCAGGAACGCCCGGTGGGAGACGGACTTGTCCCCCGGGATGGTGATCTCCCCTTGAAGAGAGCGGGCCGGTTCAACAATGAGGTTAGCCATGGGGTGGAAACAAGAAAGCCGTAAGGAGTTATCTTAATCCTTACGGCTTGCCTGTGACAACAGGGCTTTACTAAATCAGGCGGACCGTGTCCCCTTCCTTAACTTCCGATCCCTTCTTCTCTTCCTCTATCATGTTCGCGGCGGACATGTTGTCGTACACCTTATCCACCTCGACCGACAGGATCTGCTTGCCGCCCCGGAGGACCGCGAAGCGGGCCCCCTTCTTCACGCCGTCTTTGGAACCGAGGCCGATCACCACGAAATCATATTCCCGGTTGACCACCAGGACCTTGCCTTCCAGCCCGCCCTTGGCCGGAGCCGCGGAGGGCTTGGAAGAAACGGTGGGAGCGGGAGCAACAACTGAGGTCCCGGCGGGCGCCGTCACGACGATCTGCTCCGCCTCTTTGGCGCGGGCCGCCAGCATCTCTTTCACCCGCTTCTCCAACGCCTCCTTGGCCTGGCGCAGCGTGGTCAGCTCGTTGCTGAGGGCCTGATAGCTCTGCTTGGCTTTCGCCAGGTCTTCGGTGAGAACTTCCTTATCCTCTCGTTCCTGGTCCAGATCACTCTTGATCTGAGAGGAGTCTTTCCGCAGCTGCGCGAGTTCCGTGGTTAATGCCTCGCGGGCCCGCTTTTCCTGGGCCAGCTGGTCGGCGACCGCCTTGGCCTGCTTGGTGAGATCGGCTGTCTGCTCTTCAAGAGAGGTCTTGGTCTTAGTCAGCTCATCCCGCTCCTGCTCCAAAGAGGAGACCTGCTTCTTGAGGACCTCGATCTGCTGCTCGGCCCAGACCCGCTTGGCGGTTTCGGCGTTCTTACCGACGTAGAAATTGGCGGCCGCGACGGCGGACCCGAGGAACGCGATGACCAGAAGGATCGTGCTCTTGGATGGTTTTGTCATGGGGCTAAATTAACATACGGTTCGCCGGCGATCAAGTGCCATTTCAGCGTTTCTTCGCCCTCGCTCGGAGCCAGGGTTCACGCGCGTGCTGCTTCGCCCTGCCCGTGAGTGGGTTCGCTCCGCTCGGGCCGAGTACTTGCCTGGGAAGAGTTCTCACTCGGCCCTCAATGTCGCTCACCCATCTCCCGGGCAGTGCTCAGCAGCGCGCTTAGCCTCGCTCGGGGACGGGGTGAACGACCGTTGACCGACGAGCCGGGGAGCTTAAACTCAGGCGAGGAGGGAGAGGGAGTGAACCCCGGCCCTGAGCGAGGCTAAGAAGTGTCTTGTTAAGGAAGGCGGGAGATTTGGCGCTCGAGGTCGCGCGGCAGCGGCGAAACGAACTCGACCCGCTGCTCGATGCCGGGATGCACGAAGCCGAGGCGGTGGGCGTGCAGCGCCTGCCGCGAAAACCCGCCGGCGACGCCGTACTCGGTGTCCCCCAGGATCGGGTGGCCGATCGAGGCCAGGTGAACCCGCAGCTGGTGGGTCCGCCCGGTCTGCGGGTAAAGCTCCACCAGCGTCGCTTGCTTGAACCGTTTGAGTACTTTGTACTTGGTGACGGCATCCCGCTCCGAATCGTGCCGCACCGCCATCTTCTTCCGGTGTACCGGGTGCCGGCCGATCGGGGCGTCGATCGTCCCCTCATCGTGCTCCATCCGGCCGCGCACCACCGCCTGGTAGACCCGCAGCACCGACCGGCCGGCGAACTGGCGGCTCAGGTTCCAATGGGTCGCGTCATCCTTCGCCACCACCATGATCCCGGAGGTGTCCTTGTCCAGCCGGTGGACCAGCCCGGGCTTCACCGCCCCGCCCATCCGGGAAAGCTTCGGCCCGTGCGCCAGCAGGGCGTTGACCAGCGTCCCCTCCGCGTGCCCCGCCCCGGGGTGCACCACCAGGCCCGCCGGCTTGTCCAAGACCAGCAGCCAGTCATCTTCGTGGAGGATATTGAGCGGCATCTTCTGCGGCTTGATCTCGGAGGGTTCCGGCGGAGGGACCTCCAGGGAGAGCTCATCCCCCGCGCTCACCATATAGGAAGGGCGGCGCAGCGGGCGGCCGTTCACCCGCGCCTTGCCGTCCACGATCAGCTTCTGCACCTTGGAGCGGGAGAGGCCCGGCACGGTGTGGGCCAGGTACCGGTCCAGCCGGTCGGGCCGGCTCTCCGGCGGGACCCGGTGCCGGAACAGCTCAGCGCTCACGTTCGCGGCGAATCAGCAGAATTCCACTTACCAACGCCACCCCAACGCTGATCCATTGGAAAATAGTCAGACCCAGCGCGATCGGCGGATTGTCCGCCCGCAGGAATTCCACGAAGAACCTCCAGAGGGCGTAGCTCAGACCGTACGCTAGAAGCACCGTGCCCGGCCGCGGAGCTCGGCGCTCCAACCGTTTCAGCAGGAAGAAGATGGCCAGCAGGGCCAGCGCTTCATAGAGCTGCGTCGGGTGGCGGCGCAGCTCTTCCCCCGGGAACCGGATGCCCCAGGGGAGAGACGTGAACTTTCCGTAGCAGCAGCCGTTCAGGAGGCAGCCGATCCGCCCGAAGGCGTGCGCGAGAACCAGCGGCGGAATCAGCAGGTCCACCGTCCGGGCCAGCGGCATGCCGGCCCGGCGGATCGCCCAGACACCCCCCAGCAAACCGCCCGCAAGCCCGCCGAAAAAGACAAGCCCGCCGTGGTCCAGCCGCAGGATCTCGACCGGATTGTCCCGGAAAAGGTCCCAGCGCAGCAGCACATAGGCGATCCGTCCGCCCGCGAGACCGGCCAGCAATGCCGTCAACGCCACTCCCTGGATCTTCCCCGGGTCCAGGCCGGCCGCGGCGGCCCGCCTGGCGGCCAGCGCGCTGGCCGCCAGGAACCCCAGCGCGATCAGCAGGCCGTAGCTGTAGAAGCGAAGCGGTCCCAGCTCAAAGAGAATCGGATGCATTGGGCTCCCCTACCGTTGGCGGAGCCGGCGCCGCCGCAGCTCCGTCACACCCCAAACAACCATCGCGAGACTGATCCACTGTGCGATCGAAAATCCCAGCGGACCCGGGCGCGCGTCCCTCCGGATGAACTCCAGCAGAAACCGCAGCGTTCCGTACCAGACAAACATCGTGAAGAGGATCTTTCCGGGCGGGGGGTTCCGCCGCTCCATCCGTTTCAGCACAAAAAAGAGGGCGAAGATCCCGGCGCTCTCGTAAACCTGCGTCGGATGGCGGCGGATCCCATCGCCGAAATCCACGCCCCACACCAGGATCGTTTGGATGCCCGCGCAGCAGCCGGTGAGGAAACAGCCGATCCGGCCGACCGCCTCCGCGAACGCGCCGGGCGGGATGATCAGATCCACCGTCTTCCAGAACGGGAGCCGGAAAACCCGGATCGCCGCCGCGATCCCCGCCATGCCCAGAGCGTAACCGGTGTAGAAGACCATGCCGCCCCGGTCCAGGCGGTAGATCAGATGCGGGTGGAGTTGATAGTAATCCCAACGCAGCACCACATAGCCGATCCGGGCCCCGATGATCCCGGCCAGCAGAGCGGCGAGGCAGACCCCCGCCACCTTCCAGCGGCTTAAAGAGACCTCCCCGGCCCGCCAGGCGGCCAGCGCCACCATGCAGAGGAACGCCAGCCCGATGATCGGGTAGTAGAAAGCGGCTGTCCCCAGCATCAGCGCCGGCCCCGAACAAATCTTCTGACCGCCCACACCGCCGCGCTGACCGCCGCTAGACCCAATCCGATCCACTGAGACAAGCTCCACCCCAGCAGGACCGGGGGCTCCTCTCCCCGCATAAAACCGCCCCCAAACCTCCAAAACCCGTAGAGCAGACCGCAGGCGAGAAGAACCCCGCCCGGCCGGCTCCGCTTCTCCCAAAGCAGCAGCGCCGCGAAGAGAAGAAAAAGGAACCCGCTCTCATAGAGCTGGACCGGGTAACGTAAACGAAACTCGAACGGCAGCAAGGAGACACCCCAGGCCGATGGGGCCAGCCGGCCATAACAGCACTCGTTCAGAGAACAGCCGATCCGGGTGATCGCCACGGCCAAAACCACGCAGGGCATCATCCGGTCCAGCACGAGGAGAACCGGCTTTCTGTAGAGAGCAAGCACGCCGGCCACCATGGGAAGGGCCGCCGCCACGCCTCCAAAGAACCCAAACCCTCCGTCATCCACGCGGAACCAGGACAGGAGATTCCCCTGGTAGTCCTTCCAGTGGGTGAGCACAAAAATCAAGCGGGCCCCCCCCACGCCGGCCGCCACGGTCACCGCGCCCAGCACGGCGATCTGGCCGCGGGTCAGCCCCAAACCCGCCGCGCGCCGGGCCGCCATCCAAGCGGCGATGAAAAAAGCCAGGAAGACCATCACGAAATAGCTGCGGACCTCCAGCGAACCGATCTGAAAAAGGACCGGATGCATCAGGTTTTCCTCCAGAAGCTGACCGCCAGCAGAACGGCCCCCACCGTGATGCAGCTGTCGGCGATGTTGAAGACCGGCCAGACCCGGAAATCCAGGAAATCCACCACGCCGCCGAAGCGGAGGCGGTCCACCAGGTTCCCCGCCGCCCCGCCGAGGATCAGACCCAGGCAGACCGGAGCCCACCGGCCCCGCTCCGGCCGAAGCGTGGTCTTAAACAGCAGCGCCAGAATCGCGAGCGTCCCCAGCGTGATCCAAAGCCCGTGCCCCTGGAAGAACCCGAAGGCGACCCCGGAGTTGATCACGAACGTTAGGTGGAAGAAACCGGGCAGAACGGGGACCGTCGGGACGCGCGAGAGATATTCGAGGGCGAACCATTTGGTGGCCTGATCGGCGGCCAGGACCGAAACCGCTAAGAGAGGGATCCGGCTATTCGTCGGAAGGCAGCGGGCTGGAAGGAGGCGGCGGCCCCGCGCGACGCCGCCGGGTCTCTTCCTTCGCCTGACAGGCGATGCAGTGACCGGCATAGGGGAGGGCGTTCAGCCGCTTCTTCGGGATCGGCTTTTCGCAAACCTGGCAGTTGCCGAAGACCTTCTCCTTGACACGCTTCAAGGCCTCGTCAATCTCGTAGAGAATCTGCTGCGCGTTGGAGGCCAGCCCCAGCGAGAACTCCCGGTCGTAGCTGTCGGTGGCCGTGTCGGCCATGTGCAGCGAATAGCCGGAGAGATCGCCGGAGGCGTCCTTCTGCGAGCGGCTCAGCGTGTCCTGCTCGATGTGCTTGACCGCCTGAAGGATCTCTTCCTTCTTCTTCAGCAGCAGCTTCTTGTATTTGTCCAGCTCCGGCTTATTCATCTTTTGAGCGGGTCATTATACTACAGCTTCTCCACAACCGCCACGCAGCGATGGCATAATTCCGGGTGGTTCGCCGCGCGGCCCACACTCTCCAGCCGCATCCAGCAGCGGGCGCATTTGGCGCCGGCCGCTTTTTGGACCTCGAAGGAAGGGTCCGGCCCTTCCCCGTTGGCGGCGCGATCCAGCGTGAGGCCTGAAACGATGCAGGCGGCCTCCAGATCCTCCCGGTGCATTTGCAGGAAATTCCAGAGCTGTTCGTCCCGCACGCGGACCTCCAGCCGCGCCTCCAAGGCGTCGCCGATCAGGCCGGAGCTCCTGGCTTGCTCCAGCGCCTTCATCGCCCCGTCCCGCAGCGCCAGCAGCCGTCCCCAATCCTCGGACAGAGCGGGGTCCGGCTTGCGGAGGTCCCCGGCCGGCCACCGCTCCAAATGAACGCTGCCCTCTTGGTACCTGGTACCGATTGCCCCTTCGGTACCTGGTACCGATTTGTGGGGTATCGCCCCCCAGGCCTCCTCGGCGGTCACCGGCAGCACGGGTGCGAGCATCAGAATCAGCGCGCGCGCGATCTCCGCCAGCGCGCGCTGCGCCGACCGCCGCCCGGGGTCATTGGGATGAGCCGTGTAGAGGATGTCCTTCACCACGTCGAGATAAAAATTGGAAAGCCGCACCGTGCAGAACTCGTGGATCGCCTTCACCGCCCGGTGGAAGGCGTCGGCCTCGTAGCAACGCGTGACTTCCTCGACCAGCAGGCCCAGCTCCGACAGGATCCAGCGGTCCACCCCTCTTGTCGCTTCCGCGCCACCCGCCGGCGACCGAGGCGGCACAGTCCCCGCTGCCGAGGAAGTGTCGGGCCGCTGGTGCGGCTCGACCAGATCGGAGATGTTCGACAGGCAGAAGCGGACCGTGTTCCGGATCTTCCGGTAGGTCTCGGAGACCTGCGCGAGAATCTCCGGTGAGAGCCGCACATCCTCGGCGTAGTCGGAGGAGGCCACCCAGAGCCGCAGCACGTCGGCCCCGGCCTGGGAGATGATCTGCTGCGGCGCCATCACGTTGCCGAGGGACTTGGACATCTTCCGCCCCTGCCCGTCCACGACGAACCCGTGCGTCAGCACCGAGCGGTACGGGGCCTTCCCCTCCAGCGCGGCGCCGGTGATCAGCGACACCTGGAACCAGCCCCGGTGCTGGTCGGAGCCCTCCAGGTATAGATCGGCCGGATGGGTCAGCTCCTTGCGCCGCCGCAGCACTCCCTGATGGCTCATGCCGGAGTCGAACCAGACATCCAGGATGTCGGTCCCCTGCGCGAACTCCTCCCCGCCGCAGTCCAGGCACTGGAAACCCTTGGGGACCCATTCCTTGTACGCCTCGGTGAACCAGCGGTCCACCGCCTCCGGCGCCGACTCAACCGCCCGCGCGAAGTTTTCGATCACCTCGGGGATCAGCCAGCCGCCGCCGCATTGGGGGTTCTTGCAGACGAGGGCCGGGATCGGGACGCCCCAGAGCCGCTGCCGGGAGAGGCACCAGTCCGGCCGGGTCTTGACCATGCCGGCCATCCGCTCCTTGCCGACCGGCGGGATCCAGCGGACCTCTCCGCCCACCACCTCCATCAGCCGGCCGCGCAGCCCTTCATGCTCGACGCTCAGGAACCACTGCGCGGTGGCCCGGAAGATGATCGGCTCATGGCAGCGCCAGCAATGCGGGTATTGGTGCTGGATCTTCTGCTCCTTGACCAGCAGCCCCAGCCCCTGCAGTTTTTGGATCACCGCCGGGTTGGCCTTCTGGACCTGGAGCTCGTTGAACTCCTTCACCTGCGCCGGCAGCCCGGCGAACCGGCCGCGGGAATCCACGGGGGCCACCACCTCCAGACCGTGCTTCTTCCCGGTCGCGAAATCCTCCGCGCCGAACCCAGGGGCCGTGTGGACCAGCCCGGTCCCTTCCTCCAGCGTGACGTAATCGGCCAGGACCACCTTCCCTTCCCGGAGCCCGAACGGATGGCGGTAGATCAGCCCTTCCAGCTCCTTGCCGCGCAGCCGTTTCAGCTCCCGTGGGGGGTTTTGCTCAAAGCCCATCAGGGTTTTGCTGTTCGCCGGAAGCTCCGAGGCGGTGATCCACGTCTCCGAACCCATCTTCCAAACCGAATATTCGTACTCCGGATGGACCGCCACCGCCACGTTGCCCATCAGCGTCCAGGGAGTCGTGGTCCAGATCACCAGGTACGTTGTCATTTCGAGGCCATCAGGCCGAGAAATCTTGTTCTTAAAAGCGAGATCTCTCGCCCCTTCGGGGCTCGAGATGACTTGGAACTTCACAAAGACCGACGGGGAACTGTGCTGCTCGTACTCCACCTCCGCCTCGGCCAGCGCCGTCTCGCAGCTCCAGCACCAGTTGACCGGCCGCCGGGCCCGGTAGACGTAGCCCTTCGTGACCAGCTGCGCCAGCGCCCGCAGCTCCGCCGCGACGTAGCCGGGGTCGAGCGTGAGGTAGGGATGGTCCCAATCCCCCATCACCCCCAGCCGCTTGAACTGGTCCCGCTGGATTTGAACGTATTTGAGCGCGTATTCGCGCGCCTGCCGGCGGAACTCCCCCACCTTCACCTGGTGCTTGGTGACCTTGAGCTCCTTCATCAGCGCGTGCTCGATCGGGAGCCCGTGGCAATCCCAGCCGGGCACGTAGGGCGCCCGTTTGCCCCGCATCGTTTGGTAGCGAACAATGATGTCCTTGAGGATCTTGTTCAGCGCGTGGCCCATGTGGATGTCGCCGTTGGCATAGGGAGGGCCGTCATGCAGGATGAAGGGCTCGGCGCCGCGGCGGGCCTCCAGCAGCTTCTCCCACAACCGCTGCTCCTCCCACCGGGCCAGCACCTCCGGCTCCGTGACGGAGAGGTTCCCCTTCATCGGGAAGGATGTTTTAGGAAGATTAAGGGTAGATTTATAGTCCATGGGTCATGTCGGTCATTTCGAGGCGAAGCCGAGAAATCTCGATTTAAAACGAGATCTCTCGACGCTTCGCGTCTCGAGATGACGCACTAGTTTCCTATATCTGTTCGATCAGTTTGGAGATCAGCGTGGTCAGTTTCGGCTCGGCCGCCGCGGCGATCTTGATGATCTCCTCGATGCAGGCCGGCTTCAAGGTTTCCGGGACGCACAGATCGGTGATGCAGCTGACGGCAAAGACCCTCATCCGGGAGTGGACCGCCACCAGCGCCTCCGGCACGGTGGACATCCCCACCGCGTCGGCGCCGATCAAGCGCAGGAACTTGTACTCGGCCCGCGTCTCCAGGTTGGGGCCCAGAACGGCCGCGTAAACGCCGCGGCGCAGCGGGATCTTCTCCTCCCGGGCGATCTTCTCCGCCAGGGAGAGAAATCAAGCGCAGGAACTTGTACTCGGCCCGCGTCTCCAGGTTGGGGCCCAGAACGGCCGCGTAAACGCCGCGGCGCAGCGGGATCTTCTCCTCCCGGGCGATCTTCTCCGCCAGGGAGAGAATCCTCGGATCGTACAGGTCGCACAGGTCCGGGAAGCGCACCCCCAGCCGCTCATCGTTGGGCCCCACCAGGGGGTTGACCCCCATCAGGTTGATGTGGTCGCTGATCGCCATCAGCTCGCCCGCCTTGTAGGAGGGATTCATCCCGCCCGCCGCGTTGGAGACGATCAGCGTGCCGGCCCCCAGCGCCTTCATGACCCGCACCGGATAAGTCACCTCGGCCGGCGTGTAACCCTCATAGCAATGGAAACGCCCCTCCATCACCACGACCGGCTTGCCCCGCAGCGTGCCGAAAACCAGCTGCCCCTTGTGCCCTTCCACCGTGGAGCGTGGAAAATGAGGGATCGTCTCGTACGGAAGGGCCTGCGGCTCCTCGATCTTCGCGCCGAGGCCGCCGAGTCCGGTGCCCAGGATGACGCCGATCTCCGGGGCAGCAGACACTCTCTCCCGGATGACCCGCACCGTCTCTTCGATCTGGTCCCAAAGCGTCATGCTAATGGAGCCGCACGCTGAAATCCCAGAGGGTCCGCACAAGGAAATGCTGCAGCGCCTGCAGGATCAGGAGCGCCACGATCGGAGAGATGTCAATCGGCCCCAGCGGCGGGATCACCCGCCGCAACGGCTCCAGCACCGGGTCGGTGACCCGGGAGAGGAACTGGACCACCGGGTTGAAGGGGTCGGGGTTCACCCAGGTGATCAGCACCCGCACGATCAGGATCAGGGTGTAGACCTGGAAGAACATCTGCAATAACTGCGCCAACGCCGAAAGAAGATTCGCCAGCACGAACATTTTATCCGCTCAGCTCCTTTGCACGCCGGGCCGCCGCCCGGATCCCTTCCTGAAGGATCTTGCCCAAACCCTTGCGCTCGAAAACCTTGAAGGCCGCTTCGGTGGTGCCGCCCTTTGAAGTGACCTTCTTCCGGAACGCCGCCGGATCTTCGCCGCCGCAGGTCGCCAGCCGGGCCGCCCCGCGCGCGGTCACCGCCGCCAGCCGCTTCGCGGTGCCGGCCGGCAAGCCCAGCTGTCTTCCCGCCGAGGCCATCTGCTCCATCAGGTAGAAGAAATAGGCCGGCCCGGAGCCGCTGACCGCCGTCACCGCGTCCATCAAACGCTCCGGCACCCGCACCGTTTCTCCAACGGAGCCGAAGATCTTCTCAGCGATGACTCGGTGCCGGGCGCCGGCCGAGCGGCCGGCCGTGATCGCCGAGATCCCCTTCTTCACCAGGGCCGGCGTGTTCGGCATGACCCGCACCACCGGGACGCCCCGCCCCGCACGGCGCTCGATCCAACCGGTCCGGACCCCCGCGGCGATCGAGACCAGCAGCGGCCGGTGGCCGAGAAAAGGCCGGATCTCTGCCAGCACCTCTCCCATCTGCTGCGGCTTCACCGCCAAGAGCACCACGGAGCAGGCGGCCGCTTCCCGGATGGACCGGGCCGCTTTGATCTTCAGGGCACGGCTGAGCCGGAGGACTTTTGACGCGTCGGCGTCATATCCCGCAATCCGGCGGGCCGGCAGCAAGCGGGCCTCCACCATCCCGCGCGCCAACGCGGAGCCCATATTCCCGCAGCCGATCACGCCCACCGAAAGTGGCATTATCATCCCGAACTCATCTCGCGCATCGTCACCCTCGCGAAAGCGAGGGTCCGGCTTGTCCTAGATTCCCGCTTTCGCGGGAATGACGGTTACCGGGGTTCCCCAAAGATCGCCGTGCCCACCCGGACCATCGTGGCCCCCTCCTGCACCGCCGTCTCAAAATCCCCGCTCATTCCCATGGATAAGTGCAGTGAAGAATGAAGAGTTAAGAGTGAAGAGTTGAAAAACCTCGCCTGCAGCCGGTCGCGAAGCTCACGAAGGCGCCGAAATACCGGACGCGAATCCTCCGGATTATCGCTGTATGGCGCCATGGTCATTAATCCGCTCCATTGGAGATGCTTCGACTTCATGGCCACTTCCGCCAGTGCCGCGGCCTCCTCCGGCCGGCAGCCCCCCTTGGTGGCTTCGCCGGAAACATTCACCTGGATCAGGACCTCTAATTCCTTCCGTTCGTCCTGAGCCTGTCGAAGGACGGCCGCCTTCTCCAGCTCTTCCACTAGCTCCAGCGAATCCACCGAATGGATCAAGTCAAAGAGCTGGACGGCCATCTTCGCTTTATTGCGCTGCAGCCGGCCGATCAGGTGCCACCGGAGCGAGGGACTGTCCCCGAAGGGGACTGTCCCTAAAAGGGCCTGCTTCTCCCGCGCCTCCTGGACCCGGTTCTCGCCGATCTCGCTGACGCCGGCGGCAACCGCCTCCCGGATCCGCTCGACGGGAACCCCCTTGGTCACGCAGATCAGCCGCACCTCGGCGGGGTCGCGGCCGGCCGAACGAGCGGCGGCGGCGATCCGTTCCCGCACCCGTTCCAATCTCTCGCCGATCACGTCATCCTCATCGCTTTCTTCGGCACGAATGGCCATTACAGCACCGGCCGTAGGGCCTGTCAATTTATCCTTGAAAGCCCCGACCGGGGATGCTACTATTTTCCATAGGTGTATAATTTACTCGTGAGTGATTTGGACCCTTTGTGAAAATGAAAACGACGGCCGGCCCGAGAGAGCGCTATCTGACTCCTTTCGTGAAGAAGGATCTGGAAGAGAAGATCGTTCTGCTGGCGGGGCCCCGCCAGGTCGGGAAAACCACGCTGGCGCTGCGAATCCTGGGAGGAGATGAATCCCACCCGGCTTACTTCAACTGGGACTACGAGGAAGACCAAAGAAAGCTGCTGCGATCCGAGTTCCCCCCGCGTGAACCCCTGCTTGTTCTGGATGAAATCCACAAATACCGGCGATGGCGAAACTGGCTGAAAGGGCTGTACGACAAGACAAAATCCTTCCGGCATTACCTGGTCACCGGCAGCGCCCGGCTGGACCTGTACCAGAGAGGCGGAGACGCGATGACCGGGCGAACCCACCTTCACCGCCTCCATCCTTTCAGCTTGAGAGAGCTGGATGCTTCCTGCTCTCCTGCCGCTCTCGAAACGCTTCTGCGTTTTGGGGGCTTTCCGGAACCCCTATTCGCGCAGTCCGATACCCGGCATCGCCGATGGCAGAGGGAGCGGATGCAGCAGGTCATTCGGGAAGATCTGCGTGACCTGGAAAGGGTTGAGGAAATCGCCTTGCTCGCCCGCCTGGCGGAAAGGCTGCCCGATCTGGTCGGCTCTCCTCTTTCCGTCAATGCGCTCCGGGAAGACCTTCAAGTCGCCCACCGAACGGTTCAGAACTGGCTGCTGATCTTGGAGCGTCTCTTTGTGCTGTTCCGGATCTCTCCGTTCGGGCCGCCCCGCATCCGGGCGGTCAAAAAAGAGCAAAAGGCTTACCTGTGGGATTGGTCTTCCGTGACGGACCCCGGGGCTCGATTTGAAAATCTTGTGGCCAGTCAATTGCTGAAATATTGCGACTTCGTGGAACAAACGCAGGGCTACCCGATGGAACTGCGCTATCTGCGAGACGTCGAGCGGCGGGAAGTGGATTTCGTCGTGCTTCAGGGAGGGAAACCTCTCTTTGCGGTAGAATGCAAACTGCAGGAATCACCGGTCAGCGGCGCGTTGCCCTACTTCAGCCAACGGACCCAGATTCCAAAGTTCTATCTGGTTCACTTGGGACGGAAAGATTATGAACATCCGTCGCTTCCCATCCGGGTTTGCCCTTTTCAAACTTTCGTAAAGGAGTTGCGGCTGCCATGAAAGCGGCGGTTTACCGCGCCCCCCACCAGGTCTATATAGAGGAAGTCCCCTTGCCCGAGCCGGGCCCCGGTGAGGTAGTGCTGAAGGTACAGGCCTGCGGCGTCTGCGGGACCGACTTGAAGAAGATCGCCCACGGCGACCCGCCCCCGCCCCGGATCTTCGGGCACGAGGTGGCCGGCCGGGTGGCGGCGGTCGGTTCCGGCGTCCGGGGCTGGAAAACCGACGACCGGGCCGTTTTCTTCCATCACATCCCCTGCCGCTCCTGCGACCTCTGCCGCCGGAAGGCCTACGCTCAATGCTCCCAATACCTGAAGGTCGGCACCACGGCCGGTTTCGAGCCGGCCGGCGGCGGGTTCGCCGAATACGTGAAGGTGAGCGATTGGATCGTGCGGGACGGGCTGGTCCGGATTCCGGAGGGAGTCACCGATGAGGAGGCCACCTTCGTCGAGCCGGTCAACACCTGCCTCAAGGGGGTCCGCAAAGCCGGCATCCGCCCCGGCGACTCTGTCCTGATCTTCGGCGCCGGGCCGGTCGGGCTCACGTTGCTTCAGCTGGCCAAACTGGAAGGAGCCGACGTCTACGTGACCGACCCGATCCCGGAGCGGCTCGAAACGGCGAAGAAACTGGGCGGCATCATTCGTCCTTCGACAGGCTCAGGACGAACGGCTGTGGATATCGCCCTGGTCGCCGCGGCCGCCCCGCAGGCGATCCAGGCCGCGCTTGACGCGGTCCGCCCGGCGGGCCGGGTGGTCCTCTTCGCGCAAACCCGTGTGGGGGAGATGGCCCAGGTGGATATCGGCCAAATCGGGAAACTGGAAAAGGAGCTGATCGGAAGCTACAGCGCCTCGGTGGACCTCCAGCAGGAGGCGGCCGACCTGGTCTTTTCCCGCAAGATCCAAGTGGCCCCGCTCATCACGCACCGGTTCCCGCTCGATCGGATCAACGAGGCGATCGCGGTGGCGATGAACCCCTCGGCGCAATCCTTGAAGGTGCTTATTCAGCCAAACCTAACATCGGTACCGGGTACCGTTCCGGTACCCGGTACCGTCCGCTCGCAATGACCGCTATGCGCGCGGCGGTCCTTTACGGGAAAGAGGATGTCCGGCTGGAAGAGCGGCCGGTCCCCGAACCGGGCCCGGGCGAGGTCCTGGTTCGGATCCAGGCGGCCCTCACCTGCGGGACCGACCTCAAAGTCTTCCGCAACGGCGGCCACGCGAAGATGCTGAAGCCCCCCGCCCTGTTCGGCCATGAATTCGCCGGCATCATCGAGAAGACCGGCCCGGACGCCGGAAATTGGAAACCAGGCCAACGGGTGGTGGCCGCCAACTCCGCCCCCTGCGGCGCCTGCTTCTACTGCAGGAAGGAGCAGCCGAACCTCTGCGAGGACCTCCTGTTCGTCAACGGGGCCTACGCGGAGTTCCTGCTGCTGCCGGCCCGCCTCGTGAAAGAGAACCTGCTGGAGATCCCGGCGAAGCTCTCCTTCCAGGCAGCCGCCCTGACCGAGCCGCTCGCCTGCGTGCTGCGGGGAGTCCAGGCGATCACGCCCGAAAGAGGGGAGACCGTCGTGATCCTCGGCGCCGGGCCGGTCGGCCTCCTGTTCGTTCAGTTAGCGGCCAAGGCCGGCGCCAAGGTGATCGTGCTGGGCAAAGGAGCCAAGCGGCTGGAGGCCGCCCTGCGCTGCGGCGCCGAGCTGATCCTGGACCTAGCCACGCTGAAGGACCCGGTCGCGGCGATCCGGAAAGCCACGCCGGGCGGCAAAGGACCGGATGTCGTGATCGAGGCGGTCGGCCGGCCGGAGGCCTGGGAACAGGCCGTCTCCATCGTCCGGCCCGGCGGCCGCGTGCTGCTCTTCGGCGGCTGCCCCGCCGGGACCGAGGTGAAACTGGAGACCCGGCGCCTCCATTACGATGAGCTTTCCCTGCTGTCGGTCTTCCACCACACGCCGGAAGCGATCCGGCAGTCGCTGAACCTGTTGGTCAACGGAACCGTCAAGCCGGACCTCTTGATCACCCGGCAAGCCCCGCTGGTTGACCTGCCGGAGATCCTCAAAAAAATGCTCACCGACCAGGATGCGGTGAAAACCGCCATCCTTCCCTAAGGAGAACAACATGCGAATCGTTTCCTTTCTTCCGACCGGCACCGAGATGCTCTACGCGCTGGGGCTCGGCCGCTCTGTGGTGGGCCGGAGCCAGCACTGCAGCTATCCGCCCGAAGTCCGCAAGAAACCGGTCGTCGTCTCCAGCCGGGTCAAGAAGATCGCCGCCCAAGACAGCTTGAAGATCCACAAGGCGGTGCTCAAGCTGCGGGAGCAGAACGCCCACCAGTTCGAGATCAACCTGCCGCTGCTGAAGCGGCTCAAGCCGGACCTGGTGATCACCCAAAACCTCTGCTCCGTCTGCGCCGCCGCGCACGATGAGGTGGATGAGGCGATCCAGACCCTCTCACCGAAACCGAAGGTGATCACCCTGCGGGCTCAAACATTGACCGACGTGCTGGAAGAGCTGGAGCGGTTGGGGAAGATCACCGGCCGGAAAGCAGCCGCGAAACACCTGGTGGGGAATCTCCGCCGCCGGCTGGATGCGGTTCGGAAACGGGTTTCGAAAGCGGTCCACCGCCCCCGCGTCTGGTGCTGCGAGTGGCTGGAACCCCTGATGGCCTCCGGCCACTGGGTGCCGGAGCAGGTGGAAGCGGCCGGCGGAACCGATGGTCTTGGAATCGCGGGAAAAAACTCCCGCTGGCTGAAGTGGGAGCAGATCCGGGCCTACGACCCGGAGGTGATCGCCGTGATGCCCTGCAGCTACACCATCCCGCAGACGCTCAAGGAGAAGCGCCGGCTCACCAACCGGCCCGGCTGGAAAGAGTTAAGCGCTGTGAAGAACGGGCGAGTGTATGCCGTGGCCGGCGAATTCTTCCACCACGCCGGCCCGCGCCTGGTCAACGGGGTGGAGCTGCTGACCGACCTCCTGCACCCCTTACGCGGAGGAGCGCAGAAACCAGGTCGCTCTCTCCGACTCCGCTGAGAAACTGTCCTCCAGCCGATCGGTCACCATCTGGCCAATGTCCGTCGCCTTCTTGAGCAAACCCAACAGGTAAGAAGCCACCGCACTAAAGTTCACCCCGGCCAGCGCCCCTTCCCTAACCCCCACGATCACCGCGGGAATCCTGGAACGGTCCTGTCCGACCAGCGCCTCATCGAACTGCTCAAAGGTTTTCCGGTTGAGCAGAAGTAAAGCTTCCGGCGGCGTCTTCCCCGGCTCACCGGGCTGTTTCCGCTGGATCTGCCCGAAGATCTCCTGCCGGCGGTCCTCCGAGATCTCATCCGAGAGTACTTGCACCTTCACCCCCAGCCATTCGATAAGCGCCGCCCGCTGCGCCAGCGGCAGAACATCCATCTGAATATACAGTGTAAATTCCTGCGGCAAGCGCGGCGCCTGCAGCTCCTGCGGCCACTCCACCTTCTGCAGGTGGGCCTGTGCCGGAAAGATGTCCCCCTTGAATTGCACCGTCACCGGCTTCTCATCCGTCTGCCCAACGGTCTCCAGCAACTGTTTGATCACCCCACCGGCCGGCCTCTCCGAGAAAATCGGCAGCGACTGCAGCCAGCCACCCACCCCCTCCTCCATCCCGGCCTGGGCAGGAACAAAACTGCCCTTGGGCAGGTGAATAAAGAGGATGAGATGATCCGGGTGGCG
>Ga0080064_1004836_pt1 | contig 16651 bp, 13 predicted proteins | sample Subgrocontami54m_FD_69260 | JGI IMG/M metagenome (GOLD analysis project Ga0080064, IMG submission 69260) | Subsurface groundwater microbial communities from S. Glens Falls, New York, USA - GMW46 contaminated, 5.4 m (SPADES assembly) (version 2) ...
CGGAAGAGGCAGTGACTGATCCGGTTACATACAGATTCCCGTTGGCATCCAGATACATCTTTTCTGTCCCATTATTTTTAATAGACAAAAGCTTACTGCCTGCAGTGGATAGGGAGGCAGTATTTAAGGTAAAGCCCACGGCAGTAGAAGAATCCGTCACGCCGGACGTGATACTGCCTCCTGCCATGGCCAGTCCGACCCCCGTAGCTGCCGGATCCAGGAAGTAAGACGTATTGGCAAGATCCGTAAACTTTGCTCCCAACACATTGCCGGTATTGGTCACCGTAAACTGGGTGGTACCGGAAGAGGAAGCAGTGAGAATATCCTGACTCTCTGTTTGATTGAAGATGCCCAAAGCTAAACCTCTGGTTAACGAACCGGCAAAGGAGATTTTCGCAGAAGAGGTGGCCGTTGCCCCAAGATTGATATCATTGGGCAGAGATATGGGAGAAAGAGCTCCGCTATTGAGCTGCCAGTTGGAACTGCCTCCGCCCACTGCTCCCCAGGACGTTCCGTTGTAGACATTGTATTGATTCGTCGTGGTGTTGTAGACAAAAAGTCCCGTGGCCGGGGTACTGATTGCGTCTCTCTGGGTCGTACTCATCCGTGGAGCAAGAAAGCCAAGAGTGGTCGAGGAGAGATCCAGGAGGGCAGTGGCTGCCGGAGTGGTTCCCACTCCAACCTGCCCCGTCAGAAGGATGGCTCCCGTACCGTTGGGATCAATGGTTAAGGATTCATTGGTGTCTTTGGTGGTAATGGTGGGAGTCGTACTGTTTAACCCCAAGATTAAATCTCCTGCAGAAATGTCTCCTGCAGAACCATCTAAGATGATGAGGGCAGAGGCGGTAGCAGTGGTAGAGCGGGGAACGGCATCGGTGCTTCCTAACTGAATACTCCGATCAACAACTGGGTAGGGATAGATGACATTATTGGTCTGGGTAAAAAGATTTTCTCCTCCTGCTCCTACCTGACCTGTAGGACCGGCAGTCCCCGTAGCTCCGGTACTTCCGGATGGGCCGGCGGCTCCCGTGGCCCCAGTTGATCCCGTCGGGCCACCCACGCCGGTTGCTCCCGTGGATCCGGTGGGACCACCCGTTCCCGTGGCGCCGGTTGAGCCGGTAGAACCGGTAGGTCCTCCGATACCTCCACCACCGGTGGCTCCGGTTGAACCTGTGGGACCAGCCCCTCCTGTACTTCCGGTACTCCCCGTTGAGCCAGTCGGACCGGAGGCGCCTTGCGTACCCGTTGCCCCCGTGCTTCCTGTTGGTCCTCCGGCTCCGGCTCCTCCTGTACTCCCCGTGGGTCCTCCTTGTCCAGTCGCCCCCGTTGACCCCGTCGGGCCTGCTGATCCGGTACTTCCTGTCCCTCCGGTCGGGCCGGCAGACCCTCCTCCTCCCGTGGCTCCCGTCGAGCCGCTGGGGCCTGCGGCACCGGTACTGCCCGTGGAACCAGTCGCCCCTGTGCTTCCGGTGGGACCTGCGCTTCCCGTGGCGCCGGTAGATCCCGTCGGACCATTGCCTCCCGTTGATCCGGTACTTCCGGTTGGTCCGGCACTTCCCGTACTTCCGGTACTTCCGGTACTTCCGGTTGGTCCGGCACTTCCCGTACTTCCGGTACTTCCGGTACTTCCGGTACTGCCTGTTGGGCCAGCCGATCCCGTGGATCCAGTGTTTCCTGTAGGCCCTGCTCCTCCGGTGTTTCCGGTACTGCCTGTAGGCCCTGCGCTTCCCGTACCTCCCGTACTTCCTGTACTTCCTGTTGGCCCGCTTGCTCCTGCCGTCCCCGTGGCTCCGGTACTTCCCGTCGGGCCGGCAGAGCCTGTATTTCCTGTGGAACCTGTGGGTCCCCCTTGTCCCGTAGCCCCGGTTGAGCCGGTGGGTCCTGCAGATCCTGTTGCTCCTGTACTTCCGGTACTTCCCGTAGCTCCCGTCGGACCAGCTTGACCCGTTGAGCCCGTTGACCCGGTTGCGCCTGTTGAGCCCGTGGGGCCTCCCTGTCCCGTTGCTCCGGTAGAACCTGTACTTCCCGTAGGCCCATTTACTCCCGTTGCTCCCGTCGATCCAGTGGGGCCTCCGCCTCCGGTAGCTCCCGTTGATCCGGTTGGCCCTCCCTGTCCTGTGGCTCCTGTTGAACCGGTCGCTCCGGTTGGTCCTGCTCCACCCGTTGCCCCGGTTGAACCTGTGGAGCCGGTTGGACCATTTGCCCCAGTCGCTCCCGTGCTCCCCGTCGAACCGGTCGGACCGTTTGCTCCTGTTGAACCCGTAGAACCGGTAGGGCCTCCACCACCGGTCGCTCCTGTACTTCCTGAGGGTCCTGCGCTTCCGGTACTTCCCGTACTGCCGGTACTTCCCGTACTTCCGGTTGGCCCCCCAGCCCCTGTAGAGCCGGTGGAACCGGTGGGTCCGGCGCCCCCGGTCCCTCCTGTGCTCCCCGTGGGACCTGCCTGTCCTGTGGCCCCGGTAGCCCCGGTTGAGCCGGTAGGCCCATTTGCTCCCGTAGCTCCTGTTGAGCCCGTTGGGCCACCGCCACCTGTTGACCCCGTAGAACCAGTCGGACCATTGGCTCCCGTTGCCCCTGTGGAGCCAGTTGAACCCGTGGGGCCATTGGCCCCGGTTGCCCCTGTTGATCCGGTGCTTCCCGTCGGGCCGGCTTGCCCAGTCGCCCCGGTGCTGCCCGTTGATCCCGTCGGTCCTCCCTGTCCCGTTGCCCCCGTGGAACCAGTTGAGCCGGTCGAGCCGGTTGGCCCGCTTGCTCCTTGCACTCCCGTGGCTCCGGTACTGCCGGTGGGACCTGCCGATCCCGTAGAACCGGTAGAACCACTGGGACCTTGTACCCCACTGGCACCGGTGGATCCGGTGGGACCGGCGGAACCCGTGGCCCCAGTCGAACCCGTGGATCCGGTCGGACCACTTGCTCCGGCAGATCCCGTTGCTCCCGTACTTCCCGTACTTCCGGTTGGCCCGCTTGCTCCGGCAGTTCCCGTGGCGCCAGTGAATCCCGTGGGCCCGGCAGAACCCGTGGAACCCGTACTTCCAGTAGGGCCGTTTTGACCGGTAGAACCGGTACTTCCGGTGGGCCCACCCGCCCCTGTTGCCCCTGTGGAGCCGGTAAAGCCCGTAGGACCGGCCGATCCAGTAGACCCTGTGTTTCCTGTAGGTCCTGCCCCTCCCGTGCTTCCGGTACTGCCTGTAGGCCCTGCAGCTCCGGTTGCCCCTGTTGAACCTGTTGAACCTGACGGCCCGGAAGCACCTGCCGTCCCTGTGGCTCCTGTGCTGCCGGTGGGACCATTGTTTCCTGTAGAACCCGTGGATCCGGTGGGACCCGCGCCTCCCGTGGCACCGGTAGAACCCGTGGGACCTCCCCCACCCGTGGCTCCCGTAGCTCCCGTAGAGCCTGTAGGTCCGGCAGCGCCCGTTGCTCCCGTGCTGCCGGTACTTCCCGTACTTCCGGTGGGACCTGCCTGTCCGGTGGCTCCCGTAGATCCAGTTGAGCCCGTGGGGCCACCGACACCCGCAGCACCCGTGGCGCCGGTAAAACCGGTCGGCCCGGCGCTTCCCGTCGAACCCGTGGCTCCGGTAGATCCGGAGGGACCTCCTCCGCCCGTTGAGCCGGTACTGCCCGTCGGGCCTGCTCCTCCAGTCGCTCCGGTTGAACCGGTTGATCCCGTGCTTCCCGTAGGCCCACCCGCCCCGGTTGTCCCGGTGGAGCCGGTAAAGCCCGTAGGACCGGCAGATCCCGTGGAACCGGTACTCCCGGTTGGGCCTTGCCCGCCCGTGCTACCGGTTGAACCCGTTGGCCCTCCGGCTCCGGTGGCCCCCGTGGAACCGGTACTTCCTGATGGCCCTGACGCTCCGGCAACTCCGGTGGACCCGGTGGAACCCGTGGGACCGTTTTGTCCAGTTGCTCCGGTGGAACCAGTAGAACCTGTTGGTCCATTTCCTCCCGTAGAACCGGTAGAACCACTCGGTCCGGAGGCTCCTGCCGTTCCTGTGGCTCCGGTGAATCCCGTAGGGCCCGCTCCTCCGGTAGCGCCGGTTGAACCCGTGGAGCCGGTAGGGCCTGCGCCTCCGGTTGCGCCCGTTGAACCGGTGGATCCGGTGGATCCGGTGGGCCCGCCTGATCCGGTTGCACCGGAGGAACCGGTTGGACCAGGGTCACCGAGCGAACCCTTCGTTCCCGTGGCTCCGGTTGCGCCACTAGGGCCGTTTTGCCCCGTGGAGCCCGTTGACCCTTTCGGCCCGTCCACGCCGCTTGGGCCCGTACTGCCCGTCGGGCCTTCTGCACCAGTGGGACCTCCATCACCCGTCGGACCGGTCGGTCCTGCCCGGCCCGTCGCCCCAGTTGATCCCGTGGCGCCGGTGGCACCCAGAATGGATCCGGTTTGTTGCTGATTGATACCTCTATTAGTAGTAGTCACAATGGGCTCATCGGCTCGTGGCAATGGGCTTCCTGGCGCACGGATACTTAATACTTGTAAACCAATAAGCAAAGCAAGGACGATGCCCATCGCAGAAACCCCCGCCCATGTATATTTAGAGCGTATCAATGTGGATAGTAACGCAGGCGTAGTGACCTCGAGAGTTAGATGAGAAGGAGATAGTTTGATAGATTCTGAATTAGAAGATATCGGTATAGGATCGGGGATGATTGGAGATGGTTCGGGTGTGACCGTCTCAGTAATCTTCGGCTTCCCCGCCATAACTTTAGCGATGGCGGGTAAACGCTGGTAACTCACCCGGCTCCCGCCGGCCCGTCGTACTTCATCGGCTGCAAAACGCCGTGCCCCACCCAATGTACGCGTACTCGTAATGACTCCTGCGTGCTCCCAACGTAAAATCGTACCTTTGGAAACCCCGAGAACATTTGCGGCTTGGCTGATGGTCATTACATCGGGTGTACGAACTTCTTTCGCACCCGTCTTGGGTGTTTTGCTAGCGGCACGAATCGCTTCCTCCGTAAAAAGATTAATGCCACGCTCGTCCGTAGAAGAGGAAATCTTCCCTGCCGCCAGCCAGTTATGGAGCGTGCCCTTGGCGATCCCTAACCGCTTGGCAGCCTGGCTGATGGTGTGAAGTTTCGATGAGGCAAATGGGTGACTTTGTGAAGCAGGATTTCCGGGCATACTCTTATTAAATAGGTGATCGAAAGGCCCTGTCAAATCAGCTGCGGGAAAAAGAGGCTGTCGAGGCTACACTATGGGTTAGATAAAGGTACCAACTATAGGATCATTTCACGGATTGTGAAGAAAAACTTGTGTTATGGAGCAGTAGAACGCCAAAATTCACCCGTTCAAATTTCGTAGAAATTTGCGCGGGTTCATGGACTTGCAATGAGTTTCCGATACACTCCCAGGTACTCCCGGGCACTCCTTCTCCATGAAAAGTCCTGCCGCATCGCTGTTTTTATCATCCCCGCCCACCGGCGGGGCTCCTGCCAGGCAGCAATCGCCCGCTCCATGGCAGTTACCAATGCCGACGCCTGATATTTTTCAAAGACAAAGCCGGTTTTGCCATCCTCCACCGTATCAGCCAACCCTCCGGTCTTTCTCACTAAAGGTATCGTACCATATCGCATCGCTATCATCTGAGTCAACCCACACGGCTCATATTTACTGGGTACAAGAAGGATATCTGCCCCGGCATAAATCCTGCGCGCAAGATTTTCGTCAAACGTGTGGACAAATGCAAATGAATCCCGGTAATTTTTTTTCACTGTTTCTATCATCCGGACCACCGAAGGAACTCCTGTACCGAGCATAACGAACTGGATACGATGTTTTCTGCAATAAATTTCCACCGCCTCAAGGAGAATATCCAATCCTTTTTGGCGTTTATCTAAGCGTCCTACAAACCCAAAAAGAGGAAGGTTTTCTTGCGGCAACCGGAACAATTCCTGTATATGTTTTTTTAACGTTGTTTTGGCCATGCCTACCGTTTTGACTGTATAGCGTAACGGTAATGCCATGTCTTTTGCCGGATTCCACTCTGTCTCGTCAATGCCGTTGAGAATACCCAGTACATGATCTCTGCGCTTGCGAAGTACAGCCGTAACGTGGGGGCCATAATTGGTGGTGAGCATTTCCCTGGCATATGTAGGGGAAACGGTTGTGATGACATCGGCATACTCGAGTCCCTCGCGTAAAACATTGACGTAGCGATCTCCCCCATCAAAAAGTTCGTGAATCTGCCGTTTATCAAGGGATAATTTCCCAATAAGAGCGATTCCTGTCGTCCCCTGAAAGACGGGATTATGAATAGTCAGAATGGAGTGTAGTGTCCCAGAGGAGAGTGTTTCTTTTTCAAATTGATTTTGGTGATGATTCGTATCGCGAAAAAATACTTTCGGCGACTCACCCAAGAGAAGTGGAATTAATGCGGTATGCCAATCATTGCAGTGAATAATATCAAACCGGCTCCCACCCATAGCTTCTGATACGCAATAGGTCGCAACAGCTTTGGAAAAAAATGCAAACCGCGTCACGCTATCCAAAGGCGGCTCGCCTTTGTATTCATTCAAAATCGGGTGCCGGAATAGGAGAAGTGGTACCTTTGTATGTCCAAGGATAACCCGAAAAATAAATACGAGCTCCCGCCGGCCGGCAAAACTCACTGCCAGTGGACCGACGCACTTTGCCCCTTTAAGCTTTACCCGCGCAGATTTTCCAGAGGAAAACCTGTTCGGGTTAATCCGCGAGTAATACGGAAGAGCAATCTGTATGTCCACGCCAAGCCGCTTCAGGGCAGCCGGAAGAGCATAGCTTACGTCCCCCAAGCCCCCTAATTTATAAATTGTCGCGACTTCACTCGTGACGAATAATACTTTCATAGACGTTCTCATACCCTTCCACCATCTTTTCCACGGTAAAATGCTCTTCCACGTGCCGGCGGCAAACAGCCCGGTCAATCTCTCCGACCTGATGAATTGCCTCGACGAGCCCATCTATTCCCGTTTTTTTTATCACCCAATTTCCCCTATTTCCCTGATCTCCCCTATCTTCCTCTTCCACGATAAAACCAGTGACGCCGTCTTTGACGATCTCAGACACACTCCCCCGGTTATACGCAATCACCGGTGTACCGCACGCCATCGCCTCTATCATCACGAGTCCAAACGGCTCTTCCCATTCTATGGGGAAAAGGAGTGCCTTGGCTTTTTGAAAAAACCGGATCTTATCCTGACCTTCCAATAAATCACTAATCTCTACTGCCCCGCCCAAGTTGGGAGCTATTTCTTGTTGATAATATTTTGACTGCCTTACATTGTCATTTATCCAAGATGCAACCTTTAAAGGTATACCAAGTTGCCGCGCTACAGTAATTGCCGTATGGATACCCTTCTCCGGAACCATTCGGCCTACAGCAATATACCCCTCTCCCCCAACAGCATCAAAAGAAGAGTTTAATGTATCAATACCATTAAATACTGTATCAATAAAATGATCGCTGAAACTCCCCCGCTGCGCATCACTAATAGATAAAAAACGATGATTTGGAAACCGATCAAACAACCATCGTTCTAACATATCCGCGGTGGGGATTGGATCATGAAGCGTATAGACAGTCGGCAGTCCGGTCATTTCCTCAAAAAAATGCGCAAGAAATCCAAACGAGTGAAAATGATGCATGACGGCAATGTTTTCCTTTTGCGCTATGGTATACGCACGAGAAACAAGATCCATCTCGTAGTACATCTTGGTCCCAAAAAGCGACACGCGGGTGATTATTTCCGGCGTCACGTCCTGCAATACGCGTATCTTGAGGTCATGCTCTAATAACTCAATGTTCCCCTGCACGAGTCGCACCCCATCAGGGACTGTCTCTTCCGGTGCGGTAAACCACCACACCTCATGTCCGCGCTTGGCAAGTCCCGCAACCAAAACACGCACCAAATCCCCAGGTGCAAAAATTCGGTCCCTGTAGCGCTTCTGAAACATGTAGATAGATGGGGTCAGAATTCCAATCCGCATACTATTTACCTAAACATATGTACATCCCGATATAATTTATCAAACCGCTCGGCGATTTTGGTCCAGGTGAAGCGCTCTTCTACGGTTTTTCTCCCCCGTTCACCCATCTTGCGGCAAAGTTCGGGATTACCAAAGAGTCGATTCACAGCATCAGCGATCTCATTACTGTTTCTGGGCCGCACAAATAATCCGTTGATGCCTTCTTTGACTGCCATGGTCACGCCACCCTTCCTGGTTACAATGACCGGTTTTCTTGCAGCCATCGCCTCGATAATCGTGAGTCCCAACGGCTCGTCCCATACGGCCGGAGAGACAAAAACATCCGCTACATAATACAGGTCTAAAAACTCCGTGTAGCTCCGCACAAACGGCAAAATCTGAACATTTGTGAGCTTCATGCGTTTGATTAACTCCTCCAAATGCCCCCGCTGCGGCCCGTCACCGGCGATAACGACTTCCCCTGCGATCTTTCGGGCGGCTTTGACAAGATATTCTACACCCTTCTCCGACACAATCCGGCCGGTAAATAATGCAATATGTTTACCGGTAAGATGGTATTTCTTCTTGAGCTCTTCTATCGGTCGGGTCGGCGGAAACAGAGACAGACGTACGCCCCCCGGAATGGTACGCGTTTTGCCGGAGAGATCAGAGCCAAACATCCTGAGGAACTTGGCGCGCGAGTCGCCGGAAACGACGGTAATGGCATTGGCAGCACGGAGCGCATCGCGGGTGAGGCGAAAGTAGCGCCTATCCCGGCTAATTGCCTGCATGCAGCTCCCATGCGAAGTTAAAATAATTTTCGTGCCGTAGATAGAACGGGCAAACCGGGCAGCCCAACTATTAATCATGACATGGTGTACATGAATGATATCCGGCTTGAACGACTCAACAGCATGGATGGTTCCTTTGAGAAACGCATAGTACAGTTCATTTATTTCTCCCACACTCAAGTCGCTGTATTTTTTAGCACCCTCAAGCCCCGGACGACCCAGGAATACAGGAATCTGCGGGAGTTGGAGGTTGAAGTGAGGAATATCGTCAACTTTTTCATCATCCGGCGCGGCAATGGCCAGATCATAATCGTAGGCCTCCCGCAGCCGAAGGGACAGATATTTGACGTATGCCCCCGACCCGCCTCCGTGAAGGGGAAAGTCGTAAAGCATGAGAACCCGCGGCCTGTGATTTGCCATAGACTGATTATACACGTGCGTTACTTCGGGTAACAAGCCAGAGGAACTTGAGAAGGGCAAGCTGCCGACGGAAGCGCCAGGGCTCATGGACCAGCCGCCAGAGCCACTCCAAACCGAACGCGCCAATCGCACGAGGCGCACGAGGCGTGCGTCCGGCAATCATGTTAAAGGCGCCACCCACCGCCATCGCCACGACAGGGGCATTCAGTTTTTCTATGAAAAACTCCTGCTTTGGTGCGCCAAGGCCCACAAAGACAAGACGGGTGTTGGTTTTTTGGATTTTTTCGATTATTAATTGGTCGGATTGGGTTATTGGTCGGATTGGTCGGATTGGTAATTCCCCCGGATCCTCGGCCCACCCTTTTAGACCTGAATGCTTCCGGGATAAGCACTCCAGGGCCTGGACTGCTACTCCGTCTTTACCACCGATAAGTCCTACTCCATAGCCCCGTTTTGCAGCCAGTCGGATAAGATCTTCCATAAACTCCACGCCGGGAATTCGTTTTACCCGCATCGCCAACGCCAAGCCGATACCATCAGGGATTGCTCCATCGGCCTGATTGAGTATTTCCAAGAAGCGTTTATCGTTCTGTGCGAAGACTATCTGCTCGGGGTTGGGGGTGACGATAATGAACGGTTTTTCCGATAATTTTTCTAAGTACTTTTCAATATACTCTAAGATAGTTTCCTTAGTTTCCGTTGTGACCGATATTCCGAGGATTTTTTTCGACTTTAGGCTCATATATTCGATACGGAATGAGTCGTATTATTCAGAATGAACACAATTTTTTGTAGCTATTTTTTCTCTCGTTTCTTACGAATTTATCTTTCGATTATTTTATATAGGCTATGATAAAAAATACCTATCTTTTGCTTATGCTCCGTTTATATAGGTCAATGTTCTCCAAAGCCACCCCGGTCCCGCGTACGACGCAGAGCAATGCATCTTCGGCCACATGGCACGGGACGCCGGTCAATTTGGTCATAAGTTTATCGAGATTTCGTAAGGTCGATGTCCCCCCGGCCATCACGATCCCTTTATCGATGATATCGGCGGCAAGCTCGGGCGGCGTATCTTCAAGAACCGCTTTCACCGCTCCGACGATCTGGAGGAGTACGGGCATGATAGCCTCAGTGACCTCGGCACGGGTTAACTCGATCATGCGTGGCATTCCCGCGTAGAAATCGCGGCCGCGTACTTCCATACTATCCTGACTTGTCATCCCAGACGTGATCTGGGATCCATCCTTCTGGACCCCAGCCTTCGCTGGGGTGACATCGGAATCACCCACCGCATCTCCAATCGTCAGTTTGATCGTCTCACTCATCCGTTCACCGATAATCAAGTTAAATTTTTTCTTCACAAAACCGGCAATCGCCTCATCGATTTTATTGCCGGCGACCCGCGCGGATTTATGCACGACCACCCCGCCGAGGGAAATGACGGCTACTTCTGTACTTCCCCCGCCGATGTCCACAATCATGTTGCCGGAGGCTTGCGCGATGGGAATTTTGGCGCCAATGGCCGCAGCGAGTGGTTCTTCGATGAGGTAGGCGACTTTGGCCCCAGCCGATAGTGTCGCGTCCAGTACTGCCCGGCGTTCTACCTGCGTGACGCCCGTGGGCACACAGATCATTACTTCCGGCTTAAAAAAACGGCTTCTCCCTACCGCCCGATCGATAAAGTAGGCAAGCATCGCTTCCGTCAGGACATAGTCAGCAATCACCCCATCGCGCATAGGGCGGGTCGCAATGATATTACCCGGCGTCCTCCCGAGCATCTCTTTTGCCTCATTGCCTACCGCAACGACCCGATTATCATCAGCAGTGACCGCAACGACCGTGGGCTCGTTGAGGATCACGCCGACGCCCGCGAGCCAGACTAAACTATTTGCTGTCCCCAGATCGATGCCAATACGCTTCGTAAACATAATGGTATTTTAGCATACTTTGAAGTATACTAGAGGATGATGAAATTCAGATCCTTTTTGATACCTTTCTTTACCTTTTGTATCATTATTACCATTTCTTCTGCGATCATCGCCTACGGCCGGGGGTACCGGCTCAACTTGGGTAAACCCACCCAGCTCCATGCAACCGGTATCGTGACAGCAACGAGCGATCCGGTAGCCGCCCAAGTATTGGTAAACGGCACCCTCAAAACGGCAACCAACAATTCCATCAATCTCGAACCGAACTGGTATAGCGTCACCATAAGAAAAGAAGGCTACATTCCTTGGGAGAAAAAACTCCGCGTCCAGGGCGAGGTCGTCACCCGTGCAGATGCGTACCTGTTTCCTACATCTCCGAGCCTCTCGCCGATCACTACTTCCGGCATCCTCGCGCCGGCGCTCTCCCCGGATGGCACCACAATTGCCTTCATCGTCCCTAACGACGCCGTGAGAGACGGTATCAAAAAGCCGGGTCTTTACACCCTCGAACTTGCCGATAAACCCTTAGGCGGAAGAAACCGTGACCCGAAGCTCGTCGTAGAGGGATCGTTTTCCAATGCCCAACTTCAGTGGTCTCCCGATGCCACAAAAATACTCATAACGGAAGGCACGAACAGTTCGTTATACGATCTATCAAAAACACCCCCTCAGGTAGCCGCCATGATTGAGACCCTGGATTGGCAGAAAGAAAAAGCTGACAGGGATCGCCAAAAACTCGCATCCTTCAAACAGCCCTTTATTGATATTGCGACGAGTAGTGCCCGAATACTCTCCTTCTCCCCCGACGAAACGAAACTTCTCTATGAAGCCACAGCGTCCGCGAGCATACCGCTAGTCATTAATCCACCGTTGGTCGGTGGCAACGCGACAGAAGAACAGCGTATGATTAAGCCGGGAAGTATCTATGTCTATGATAGTCGCGAAGACAAAAACTTTATGCTGCTCCAAAAAAAAGAAGCTCCCACGACACCCGTGTGGTTCCCGACCTCCCGCCATCTCCTCCTCACACTTCCTAAAAAAATCGACGTCATGGAGTACGACCGCACCAACTGGACGACGATCTATTCCGGACCATTTGAAAAGGATTTCCTCACCCCCTGGCCTACGGGAAGCCGGATCGTGATTTTGACCAACTTAAATCCGGGAGCCGGCAGTTTGCCGAATTTGTACACGGTGAATTTACGCTAATCGTTATGCCAGAAACTCTTCGTGTGCTCGTGCATACGGATAAAGAACCATCAGATGATTTTGCTCCTCAAAATCGCGTTTGGGATCTTTGGAAAGAATTACCTGACACACACGAAATTCTATCCACAGAATCTCCGACTAATATTGATTATTTGGATGCGCTCACCGATCCCCCGCATAGGATAGTTGTGGGCGGACAATTATCATATGCGTGCGTCAGAGCGCAACTCAATGAACTTGCGCTGCATCCAAAAATTAAAAGTGGTGATATATCTTTGGGAATAAGTATAACTGCTACATTCGGAGGGCATTTACAGGAAGTGGTTTCGCACGTATCTACTCGAACCGGTGTGCAAATCAACATTGTAGAATAGCGATCACGTTTTCAATCTCCACACCGCCGCCAAAGACTCTATCGTCTGGCCGGTAAACTGGTGATTTTATCACGAACTCACCCTCTTCACTATATATCTTCAAAAAGCTCTTCCAGCATGTAGTGACGGGCTTCCTGTTCAAGCCTCTCAATATTCACTCCAAGATGATGAGCGATCTGAAATTGAAACGCTTTAATGCTCTCGTATCGATCTTCTGCTTCAAATACTGGTCCTTCTGCAGTAACTGCTAACCCGTGCTCAGCGCAAAACAAGAGCTGTTCGCCTACACCAAGCTCGCCGGCAAGTGTCTCTCGGGTTAACTCCTTCCCATGCCGTACATTTCCCAAAAGTATTCCTCGGGCTTTCGCTGTCCCCGCTGTGTCCTTTAATTCAGTATTACCCCGATCACGAGCATAAATCTGAGTTAAATTGGTAACCACAGTACTCCACGGCACATCCCGCTCAAATTCTTTTTCAAAAATACTCATATTGTACTAAATCAAGAATCAAGGTTGAACCTCGGATTTATTGTCCGGACAATCCGGGGAGAATCATATTTTTTTTTGCGTCCCCGATAGGAATCGAACCTACATCGGAGGTTTAGGAAACCTCTGCTCTATCCATTGAGCTACGGGAACATACTATCCATTGTCTGGCGGAGCCAGATCCTGCTTCGCAGGAAGCTACGGGAACTTTGGTCGGGGTGGGCGGATTTGAACCGCCGACCTCTTCGTCCCGAACGAAGCGCGCTACCAACTGCGCTACACCCCGAAGGCCGCCAAAACGTATTGTAGCAAAGTCGGAGAAAATAGGATATAATCATCCCATGAACCTTCACCTTACCCGCTCCGGAGAACCGCTTCCCCCTCCCCCGATTGACGTCGTCCTCGCCTCCCAATCTATGGGCAGAAAGATGCTTCTCGAGAAGCTCGGAATCCGCTTCCGTGTGGCCCACACCCGCGTCGATGAGGAAATTCTCACGAGTAAAGATCCCCTCATGCTTATCAAAAAGCGCGCGACGGCTAAAGCCGATGAAGTCGCCCGGCATCCACGGGTCTACACCCTTTCCGAAGAATTTAAAACACTCGTCATTACCGCCGACTCTATGGCGATCTTGGGCAAAAAAGCCTATGGAAAAGCCGCTGATCGCGACGATGCGCGCGAAATTATCAAAGCCCTCATGGACAAAACGCACGCATTTACGACTGCCGTGGTCGTGACTCTATTTGAAGGCCATGTGCCAAAACAAAAATGGGAAAAAACAGTGACCACGAAAGTCACACTTCGCAAGCTCAGTGCAAGCGAGCTTGAAAGCTACGTCTGGCGCTACGACTTTACGCGTTTTGCCGCGGGGTACGCCCTCAATGAAACGCCTTGGGATCTCGTCACCAAAATCGATGGAAGCTACACAAATGTCATCGGTCTCCCGTTTGAAGTACTCCTCCCAATACTGAAAAAACTCGAAATCATTAAGCTCCCCACAGAGCCCACCGGTTTCTCAATGGCCCCAAAAACCGCCACTCCGGCCAAACCCGTGACCGCTCCAAAGGGAAAATAGCATCAAAGACTTTGAGTAGTCTGAACCCGTAAAGCAGGTGAGAGTAAACCCCGTAATACATTACGAGAATTCGTTGCAAATTCTAGACCTCCGCAGACAGGAACACCTATACCTTCAAGTTGTTCAACTATCGTTCTTGCGAGTAAGGTTGGTCTAAAATCGGCGACACTTGTCACGGTAATACACGCGACATTCAATGGTATTTCTAATTTTTTTAATTCCTTAGCAAGGGTAAATCCATCTATGTGAGGCATGTTGTAATCCATTAAAATCAAGGCTGGCGGTTGAGCTCCAAAGCGTTTTATCAGCTCAGGAGTAGCGAGCGCAGCATCAAGCCCGGATACAGTTACCGCGTCATATCCTGCTCTCTGCACGAGCATCGATCGACTCAATGCTGAATCGGGATCATCGTCTACGATTAAAACTAATTGTTTTGTACCATCAGGAGCTCTCACCTCGTCATGCGGATCACGGTCACCCTCATAAAACCTAATCTGATAGTTCGATGCACCTACTGTCTCTGTTAAATTTGGACATTCGATTTTTATCATATTCCTCCTGAAAGAAGATTTTGAGTATCAGGGGTGGCTCCAAACTCTTTTTCTTCCGTATCTAGATAAAAACGAAGACGCATACCTCTATAATTCCAATCCGTCCTATCCTTCAATCGTACTCCTTCTCTAATCTCCTCTTCCGTCCACCAGCTCAACCGCGCCAGAAGCGCTAAACGGGCAAAAAGGGCAGGAAAACGCGTTCGTTCCCCATCGAGTGCATATTGTTCGATCGTATCTCCTACGTCTCGCGCATTACTAGGAATCAAACGCTCTGTATTATCAACCTCAGTTCCATCGGGAAAAGGCTTGTACTCCAAATGAGGAAACTGATAGAACTTCTCCCATATTTTTCTACACCCTTCATAAACTTCTATATACGGGTAAGGAGATACCGTTTCCAAAAGTATCGATAAGACTACCCCAGTATCAACTTTTTGGAAAGACGCTTGTAACGCTTCCTCTAGTTTAGCTGCCACCAAATCAACGTGTTCGTCATCAGGCGAAAGTTTTAACTCATATTGCAGCCACTCATCATATATCGCATCAGCCTGTTCCCCACGACCAAGCGGCCGATTCAACGGAGGGGGTTTTATGATAACAGTTTGATCAATCTCATCCTGGCGGTCTGCGTTACTACTCATATAGTTTCTTTATCTACAAAATAATAGAATGTCGTGGATCGTCAATCACAGTTTCATCGAGTGCTTGCACAAATATTGCCTGAATCATCTCATGCATAATACTTCGTGGAGTAGGCTCTCCAGCAAGTGTATTCGGATCGGGAGTAAAGTCAAGGCAACATCGCCGACCATCATCAATTTCCGGACAATTGGCGTTGCAGAACCCTACTTGTACCGCATGCTGAGCCATCTGAACAAATTCTACTTTTCGGCCTGATGAACTTAATGGTGATCCACGGAGCAAAACATCAACCTCTTCATCCGTCATGACAATTCTGCCTAAACGACATTCTATCGCCATAAACTATTACATGAGCTCTTCTTTCGTAAACAATAATCCAATCTCCTTCTCTGCTGCTTCTGCCGAGTCACTCCGGTGGACGACGTTGTGGGGTTTGTCCACACCAAAGTCTTTTCTGATCGTCCCCGGAGCTGCTTCCAAGGGATCAGTCGGACCGCATATATCAAATACTTTTTGTATCGCCACTTCTCCTTCCAGTACCATCGCTACAACGGGTGTCGCCATCATCTGCTCGCAAAGGCTGGGGAAAAACGGCTTGTCTTTATGATGCGCATACCAAACTTCAAGAAGCTCTCTCGTCAGCCGGACCATCTTCAAAGCTACTAAAGAGAGCCCCGCCCGCTCGAATCGGTCAATCACCTGCCCGACGACCTTCTTCTGAAACCCATCCGGCTTGATGAGGACAACAGTTTTTTCGATCATAAACGTATTATAGCACGAGTAGTTTTTCCAGCTTCTCATCTCTCTTTCTATTCCAAACGAGCGCCATGTTGAGGGTTTTGGTCACCACATACTTTTTGAGCAGCTTATTAATGTCCTCTTTTGTCGCACTTTCCAATCGTTTGATATAGTCCTCTATCGTCAAAATCGGCGTGCCGAAGAGCTCCTGGCGGCCGTAAAACTCGGTGAAAAACTCCGGATCCTCGCTTTTAAACGCCAGAACCGTCTTAATCCGTTTTTTAGAAACGGCAATTTCCTCCTCTGTCACGCCTTTTTCTGCCGCTTTCCCAAGCTCTCCGAGAATCGCGTTCGTCGCTTCCTCCACCTTTTCCGTCGCCACACCCGCGTAGATAGACCAGTACCCCACGTCTGCCCAATTGTCCGAACTTGAACGGACGGTATAGCAAAGCCCGCGCTTCTCTCGGATTTCTTTAAAAAGTCTTGAAG
>Ga0080064_1004838_pt1 | contig 16643 bp, 15 predicted proteins | sample Subgrocontami54m_FD_69260 | JGI IMG/M metagenome (GOLD analysis project Ga0080064, IMG submission 69260) | Subsurface groundwater microbial communities from S. Glens Falls, New York, USA - GMW46 contaminated, 5.4 m (SPADES assembly) (version 2) ...
TCAAGACCCGCGACGGCTACCTCATGTTCGTCGTCAACACCGAGCCCCATTTCCTGAAATTCTGCGACGCGATCGGCCGTCCGGACCTGCCCGCCGATCCCCGGTTCACCGACTGGCCGAGCCGCAGCGAGAACGTGGTCGCGCTCAGGGCCGAGATCGAGGGCGCCCTGGCCGCGCGCGGATCGGTCGAGTGGGAGCCGCACCTCAAGGCGGCCGGCGTCACGGTGTCGCGGGTGAAGAACATTGCGGAGGTCCTGCAGAGCGAGCAGATGGCCTACCGCAACCTGCTGCTGACCTTGGAGGGTACGGCCGGGATCGACGCGCCGATTCGAGTGCTCAACGCCCCGTATTCATGCAACGAGGACGGTCCGGGGACGGACCGCCCGCCGCCGGGCATAGGCCAGCACAACGAGGAAATTCTTCACGAGCTCGGCCTTGCCGAGGCCGATATCGCCCAATTGCGTTCGACGGGCGTGCTCTATTGAGATCCGGCAATCCGTTCCGGCTCAGATGCGCTAGAGGGAGACAAGAATGACCGCAGCAGAAGACAAGCACGGCGAGGCATGGGACGAGCAGGTGGACGTCGTCATCGTGGGAGCCGGAGATGCCGGACTGGCGGCGGCGATAGAGGCCGCGGACGCCGGAGCGAGCGCGATCGTACTGGAGAAAATGGGCACGGTGAAGTCCACGTCGTCCGCAATGAGCCTCGGCGTCTTTTCCTTCGCCGGCACCGAATATCAGCAGCGGCTCGGTGTGCAGGATACCAACGAGCTGTATTTCAAAGACATCATGAATGCGGGCAAGTGGACCAACCACGAACCCCTGGTCAAGGTCTTCCTGGCGGAGCAACTGGACGGCTACAACTGGCTGACCGCGCTGGGGGTGAAGTGGTACGCGTTGCGTATGTTCGGCGGGGGCAGCGTTCCTCGAGGCCACGAATGCGACCCGCTCGAGCAGTTGAGGATCCTGCAGGAGGCGGCCGAGAAGAAAGGCGCGAAGCTGCGCTTCAAGACCAAGGTCACCGAGCTGATCACGGACAAGGACAAGAGGGTCATCGGCGTGTGCGTGCAGGGCGAGCAGCAGGCCTTGCGGATCAAAGCCAGGAAGGGCGTCGTGCTGGCGACGGGCGGGTTCGGATACGACACCAAGAGAATGGCCGCAATCGACCCGCGGCTCGCCAAGATAAAGGCGATCGTATCCCCGGGGCACACGGGTGACGGCCATCGAATGGCGGAAGCGCTGGGCGCCTTCTTCAGGCACATGGAACTGCAGTACATAAGGCCGACGATTGGCATCCACCTCTCCAGCCGCTCGGCCAAGACCGCCCTGCTCGCGTATTGGGACGGGGCCATCGTCGTCAACAAGCTGGGCAACCGGTTCGTCAACGAATCGGTGGAGAACAGGTCGATAGGCACGGCGACCCTCGACCAGCCCGACCAGGTCGCGTACGAGATATTCGATCGGACGGTGCTGCAACGATTGAAGCGCGAAGGCGCCGGCATCGGGGAAGCCATCACCACGCGCATGATCGAGGCCCCGACGATCGATGACCTGGCTTCGAAGATTGGGGTCCCGGCCGACGGGTTGAACAAGACCATTCACAGGTACAACGAGGGCGTGGACAAGGGTAAGGACCCGGATTTCGGCAGGACTCACCTGGCGCAGGACGTTGGGGCGATGACGAGAATCGAGTCCCCGCCTTTCTATGCCTACGAGACCTCGCCCTGGCTGCCTGGGACGTACGGGGGCATCGCCGTCGACGAGGCCATGCACGTGCTGACCAGCGCAGGGATCATTCCGGGCCTCTATGGAGCCGGTGAAATCGTGGGCGGATTTCACGGCGCGGGTTATCACACGGGGACGGCCCTGTCCAAGGCGCTGGTCTTCGGGCGCATCGCGGGCCGCAACTGCGCGGCCGGAAAGTGACCTGGAGGGTGGTGGAATTTCGAGGCCTTGTAGTACGGTGGCCCTGCTCTGGTATGAAGACGCCTGACGCTGTCATTCCGAGCGCAGCGAGGAATCTGCTTTTGAATCGTGGAAGAAGCAGATTCCTCGGCCTTCAGCGTCGGAATGACATCGCGTTTTGAAACGGGTTCTTGTAAATAGGGGACAAGCTATGAAACTGGGCAAATACGTATCCAATGCGTTGCTGCTGATCGTTGCGACGGTCTGTCTGGGGGGCGCTCCGCTATCCGCGGCGGCGGCCTATCCCGACCATCCGATCAAGCTGATCGTCGGTTTTACCGCCGGAGGACCGGCGAGCACCATCTCCGTGATGGTTGCAAAAAGAGTCTCGGAGTTCCTGGAACAACCGATGATCGTCGAACACAAGCCCGGGGGGAGCGCCACGCTGGGGGCGACCTATGTGGCCAAGTCCAAGCCCGACGGCTACACCCTTTTCACGGCGTCGGACAGTCCGCTTCTGACGGCCCCCTTGATCACCCCCGACCTGACCTATACGCTGGACGACTTCGTCCCTATCGTCGGATACGGCATCTCCCCTTGCATGATCGACGTCAAGATGGGTCGCTGGAATTCCCTGAACGACCTGATCGCGGACGCGAAGAAGAATCCGGGCAAGTTTTCGTACTCGACCCAGGGGGTCAACAGCTTCACCCACATGTTCGTGAGGATCTTCTTCGAACAGGCGGGCATCGATCTGAAGATGATCCCCTACCCCGGGACCGCGGAGGCGATTGCGGCGCTGCTGGGAGGGCACGTGGACGTGGCCTTCGTCGGGGGGACGGGCGGGCTTTACGAGGCGGGGCGGCTGGACATCCTGGCGGTTTCCGAAAAGGCCAGGCTCAGCAATTTTCCCAAGGTACCGACGCTGAATGAAATCGGCTACCCGCTGGTCTTCAACGCCGCCTATTTCCTGTCCGCCCCCAAAGGAACCCCCAAGGAGGTTACGGACAAACTGACCGCCGCCCACCAGAAGGCGTTTGCGAAATACGGCGACGAGATCGGCGCCACGCTCAAGAAGTTCGAAATGTACCCGGCCTTCCTGAGCGCCAAGGAACTGGTCGACCAGAACAATTACCGCAGGGACTTGTTCCGCAAGGCTGCAAAGAGCATGGGCATCTACGTGCCGAATCGATGAATTCCCGCAACCCGCCGGCTGAGCCGGATCGCAGGGGACAGGAGCGAAAGCCATGCGACGATACGACCTGATCAGCAGCCTCGTGTTTCTGGTGCTTGGGCTTGTCATCGCCGTCAGTTCCCTGCGTATCAACGTAGGGACGTTCAGGGACCCCGGTTCCGGTCTGTTTCCTCTCATCACCGGCATCCTGATGAGCATCATCGCTGGCGGAATATTCATCAAGTCCTTCCTGCAGTCCATATCCAAAGGCAGGGAACCGCTGGGTAAGGACAAGCGCTTGTGGCACAACAAGTCCGTCGCCACCGTGGTAATCATGTTGCTTTACGCCATCACGATCGAATGGCTGGGTTTTCTGACGGTCACGCTCTTGATCCTGTTCGTCTTGTTCAAGGCGATCGGCGGCCTGAGCGCGAGAGCCTCCTTGGGAGGAGCCGTCCTGACTGCCGCTGTCGCCTATCTCGTGTTCAAGGTATGGCTGAATGTCCAACTTCCGGTGGGACCCCTGGGACTGTAAGCATGGAGATGCTGCACAACATGGCCTACGGGTTCTCGATCGTCCTGGAGCCCACGCGCCTGCTCATGTGTCTGCTTGGGGTCCTCATCGGAACTCTGATAGGCGTTCTCCCGGGCATCGGGCCATCGGCAACCGTCGCCATACTTCTGCCGGTGAGCATCAGCATGGGTGCGGCCGATGCGATGATTCTCCTGGCGGGCATCTATTACGGGTCGATGTACGGCGGTTCCACGACCTCCATACTCGTCAACATTCCGGGCGAGTCGGCCTCGGTCGTCACCTGCATCGATGGCTACCAGATGGCCCGGCAGGGGAGGGCGGGAGTGGCCTTGGGCATGTCGGCTTTCGGGTCGTTCATCGGCGGTACGGTCGGTGTTCTGGGTCTGATGCTGCTTGCCCCGCCGCTGTCCGAATTCGCACTTCGATTCGGCCCGCCGGAGTATTTCGCGATGGTCCTGTGCGGGTTCTGCATCCTGATCTCCATAGGATCGGGATCCAAACTGAAGGCATTGCTGATCGCTCTCGTGGGAGTATTTCTCTCGGAAGTCGGGACCGATCTGGTCACCGGTCAGCAGCGGTTCACCTTTGGAAGTATGACCCTCATGGATGGCATACCTTTGGTGCCGATGGTCATGGGCTTGTTCGGGATCTCGGAGGTGCTCCTGAATCTCGAGACGAAATTCGACCGGATTGTTTTTTCCTCCACCATCAAGAATCTCCTTCCGAATCTCGAGGACTGGAAGGCCTCGCTGAGCCCCATCGCCAGGGGCACGATGCTCGGATTCTTCCTGGGACTCTTGCCCGGAGGAAGCGCGACGCTGGCCTCTTTTGCTTCTTACGCATTGGAAAAACGCGTCTCGAGACATCCCGAGAAGTTCGGAAAAGGCGCCATCGAAGGGGTCGCCGGGCCCGAGACGGCAAACAACGCCGCAACGAGTTCGGCCTTTATCCCCATGCTGACCCTTGGTATCCCGGCCAACCCCGTCATGGCGCTCATCATGGCTGCCCTGCTATCCCATGGGCTTCAGCCAGGCCCTCTTCTCATGGTGAAATCGCCCGACGTCTTCTGGGCCATCATCATCAGCATGTACGTCGGCAATATCATGTTGGTGATCCTGAACGTACCCCTGATCGGCATCTGGGTGAAATTGCTGAAGGTTCCCTACGATGTCTTGTTTCCGCTGATACTCCTCTTCTGTCTGATCGGGGCTTACAGTACCTCGTCCAACGCCGAGGACGTCATCATCATGATCATCTTCGGCGTCGTCGGATACCTGATGAGAAAATTCGAGTACGAACCGGTCTCGCTGGTGTTTGCCTTCATCCTGACTCCACTTCTGGAGAGGGCCTTTCGCCAGTCCCTTGCAATGTCCGACGGGGGGTTCACGATCTTTCTCCGACCGCCCATTGCACTTGCTTTCATGATAGTAGCGTTCATTCTCATCGTTCTATTGATCTTCCCGCTCATGAGAAGTCGATTGTCCAGGACCGGCGGATTGTAGGGATAATGGGCGCGCCGCGCGTACCGTATGGACGAAGGGAGCAGCACTGATGGCGTACATGATAGTCAGGGACCAATGCACGAGCTGCAGCGCCTGCGAGTCGGAGTGCCCGAACGAGGCGATCCACGAGACGGACGACGGCATTTACGCCATCGATGCCGCCAAGTGCACCGAATGCGAGGGTCAGGCAGTCTCGCCGCGGTGCGCGGCCGTCTGCCCGGTCCCCGATACCTGCGTTCCCGCGGCCTGAACCGCAACCCACCTCATGGTCTAACGATCCCGACCGGCGAAACGCCGCCGCCGCGGCCTACTTGAGCGGGCATTCCTTGCTGTAGGCGTCCGCGTGGTCGGTGAAGACCGCGCCCTTGTTCACGAATACGGCCTGGCCGGCGGCGTTCTTGGCAACGTCGACGCGGTAGAAGTTGCGTATCGGGAAATGGTTCGTGTTGAAGCGGAAGGGACCGGTCACCGACTTGAAGTCGGCGCTCTTCAGCGCGGCGCCGAACGCCCCGGCGTTCGAGATATTGCCCTTGACCTTGCGTATCGCCGAGTCGAGAAGCTGCGCGGCATCGTAGCTCTGCGCGGCGTACCAGGAAGGCAGGCGTCCATATTTCTTCTCGAAACCCGCGACGAATTTCTTGTTCTGCGGATTGTCGATATCGGAACTGTAGGGCGAGGCGGTGATCGCACCGACGGCGGCGTCCTTGAGCGCCGGCAGCGTGATGGTGTCGATCGTCGCTGTGGACAGCAGCGGCATCTTGCCGAGCAGCCCCGCCTGCTGATACTGCCGCACGAAGTTGATGCCCATGCCGCCGGGGAAGAACACGTAGATGGCGTCGGGCTTCGCGGCGGTCGCCTGGGCGATTTCCGCGGCGTAGTCTGGCTGGTTCACCTGGGTGTAGACCTCGTCGAGGATCTGGCCCTTGTAGTAGCGCTTGAAGCCGTTGACCGCGTCCTTGCCGGCCTGGTAGTTGGGCGCCATGACATAGACGCGCTTGTAGCCGAGATCGGTGGCGAGCTTGCCCATCGGCTCGTGCAGCGAGTCGTTGTTCCAGGAAGTCGAGAAGAAATACGGACTGCAGCTCTTGCCGCTGATCGGCGTCGGGCCGGCGTTGGAGCCGACGAGGAAGATGCGCGCGTCGATGATCGGCTTGTAGATCGCCATCATGACGTTGGAAAAGATGACGCCGGTGACGATCTGAACCTTGTCCTTTTCTATGAACTTCTGCGCGATCTGCACGCCGATCTCGGGCTTGAGCTGGTCGTCCTCCCTGATTACCTCGACCGTCTGGCCGCCGAGCTTGCCGCCGGCATGGTCGATACCGAGCATGAAGGCGTCGTAGAGGTCCTGTCCCAGCGCGCCGCCCGGACCGGAAAAAGTGGCCATGAAGCCGATCTTGATCTGGGCCGAGGCCGGCACGGCCGCGAGTCCGAGCGCCAATGCTGCAGCGAATGCGACTGCCTTGTTCATGACTTGCCACCTCCCTTGGTTGATTGCACAATGAGCCGCTGCCGCCCTTCGGCCGGCTTCGCGGCGCGCGCCGCGGAGCGAATTCAGGCGAGCCCCATTTGTGCCAGAGCCAGTCGACCCAGCCGCGAGTCCGGATCATTCAAGTCCACGATAACATCGAAATGATTACGGCCGGGAATCTCGACCGCCTCGCAGGAACCGTTGACGCTGCGCCATCGCTCGGCATACGCGATGTTCTGGCGCTTCCACTCCGCGGTCTCGCGCTCTCCCCAGGCTACGACCAGCGCGGACGAACTCCTGCGCACGAGAAACGCAGGGCTGTTGCGCCGCGCCTCGGCCAGGTCCATGCGCAGCGTTTCGTTGACGGCGCATTGCAGGATCGGTTCGAGGTCGAAGATTCCGCTCACGGCGCAGCCGCCCTTTATGACGTCGTCGGGAACTCCAAGATCCTTGCTCCATTCCGTCGCGAGCAGCATGGCGACCAGATGGCCGCCCGCGGAGGTACCCGAGACGAAGATCCGCCCGGGATCGCCGCCGAATCTCGAGGCATTCCGGAACAGCCAGGCAATCGCCGAGCGGCACTGGCGCACGATCTCGTCCAGGCGGGCCTTCGGGGCAAGGGCGTAATTGAGCGCGACGAAGCTGGCGCCGGCGCGCACGAAGGCGGGCGCGGCAAAGCTCGATTCGTCCTTGCCGAGCAGCCGCCAATAGCCGCCATGAATGAATACGTGCACGGGCGAGCCCCGCGAGGCGGCGGGAAAGAAGTCCAGGACTTCGTCCGGCGTGGGGCCATAGGCGATGTTGCGTTCGACCGGGAGCCCGGCTCGCGCCGCTTCGCTCAACTCGGCGTAACGGTCCAGGTAGGGCTGAAGGTCGGCGACAAGCAGCCGCGGGGAGTATTCGCGCTCCAACTGCTCCCGCGTCATGGCGCGCCAGGGCGCGGTGGGAGGGGGCGGCGCCGGATTCATGCTAGGCGCGCGCCTTCCACGGAAGCCCTGCAAGTGAGAAGATCAAACGGCCCGAACGGGCACGGTGGTCTCGATCGGGTTTTCGCCCAGGTGAGCTAGGTTTCATTTGTCGCAGCCGTCCGCGCTTGCTTGCTGCTCCCCAATCTAGCGCAAAAGGATGTGGTTCGCAAACGGAGGAAACGGTGGAAACGTCATTGACAATCGATACCAAGGAAACGGCACTCCTGGTGGTGGACATGCAGAATGGCTTCTGCGATCCGCAGGGAGCCATGGCGCGCGCCGGGGTGAATTATCTTCCGCAAAACCGGATCGTTCCGGCAGTCAAGGAGCTGGTGGCGGTCTGCCGGCGGGCGGGAATCCACGTCGCCTGGTCGCTGCAGAGGCATTACCCCGATGACCTGACCCGGAAGAGGCACAGGATCCCTTCGCATCTGACCAAGCTGGGGGTCGTCCCCTGCCTCAAGGACACCTGGGATGCGGAGCTGGTCGCCCAGCTCAAGGGAGACGTGATGCCTGAGGACGATGTGTTCGAAAAGCATCGCTCCTCCTGCTTCTACAACACCACGCTCGAAGTGAAGTTGAGAATGCGCGGCATAACGACCCTGATCGTCTGCGGCGTGGCGACCAACTACTGCGTGGAGTCGACGATACGCGACGCCTATGCCCGCGATTACGACATCGTGGTCGTCGAAGATTGCGTCGCCACGCTCTGGGACGATCTGCACCGGGCGACTCTCAGGAACGTGGAGCTGTTCTACGGGACGGTGATTCCCCTGAGCGCGCTCGCGGACCGCTTGCTCGCGAAGAGGCTCGATACGCTGCGGGTCTGAGGCCGGTGCGCCAGTCGGCTCGGTCAACGCCTTTGCGGCCGCTATTACGGCCCGTTTGGTGCGTTGTCGCACAAAGCGTTACAAACAAGCTGTCTTCCCTTCCGCGCCCCGGGCGTTATTGGGCGTACATCCGCTGACGCCATTCGGCGGCGGCGTGGAAAACGGAGACAACCATGAAACTCAAGACGCTCGCATTCGCAACCCTCCTGGCCTTCGGCGGCGCCGCATTCGCTCAGGCGCCCGCCACCGGTGCGGTGAAGGCCGATCGCGCCGCAGTGAAGGCGGATCGCAACGACATGAAGCAGGACCGCAAGCAGATCAAGAAAGACGCCAAGGCCGGCGACAAGGCCGCCGTGGCGACGGACAAGGCCGACATCAAGGCCGACAGCGCGGAGTTGAAGAAAGACGGGAAAGCGCTCAAGACGGACCGCAAGGCGGCGCGCAAGGCGAAGGCCGCTGCGGCCACCCCTGCAACGCCCGCAACGCCTGCAACGCCCGCAACGCCCGCGACGCCCGCGAAGAAGTAATCCGCTTTCCGGCCTGAAGCTCCCTGAATAGGCCGGCGAAAACACGGCTCACCGGCAGGTTCTCTCCGCGATGCTTCGATCGCGGCGAGGGCCTGCCGGCGCCGTCGCTTTGTGCGTAATTGCACACACGGGGAGGCGTTCGTATGCTAGTGTCATAACTTGGGACTATGCGCTGCCGGCCCTCTCCTGCGCGCCATGGACATTCAATAAGAAGTCGCTCGGTCTGCCGGTGACGACCCAGATGCCGCGCATCGAGTATGAACTGATGAATCCTATACCCAGCCATTCCCAATCCGAATTCCGGCATGTGACGCGCGTTATTGTCCCCGCCACCCTTGGGCTGCCAGTATGGGTAGCGAAGCGTGAAGCCGGATTTGAGTACGCACCGCCGCCAAAGCACTTGGCAGGAGGAATCCATGAGTCAGCCTCTGCGCGTGTTGATGGTTGAGGATTCGGAAGAGGATGCCACCCTGTTGCTGCTCGCCCTGCGCCGTGGAGGCTATGAGGTCCTCCACGCCGTAGTGGATAGCGAGGCTGCCATGCGCGCTGCATTGGAACGCCAGGATTGGGATGTGATCACTTCCGACCACGCCATGCCCAACTTCAACGCCGAGACCGCCCTGGCACTGGTCAAGGAATTGCGCCCGGAGCTGCCGTTCATCATCGTATCCGGAGAAATCGATCTCAATCTGGCTGTTTCGCTGATGAAAGAGGGCGCGCAGGATTACGTCCAGAAAAGCCAATTGCCCCGCCTGGTTCCGACGATCGAACGCGAAATGCGCAAGGTGGAGTTACGCCTCGAGCACCAGCAGGCGGAGGATGCGCTGGGAATTTCGGAATCCCGCTACCGGCGGCTCTTCGAAACGGCCCAGGACGGGATATTGATACTCGATGCGGACACAGGTCAGATACTGGACGTGAACCCATTCCTGATAGCGATGCTCGGCTATTCCAAGGAAAAGTTATTGGGAAAGAAGCTGTGGGAAATCGGTGCCTTCCTGGACACCGAGACATCCAAGGTTGCTTTCGAGGAATTGCAGGGCAAAGGCTATGTCCGCTACGAAGACCTCCCCCTTGAAACCATCCATCGCGAGCATGTTGCCGTAGAGTTTGTCAGCAATGTCTACTTTGTCGACCACAGGAAAGTGGCCCAATGCAACATCCGCAACATCACCGCGCGCAAGAAGGCCGAGGCGCAAGTCCACAGGCTCAATGCCGAGCTCGAGCAACGCGTGCGGGAGCGCACCGCCCAACTCGAATTGCTCAACAAGGAGCTGGAGACCTTCAACTATTCGGTCTCCCATGATCTGCGTGCGCCCCTGAGACGGATCATGGGCTTCACCGAAGCCTTGCTGGAAGACCATGCCGACACGCAGAGCGCCGAAAGCCTGCACCTTGTCCAGAGCATTCGTCTTTCCGTGGAACGCATGAATGCTCTCATCGGGGCTCTCCTGGAATTGACTCGCTTGTCCCGCGGCGAACTCAAACGGCAAGCGGTGGACCTGAGCGCCCTTGTTCGCCTTGTCGGCGCCGAGCTTCGACAAAGCCATCCTGCCCGCCAGGTCGAACTTGTCATCGCCGAAGGCATCACGGCCAGCGGCGACGAGCAGTTGTTGCGCATCGTGCTGGAGAACCTGTTGGGCAATGCCTGGAAATTCACCGCCCGGCGCGCGCCTGCGCACATTGAATTCGGCACCACGCCTCAAGCCGGCGGCAGCGCGGTCTATTTTGTGCGCGATGATGGTGCCGGTTTTGACATGACCTACGCCGACAAGCTGTTTGGCGCCTTCCAGCGCCTGCACAACGAAAAGGAATTTCCCGGCATCGGTATCGGCCTCGCCACCGTGCAACGCATCATCCATCGCCATGGCGGGCGGGTATGGGCGGAGGGCGCGGTGGACAAAGGCGCCACGTTCTATTTCACGGTGGGTGAGCGTAGAGCCGCCAGAGGCGTCTGACGGTCGGGCCTGGGTAGTCCCAGTCGAACTACGCCGCCCGGTGCCGGGTTTGATGTGTGTCACCACCGCGCGGGCCATTCGAGAGGAACATCGTTTGGCGATGCCTGCCCGCCCGGTCAAAGGTGGCTCAATTGCGTCATGTGGATGCGGATGACCGGCAGCGCCTCGACCATGAGCACGCCGGGCAGCGGGGACCACACCTTCTCGTCCTCGATCTTCCCGATGCAGGAGCCGCTGAAGGGCGTCTGCTCGACGTAGATGTCGATGTGTTCCCGCCTGCCGGATCCGTCGCGCAGTGGTGCCGGCAAAAGAAACCGGCCGTCGGCGTTGGAGACATGGGTACCCAGGTCGTAGGCACTGTCGGCCGCCTGGCGCAGGATCACCCGGGCGCGAATCGCCGCTAGCGGCGCGGGTGAGGAGTCCTGGCGGATACCGATGAAGTCGAAGCGTATTTCCCGCATGGGGTGAAGGCACCGTGAACCTGCCGCGGTCGCCGTCCATGCTGCGCTTACGCGTGCCGCGGCTATGCTGAGAATATCAGGACGCGCCGGGAGAGGACAAGCACATCGCGGAATCGAGTGAGAACTACTGCGCGCGCGTCCATCGCGCAGCGCCGAGCGGCTCAGGTCGTCAGCTTCATCGGCAGGATCACCATCTGCATGCCGCGCAGGTGGAAGCGCCGCTGCAGCACCAGCGGCGCCTGGTTGTGCAGCAGCCGGATGAACAGGTTGTCGTTCTCGAATATGAGCTTGCTGGTGAAGAAGATCACGTTGGGGAATTCCGCCTGCACCCGCTCGGCGAGCCGCGTCGCCTCGTCGATCGGATCGGTGCCGAAAGACAAGTAGGATTTCGCGGCCCAGCCCTTGCTGTTGCAGTAGTTGACGAAGTAGGACAGCGCGGCGTTCGCCTCGACCTTGGTCGCCTCCATGTCTTCGCTGCCGCCGAAACTGCGCGTATCGACCGTGCGCCCGTTGATGAAAATGAAGTTCTTGAAGTGGTCCGGAAACATGCGCTGCACCCAAAGGAGCGCGTGCAGGCCGCCGCCGCGCGAGGAACTCACGAGGAAGGCCGCGGTCGGCAGGTCGGGGTTGGGCTTGGGCGGCGCGGTGACGCTGCCGAAGGGAAGCCCGGCAAAGACCTGGTCGACCTCGCGGATGCGCTGCCGGGTGTTGTCGTAATGCCGGCGCACGATCAGGCCCACGCCGATAACGAGGCTGGTGATCATGACGGTGACCCAGCCGCCTTCGGCGAATTTCTCGACCAGGGTGACCACCAGGATTCCCAAGGTCACCGCCAGTCCGGTTCCGGAGAGCGCCAGCCGCCGCCTCCAGTGCGACTGGTGGCCCCGCTGGCTCCACCAGTAGATGCACAGCCCGGCGAGCGAAAGCGAAAAGGTCAGGAACACGTTGATGCTGTAGAGCACCACCAGCAGTGCGACGCTGCCCCGGGTCCAGATCAGGATCGCAAGCGCGGCCGCGCCCATGAGCAGGATGCCGTTCTCGGTCACGAGCCGCGTCGAGAGATAGCGGAATTTGTGCGGCACCCAGGAGTCCGCCGCCATGTTGGCGAGCACGGCGGGTCCGCCGAGGAACCCGGTGTTCGATGCGACGAACAGCAGGCCCGCCTCGAAGGCGAGCACCAGCCACAGGCCCACGCTCCCCGACCAGCCTTCGCCCCAGCTCGTGCTCTGGATAATCGACCCGAACACGACCGCATTCAGGGTCTGCCCCTCCGCGGGCTTCGCCTCCCAGAGCAGGTAGAGCAGGATGATGCCGCCCGCGGTAAAGGCGAGCGACAGCGCCATGTAGAACATGGTGAGCTTGCCGGTGTGCACGCGCGGCTCGGCGAGCGACTGGACGTTGTTCGAGACCGCCTCGATTCCTGTATAAGTGCCGCCGCCCAGCGAATAGGCGCGCAGGAACAGCGCGGCCACGAATATCCAGCCGTGCTCGCGCGTGAGCGAGGCGGTCTCGGCCAGGGTGTCGGGGACCACCGCGGCGATCCGGTCGCTGTGCTCCACGATGCCGTAGCCGATGAGCAGCGCGTGGCTGACGAAGAAGCCGACGAAGATCGGTAGCAGAATCGTGATCGATTCCTTCATGCCGCGCAGGTTGAGGAAAATCAGCAGCGCGACGAGGGCGATCGCCGCGGCGAGCTTGAAATACAACGCCGCCGCCGGCAGCAGGCTGAACAGTGCATCCATGCCGCTCGCCGCCGAGATGGCGATGGTGAGCACGTAGTCGAGGATAAGCGCCGAGCCCGAGACCAGTCCTGCGTGCGCGCCGACCAGCCGGGTCGCGACCTTGTAGCCGCCGCCGCCGCTCGGGAACAGCTCGATCACCTGGTTGTAGGCGAGCGAGATGATGAATACGGTCACCGCGGTGGCGAGGGCGAGGTAGAGGCCGAGGTGCGTGTGGCCGCCGAGCGCGCGGAACGCCTCCTCGGGTCCGTAGCAGGACGATGACAATCCGTCCGCGCCCAGGCCCACCCAGGCAAGGAAAGCCACGAGCGCGATGTGCTGGCGGGTCTTCTTGTCGAGCGGATCGAGCGGCGCCCCGAACAGCTTGCGGCGCAGGGTGGCGATGGAGATCAAGTGCGGCTCAGCTCGTGGGTGGATACTGCTTTTCGAGACGGCGCGCGAATACGGCCATCTCCTTCGCCGCCTGCCTGTCGCCCTTCGCTTCGGCGACGGCGACCCCGCGCAGGTACGCCTCGCGCGCCTCCTGCGGCCGGCCCGCCGATTCGAGTGCCTTGCCGAGCAGCTTCCACGCGGCCGAGAAGCCGGGATCGCGCTCCAGGGCCGCTTGCAGGTGCGCGACGGCACGCTCGGCGTCGCCCTGCTTCAGGTATTCGTTTCCGAGCGAAAAGCGCAACAGCGCGTTGTCCCGCGGCGTGCCGAGCAGCTTTTCCAGGTTGGCGAGGGTGCCGGCGCTCATTTAAGATAGTCGCAAACTCGTAGCGCGAGGCGCGTATTGTAATTCACCTCGCGCCCGCCCAAGTATTGCCGACCGGAGCCGTCCATGCCGAAGACCATTATCGCCACCGAGAACGCCCCAGCGGCCATCGGCACCTATTCGCAGGCGGTCCGCGCAGGGCAGACCGTGTACCTGTCCGGCCAGATCGGGCTCGATCCGGCAACCGGACAGCTCGTCGAGGGCATCGAGGCACAGATACACCGCGTATTCGGGAACCTGAAGGCGGTCGCACAGGCCTCGGGGGGTTCCCTCGGCGAGGTGGTCAAGCTCACCGTCTACCTGACCGACCTCGCGCACTTCGCCAAGGTGAACCAGATCATGGCGACCTATTTCGCGACGCCCTATCCGGCGCGCGCCGCCGTGGGCGTCGCCGCTTTGCCCCGGGGGGCGCTGGTCGAAGCCGACGCGATCCTCGTACTGGAGTGAGGGGTGAGGAGTGAAGGGTGAGGGGAAACCGCGTGGCCGGTAGGCCGGCGGCGGTTCCGCAGGAAGCTTCACGCCCCACTTTCCGGGATGCGCTGCTGGCGAAGCTCGCGAAGCTGGGCATCCATCGCGACTTCGATCGGGTCCTGCACCTGCCGCTGCGCTACGAGGACGAGACGCGCGTCGTGCCGATCGCGCAACTGCAGCCCGGCATTCCGGGACAGGTCGAGGGAACGGTGCTCGGGTCCGAGATCCTGTACCGGCCGCGCCGGCAACTGGCGGTGCGGATCGGGGACGCAAGCGGCGAGCTGTACCTGCGCTTCTTCAATTTCTACGCGAGCCAGCAGAAGGCGCTCGCACCGGGTGCGCGCGTGCGCGCCTTCGGGGAGACCCGGGGCGGCCTGCTGGACGGCGAGATGATCCATCCGCGCTTCCACGTGCTGCACGGCGAAGAAGCGCTGCCGGACGCGCTCACGCCAATCTACCCGACCACCGCGGGACTTCCCCAGTCCGCACTGCGCCGGCTGATCGCGGAGGCGCTCGAGCGCACCGCGCTCGACGAGACGCTTCCCGAAGCGTTGCGCGCGCAGCTCGGCCTCGAGGGTTTCGCCGAGGCCGTCATTGCCTTGCACCGGCCCGGGCCTGCGGCGGACGAGGCGGCGCTCGGCGCCCGAACGCATCCCGCGTGGCGGCGGATCAAGTTCGACGAGTTGCTCGCGCAGCAGTTGTCGATGCGCCAGCACTACCGTGAACGCAAGGCCAAGCGCGCCGTGACCCTTCCCGCGGGCGGTCCGCTCGTGGGGGCGATGCTCGAGAGGCTGCCGTTCGAGCTGACGCGCGCGCAAGTCCGGGCCTGGAGCGAAATCGGCGCGGACCTGGCGCAGCCCCACCCGATGCATCGCCTGCTTCAGGGCGACGTCGGCAGCGGCAAGACCATCGTGGCGGCGCTTGCCTGCCTGCGCGCGGTGGAGAACGGGGCGCAGGCGGCGGTGATGGCGCCGACCGAAATCCTCGCCGAGCAGCATTTCCGCAAGTTTGGCGAGTGGCTCTCGCCGCTCGGCGTCGCTCTGGCCTGGTTGGCGGGCGGCCAGCCACGCAAGCAACGCCGGGCGGCGCTCGAGGAAATCGCCACGGGCGCGACGGGGATCGTGGTCGGCACCCACGCGCTCATCCAGGAAGAGGTGGCGTTCCGCTCGCTCGCGCTTGCGATCGTGGACGAACAGCACCGCTTCGGCGTCGAGCAGCGGCTGGCGTTGCGCAGCAAGGGTGAAGGGCGAAGCAAGGGCAAGGCGCGGCGCGTCGAGCCGCACCTGCTCATGATGAGCGCGACACCCATTCCCCGCACGCTGTCGATGAGCTACTACGCCGACTTGGACGTTTCGGTCATCGACGAGATGCCGCCCGGCAGGCAGCCGGTCGTCACCAAGCTGGTTTCCGATTCGCGCCGCAGCGAGGTCGTGCGCCGCATCCACGAATCCTGCCTTGCCGGCTACCAGGCCTACTGGGTGTGCCCGCTGATCGAGGAATCGGAGGCGCTGCAGCTCAAGACCGCGCTCGAGACGCACGCCGCGCTCGCCGCCGAGTTTCCCGAACTGCGGGTGGGCCTGGTGCACGGCCGCATGGCGTCGGAGGAAAAGGCCGAGGTCATGTCGGCTTTCGCGGCAGGCGCGGTCCAGCTTCTCGTCGCCACGACGGTGATCGAAGTGGGGGTGGACGTACCCAACGCGGCGCTCATGGTGATCGAGCACGCCGAGCGGTTCGGCCTGGCGCAATTGCACCAGCTTCGGGGCCGTGTCGGGCGAGGCGCGACCGAATCCGTGTGCATCCTGCTGTACCAGAATCCGCTGGGCGAGGCGGCGCGCCGGCGCTTGCGCGCGATCTACGAGTCGAACGACGGCTTCGAGATCGCGCGCCAGGACCTGCTTGCACGCGGCCCGGGCGAGTACCTCGGTGCGCGCCAGAGCGGCGCGCCGCTGCTGCGCTTCGCCGACCTGGAGCAGGATCAGGATCTGCTCGAGCGCGCCCGCGACGCGGCCGAGCGCATGCTGCGCGAGTTTCCCGATGCGGCGCGGCGCCACCTGGACCGCTGGCTCGGTGCGCGCAGCGACTTTCTCAAGGCCTGAATCGGTGCCGCGCCCGCGCCCTATAATGCACGTTTGGCGCGGGGCTCGGGCCGGTCGGTCGGTCGCCGCTTTCCAAATCCAAGCCGAATCTCGAATGCGCATCACCGCGCTCATGGACAGGCTCGGCGCCTACGGGCGCTTGTGCCGGCTCGACAAGCCGAACGGCAAGCCTCTCCCGCTGGGGCCGACCGTGTGGGGGGGGTGGGTCGCGGGGGGAGGGGCGCCCCCGCCGCCCCCCCGGGTGGGCTTGCG